>Ga0105044_10008406_pt1 | contig 14172 bp, 8 predicted proteins | sample MAT01_FD_78092 | JGI IMG/M metagenome (GOLD analysis project Ga0105044, IMG submission 78092) | Freshwater microbial communities from Lake Fryxell liftoff mats and glacier meltwater in Antarctica - MAT-01 | ecosystem: Environmental > Aquatic > Freshwater > Ice > Liftoff microbial mat | place...
AACCGGCAGGGTCGACACCTTGGTCCTCGACGTCACCTCCGCCGAGTCGATCGCGAACGCGGTCCGCGAGGTCGCCACGCTGACCAACGGCTACGGCGTCGACGCGCTGGTCAACAACGCTGGCTTCGGCGTGCTCGGCCCGAGCGCCGAGATCACCGACGCCGAGATGCGTCGCCAGTACGAGACCAACGTGTTCGGGCTGATGGCCGTCACCCGTGCGTTCCTCCCGCGCATGCTCGAGCGCAAGGGCGGGCGGATCATCAACGTGTCGAGCGTGGGCGGCCGCATCACGCTCCCCTACTTCGGCGTCTACAACTCCACGAAGTACGCCGTCGAGTCGCTGTCGGATGCGCTCCGCTACGAGCTGCGCCCGTTCGGCATCGACGTCTCGCTGATCGAGCCCGGCGTGATCCGCACCAACTTCGAGGCGACCGCCGTCGGCAACCTCAAGGCGATGGAGCACGGTCCGTACTCGCGGGCCCTCGGCAAGTACGAGGAGATGTCGAAGCTGGCGGACCGCTTCGCGTCGAACCCGATCGTGGTCGCGAAGGCGATCTCCCGCTCCGTCAACGCGCGCCGGCCCGCCGCCCGCTACGTCGCGCCGCGCAGCACGAACTTCATCTTCGTGTTCCGCGCGCTCGCGCCGACCCGGGTCTGGGACTGGGCGATGCGCAAGGTCGGCTTCCTGACCCCCAAGGTCCTTGACCTCGATTTCACGCCCACGGCGCCGGTGGTGGTCGCCGAGCCCCCTCGCGCACCGCAGGTCAGCGCCTCTCCGAACTGACCGCCGGGGCCATTTCGGGTAGGTTCCCCAGCCCCATGGCTGACGACGAAGAAGACTTTGCCTCGATGCTCGCCGCATCCGAAGTTGGTGCGAAGCGTACGAAACGTCCCAAGGTCGGCGATGTCGTCACCGGCAAGCTCATCTCGCTCGGCAAGGACACCGTGTTCGTCGACATCGGCGGCAAGGCCGAGGGCACGCTCGAGCGCAGCCAGATCAGCGACCCCGAAGGCAAGCTGCTGTTCCAGATCGGCGACACCATCGAGGCGCGCGTCGGCGGCGATGCCGGCGGCGTGCTGACGTTGCGCGTCAAGGTCGGCCGCGGTGCCCACGCAAGCGCGGAGCTCCAGCAAGCGTATGACCTCGGCATTCCCGTCGAGGGGATGGTCACCGAGGTGGTCAAGGGCGGCCTCTCCGTCGATGTCGCAGGCGTGCGCGGGTTCTGCCCGGCATCGCAGATCGACAACCGCTTCGTCGAGGATCTCGCGGTCTACGTCGGTCAGCGAGAGACGTTCCGGATCACGCGGTACGAGCCGCGCAACCTCGTGCTGTCGCGCCGCGCGTTGCTCGAAGAGGAGCAGGAGCGCCGCGCCATCGAGACCCGCAAGACGCTGCAGATCGGCCTCGTCGTTCGCGGCAAGGTGGTCGGCTTCAAGCCGTTCGGCGCATTCGTCGATATCGGCGGCATCGAGGGCATGCTCCACATCAGCGAGCTCGGCTACTCGCGCGTCGAGAAGCCCGAGGACGTGCTCGTGCTCGGGCAGGAGATCGAGGCTGTGATCCTCAAGATCGAGCCGCCGCAGGGTCCGAAGGAGAAGTCGGAGCGGATCTCGTTGTCGCTCAAGGCGCTCGGCAACGACCCGTGGTTCGACGTCACCAAGAGCCTCCACGAGGGCCAGCGCGTGAAGGGCAAGATCACGCGGCTGCAGCCGTTCGGCGCGTTCGTCGAGATCGCACCGTCGGTGGAAGGCCTCGTCCACATCAGCGAGCTCGGCGCCGGTCGTCGGATCAACCACCCGAAGGAAGTGGTCTCGGAAGGTCAGGCCGTCGAGGCCGTCGTGCTCTCCATCGATACGGAGAAGCGCCGGCTGTCGTTGTCGCTGGCGTCGGAGAAGCTCGAGGAGGTCGAAGGCAACGAAGCCGCCGCGATGCCGACCAAGAATCCCGCGGGTCTCGGCACGTTTGGCGATCTGCTCAAGAAGCGCTGAGCACTCGACGGCTACGGGCGGACCGAGCTCGATGAACTGATCGCGATTCGCGACGTTGAATGTCTCGGTCGCGATCCAGTCGGCTCGTCGAGGTCGCCGAAGCGCGCGCGATCGCTACGGCTGCTTCACGTACTCGAAGTCACCCGGCAGACCGTTGATCCCCTTGAGCGGCGGTGCGATCCAGTTCGCCATCCTGCCGCGCTCGTACACCGGATGCATCAGCGACTTGATGTATGTCTCGTCGGCGTCGTTCGGCAGCCACTCGCCACGGCGCGCCGCGAACGTGGCCTGATCGATCATCTGACCGTCGGGCGTGAAGGCCTGCGTCGACCACATGCCGATCTGGCGGTGGAACTTGTTGGACGGCAACTTCAGCTCGAAGTCGATGCCCTCGTCCTTGATCGTCTTGTTCCAGCGATCGACGCCGCGCTGGCAGTCCTTGATGTACTCGGTGCGCAGCACCTCGTTGAGCGCGTTGCGCATCGCGACGTCCTTGTGAACGACCTTGCCGTTCTCGAACACGTCCATCTCGAACGTCGAGCCGACCAGCGTGTGCTCGTCGTAGCGCGCTTCCTTGTAGCGACCCTTGAGGCCGGCGGCGAAGGCATCGGCCGCGTTCGACGACACCTCGCCGCCGAACAGATCGAGCGACAGCGTGTACCAGAGGTTCAGATACTTCTGGATCGTCGGCAGATCGACGCCGCCTTGCGCGCGAACATCGCCGTTCGGATCCTGCTTGATCAGCTCGCACGCGCGCTTCACCACGCGCTGGACGCCGGTCTCGCCAACGAACATGTGATGCGCCTCCTCGGTGAGCATGAAGCGACACGTGCGCGCGAGCGGATCGAAGCCACTCTCGGCGAGCGCGGCGAGCTGATACTTGCCGTCGCGATCCGTGAACATCGTGAACATGAAGAACGACAGCCAGTGGCTGGTCGGCTCGTTGAACGCGCCCAGGATCCGTGGCTTGTCGGCGTCGCCACTGCGGCGCTGCAGCAGCTCTTCCGCCTCCTCGCGGCCATCGCGACCGAAGTACGTGTGGAGGAGATAGACCATCGCCCACAGGTGACGGCCTTCCTCGACGTTGACCTGAAACAGGTTGCGCAGATCGTAGAGCGACGGCGCGGTCTCGCCGAGGAGGCGCTGCTGCTCGACGCTCGCGGGCTCGGTGTCACCCTGCGTGACGATCAACCGGCGCAGCAGGTTGCGGAACTCGCCGGGCACTTCGTCCCACACGGGCTGCCCCATGTTGTCGCCGAAGTGGTGCACGCGATCGACCTTGGGCTCGAGGAAGATGCCCCACCGATAGTCCGGCATCTTGACGTAGTCGAAGTGCGCCCAGCCCTCGGTCTCGACGGAGACGGCGGTGCGGAGATAGATGTCCTTCGCGTTCCACGGCGATGGACCCATCTCCTTCCACCAGTCGATGAACTTCGGCTGCCACGCCTCGAGCGCGCGCTGCAGGCGCTTGTCGCCCGAGAGGTTGACGTTGTTCGGGATCTTGTCGTCGGTGATCACGGTCGACATGGCTTACGTCCTGTTCCACTGAAACTGCGGCCGGCTGGGCTGGCCGTACAGCGTGAGGGCGCCGTGCTCGCCGGTCGAGTTGGCGCGGGTGAAGATCCAGTTCTGCCAGGCCGAGAGCCGGCCGAAGATCTTGGTCTCGAGCGTCTCGGGCCCGACGAAGCGCAGCGATTGCTCCATGCCGGTGAGCGCATCGGGCGACAGCGAGGCGCGCTCCTCGACGGCGATCCGCAGCTCGTCGGCGAAGTCGATGTCGTCGGCGGCGATCGTGGCGATGCCGAGCTGCTCGGCCTCCTCGCTCGGGATCGGGCCTTGCTTGCCACGCGAAAGCACCGCGCGCGCGAGCTCGGGGTTGCCGTAGAACCGCGCGTCGAGCCGCGAGAGGCCCGACGACATCGTGTGGAAGCCGGCGTTCGCCACCGAGACGGTGACGCCGACCGTCCCGGCGCCATCGATCAGCATGTAGAACCGGTCAGCACCGAGCGCGAGCTCGAGCAGCGAGCCGGCGAAGCACGAGTCGGCGCGATCGGCGACCGCGTAGAACGAGCGCGCGGTGTTGTCGTACCGCTTGAGCACGCGGCGCTGGAGCAACCGGATCTCGCGCGCGAGGCCGCTGGGGTTCGCGGCGAGCTGCTCGTCGTGCTGGACGACCAGCTTGGGGTCGCCGATGGTGCGCACCGTGACCATGCCGATCTCGGAGAGATCGAAGCGCAGGTGCAGGAGCGCATCGTCGAGCTCGCGGAACGCCTGGAGGCTCCATGTGCTCGCCGACGACAGCTCGATCGCGCCCACCTCGGGACCGCGCACGGTGAGCTCGCCGGTGCGGGCCGCGCGATCGAACGTCAGCGTGACGTGGCGATAGCGGATCGACGTGTCGTCGATCTTCGGCGCGAGCGCGGGCAGCTCGATCGCCGGGCCACGGATCACCGTCTGCTTGCTGGCCAAGGTCTGCGCGCGTCCGGCGACGGTCTTGTCCCACGCGGAGCGCGAGACCACGTGATCGACGAGGCCCCAGTCCTTCGCGCGCTTGCCCTTGATGCCCTCCGCGGTCGTGCAGAACACGTCCGCGCGATCGCGACGAACCTTGCGCATGCCGACCAGGCGCGTGAGGCCACCGGTGCCCGGGAGCACCGCGAGGAGCGGTGTCTCGGGGAACGACACCGCGGAGTTGCCGTCGTCGACCAGCATGGTCTCGTCGCACGCGAGGGCGAGCTCGTAGCCACCACCGGCGGTGGTGCCCTTGCACGCCGCGAGCGAGGCGAGTCCGGAATGAGCGCTCGCGTCCTCGAGATAGATGCGCGTCTCGTTGGTGAACTTGCAGAAGTTCACCTTGAAGCTGTGCGTCGACAGCCCGAGCATGTAGATGTTCGCGCCCGAACAGAACACGCGGTCCAGATCGGCGGAGAACACGACCGCCTTGACGCCGGGATGCTCGAAGCGCAGCCGCTGGATCGCATCGGCGAGCTCGATGTCGACCGAGAGGTCGTACGAGTTGAGCTTGAGCTCGTAGCCCGGCTTGTGCGGATGATCGCTATCGACCTGCATCTTCAGGGTCGCGACGTCGCCGTCGACCGCGAGGGCCCAGTGCTTGTAGCGGCTCGGATGCGTCTCGAACTGGGTCGGTCCGGAACGGGCGGCGGTTTCCATCACGATCAGGTACCAAGCAATTTAGTGCTTGTCACGTGAGATGTTCATGCACTATATATCATACGTGAGCTACCTCGGTTCCGTCGGCGCGGCGGTGCGTTCGCAGCGCGAGCGCATGGGCTGGTCGCGCCGCCAGCTCGCCGAGCACTCCGGGGTCTCCGAGCGGTTCCTCGCCCAGCTCGAGCTCGGGGATGGCAACATCTCGCTGCGCCGGTTCGCCGAGGTCGCGCACAGCCTCGGCACCACGCCGTCGGCGCTGCTCGCCGCCGCCGATGCCCCGAGTGATGCGCGGCCCCTCGCCCTGCTCGGCGTGCGCGGTGCGGGCAAGTCCACGGTCGGAGAGGCGCTCGCGAAGAAGCTGGACCTGCCATTCGTCGAGCTCGATCAGAAGATCGAAGAGGCCGCCGGCCTGCCGCTCTCCGAGGTGTTCGCGGTGCACGGCGAGGCGTACTACCGGCGCGTCGAGCGCGAGGTGCTCGCGCAGTTGCTCGCGGGTCGCATCATGTTCGTGCTCGCCACCGGCGGCTCGATCGTCAACGACCCCACGAACTATGCCCTGCTCCGGTCGCGTTGCCGCACCGTGTGGCTACACGCGACGCCCGAGGATCACTGGAACCGCGTCGTCGCGCAGGGTGATCAGCGGCCGATGCGAGAGAACCCGCACGCGTTCGCCGAGCTTCGCGCGCTGCTCGCCGCACGCGAGAAGCTGTACGCGCGCGCCGATCACAGGATCGAGACCTCGGGTCGTCGCGTCGCGGGTGTCGTCAACGACGTCGCCGCGCTCGCGGACTAGAAGCGGAACATCACGCCGGCGGTCGCGCCGTTGTCGCGTGTGCGATTGATGAACGGCGCCAAGCGCTGCGTGTACATCGGCACCGGCATCCCGAGCCGCATCTTGAGATCGCGCACCTTGCGGTTGTGCTTCGATGGACCGCCGAACGCATCGACGACCTCCCAGACCCGGAACACGAGCAAGCCGACCAGGCCACCTAAGATCAGGCCCCCACCCCCGCCGGTGTCGGCGCTGTCGTTGGAATCGTCGAAGGTATCGAACACCTTGTTGAGCCCGATGAAGAGCGCGGTGCACGACGCGATCTCGCCGACGGTGAAGATCCAGCCGGTCTCGCCGTAGCGACCCTGCACCGCCTGGCCGATCCCGAAGCCGACGAACAGGCTCACAACGCCGCCGCCGACATGTTGACCGTCGGAGATCTCGCCTCGCTGGAGCAGCTCCGCATCGTCGCGCGACAGCTGCACCTGCATCATGGGGCGCGGTGCGTACCCCGGCGGCGGATACGGCTGTGGCTGAGGGTACGGCTGCGGTGGAGGTTGTGATTGATCGGGCGGCGGCGGCGGATACGGAGCATCGCCATCGGCTCCCGGCTGCGCGAGCGCGCCTTGCGATGCGAATGAAACGACAAGTAGAGCGAGTGGCAGCTTCCTCATGATCACCCCTGACGGCCGACGGCGGACGGTTGACGATACAGCCTCGACCCGCAGACCGGTGATCCTGGGAACGCCGATCGAACCAACGAGCCCTCGCTCGTGATTCCTGTCACCCGAAGTGGAATGCCGGACCGAGGGGTCTGGTAGCAACGTCACATGCGCGCCCTCTTGCTTGTCCTCGCCGCCTGTACGAGCGCCGCCTCGCCACCGCAGGTCGCCGCGCCCACACTCACGCCCCCGGCGGTTGCTGCGGCGCCTGCGCCAACGAAGGACCAGATCATCGAGCGCAGCCACGCGGTGCTGCTCGCCTACGATCACGCCGAGATCGCGCCGCTCGAGGCCGCGTGGTCCGACCGGATGCTGCACTTCGAGGGTGGCAAGCCGAGCTCGCGCGCCGACGAGCTCGCGCAGTTGAAGAAGCGCCCACCCGGCGAGCTCTACGTCAAGGCGCGGACGTGGACCGACGAGCACGTGCAGCTCGGCACCGACGATGCGGTGTTCATCGGCAAGGCCACCGAGGTGCAAGGCGGCAACGACTCGCACGGCGGCTACCGCTACCTCGGCTGGTACATGTTGCAGTGGGCACGCGAGGGGAGTGCATGGAAGCTTCGGCTGTGGACCTGGCAGCGCGCCGGTCGCACGCAGAGCGAGACCTGGAACGACATCTTCCGCAATGACTCGGGCTTCGAGAAGCAGCCGAACCAGTTGATGGTCGAGATCGTGAAGCCCATCAAGCCGGGCACCGCGCTCGATCTCGCGATGGGTCAGGGACGCAACGCGCTCTACCTCGCGGCGCAGGGCTGGAAGACGACCGGCATCGACTTCGCCGACGAGGGCGTGCGGATCGCGCGCGCGGAAGCCGACCGGCGAAAGTTGACGTTGACCACGGTCGTGCAGGACATCGACAAGTGGGATTTCGGCAACCAGAAGTGGGACCTGATCACGATGATCTATCCCGGAGACAACCACGTGCCGTGGATCGAGAAGTCGAAGGTCGCGCTCAACAAGAGCGGTCTCTTCGTGCTGGAGTTCTTCGCGGGCGAGCCGGGCGACGACGACGGTGGCTATCAACCCGGTCAGCTCGCGAAGCTGTTCGGGGATGGCTTCACGATCCTGCGCGACGATCGCGTCGACGGCCGGCCCGACTGGGCACGCGATCAGGCGAAGCTGGTCCGCTTCGTCGCACGCAAGAACCGGTAACGCGCGCTCGCGACCGCTGACGCATCGCGTTAGAGTGAAGGAGATGAGCCGCGGACTCCACGATCCTTCGTTCGAGCGCGATGCGTGTGGCGTGGGGTTCGTCGCGGACATCAAGGGCAACCGCACGCGCAGCATCGTCGACGACGGGCTCGAGCTGTTGCGCCGACTCTCGCATCGCGCGGCGTGCGGCGCGGACCCGGATACCGGGGATGGCGCGGGCATCCTGATCCAGCTGCCCGAGCGCTTCCTCCGTGCCGAAGCGGCGAAGGCAGGGCTCGATCTTCCGGTGGGTCGGCGGTTTGCCGTCGCGCAGGTGTTCTTACCGGTTGATCCGGTGCAGCGCGCGGCGTGCGAGCAGACCCTCGTCGAGGTCGTCGTGGAAGAGGGGCAACGCGTGATCGGCTGGCGCGACGTGCCGACGGATCCCGCGCACGTCGGTTCGGTCGCGAAGCAGGTGATGCCGGTGTTCCGCCAGCTGTTCATCGGCATGCGTCGCGTGCCGCCGAGCGCGTGGGAGCGGACGCTGTTCGTGATCCGCAAGCTCGCCGAGAATCGCGTCGCCGATCGCGGTGCCGATCCGGATCGGTACTTTCATGTCGCGTCGCTGTCGACCGAGACCATCGTCTACAAGGGTCTGCTGCTGCCGCGTCAGCTACCGGCGTTCTTCGTCGATCTCGAGGCGCCGGAGATCGCGAGTGCGATCGCGCTCGTCCACTCGCGGTTCTCGACCAATACGTTCCCGACCTGGGATCTCGCGCAGCCGTTCCGCTACATCGCGCACAACGGCGAGATCAACACGCTGCGCGGCAATACCAACTGGATGCAGGCACGGCGCAGCCAGCTCAAGAGCGCGAAGTTTCACGGCGGCCTCGAGCGGCTGTTCCCGATCATCGTGCCCGGCAAGTCCGATAGCGCGCAGTTCGACAACATGGTCGAGCTGCTCACGCTCGGTGGTCGCGCGCTACCTCACGCGATGATGATGATGATCCCCGAGGCCGAGATGCCGGGGATGGATGAGGATCGCAAGGCGTTCTATCGCTATGCGTCGTCGCTCGTCGAACCGTGGGATGGTCCGGCGACGATCGCGTTCTCCGATGGCCAGATCGTCGGCGCGACGCTCGATCGCAACGGCCTGCGCCCGGCGCGGTGGACGATCACGACGGACAATCGCGTCATCCTCGCCTCCGAGACCGGCGTGATCGACGTGCCGCCGGAGCGCGTGCACAGCAAGGGTCGACTGCAGCCCGGCATGATGTTCCTCGTCGATACCAGCGAAGGCCGGATCGTCGACGACGCCGAGCTCAAGCGCGAGGTCGCCGGGCGGTTCCCGTATCGCAAGTGGCTCGACAAGAACGTGTTCGAGATGCACGAGTTGCCCGAGGTGTCGCCGCCGGAGCGGATCGCGGGCGAGTCGCTGTTCCGGCTCGCGCGTGCGCACGGGTACACCGACGAGGATGTCGAGCTGATCCTCGAGCCGATGGCGGCGACGGGAAAGGAGCCCGTGGGATCGATGGGCACCGACACGCCGCTCGCGGTGCTCTCGGATCGCGCGCCGTCGCTCGGATCGTACTTTCACCAGTTGTTCGCACAGGTCACCAACCCCGCGATCGATCCGATCCGCGAGGCGCTGGTGATGTCGCTCGAGACCACGATGGGTCCGGACGGCAACACATTCGACGAGACGCCCGAGCAGTGCCACCAGCTCAACCTGCGTGGCCCGGTGATCGACAACGCCGATCTCGCGCGGATCAAGCACGCGCACGAGGGCGTGTTCGAACCGGTGACGCTGTCGATGGTGTATCCGGTGGCAGCCGGCGACGATGGGCTCGCGAGTGCGATCGCGCGATTGCGGCGTGCAGCCGAGCTCGCGATCGACGAGGGCCACAACCTGCTGATCCTCAGCGACCGTGGCGTCGATGCCGCGCACGTCGCGATCCCCGCGATCCTCGCGCTCAGCGCCGTGCAGCAGCACCTGGTGCGTGAAGGCACGCGCATGCAGGCGGGGTTGGTCGTCGAGACCGCGGACTGTCGCGAGGTCCACGACGTCGCGCTGCTGATCGGCTTCGGCGCCGCCGCGGTGAATCCATATCTCGCTCTCGATCTCGTCTGCGAGCTGGTCACGCAGGGTCGCGTGCCCGGCCCACCGGAGGCCGCGATCGCACGCTATCTCCACGCGCTCGACGACGGCCTGCTCAAGGTGATGTCGAAGATGGGCATCTCGACGGTGCAGAGCTATCGCGGCGCGCAGCTGTTCGAGGCGGTCGGGCTCGACGGCGGCATGGTCGAGCGGCACTTCACGAACACGCCGTCGCGGATCGGCGGGCTGGGGCTGGCGGAGCTCGGGCGCGAGGCGCTCGCGCGTCACGAACGTGGCTACGGCCGAAGCGCAGCTGCGATCGCCGACGAGCTTCCCGTCGGCGGGCTCTATCAATGGCGCCGTCGCGGCGAGCCGCACAAGTGGAACCCGGCGACGGTCGCGACGCTGCAGGCCGCGGTGCGGCTCGCCGATCGCGAACGGTTCGCGGAGTTCGAGCGGCTGTGCGACGAGGAAGACGAGAGCGCGGTGACGCTGCGCGGCCTGCTCGAGCTGGTGCCCGCGGGCGCACCAATCTCGATCGACGAGGTCGAGCCGGTGAGCTCGATCGTCAAGCGGTTCGTCACCGGCGCGATGTCGTTCGGATCGATCAGCGCGGAAGCGCACGAGACGCTCGCGATCGCGATGAACCGGCTCGGAGCGAGGTCGAACTCGGGCGAGGGCGGCGAGGAACCGCACCGGTTCGAGCTCGACGACAACGGCGATTCGCGACGCAGCGCGATCAAGCAGATCGCGTCGGGGCGCTTCGGCGTGACCACGCACTACCTGGTCAACGCAGATGATCTGCAGATCAAGGTCGCGCAGGGTGCCAAGCCCGGTGAGGGTGGTCAGCTCCCCGGCAACAAGGTCGACGAGCGGATCGCGCGCGTGCGCTGCTCGACGCCGGGCGTGACGTTGATCTCGCCACCGCCGCATCACGACATCTACTCGATCGAGGATCTCGCGCAGCTGATCTACGATCTGACGGCGGTCAACCCGAAGGCGCGCGTCAGCGTCAAGCTGGTCAGTGAAGCGGGCGTCGGCACGATCGCGGCGGGAGTCGCGAAGGCGCGCGCGGGTGCGGTCGTGATCGCGGGCTACGAGGGTGGCACGGGTGCCGCGCCGCTCTCGAGCATCAAGCGCGCCGGCTTGCCGTGGGAGCTCGGCCTCGCCGAGACCCAGCAGGTGCTGGTCGCGAACCGGCTGCGCGATCGCGTGCGGGTGCAGGTCGATGGTGGGCTGCGCACGTCACGTGACGTGATCGTCGCGGCGCTGCTCGGCGCCGAAGAGTACGGCGTGGCGACGGCGGCGCTGATCGCGACTGGCTGCATCATGCTGCGCAAGTGTCACCTCAACACCTGCTCGGTCGGCATCGCGACGCAGGACCCGCGACTCCGCGAGAACTTCGTCGGCACGCCCGAGGACGTGGTGCATCTGTTCACGTTCATGGCCGAGCAGGTGCGGCAGCGGCTCGCCGCGCTCGGCGTGCGTTCGCTCGACGAGCTGATCGGTCGCGCGGAGCTGTTGCAAGTCAGAGCCACCGACCACTGGAAGCTCCGCACACTCGACCTCTCGGCGTTGCTCGCCAGCGCCCCCGGCCGCTTCGTCGCGGCGGTCCCGCACGACCTCGGCGATCACGTCGATCACGATCTGATCAGGCGCGCCGAGCCGGCTCTCTCTGGAGGAAAGTCCGTCGAGCTCGCGCTCCCGATCGACAACTCGCGTCGCGCGGTGGGCACGCTGCTGTCCGGCGAGATCGCGCGTCGCCACGGCGCGAAGGGCCTGCCCGATGGATCGATCAACGTCCGGCTCTCGGGATCGGCCGGGCAATCGTTCGGCGCATTCCTCGCACCCGGCGTCTCGCTCGAGCTGTGCGGTGATGCCAACGACTACGTCGGCAAGGGCATGAGCGGCGGCCGCATCGTCGTCTATCCGCCGGCGACCGCGCGGTTCGCGCCCGAGGCGAACGTGATCATCGGCAACGTCGTGCTCTATGGCGCCACCGCCGGCGAGCTCTATGCGAGCGGCCTCGCCGGTGAGCGCTTCGCGGTCCGCAACTCCGGTGCGCGCGCCGTCGTTGAGGGCGTCGGCGATCACGGCTGCGAGTACATGACCGGTGGCGTGGTGGTCATCCTCGGCCCGGTCGGTCGCAACTTCGCCGCGGGGATGAGCGGTGGCACCGCGTACGTCTACGATCCGCAGCACGCCCTGCGCTCGCGTACCAACCTCGAGATGGTCGAGCTCGAATCGCTGGTCGACGAATCGGAGATGTGGCTCGTCCACTCGATGATCGAGGCGCACGTGCGGCTGACCTCGAGCCCGCTCGGCCGCCGGATCTACGACAACTGGGAGCACCTGATCGCGCGGTTCGTGAAGGTGATGCCGACCGACTACAAGCGCGTGCTCCAGGCGCGCCGCGCCGCGGCACGTCGCCCCGCCGGGCTCACGCTCGTCACCGGGACTGGAGGATAACGTGGGCAAGCCGACCGGGTTCATCGAGTGGCGGCGGTTGTTGCCGAAGAAGCGCGCGGTCGCCGAGCGCACTCACGACTGGCGCGAGGTCGAGGACGTCCACGGTCCGCTCGAGCACGATGCGCTGCGCCATCAGGCGGGTCGGTGCATGGGTTGCGGCATTCCGTTCTGTATGCAGGGATGTCCGCTCGGCAATCCGATCCCTGACTTCGCTGATCTCGTCTGGAAGGACCGCTGGTTCGACGCCCACAAGCGGCTCGCCGCGACCAACGACTTTCCCGAGTTCACCGGTCGGCTATGCCCTGCCCCGTGTGAAGGCAGCTGTGTGCTCGGGATCGATGGCGCACCGGTCACGATCGAGGCGATCGAGAAGCAGATCGCCGAGCACGCGTTCGCGGAGGGCTGGATCACCGCGCATCCGCCGCGCACCCGCACGGGCAAGCGGATCGCGATCGTGGGCTCCGGCCCCGCCGGGCTCGCCGCCGCGAACCAGCTCAACCGCGCGGGTCACAGCGTGATCGTCTACGAGGCGGCCGCGAAGATCGGCGGCCTGCTGCGCTACGGGATCCCCGACTTCAAGATCGAGAAGTACGTCGTCGATCGCCGGCTCGCGATCCTCGAGGCGGAGGGCATCGAGTTTCGCACCAGAATAGCAGTCGGTCGCGATCCGACGTGGAGCGTGCTGCGCGCCGAACATGATGCCGTGGTGATCGCGATCGGTGCGACGCGCCCGCGCGACCTCGCCGTCCCCGGTCGCGAGCTACCCGGCGTGCTGATCGCGATGGACTATCTCTGCGATCAGAACGACTCGGGTGCGCGTCACTCGGTCGCCGGCAAGCGCGTGATCATCCTCGGTGGTGGTGACACCGGCTCCGACTGCCTCGGTACGGCGCATCGCCAGGGCGCCGCCCACGTCACGCAGATCGAGCTGCTGCCCGCGCCGCCCGATCGGCGCACGTCGAGCAATCCGTGGCCGGCGTGGCCGCTGATCTTCCGCACGTCGAGCTCGCAAGAAGAAGGCGGCGAGCGCACGTTCGCGTTTCGCACCACGCGGCTCGAAGGCACCGACAAGCTCGAGACGCTGGTCGGTGTCGACATCGATCGGCACGAAGAAATCCGACTTCCCGTCGACACGCTGATCCTCGCGCTCGGCTTCACCGGCCCCGATACGTCGACGCTCGTCGATCAACTCGGCGTCGCGCTCGACGCGCGTGGCAACATCGCGGTCGACGCTCGGTTCGCGACCACCATCCCGGGCGTCCACGCGGCGGGAGATGCGCATCGTGGCGCGTCGCTGATCGTGTGGGCGATCGCCGAGGGTCGCGAGCTCGCGCGCCATGTCGATGCCGCGCTGCGCGCCGGACCGTCGGTGATTCCCACCGTCGGCCAGGACCAGCCGTTCCGCTAGCGCAACCGCGCGCGCAGGTCGGTCGCCAGGGTCTCGAGGGATGGCGGGAACGTCAGCGCAGCGTCGCGCGGATGGTTCCGCCACCGAGATCGATGATCTCGAAGCGGGTCAGCCCGACACCCCGGCAGTAGGTCCAGGTGCTCGTGTACGAGACCTCCTGGACGACCGTCCAGCAGTCGTCGCCTTCGGCACGCTCGTAGTGCATGCCGAACGTCGCGCTGCCGTTCGTGGTCGCCCACGCGTGACCCTCCTCGACCGGCTCGTCGAGCATCCGCGTCCAGCCGAGCGGACCCCAGTCGTAGTGATCCTCGACGGTGTCGCCGTCGACGTGGGTCGAGCCTTCGACACCGCAGAACCCGAGGACGCGGAACGTCTCTCGACCGTCGATCGTCTCGGTGCCGAGCACCCGCTG
>Ga0105044_10008407_pt1 | contig 14172 bp, 12 predicted proteins | sample MAT01_FD_78092 | JGI IMG/M metagenome (GOLD analysis project Ga0105044, IMG submission 78092) | Freshwater microbial communities from Lake Fryxell liftoff mats and glacier meltwater in Antarctica - MAT-01 | ecosystem: Environmental > Aquatic > Freshwater > Ice > Liftoff microbial mat | place...
CACAGCGCCAAGGACCTGCCCTCGGTCACCGTCGCAGGTCTGATCATGGTCAGCGTGCCCGAGCGAGGTGATCCGCGGGATGCCATGGTCGGCTCCACCCTCGCCGATCTGCCCCAGGGGGCGGAGGTGGCCACCGGCTCCCTGCGCCGCCAGTCGCAGCTCGCCGCCGCCCGTCCCGATCTGCGCTTTGTGGGTCTGCGCGGCAACATGCGCACCCGCGTCGACCAGGCGGCCCACCACGACGCCGTGGTGGTGGCGGCCGCGGCGCTGGATCGACTCGGCTGGGCCGACGAGATCGCTGAGCGACTCGCCACCGACCTCATGCTCCCGCAGGTCGGGCAGGGGGCCCTGGCCATCGAGGCTCGGGTCGACGGCGACCTCCACGATCTGCTCGCGGCGATCGAGCACGCGGACACCCGTCGGTGTGTCGACGCCGAGCGCGCTTTTCTTGCCGAGCTCGGTGGCGACTGCTCGTTACCGGCCGCCGCCTTTGCCACGCTCAGCGACGGCAACCTGTCCATCGAGGGTCGTCTGCTCTCGGTCGACGGCCGCACGGAGTTGCGTCACACCGGCCTCGATGGAGCTGACGTGGCCCGTCACCTCCTCGACCACGGCGGCGCCGAACTCCTCGGCCGCTGACCCCTGCTCTGCGGCGATGGTCATCGTCATCGTCACCGGCACGTGCGTCGTGCGCGCGCCGAGCCGGGCTGCCTGATGCACTCCGTCCACCAGGACGTGGAGGACTCATTGCGAGTGGTGTTCGTGGAGCATTGGGAGGACAAGGCCGCCCTAGCCACCCACTTCGCCGACCTCCCCGAGGGCCGCGCCACCCTCGTGATCTATGACGCCACCCCCACCTCGCTCTGAGGAGATTGAGGCCGTGCCCGCTGGCGCTGACCCGTGCGCCCTTGTCGCGGCCGAGCACGGGCCGTCTACGGTTCGCGGCATGGAGCTGACGCCTGATGTGGCTGGCCGATACGTGCGGCTGGCGTTCGAGCAGATGCTCACGGTCGCCGATCGGTTGGGCGACGATCGGGTGAACGAACGGCCACTCGGCCGCAGGACCAACGCGGTGGCGGCGATCGTCGTCCACTGCTGCGGGCTGAGCGAGTTCTGGCTCGGGCACGTGGGCCGCGGGCGGGAGAGCACCCGTGCCCGCGAGGACGAGTTCAGCACGTCGGCCACGGTGAGCGAGCTCCACGACTTGGTCGCCGTCACGCTGGCGCAGGTCGAAGCCGACCTGGCGGCGATCGAGGCAGGGGCCGACTCGGCCTACGCGGAGGGCCGGATGTTCCTGGTGGTGCCCGAGGGGGACGCGTCCCTGGTGGTCCACGTGATCGAGGAGCTGTTCCAACACCTTGGCCACTGCGAGCTCGCGGCCGACGCTCTGCTGGGTTCCTGATCCGATGACGGTGTACCTCGTCGGGGCGGGGCCGGGTGATCCTGGTCTGCTCACCGTCCGCGCGGCGGAGGTGCTGCGACGAGCCGACGTGGTGGTCTACGACCGGCTCTCCGTCGAGGCGTTGCTGGAGCTGGCGCCGGCGGGGGCCGAGCGGATCACCGTGGGCAAGGCGCCCGGGCAGGTGACGATGACACAGGACGACATCAACGCCCTCCTGGTGTCGAAGGGGCGCACCCACGCCACCGTGGTGCGCCTGAAGGGCGGAGATCCGTTCGTGTTCGCGCGAGGGGGGGAGGAAGCCGCCGCGCTGGCGGACGCGGGCCTGCCGTTCGAGATCGTGCCCGGCCTCACGTCGGCCATCGCCGTGCCCGCCTACGCGGGCATCCCCGTCACCCTCCGGCACAGCTCCACATCGTTCACGGTGGTCACGGGTCACGAGGACCCGGCGGTGGGCGACGACGGCTCGGTGGACTGGCGGGCCGTGGCCAAGGTGGGCGGCACGATCGTGATCCTCATGGGGGTGGCCCGCATCCGCCGCATCGCTGAGGAGCTCATGGCCGGGGGCCTCCCCCCGGGTACCCCAGCGGCGGCCGTGCGTTGGGGCACGCGCCCCGAGCAGACCACCGTGCGGGCCACGCTCGGCACGATCGCCGACCAGACCCTCGCCACGCCCTCGGTGATCGTCGTGGGCGAGGTGGCCGGGGTTGATCTCACCTGGTTCGAGCGCCGCCCGCTGTCCGCTCGCCGGGTGGTGGTCACCCGCACCCGACGGCAGGCTTCGCAGCTCACCGTCGCCCTTCGTGAGCTGGGAGCCGTGCCGATCGAGGTGCCCGTCATCGAGATCGTGGAGCCGTCCGACGGCGGCGTGGGGCTCGCGGCCGCGGCTGAGCGGCTCGGTTCCTACGACTGGGTGATCCTGACGTCACCGAACGGAGCGAACCGGTTGCTCGCCGTCCTCCCCGACGCCCGCGCCTTCGGTTCGGCGAAGGTGGCGGCCATCGGCCCCGGCACCGCCGCGGTGCTGGCGGCCGGCAACATCCGCGCCGATCTCGTGCCCGATCGGTTCGTCGCGGAGGCCCTGCTCGACGCGCTCCCTTCCGGCCCGGGCCGCCTCCTGCTGGCGCGTGCCGAGGTAGCCCGCGACGTACTGCCCGAGGGTCTCCGCGCTCGCGGTTGGGAGGTGGACGTGATCGCCGCCTACCGCACGGTGGCGGCCGTCGTCTCCGATGAGCAGCGCGCCGCCATTCGAGGCGCGGACGTGATCACCTTCACGTCGTCGTCCACGGTCGAGCGGTTCCTGGATGCCGTCGGCGCCGATGCCCTGCCTCCGGTGGTGGCGTGCATCGGCCCGATCACCGCGGCCACGGCGCGCGAGCGCGGGCTCGTGGTCGACATCGAAGCAACCGTGCACACGATCGATGGCTTGGTCGCGGCCCTGCTCGATTGGGCGACCCCATGACGTTGGAGGCGGTGGTGTTCGACTTCGACGGGCTCGTGATGGACAGCGAGTGGGCGATCTACGAGGCGGCAGGGGCCGCCTTCGCCCAGCACGGCCACGCGCTCAGCGTCGAGGCCTGGGCCACCGTGGTGGGGATCAATGAGGGCGACGACGACTGGTGGCGCGACTTGTGCACGGCCGCGGGTGTGAACGGCTTCGAGCGAGCGGTGTTCGAGCGGGCTTATGCGGGAGCGGCCGAGAAGGCGGCGCGCCGGGCCGCCATGCTCACCCTCCCCGCGCTCCCTGGCGTGGAGGTGCTGGTCGACAGCCTCGTCGCCGCCGGCGTGCCGATCGGGGTGGCGTCGTCGTCCTCCACCGGCTGGCTGGAGAGCAACCTCGATCGCCTGGGCTTGATCCGCCGCTTCGGCACGCTCGTCGGCTCTGATCGCGTCGGAGGGGTCGGTAAGCCTGAGCCCGACGTGTACCTCAAGGCCTGTGCTGACCTGGGCGCGAACGCCGCGCGCAGCGTGGCCCTGGAGGACTCGGCTCACGGTGTCACCGCCGCCAAGGCGGCCAGGATGACGGCCGTGGCGGTGCCGAGCCGCATCACGCAGCACAACGACTTCGCCCATGCCGATCTTGTCGTCGACAGCCTCACGCACCTCACCGCTGACCGCCTGGCCTCTCTGGTCGGGCGAGTCGGCCGGTAGCCTCACCGACGTGGCCTTCCCCCAACGCCGGCTTCGTCGGCTTCGCCGCACCCCCGCGCTGCGGCGCCTCGCGGCCGAGACCCGCGTGACGGTGGACGACCTCATCGCCCCGCTCTTCGTGCGCGAGGGGATCCTGGAGCCCCAGCCCATCAGCAGCCTCCCCGGCGTCGTGCAGCACACCCGCGAGTCGCTCCGCAAGGAGGTCAGTGAGCTGGCGGCGCTCGGCGTTCCCGGCGTCATCCTGTTCGGCGTACCCGCCCGCAAGGACGCCGAGGGTTCCGGCGCGTGGGACCCGCAGGGCATCGTGCAGATCGCCCTCCAGGACGTGCGGGCCGAGGTGGGCGATGAGCTCGTGCTGATCGCCGATCTCTGCGTGGACGAGTACACCGACCACGGACACTGCGGCATCGTGACGGCCGAGGGCGAGGTCGACAACGACGCCACCCTCCGCCTCTACGAGCGGGCCGCCGTCGCCCAAGCCGACGCCGGCGCGGACATCATCGCGCCGTCGGGGATGATGGACGGCCAGGTGGCCGCCATCCGCTCCGCCCTCGACGGTGCCGGCCACACCCAGACGGCGATCCTCGCCTACGCCGCCAAGTACGCCTCGGCGCTCTACGGACCCTTCCGCGACGCCGTGGATGTGTCGATCGCCGATGGCGGTGACCGCAAGGGCTACCAGCAGGACCCGCGCAACGCGCGCGAGGCGCTCGCCGAGATCCGCGCCGACGTGGCCGAGGGGGCCGACATCATCATGGTGAAGCCCGCCCTCGCCTACCTCGACGTCATTGCCACCGCCCGGGCGCACACCGACCTACCGGTGGCCGCCTACCACGTGTCCGGCGAGTACTCCATGATCAAGGCGGCGGCCGAACGGGGCTGGATCGATGGCGACGCGGTGGCCTTCGAGCACCTCACTGCGATCAAGCGGGCCGGGGCGGACATCATCCTCACCTACCTTGCCCGCGAGGTTGCCGAGCGGCTCCAGGCCCAGGGGTAGCAGGGTGACGAACGAGGAGCTCTTCGAGCGGGCTCAGCGCGTGATCCCGGGGGGAGTGAACAGCCCCGTGCGCGCCTTCAAGAGCGTGGGCGGCACGCCGTACTTCGTGGCCAGAGCGGAGGGGCCATACGTTTGGGACGTCGAGGGCACCCGGTACCTCGACCTCGTGCAGTCCTACGGCGCGATCATCCACGGCCATGCTCACCCGGTGATCGTCGAGGCCATCCAGAGGGCCGCCGTGGACGGAACGTCCTACGGCGCTCCCACCGAGCGCGAGGTGGTGCTGGCCGAGGCCATCTCCGAACGAGTGCCGTCGGTGGAGATGGTGCGGCTCGTGTCCTCGGGCACCGAGGCCACCATGTCGGCGGTGCGGGTGGCCCGCGGTCATACCGGCCGCCGCAAGGTCGTGAAGTTCGCGGGCAACTATCACGGCCATGGCGACCTTCTGCTGGCCGAGGCGGGCAGCGGCCTGGCGGCGCTGGGGCTTCCGGGATCGGCTGGCGTCACCGATGCCGCAGTAGCCGACACGGTGGTGGCGCCCTACAACGTGGTGCCCGAGCTCGACGACGACACCGCCTGCGTGATCGTCGAGGCGGTGGCCGCCAACATGGGCCTCGTCCCCCCTGAAGACGGCTTCCTCAACGGGCTGCGCGTCGAATGCGACCGCGTGGGCGCCCTGCTCATCTTCGACGAGGTGATCACGGGCTTCCGGATGGCCTACGGCGGCACCCAGGCCACGAGTGGGATCACGCCCGACCTCACCACGTTTGGCAAGGTGATCGGCGGCGGACTGAACATCGGGGCCTACGGCGGCCGAGCTGACGTGATGCACCAGGTGGCCCCGCTCGGCCCCGTCTACCAAGCCGGCACGCTGTCGGGAAACCCGCTGGCCACCGCGGCGGGGCTGGCGGCGCTGTCGCTACTGGATCACGCTGCCCACGCGCGCATCTGCGCCAGCGCCAAGCGGTTGGCCGGCCACCTTCGTCGGGCGTTCGCCGATGCCGGCATCCAGGCCATCGTGCCCCGGGTCGATGCGCTCGTCGGCCTCTTCTTCTGCGACGAGGCCCCCACCGACTACCCCAGCGCGAAGCGCACCGACAGCGCGCGCTACGCGGCGTTCTTCCACGGGATGCTGGCGCGAGGGGTGGCGATGGCCCCGGGGGCCTATGAGGTCATGTTCCCCGGGCTGGCCCACACCGACGACATCATCGACGAGATCGGTGCCATCGCCCACGCCTCGGCCGCGGCGCTGACGAGATGACCGCAGCCGGATTCATCGCCGCCCGCGACGCCGTCCAGGCGGATCTGGGAGAGCGAGACGCCGTGCGCCGTCTGTTCGCCGCCGACTACACCCTGTGGAGCGACGACCCCACCGAGCTGGCTGATCGCTTGGGGTGGATCCCGGTAGTGGCCGAGATGCTGGCCGACGTGGCCGACCTGACCCGTCGCTGCGATGCGCTGGTGGACGACATCGACGACGTGATCGTGATGGGCATGGGCGGATCGAGCCTCTTCCCCGAGGTGCTGGCCCGCACGCTCGAGCCTGCACCAGGTCGACCCCGACTGCACGTGCTCGACACCACGGATCCGGCGGCCATCCACCGCATCGCCGACACGTGTCCGCCCGAGCGCACCTTGCACCTGGCCTCGTCGAAGTCTGGGTCCACCATCGAGACTCGGAGCCACCTCGAATGGGCGTGGGAGCGAGCCAACGGGACTGGTCGCTTTGCGGTCGTCACCGACCCTGGCTCGGACCTCGGTCGGTTGGCCCGTGCGCGAGGGTTCGCGGAGGTCTTCGAGAACCGCACCGACATCGGCGGCCGCTACGCCGCCCTGTCGCTGTTCGGCGTGGTTCCAGCCCTCCTCATGGGCGCGGACGTGATCGCGCTGCTCCAGGGCGGGCTGGACGCGCTCGACCACAGCGGCCCGGAGGCGCCGCCCGCTGAGAACCCGGCTCTGCGCATCGCCAGCGTGATCGCGGGAGGCATCCACGTGGGCCGAGACAAGGCCACCTTCGTGCTCGACCCCAGCGTCGAGACGCTCGGATTGTGGATCGAGCAGCTGGTGGCCGAGTCGCTGGGGAAGCAGGGCACGGGCGCCGTGCCCATCGTCGGCGAGCCCATCGGCACCCCCGAGGTGTACGGCTCCGACCGCCTGTTCCTCTCCCACGAGCCGCTGCCCGAGCTCGAGGCTGCCGACCACCCCGTCGTGGTGGTTCCTTCGGCGCCCACCGCCTACGCCATCGGCCGCCTCGTCGTCACCATGGAGCTGGCGACCGCGCTGGCGGGGGCCGCCCTCGGCGTGCAGCCCTTCGACCAGCCCGATGTCGCCGCCGCCAAGGCCGCCACCCGCGAGGTGCTGGCGCACGGGGGTGCCTACGTCGAGGAGCAGCCGTTGGCCGACCTGCTGGCCCTCCTTCAGCCGGGTGATCACCTCGCGCTGCAGGTGTTCGGCGACCCCGGCGACCACGACGTGCAGGTCCTCGAAGCGGCACGCGTGGCGCTCCGTGATCGGTTCCGGGTGGCGGTGAGCCTCGGCTTCGGGCCTCGGTTCCTCCACTCCACCGGCCAGCTCCACAAGGGTGGCCCAGCCGCCATCGTGTGCGTGCAGGCAGTCGGCCCCGACCACCAGGAGATCCCGATCCCGGGGCAGGACTTCGGCTTTGGGCACCTGAAGCAGGCCCAGGCCGCCGGCGATCTGCGCACCCTGCTGGCCCGCAACGTCCGCGCCGGCCGGGTGCCCCTCCAACAGCTCCTGGAGGCGGCGTTGTGAAGCTGGGCATGGTGGGCTTGGGGAAGATGGGCGGGAACATGGCCGAGCGCCTCCGCCAGCACGGGCACGAGGTCGTGGGGTTCGACGCCTTCAGCGCGACGTCCGAAGTCGCGTCGCTCGAGGCGCTGGTGGCGACGCTCCCCACCCCCCGGGCGGTGTGGGTGATGGTGCCTGCGGGCGCCCCCACGGAGGACACGGTCACCCGGCTCGGGGCGTTGCTGCAACCGGGCGATGTGGTGATCGAAGGGGGCAACTCCAACTGGCGCGACAGCGCTCGTCGGGCCACCGTGCTCGGCGCCACCGGCATCGGCTTCATCGACTCAGGCACGAGCGGTGGGGTGTGGGGCCTCACCGAGGGCTACTGCCTCATGGTGGGCGGCGAGCCGGAGCACGTGGCCTTCGCCCAACCGATCTTCGATGCCCTCGCTCCGGAGGGCGGCTTCGTGCACACGGGCGCGGCTGGCACCGGCCACTTCACGAAGATGGTGCACAACGGCATCGAGTACGGCCTGATGCAGGCCTATGCCGAGGGCTATGAGCTCCTCGAGCGATCGGGCCTCGACATCGACGTCACCGGCGCCCTCAGCGCCTGGCGGCAGGGGAGCGTGGTGCGGTCCTGGCTGCTCGACCTCTTCGTGCGCGCGCTCGAGCAGCGCCCCGGACTCGAAGGGTTGGCCGGCGTTGCCCAGGACTCGGGGGAAGGCCGCTGGACGGTGCAGGAGGCCATCGAGCGGGGGGTGGCCACGCCGGTGATCAGCGCGGCCTTGTACGCGCGGTTCGTGAGCCAGGACGACGACCGCCTGTCGATGCGCGCCATCGCCGCACTCCGCGAGCAGTTCGGTGGCCATGCCGTCCTGCCCGACACGCCTGCCGCACCCGGAGCGACATGAGCCCGGCACCGCCCCCTTCGGACGCGCTGGTGCTCTTCGGCGCCACCGGCGACCTCACCAAGAAGAAGATCTTCCCGGCCGTCTACGAGATGACCAGGGCCGACCACGACCACGTGCCGGTGGTGGGCTTCGCGTCCTCGGAGTGGGATGACGAGCGGCTCCGCCAGCACGCTCGTGAAGCCATCGAGGCGAAGGGAACCGTGGACGAAGCCGTGTGGGATGACCTCGCAGCGCGTACCTCCTACGTCCAGGGTGACTACCGGGACGCGGAGTCCTTTGCCGCCCTCGCGGCCCGTTTGAAGGAGCTCGGTTCGGAGCACCCGCTCTTCTATCTGGCCGTGCCGCCCGAGCTCTTCGACGACGTCGTGCTCGGGCTCGAGAGCCACCAGCTGAACGAGGGTGCGCGGGTGGTCGTCGAGAAGCCGTTCGGGCGTGATCGGGCGTCGGCGCAGGAGCTCAACACCATCCTGCACCGCGGGTTCACGGAGAGCGACGTGTTCCGCATCGACCACTTCCTCGGCAAGGAATCGGTCGAGAACCTCCTCGTGTTCCGGTTTGCCAACTCGATGCTCGAGCCCGTGTGGAACCGGAGCTACATCTCGAACGTGCAGATCACGATGGCCGAGGCGTTCGGCGTCGAGGACCGCGGGCGCTTCTACGAGTCGGTGGGGGCGCTGCGTGATGTCGTGCAGAACCACCTCCTCCAGGTGGTGGCACTGCTCGCCATGGAGCCACCCGTAGGGGCCGACGCGGGCGCCCTTCGTGACGAACGCAGCCGACTGTTCCGCCAGATTCGCACGGTCGAGCCGGCCCAGGTCGTTCGGGGCCAGTACCGGGGCTACACGGACGAAGACGGCGTGGCCCCCGGATCCGACGTCGAAACCTTCACGGCGTTGCACCTCGAGATCGACTCCTGGCGCTGGGCGGGGGTGCCGTGGCTCATTCGCACGGGCAAGCACCTTCCCGTCACCGCCACGGAGGCGGTGGTCGAGTTCAAGGCGCCGCCGCGACTCCTGTTCACGCCGGAGGGCGCGCAGGAACCCCACCCCAATCACCTGCGCTTCCGCCTGGGCAAAGACGACGGGGTCATGCTCCACCTGCAGACCAAGGCGCCGGGCGACGAGCTCTCGAGCCGAGCGGTTGATCTCCAGGTGAGCTTCGATGCCGTCTTCGGCGTGCGCCAGGAGGCCTACCAGCGGCTCCTCGAGGATGCGATGGCGGGCGACGCCCGGCGGTTCGGGCGCGCTGATGCCCTCGACGAGCAGTGGCGGATCTTCGAGAAGGCGCTGGCGGCGCCCCATCCGGTGAGCCTCTACCACCGCGGCACGTGGGGCCCCAGCGCGGCCGAGACGCTGGCGGCCGGTGTGGGTGGTTGGCATGAACCCTTGTGACGCTGGGAGCATGACCGCGTGCTGAGCACCCTTGCCGCCATCCCGTACACCACGTTCCCGGACATCGCACTCGGGCCGGTGACGCTCAGGACCTTTGGGCTGGCCGTGGCCGCCGGTGTGCTCGTGGGCGCGTGGCTGGCCGCTCGCTATGGCGAGGAGCACGGCATCCCACGCGACCTCACGTACAGCCTCGCCATGCGCATGGTCGTGGCCGGGGTGATCGGCTCCCGCATCACCTGGGTGCTGACGCATCTCGACCAGATCGATTCGCCGCTCGACGCGTTCGCCATCTGGCAGGGCGGGCTGCAGTTCTCTGGCGGTTTCGTGTTCGCGGTCATCGCCGGCTACCCGATCTACCACCGGTGGAACCGTCTCACCCGTTGGCACAGCCTCGACGGGTGCGCCTATGGGCTGGCGATCGGTCTCGGCATTGGTCGCATCGGCTGCTACGCCGTGGGCGAGCACTTCGGCGGGCCGACGTCGTTCCCGCTGGCCGTGCGCTTCGACGGTGGCAGCGTGCGCGAGTCATACCTCGGTACGACGAAGCTGGAGACGGGGATGGTGTTCCACCAGACCGCGCTCTACGAGCTCCTCTACATGGTCGTGCTGTTCGGGATCCTCACCTGGCTCCTCTACCTCCGCAAGGAGCGGGTGCGGCCTGGCACGGCCGTCGCGGTGTTCTGCGGCTTCTACGGAGTCGCCCGCTTCGCGAGCGACTCGCTGCGCGTCAACGACGAACGGATCCTCGGCCTCACCGGGGCGCAGCTCCTCTGTGCCGCGATGGTGCTGGCGAGCGTCTGGATCTGGTTCCGGGTGCGCAAGATCCTGGTTCAGGACGTCGCCGACGGTATGACGGAGGGCGTCGATGCGGACGATCTTGCCGGTCCCGCCGTACCCGCGCCCTGACGGCCGCCACTCTCCGTGACTGACCTTGTGCGGAGGGTCCGGTCGCCGTACCGTTCGCGTGATGATCGGCGAGGGGGACGGTGTGCTCCGGCGGCGAGCCGCGTCCCTGCTGTCCCCGCTCGGCGGGCGATTCGGGGCGCTGCTGTCGCCGCTGTCGATCCCCGAGTTCCGTCGGCTCTGGGCCGCCGACGTCATCTCCCTCCTCGGCGACTGGGCGGGCCGACTCGCCCTCACCGTGCTCGTGTTCGAGCGCACCGGGTCAGCGGCGTGGGCCACCGGAGTCATCGCGGCGTCGCTGGCTGGCTTCGTGGGCATCGGACAGGTGCTGGCCACCCTCGCCGACCGCTACAGCCGGATCAACGTGATGCTCGTGGCCGACGTCGCTCGGGCGGGGCTCTTCGCGGCGATGCTCATCTCGATGCCCGTGGGAGGCCTGCTCGTTCTCGCCTTCCTCGCCGGCCTCGCCACCCCACCGTTCGAGGCGGCGCGGGCCGCCGCGATGCCGGACCTCGTGCCCGAGGAGCGCTACGGCGATGCCCTGGCGCTCGCGGGCATCTCGGTGCAGTCGTCGCTCGTCGTCGGCAGTGCCCTCGGTGGCCTGCTCCTCACGGTGGTGGAACCGAGTGTTGCCCTCGCCATCAACGCGGCGAGCTTCCTGGTGTCGGCTCTCTTCCTCTTAGGGCTTCGCGACTCTGCGGCGGCGCGGCCCTCCCAACGGCGTGACAGCGTCGGTAGCTCACTTCGAGAGGGCGGCGCGGCACTGTTCGGCGACCGGATGGTGCGGCGGGCGCTCAGCATCGTGTGCGTCACCGGGGCGCTCGGAATGGTGGTGGAGGCCCTGGTCGTGCCCTATGCCGCGTCGATCGATCTACCGAAGGACCTGCTGGGCGTGCTGGCCGCCGCGGTACCCGTGGGCACACTGATCGGCACCGCCATCGTCGCCGTGGGGGTGCGGGCCCACAGCACACTGCTTCGCAATGCGGCCTACTGCTGCATCGTCGCAGCCGGGGGGGCGGCCCCGCTGTTCTGGATCGGCGCCGACGGTGCATTGGCGTTCGTCGCGTTCCTCGTGGCGGGTGGCATGTTCGCCGTGTCGATCCCCACCAACATCGTGATCGGCCTCCGTCTTCCGCGGGACCGCCGGGCGTCGGCCATGGGGATCGCGGTGGGCCTTCTCATGGGGTCGCAGGCCATCGGTGCCGCGTTCGGCGGGCTGGCTGCCACCGTCGTGGGGGAGGCCGAGGCCATCTCCGGCGCGCTGGCCCTCGCCGTCGCCTTCGGCCTGTGGGCCCTCGTCACCAACCCCAGCGATGCCAAGCACCTGGTGCGCCCCCGTCCGCGCCCGGCCTCACCCCTGGTGATCGTCGACCTCGTCGCCCTCGAGGCCCTCGCCGCCAGTGAGGCCCTCGCCGCCAGTGAGGCCCTCGCCGCCAGTGAGGCTGAGGAGTCCGTCCCGGTCTCGACGCACTGATCGTCGCGTTCCAGCCCACCTTCAAGGTCGAGCGCCCGTATCCTGCCCCGGCAGCAACCAGTCAGATCCGATGGTCGCCCCCGATGCGGCCGGTAGCTACACCTTCCACTGCGAGATCCACGGCGGCATGACGAGCATGCTCACCGTCTCCTGACCGCCCCTAGGCCGGGATGCGCTCCGGGACGATCTTGGCGAGCCGGGCCACGGCCTTGTAGGCGAGCTCGGCGGGACCGAGCTCCTCCGGGCGCAGGAGGTTGGCCATGATGCGCAGAACCCACTCCATGAGCGACTGGGATTGCACGCCGACGCGGGTGAGCTGCTGCATGAGCTCGGGTTGGCCGATCACGATGGCGAAGGCGCGGGCGACCCGGAAGTAGAGGCCGTACTCCTCCTCGAGCAGATCGGGATAGCGCGCCAGCGGCATGGCCGAGCCCGTCTCGAGCGCCTCATCGATCAGCCCCGCCGCCATGCGGCCCGTCTCGTAGGCGTAGTCGATGCCCTCACCGTTGAAGGGGTTGATGGAGCCGGCGGCGTCGCCGATGGCGATCCAGGTGGGGCCGCTCTTGGGGTGGATCGAGGCGGCCATGGGCAGGCGGCCGCCCGTGGCCTCACCGAGCATGGCGTCAGGGTCGATCCCCCAGTGCTCGGGCGCCGTGGCGGCCCACTCCTTCATGAGGTACGACGTGTTGATGTCGCGCCAGCCGCGGAAGGTGGAGAGCAGTCCGATGCCGACGTTGATGGTGCCGTCGCCGCACGGGAAGATCCAGCCGTAGCCCGGCATGGCGTCGCCGTTGCGATCGCGCACGTCGAGGGCGGACTCGATCCACGGGTCAGCGTGCATCGGGCTCTCGAAGTAGCCGCGTATGGCCATGCCCTGCGGGAGCCGCTTGTCGCGCTGGTTCCCGAGGGCCCGCCCGAAACGAGAGAGCGAGCCGTCGGCGATCACGACGTAGCGGGCGTGGATCTCCCGCTCCTCGCCGGTCTCCTTGTCCTTCACCACGGCGCCCGCCAGCAGCCCGTCGCGAAGGATCGGCCGGAGGGCCTCGGTGCCCTGGAGCAGGACGGCGCCGCGGGCCACTGCCTCCACGGCCACCATCGTGTCGAGGTCGCGTCGGCGCACCACGTAGCCGTAGCTCGGGTGCACCGGGTGCTGGGGCCATGGCATCTCCAGCGTCTTGCCGTGGGCGATGCAACGCAGCCCGTCGTAGCGGTGGTGGTTGGCGGCCACCTGCTCCTCCAACCCCATGGCCTGGATCTGGGTGACGGCGCGCGGGGTGAGCCCGTCGCCGCAGGTCTTCTCCCGCGGGAACGTCTTCTTCTCGATGACGACGACGTCGCGCCCCGCCCGGGCCAGCCAGTGACCGGCCGCTGCGCCCGCGGGGCCACCCCCGATGACGAGGACGTCGTGGCGATGGGCTGGAGTCACCGGCTCAGTCTGCCGGGGAGGAACGCCGATGCGACAGTCGCGTCAGCCGCCGGCGGCGAGGTTCGCTTCGTCGACCCCGGCGGCGGTGGACAGCTCGCCCAGGCCCGCCGCTTCGAAGGTCGTGGTGCCTGCGGCGATCTCCATCAGGAGGAGGTACTCCTCGCTGGTGGGATCGAGCTCGCCGAACTCGGCCCGCTCGTACAGCACGACCTGCGCCATCTGTTCGTCCGACAGGTCCGGGAACGCCGGCATGCCGCCGGCCTTTGGCTTCGCCGTGTTGCCGTAGGTGTCCCCCGGCCAGCCCTCGGAGCCGAGGCGCACCCACATCATCTGATCGAGCGGGTCGACCCATGTGGCGAGCACGTCGGTGAGCGCAGGACCGCTGACGCCGCCGCCGTCGACGCCGTGGCATGCGGCACACGCGCTGCTGCCGTACAGCTCCTCGCCGAGCACGAGGGGGTCGTCCTCGCCCGCGGGCGGCGGTTCGAGGGTGCCCTGGTACACGTAGGCCCAGAGCGGAAGGCCGGCGAGCACGGGCATCGCCCAGAACGGGATCTTCTTGCGCTTCAGCGCGGCCGTCACTTCGGGGCGCGCCGGCTTGGGGGGCTCCGGCGCCACCTCCACGGCGGCCGCGGCGGCGCGGACCGGGACGGCGGCGGTGGGGGCGGCCTCGACGGCTTCGCTCGCGGGGGCATCGGCGGCGGCCGGGGCGTCGCCGCCACCGATGGCGGAGCGACGCTCCTTGGAACGCTTGAGCAGGTGCTCG
>Ga0105044_10008410_pt1 | contig 14166 bp, 16 predicted proteins | sample MAT01_FD_78092 | JGI IMG/M metagenome (GOLD analysis project Ga0105044, IMG submission 78092) | Freshwater microbial communities from Lake Fryxell liftoff mats and glacier meltwater in Antarctica - MAT-01 | ecosystem: Environmental > Aquatic > Freshwater > Ice > Liftoff microbial mat | place...
GGCCTTTCGGTAAAATTCTGACAAACTCGAAACTGCTCTTAAAATTCTGCGGACTCAATAAATAAAAAGCGAAAGCCAATTGCGCTCGAATGGCACATATAACGCTATTTTATATCAGAGAAATAGTCAACTTCGAGCAAGACAATTTGCGGAAGAATCAACAGCAATATACAAATAGTGGGAATGAGTGACCAAGCCAGAACAGTTCTTACCTGCAATAAATCTCCCTCGGCTCCCGGCCATTTGCCAGTCTGGAGCCTTGCTTAGGCCAAAATATAATAAATTATCCATCCGAATAGAGTCGCTACCGAAATCTGTAAAATGATCGAAAAAATATTTGAACTATCGTTTGTAAAGGTTGCACTGCCCGATCTGCCTAAAAAATTAACAAATGCCGCCAGCAGAAATAGCAGGTTTACATATTTGTTTGGCTTGTGTTTGAGAATAAACCTGAAAGTCGCCGTCGGATAAAACCATATATTTTGCAAAAGATTGGACTCACGGACATCCGGCCCCGGTTCTTCTAGTACTTCCAGAATATTATCCATCGATCTCATTGCTTTTCGTAAACCCATTCGTTCAAAAATAGGCTGTTTTAAATTGGTGTATCATGCGTCGAATGAACCGATCTTGCGCGAAAAGCGCAGCTTTTTATTTCTGGAGCTTTGGAGAATCAGCGCAAGAATCTATCCCTGTTGCCAATCAATTCTAAATATTTGCATATTCAGTTTAAAACCCGCAACTTTGCACGCCTTTTGAAAATAGTAACATTCAGAATGCTTTTCATAAAATCCCCGTTCATCAATTCCTCTTTTTAAGATGTCAAAAATTACCGATAGCCGCAAACTCCTCGCAGTAGGAAATACCGCCGATCTCAATGCACTGAAAACGGTATACCGCAGTTTTATGAAAGAGAATCATCCGGACAAATTTCAGGATGACGAGGAGCGCATTCTGGCTGAAGAGCGCAGCAAGTCTTTTATCGAAGCCTATCATTTTTTGGTGAGCATCGCCCCTGAAACGCGCATCAGAGGCATTGAGTCTTACACCGAAACGATCACCAATGCGCAGATCGTCAATTTCGAATACAAAAAACAAACGCTCACCCTTGATTTCTCAGACGGCTTGAGCTTTGAGTATTTCGATGTATCGCGCGATGTATACAACAAGTTTTTGAATGCAGATTCACGCACGCGATTCGCCAGAAGGCGAATTTGCAATATGTTTCCGTACCGGAGTGTCAATCAGGCGGTGACGGTTTAAGCGTTTTCTAACTGGAGATATGCGGCCTTTTTGGCCCGGATTTTAAATTTCCCGCACTTCCGACTTTTTAAGCCAGCCTCTGTTTCCGCTGGCTATTTCTATTTCATACCAGTTTTCGTCTTCTGTGAGAATAAAAACCTTGGTGCCCGCATGCAATACGAAAACATTGGTGGCAACATCCCGGGGTTCGCTTTTGATATCCACCTTGTCGGTAAAAACCACTGCTGAAATATAGGTGTGCCGGTGTTTTTGCGCAGTTTGGGCTACCGTATGTGCTGCAATCGTGAGCAACAGCAAAGCAATCCCGGCAAAAAACCCAAATTTCTTCATGGAAGAAGTTCGCGCCATCCAGTACAACAAAAAGCATAAAACGGTGAGCGCAATGAAACCAAGCGAAATATATGCCCAACCGTCAGGTCCAATTCCGTAGCGGAAATCGTCCCACCAGATATTGATCTTTGATTTGGGAAGGGTTTCAATCCTGTCCACAATACGGTCATTGGCCAACCGCAAATTATATCGCACATCTTCGTTTCCAGGTTCGTATTTTAAAGCGCGTTCGTAATAAAGAATGCTTTCCGGAAATTTTTTGAGCTTGAACCAGGTATTGCCCAGATTGAAATTTAGGGCAAGCCCATCCACGAGACTGTCGGCAGCAATATACTGCTTGAGCGCTGCGGCATAGTCTCCGTTTTTGTATGCATCGTTTCCTGCCTGAAAAGCTTCGTTGGCCGAAGCCATCACTTCATCTTCAGCAAAACAGGAAAATGCCGAGATAAAAAGTAAAATGGTAAAAATGGATTTTCTCATTTGATCGATCCCTCCAGTTTTTCAATCAATCCGACTGCTCGTTTATAAAAACTAAAATCGCTTTGTTCCGTAACGGGCGCGAACCTGGCCATTTCGCATGTTTCAATAATGCGCAATGCTTCATAAGATACTTCCTCTTCAATGCCAGCATCCACCATTTTTTGCTTCAGCATGGGCCGGGAAAGATTGGAGGCGGGTATTCCGAGTTTGTCGCCGAGGTATCCGTAAAGCGCACTGAATATTTCGGCGTAAAACAACGTACTATCGTTTTCATTCATCGCTTTTTCGGCAGTGGACAATCTTTTGAGTGCGACTTTATTCGCTTTTCGTTTTCTGTTTCCAGACACATCGCTTTGGAGGGATTTCTGACGTTTGCTAAAAACGACAAATCCCAGAAAAAGCAAAACAGGTGCTGAGAGCGCGATATAGTAACCCAAACCACCAAAGAATCCATGACCGTTTTTCACAAACTCTTTCGAATCTGTCATGATATACCGGATATCATTTCGGGTCTGTTCCACCCTGTTTTGGGCCCGCGTGGCTCCATCTTCGGGTACGAGACCATTTTCTCCGCTGACTGCAAATTCCAGAGGTCCTTCAGTTTCGGTAAAGTACCTTTCTTTCACGGGATCAAACCAGGAAAATGAAAGCACCGGGATTTCATATTTCCCCGGATATCTGGGTATTACCAGATACTGATAGGTCCGACTTCCGTTTACACCACCTGCATTTACAGATATCCTGTCTTTTTGCTCGGGATCATATGCGTCAAAATCTTCCGGAAAAATCACCGAAGGGGCTTTTATCAAGGTGAGGTTTCCCTTTCCGGAAATAGTCATGGTCAGGTCGATGGCTTCATTGGCCTCCAATTCGTTGCCAGCCGTTTTCACGGAAAAAGTGTAGTCGCCTACCGCGCCATTGAAAGATTCCGGTGCATTTCCCGGCAAAGGTTTCACATTGATGCGCAAGGAATTACTCTGCGCGGTGATATCCGTGCCCGGATTAAAAAAACTCCGGTTTACCCGACAAGTTACACTGAGCGGACCGATTTCCAATTCACCGGATCTTTGCGGAAAAAGCACCTGACGTTTCAGGATGGCTTTGCGGTAAGGCACACCATTGATTGTTTCCAGCTTATCTTCCCAGGAAGTTTGATCGCTTTTGATCTCCTCAGTCCAGAATCCCGATAAATTTGGGAAGTTCGTTTCGCGCAGGTCAATGGCATTATAACGACTGAAGAGTATATAAGAAACAAGGAGATATTCACCCTGATACACATTCGCCTTTGAAACCTGAATCATTACTTTCAGATTTTCGTCCGCTTGGGTGGCGGTTGAAGACCCCTGACCCCGGGGCGAACCTGATCCGGAATTTTGTTGCACATTTCCCGAAGAGGCTGACCCACGAAGCACTTCGAGGCTGAAGGGTTCCGTTTTATATGTTTTGCCTCCGACCCGCGCGGTCGCAGCGCCGATCATATATTTGCCGGGTTCCTTCGGTCGCATGGTATAGCTGAGCGTGACCGTACTCGATTGTTGACCATTTATGATGCGGTAACTGGAAGATTGAGATGGACCGAATACCACCTGAAAATCAGATAAATCGGGCGCTTCGATATCTCCGCGGCCATTTTCAAGCGTGAGTCTGAGGCTGAATACGTCGCCAGTAGAGACCGGATTTTTGTCCACACTGGCGTAAAAATTGACCTCTTGCGCAACCAGCGTTTGCACAGCAATCAGCATCACGAGTGCTGAAATCCAGTATTTACCAATCTTTTTCAATGCGTACCCTCTGGGCCTTGTGTTTTTCTTTGTTGAGTTTGTCCTGCAGATCCTTTTCCTGATTCATCATGGCGTCGAGCATGCGCTCGGCCTCTTCTTTGGTCAGTTGATCAGGTTTTGGTTTTTCGCTTGGCTGATCCTTATTTTCTTGCTGATCGTTTTGGTCCTGTTCTTTCTTTTCATCTTTTTCCTGGTCGTCCTGCTCCTGCTCCTGTTCTTGTTGCTCCTGCTCCTGCTGCTGTTTCAAATTTTGGGCATAAGCCAGGTTGTAACGCGCATCTTCATCTGCCGGATTGTTTCGCAAAGCATTTTTGTAAGCTTCTATGCTTGGGTCAATTTCGCCAGCCAGCAACCGCGAATTACCCAAATTAAAATTTGATTTGTTCTTCTCTTCCGGCGATTCCGACATGCTTGCCACCTTTTCAAATTGCTCAGCGGCCTTTTTGTTAAGCTGTGTTGCAGCTTCCATCACAGCTTGTTTTTCTTCCGGGTTTTCAATATTTGCCGCTTCCGCCATCATGGAGCGTGATTTTTTCAAGTAAGCATTGCCCGTGTTGAAGATCGCCTCTTTATATTCTGAATTTTCTCCCAGAGCTGCATCGTACTGCGAAATAGCCGTTTCGTAATTCCCGGATTTATAGGCGGAATTTCCGATGCCCGTTTTCAATTTTTCCTTTTGCGCCATGGTGCTCAACGGAATCACAACCAGGGACATTGTTATAAATTTATACCAATTCATGATTCAAATATTTTAATCCGCCGGGCCAATTTCCCTTTGCGTTCATTTATAAATATTTCCAGAAGGATGCACAAAAGGGCGATACCCAGAAAGAGCTGATATCGGTCCTCGTATTCAGCATAAGATACCGACGCCATTTCAGTTTTTTCCAGGGAACTCAATTCCTCCATAAGTGCATTCAAACCTACCTCAGAGCTGGAAGCCTTGATATATTCTCCCTTGCCGGCAGCGGCGATCTGGCGCAGCATATCCTCGTTGAGTTGAGAGATGACGGTTTTTCCATCCCTGTCTTTTTTAAATCCGACTGCCTGACCGTTCCGCATATCCGGAATGGGGCTACCCTTGGCCGAACCCATGCCGATTGTATAAACTTTCACACCCCTTTCGGCAGCAACTGTGGCTGCTCCAAGTGCATCATCCTCATGGTTTTCACCATCCGTGATTACGATGATGGCCTTTTGACCAGGATTGCTAAAATCAAAACTCATCAAAGACAGGTCAATGGCGGCGCCGATCGCCGTGCCCTGTACAGGCACCACATCCGGACTTACCGAAGAGAGGAAGAGCTTGCCGGCGGCATAATCATTCGTGATAGGCAACTGCACGAATGCCTGACCAGCAAAGACGACTATGCCAATTCGATCGCCGTGAAGATTGTCCAAAAGTTTTTCCAGGGCCCGACGCGCAAGCGTAATTCTGTTGGGGCGAAGGTCTTCTGCCAACATACTATTTGATACGTCTACGGCAACCATAATATCGATGCCACTCACTTTGGCCTCGGTCATTTTCGATCCGAGTTGGGGCCCGGTGAGTGCCACCACCAGCATGGCAGCGGCAATCCGCCAAAGCATAAATTTGATCACAGAATTGACACTGGAAATATCGCCGACCATATAGCCGAGAAGGTTGGGTTGGGCAAAACGGTCAAGGCGTTTGTTTTTGATCCAGGCCGTCACGTTGAAGATCAAAAAAAGTACAGGTCCGATGGCGAGTAGCCAGGCCATTTCTGGTCTTTTGATCCGCAATCCGGGTATGGCATCAAGCACAATGAAAAACAAGAGGGCAAAAGCGATCCACAGCACAATTTCCAGTACGAGGGTGGCGATGAACATGCCCCAAAAATTGTATTTGAAATTGATTTGTTTCACGGCAAGGTTTGAAGGAATAATTGTCTGAACAAAAATTCTGCCAGCAGAAGTACAGCTCCTACGACCAGAAACCAATAATATTCTTCAGATTTCTGACGGTGTTCGGTCACGCTGATTTTTGTTTTTTCCAAACGGTCAATTTCAGAAAAAATCCGGCTGAGCGCGTTGCCATCGGTGGCCCGAAAATATTCAGCTTCTGTCATGGCCGCGATGGATTTCATGGTCTCCTCGTCGATTTTCACATCGGCCATCTCATATTTATAAGTCCCGTCAGGATACATTGCGACCGGTGATTTCGCGCGGCCAATCGTACCCACACCTATCGTATACACGCGAATCCCAAAACTCTGGGCTATTTCAGCTGCGGTGATCGGCGCAATGGCACCGGCATTGTTGTCACCATCGGTCATCAATATCACAACTTTGCTGCGGGCTTCGCTTTCGCGCAAACGGTTTACAGCTGTCGCCAAACCCATACCGATGGCAGTGCCTCCCTGAACCACACCTGTGCGCACATCTTTAAACAGATTGATGAGTACCCGGTGATCGGATGTCAGGGGACATTGGGTAAAACTCTCGCCTTCGTAAACCACCAGCCCAATGCGGTCATTGGGTCGGCCTTTGATAAAACTAATGGCCACTTCTTTCGCCCGCTCGAGGCGGTTGGGCTGAAAATCCTGGGCCAACATGGAAGCCGAAATGTCCATCGCAATCACGATGTCAATTCCTTCCGTGGTTACATTTTGCCAGCTCAATTGCGATTGGGGCCTGCACAAGGCGACGATGAGAAAACTCAAAGCGACCATTCTGATCAGAAACGGCAGATGTACCTGAATCTCTGTGAATATTTGTCCGCCCGTTGGAAACTGACTGAGAGATGACAATTTTACTTTTGGATGTCTTGCCTGAATCCGCCATACGTGAAAGATTCCGGCCAGAGGCACCAGAATCAATAGGAAAAACAAGGATTCATTATAATATTCGTACGCATTCCGAAAATACAACCATACACCCAGTGCAACACCCGTGGAAATGAGTGCATAAAACAATGCTATTTTTTGCTGTCTGCTCACGAATGATGCGGATTTTGGGTATTATCGGAGGCAATAGCCGGTGATGGCGCATCAACAGCTGGAATGGCAATGGTGGCTTTTACAAAATCGATGGCTTGTGATACAGCTTCTTCGTTGTCGGTGTAATCGGGTTTTTCCTTTGCAAACTTGACCATATCTGCGCGGAATAAAATCGTACGCAGGGACCGCAACTGAGGCTCAGCTATTCCGCTGTACCGGAGCTTGTCCAGAATCTGTCGCGTGGTAAGTTCGTGGGCGTGAATACCAAACCCATTTTCCAAATAGGTGCGCAGGGTATCTGTGATGGATGTATGATAATCCTTGACATCGCCTGTTTTATAAGCTTTTTCTTCCTGAATGCGCCTGAGCGTCTCAAGGGCAATCGCATGCGGTGTTTTCAATGGTTCAGGTGGGAGGGCTGCAGGTCTGAGACGTTTCCTTTTGCGGTAACGCACAAATAAGACAATGGCTACGACGAGAATAGCTACAAGCGCCAAACCACCTGCTGCGTATGGCCAGTAAACTTCAAGAAAATCGAGCCAGTCTATCTCTACTTCGTAGATTTCACGTACGTCGACAATTCCTTTTGTGGTGTCAATCGCAACAGTTTCAACCGTGAGGAGAAAAGCTTCCGTTTTGGTTGGAACCCCATTGATGTCGATGATGAATGGCGGAATGGCATAATATCCACTGTCGAAACTCGTAATGAAAAGTTGCTGTTCCATCCGGGATTCCTTTACCCCGGCTCCCGTCTCGAGGGTATCGACAGTTGTGAAATGGACCACCTCGACTCCTTCTACCAGGGTATCGCCAATGGGAGGGAAGTTCACTGCAGGTGGGTTTGCCTTGTCAAACCGCACAGAGAGTTTGATCACAGCTTGTTCGCCAATCCTGATCTTGTCTCTGTCGATCACAGCGCTTGCATCCTGTCCCTGCGCGAAAAACGCCAGGAAAAGCAACAGGATAAGACTATATGTCTTCAAAGCGAAGTATTTCATTTAATTTCTTTTGCTAAAAAGATTTCGCAAAGGCGCTATATAGGATTCATGTGTGCCAATTGTGGCAAGATCAACTCCAGCACGTTTGCATGCCTGTGCGGCAAAAAACATCCGATCCTGCGCATTTTTCGCGTAAGCGAGCCGCACACTTTTCGCGCTCGTATTCACCCAGCGAACCTCATTTGTTTCCGGATCTACGAATTGAACCAAACCCAAATCCGGCATTTCGCGCTCCCGCTGATCGTAAATCTGCAGGGCTACGAGGTCGTGTTTTTTATTCGCCAGTTTCAATGGATCTTCGTAATTCTGATCCATAAAATCACTAATCAAAAAAGCAATGCTACGCTTTTTTACGACGTTGTTTAAAAACCTCAACGCATGGCCGATGTTGGTGCCCTGGCTCTGAGGTTTCAGTTCTATCAGTTCCCGGATAATCCGAAGAATGTGCGATTTGCCCTTCTTGGGCGGGATATATTTTTCAATCGTCTCACTGAAAAAGATGACCCCGATCTTGTCATTGTTGGTAATGGCCGAAAAGGCGAGTACAGCGCAGATTTCTGTAATGATCCCTTTTTTCAATTGATCGCGGGTACCGAAACTATCAGACTGGGATATATCAACCACCAATATCACGGTGAGCTCGCGCTCTTCTTCAAATATTTTGACGTAAGGATGTCCAAATCGCGCGGTTACATTCCAATCGATGGTGCGCACTTCGTCGCCGACAGCATATTCACGCACTTCGCTGAAGGCCATACCACGCCCCTTGAACGCCGAATGATACTCTCCGGAAAATATCTGATTGGAGAGACCTTTGGTCTTGAGTTCAATGCGTCTAACTTTCTTTAAAAGCTCTGCGGTATCCGTGGCCATAAATACTGTCAGGGAACTTCTACGGTGTTTAATACTTTATTAATCACATCTTCCACCTTTACATTTTCAGCTTCAGCTTCGTATGTGAGCCCGATGCGGTGGCGCATCACGTCCGTAGCCACTGCCCTCACGTCTTCTGGAATTACATAACCTCGTCGGTTGAGAAAGGCATATGTCTTGGCAGCCATGGCCATACTGATGCTCGCGCGGGGAGAAGCACCAAATCCGATAAGTTCTTTAAGCTCCTTGAGTTTATATGCTTCGGGTTGACGGGTGGCATATACCAGATCCACAATATATCGTTCGATTTTCTCGTCCATGTAAACCTCCCGCACAGTGTGACGTGCGCGAAGAATATCATCTGAGCTCACCACTGCCCGAGGCGTGGGATAAGGCGCTGACGATACATTGCTTCTGATGATCATTCTTTCCTCTTCGCGGAGTGGATAGTCGAGCACGACTTTCAACATAAAACGGTCTACCTGCGCTTCCGGCAGGGGATAGGTTCCTTCCTGCTCGATGGGGTTTTGGGTGGCCAAGACCATAAAAGGCTCGGGCAATTTAAATGTTTCACCGCCAATGGTGACCTGCCGCTCCTGCATGGCTTCGAGCAAGGCACTCTGCACTTTTGCCGGGGCGCGGTTGATCTCATCCGCCAAAACGAAGTTGGCGAAAATCGGACCGCGCTTTACAGCGAAATCCTGATTTTTAGGATTGTATATCATGGTGCCCACCACATCGGCAGGGAGGAGATCTGGCGTGAATTGTATCCTGCTGAAATCAACATGGATGCAACCGGAAAGTGCTTTGATGGCAAGGGTTTTGGCCAGGCCGGGCACACCTTCGAGTAGAATGTGTCCATTGGCGAGCAAAGCGATAAGCAATTTTTCAACCATGTCTTTTTGGCCGACAATTACTTTTTCCATTTCTAAAGTAAGCAACTCGATAAACGCGCTTTCCTGCTGGATCTTTGCATTCAGTGCTTTGATGTCTACTTGCGAGGAAGGGGATACACTTGCTGTACCACTTGAAAAATCACCTGGTGTCTCTAAATTCATACGGCAAATTTACGGTTGAAGAAGGATAAACAATCTCTTTTGGGAAGAAATACAAAAATTCATTCTATTTAAACGGCAAATGTGACAATATTGGATTGGCATGCAGGGCAGAGCACAGTTAAAAGATGTTAATCATTTTTTGGTGGTAAAATCCTGATTTTTCGCATATTTCGATTCGAAAAGCGGGGTTTCTGTTTGAGTATTTTAACAGAAAAAAATTTATTTTCATGATGTCATTTTGTGAAAAAAGTATGGTTGTCCAATGAGTTCGCACCAATCCCCTTACCAACTCCGTGATCTATCATCACTCCCTTCTCGCAGGCCTGCGCACCCATTCGGCCGCGCATGCTGCGTGGCAAGCTGTGGAGACGCTTTGCGCCGTTCAGTTGGGTCGCTGATTCGCAGCGGGTGAAGAACATGAAGAGCTGCAGGCAGCTTGAAGCGCATGGGTCGCTGCTTCGCAGCATCGCTTCTTTTTAACATGAATGGCAACCCAACATGATATGAGGTGCTGCCATTCGTTTAAAGAGCCGGGTCATATGCTCGAAATGAATTCAGACCATGAAGTTATTTTGGTTTGGCTAATCTTACCCAGAATCAATAAGTCTGAATCACCGGTAACCAAGAAATCTACTTTGCCATCTATGGAAAGACTGAGCAAAAAGTTATCTTTTTTATCTCTGCAAATGTCTATTTTTGTCGCCACTTTTATTAATTCTCCAAATGCTTCAATTTGATTTAAAAGTGCATTGACATCTGCCTTCTTAAAAAATTTCCTGAATTTTGGTCTGTTTGAAACATCCAAAAACTCCTCCATTAACTCTGTAGAGAAAATCAGCGTTATATTTCCGGATTCAAGGAGAAAATCCAATTCTGGTTGTCTTTTCGAGATCAAATAACTAATCCAAATATTGGTGTCTAAAATGACTCTTTTACTTTTCATAACGCGCCTTGCGCACGGCTTCAACCTCTGCGGTAATTTCTTCGAAGGATGGAGCTTTATCAGCATTATTCCGAAACTTCTCAAGCAAGTCAGCAAAATCAGTATCTGATTTATCCTTTCTGATTCTTATTAAGTCCAGTTTGGCCAGGTCTTGCAAAAGTGCTTTGGCTTTGGGATTTAATATGTCTATTCTTATGGTTTCCATGTTTTTTATCTTATTCAAATATAGGATTATTATGATTGATTACTCAGTGAAGAACGCGGAAGGAGGGTGTATGGTGGGTCGCTGATTTGCAGCAACGGTTTTTTTAACATGAAGGACATGAAGGGATGAATGGAATGAAGGTTAGTCGCCCCCCCCGACACACCCCAGCGCCGTGTCATCCCGCCGCGCAGCGAGGGATCGCGTGCGTGCTTGCCGGGATTTTCTCTCCACCAATCCACCCACAGCGCGTTTTATCCCTCATTTCTCAAATGTGGAGTTGACAGATAAGTTATTACGATTTGAATAACAGTGCATTAAATGAGGTGGTAAAAATACGTCATTTGTAACGGAGCGAAGAATCTCTTAGTCTCATATCGAAGTGATTATAGTTACCTGCCATTCCCTGTCTCCTTGCCCTGTATCAGGGCGTTATTCCTGGCATCACTTCAGCATAAGATACAATGGCGATTGTCTGACAAGCTCACAAAACGCATTCACCCGATGCATTTGAACATTTTTAAAAAGGTATGTTGATAATTCTATTTCACTCTGATCTATTTTATCCTTTAATTTCGACCAAAATCCAATACATGACTTTACAGGAAACCATCGGAATGGTGCGTGATTTTCACGATGCTTTTGGAATCACGAATGCACCTCAACCCACAGCCCACATTGGCGACGACGCCCTATTGCTTCGGTACAAACTTATGCGCGAAGAAAATGAAGAATATCTGGAAGCGGCTCAGAATGGCGACATTGTGGAAATTGCGGATGCTTTGGGTGATATGCTTTACATCCTTTGCGGCACGATGCTCACCCATGGCCTGCAGGACAAAATGGCTGCCGTTTTTACTGAAATTCAGCAAAGCAATATGAGCAAACTCGATGAAAAAGGTTTGCCCATCTACCGTGAAGATGGAAAAGTGCTCAAAAGCGCGCGATATGTTAAACCCAATATAGCTGCTGTCCTTGAAAGTTGATCTGGCCAAAGCCCTGGAAGAGGCGCGCACAAGCGCGTGGTCCATGCGCAAACTGAATTTCATGCTCGCCATAGGCATCCCTTTCAACAGTCCGCATGGTATCCGGGTGCATGAGATCGGTGATGATTCAGTGACGACCACCATACCATACAGGAGAAAAAACCTGAACCACATCAAGGGTATTCACGCCTGTGGTTTGGCCACAGCGGCGGAGTTTTGCAGCGGACTTGTGCTTTTGCGCAGGTTGAGCTCCAAAAAATACCGGCTCATTATGCAGAAGCTCGAGGTGGAGTATACCTATCAGGCCAAATCTTCGGCTTTCGCCAAATTTGAACTTTCGGACAAAATATTTCAAAGTGACATTTTGAAACCACTGGAAGAAAATGGACAGGTCTATTTTCAATGCGCTATTCTGGTGCACGACGTAGATGGGAATTTGCTTTGTAAGGCATATACAAACTGGCAGATTAAAGCATGGGATCAGGTGAGAACAAAACAATGATATTCCACCAGGATAAAGAACAACCTTAAACCTGGCTTTGCGCGTGGTTTGAATTTTTATTTGGATAAAGCATTCAGGTCAATTTGAATAATTACCTTCATGCTTAAGTCTAACCAGGATTCAAGATTGAAAAATCGCCCGCTGTATGTTTCTCTATTTTTTCATTTCTCCGCCGGATAAATATCCCGGTAAATTTCGCTTTTGTATACTCTTCATTCTGAACGATCAGAAGAGGTTACTGCTTTCTGCATTAGGCTCCGCTACACTTAAAAATTCAGTAGCCAAACCTCCTCATGTCTGGCTTTCGCAGCACTTAACTCTGGTGGTAAAACTTCCGCAGCTCTCAAAATTAAACTCCAAATCCTCCATCCGGATTGACCAATGCCAATCGATCCATTTTTATAATATCCCCCATTCATTATAAAAATTCCCCCCATGACCGAACTCATCTTTACAGGAAAACTTGTCGAAGACACATCCCAAAAGGAACAGCTAAACGAATTGACCTCCTTCAGTCAAATGGAAGTCTACATGGTTCTCCCTTCCACCAGAAGCGGCTCAAAAATGATTTCCGTACCTGTAAATGATACAGAGGTATTTGAGATCGAATACGACAATGGCATTGTAGATTTTCTCGACAGAGATCGCCTTGACGAACTCGCGCGGGATCCTTCCTGGCGCGGGCTTGAAGTCACCGCCGACAGAAGCACCGGCGACCAGAAATATGTGCTCAATGACATTGTTTTTGTCGACAGCCCAGAGCGCGGTATTGGCAATATAGTTCCCAAATTTATCCGTCGGTTTTTTGGCAAAAAAGCGGTGAGCGTAAGCGTGAAAATCATGGCGCAGCGGGTGGATGACAAAAATGTGGAGGAGGAAGGCCTGTTTCTTTGTTCACGGGATTCTGTAGCGCTTGTGGAAAAAATCACTGCAGGAAAAAAGCTCGATGACAAACCTTACCTGCTCATGGTTCACGGATTTGCTTCCAGTATTACCAGTTCATTTGGCGCGATGAGCGAAGCCGGAAATACCGGTTGGTTCGAGATGCAAAAGCTTTACGAAGGCCGGATTTTGGGGTATAACCACCATTCTTTCACCAAAAGTGCCCTGCAAAATGCGTTTGAATTGCTCGAAGCCATTCCCAAAAATCTCACCCTTGATGTGTTGTCTTTTTCCCGTGGTGGACTCGTAGCCGAAATACTGGTGAAAGCAGCCGATACAGATTTTGACAATGCCGAAGAGGCGAAATTCTGGGATGAGGCATTTGAAAGATTTGATGGAATGCCGGATCAGGATTATTTTAAAAGTCTGCCGACGTTGATACGAAAGAAAAATCTGAAAATCAGAAATTTTGTGCGCAGTGCCTGCCCGGCCGGGGGGACCACACTTGCGTCCGGACGATTGGTGACCTATTTTAAAGTGGTGCTTAACGCCATCGGGATGATTCCTGCAGTGCGGGCGTTTCCTCCATACCTGGCATTTAAGGATTTAATTCTCACAGTCATTCAGCAAAAAGATGACCCTAAAGTCCTTCCGGGTGTTGAAGTCATGACACCGGATTCGAAATATGTCAAAATACTGAATGTACTTGGTAGCCAATATCCCATTACACGGATTCCACTACACGTGGTGTCGGGCGATGTGAAATTTGGCAAGCTGCTCCATTCGATGAAAGTCATTTTGTCCGATGCTTTCTTTTGGGGGGATCATGATTTTGTGGTCAACACCATCAGCATGTATCAGGGATTCCGCCGCGCCTTCAGCAAAGATGAATCGGGAGTTGTTCAGCC
>Ga0105044_10008412_pt1 | contig 14165 bp, 23 predicted proteins | sample MAT01_FD_78092 | JGI IMG/M metagenome (GOLD analysis project Ga0105044, IMG submission 78092) | Freshwater microbial communities from Lake Fryxell liftoff mats and glacier meltwater in Antarctica - MAT-01 | ecosystem: Environmental > Aquatic > Freshwater > Ice > Liftoff microbial mat | place...
ATAGGCCGAGGGACTCGCAAGCATCCCGGAAAACAGAATTGTTTGATTCTGGACGTCTGTGGGGCGACGCAACACTCCCTCATTTCCGTACCGTCATTGTTCGGCATCGAGAATCCGCAAGAGTTTGAAGATGGCGGTTCCGGTGTAGCTCAGGTGCTTATGGAGCAAGAGGAAGAGGCCATTCGCAAGGGCGCCATCGTGGCGGCCGAGATTGACCTGTTCCGCAAGGTCCTGGAGTCCCCCATCGCATGGGTGACTTTCCAGGCCCCTGATGGTCAGAACTCTTACTCTTGCTCGCTCGGCTCCCCCGACGCCGGGACCGTCACTCTGGAGGCCATGGAGGCTGACGGCAAATGGCGCTCCCTGGTGCGTTGGCGTGCGGGCAACGGCCCCACCGGCACCCTCAAGTATCCTAACGGCGACCCCTATCGGGTCCTCATGGAGGACATTGATCTTGAGACCGCCCAAGGGATGGGGGAGGATTATGTCCGCAAGAATGGAGTAGTGGGGCTCGTGAACCGCGATGCCCCGTGGCGCCAGCGCCCCCCTACCCCGAAGCAACTATCGGCAGCGGAGAAGTGGCGCTTTCCCGTTGACCGCAAATGGAATGCCGGGGAGCTTTCGGACGCCCTGGGGGCGCACATCGAAGCCAAGACGGCCAAGGGGCGCACCCGCGAGACCCCCGATTGGGTTAAGCGCAAGATCGAACGAGAACGTGCTCAAAAGCGGTAGAATGAATCCATGAACCCATTCTTCTATCAGGCCAGGCCCGAGAGGGTCGTGGACGGAGACACGGTTGTATTTCGCATCGACATGGGCTTTCATCTGGAGTGCCTTCAGACCGTGAGGCTCTTGGAGGTCGATACCCCCGAGATGCGGTCCAGTTCTCCCGGCGTCCGCATCTTGGCCAAGAGGGCCAAAGGGTTTACCCAGGATTGGCTTGCCTTTGACGCCCCAGGGACGTGGCCCTTCATCCTAGAAACCCAGAAGGGCGATCATTTCGGTCGGTGGCTGGGTCGGGTTTGGAGGAGAGATGCCCCTTATGCCCCGGACCTCTCAACGGCCCTACGGGTAGAGATGTCCAAGGAGGACTGGGCCTAGTGGCTGTTTGCCTGCGATGCGATCAATGTGGCGCCACGTGCGCCGAGAAGGACGACGAAATGGCAACATGGTGGCGTCTTGAGCGCCAGCCCATCGCTTTTGTATCCGAACCCGGCAGGTCGATCGTCCCCAGCCACCTGTATTCCGTCGCGACAGTTGCGGCGGGAGACTTGGATGAAGAAGATTTTGAAGAGTTGGAGGAGGAGGAACTACAAGAGGTAATCCGTGCGATGGCGATTGATGTCATCCTGCACTTTTGCTCAAGTGAGTGCCTTGGCCATTGGGGCACCCAGGCCTCAAACCTGGAGGGTTAGGGTTGAGGCATCATCCTTTCCGACGAAAGGCGCCTCCGCCACGCGAACCCAAACGAGCCCGTGCGGGCCCGACTGAGCTAGAAACCCTTTTGGCCCAACACGGCATAACGGCTACCGTTGCGACCTTTGTGCCGCTCGGAACTATCGTTTGGTTGCCGCTTTTACCCGAGGGGGACGCTCAAGAAGATGCCGTTGTCGGCTGAGGTCATATCGGGGCATCTGGTGGATGGCCTGATGGTGCCACTCTGGGATGAGTTCGTCAATCCAGAGAATGTCGCCCGTCTGGGTCTCCAGGATGGCCACTACAAGTCCAGCGGACTCAAGGGCGAGGTGGGTAACGTTCATTTAGGCCTTCTAAAGACAAGTAGGGTGGAGAGGTTGCGCCTGGCGTGCTGTTGAGTGCTGTGGCTGCCATCCTGGCGCTTGCGTTGCGGCTGCGGGCGGGGCTTGGTCACCATTTCCATGCGATCCACCATCTCCAGGTTGAGATGGAGTGCGTGGAATTGCGTAAGAAAGGTGCCGGGCCACAACTTGCCACTGGAGATGTAGTCCTGACATTTGAATAGGACCAACCCGCCCGGCTTGACGACGCGGACGCACTCTTCGAAGCCCTTGTTCATCAGACCCTGTAGGGCCGCTGGGGTTCGTGGGGCGTCTCGCATGCCGTAATGATCGTGCATGTTCGGTAGCCCTGTCGTGGATCGACCTCCTGCGGACACGAAGGGGGGGTCGTACGCAATGACATCAAATGTGCCATCAGGGTGTGGAATATCACGAAAATCTATAGTGTCTTTGTACCAAACAAGCCGGTCGGGGCGCCAAATGCTCCACCAGGTCCCTCGCCCGTAGGTGGGATCCAATGTGAGGGAATCCTTGCAGATATAGCCCAGCCGGGCACAATCGGCAATCAAGTGGGCGTTGGTGGGCCAGGGTTGAGCCGCCAGAACGGGGGGAGACCCATCCAGGAGAACGGGGCCGAATGGGTCTCTCGTCTCATCGACCAAGAGGGCCAGCGTAAGGGCTACCTCAGCATCCTGGAGGGCCATGCGCGCAGCATGTACCCTGAGGGGCTCAGTGTCCACTGGGCTCCTCGGAAGGTACCTGCTTGGACTTCGCCATCCCCCTCAGGACCCAATCGGGCACCTGTTCCTTGGGGGCCATTAGGGATTCGTGGCTGTAGGGGCCTTTTGGTTCGGACATGATCAGAATCCTAGCACCAGGTGGCGCATTTGCATCCACCCGCGACAATTCCCCACAATGGGGACCCAGTATTCGCTTGGCTCGCCGGGCAGTCCATAATCGGCAGGGTCTACTCGCCAATTGAACTCATTCTCTGGGTCTGGCGTCATGACGTGCTGGAGGGGACTGGCGTGGGGGGGCTCGGCCGAAGTCAGGTTTCCGTAGAGGCTAAGGTCCGCTTGGGGGTCTCGCTTGCCATCGTGAGTGAGATAACTGGTGCGAGCCGTTCGTGCAGCGCTAATGCGAAGACGATCCCACAGGGGGAACTCATCCATCTCGTCAGGACGAATGTAGGGGGTGTGCCATTCCCCTGCCCCCACGGGGCTGGGAGTGGAGGTCATGTAGAGATCTTCCACTAGAGTGGCTACGAGCCCAAACTCCGGCTGGACCAACTTGGTGTGATTCCAAGAGCGCTGGCGGAAAAACCCTACCCAGTCTACGGCAGTGATTGTGGCGACATGATAGCCATAGGGTTCAAGAACACGATTGGCAATGCTCTTGTGTACCCCCAGGCTTTCAAGTTGCTCCGCATGTTCGATGGCGTCCTGCATGGAATGGCTCCAGGCCAAACGAGCTTGGAGGACGTCGGCTTCCTCATCCCCTCCCTGCATGCCCGGCTGCTCAAGTGGCCAGCGGATTGGGAAAGCGGGCCCCAGGTCTTCCAGACGGTCCAGCGTGCCCATTCGGGGGTTGGAGCCGTCGGGACGGTCCTTGCTGCGAAGCGGAATGGCGCGGCTCGATGCACTGTTGCGTGAGAACAGTGTGTGGGTGTTGACTTCCGCAAGAATGAAGCGATGTACCTTGACTTCAAAGGTAGTGGCCCTGAGTCCGTTCTCCGCAATGGAGTCCTGAATGATCCTGGCACAAGGCCTATGGGGCAGTGGACCCTCGTGCCATGGGGGGACCTCGGTGTAAGTCAAAGGTTGTTCCTTATCCATTCGATAGATCGAGCAAATGAGTTGGGTGGCGAAACTCGGAGCCAATTTACATCTTCCAGCTTCCCACAAGCCCAAGAGGAAAGGCCAATGGTCCGCAGAATATCCGCCGAGGGCTTGCCGCGGCGCTTTTGATGAAACCACCCTTCTCCGCGAAAGTGCATGGGGCCTTCCCGTTTCCAGCCCTTAGGGTCTACTAGGTCGCACAGGACCCCCAGGGGGCAGTAGGCATCGCCGTCCCGCAGTCGGTTCTTGCACCGCTTGTATTTCTTGGATTCCAGTGCCTCGATCCAGCGGTCACGCAGGCCTGGGTCCATGTTGGAGTGGGCCTCCGTGCTGGGGGGGGTTCTTTTTACCAGAAGAGCCAGTTCCTCTTCCTCAAGTTCTACTGCGACCACGTTTGCTCCTCATGGTATTGGTCCCAAGGGATCCATCCATTGTCGGTTCTGTACCCCCACACCCTACGGCGCGGTCCCGTAAAGACCAACGTCCAGACGGGGCCCTCAGGCAGTAGGACTTGATGCAGAGATTTGGCCGAGCGCCACCTCGCAGAAAATCGTCCACGGGGCACCACGATCCTATCGGGCCAATCCCCTTGGGGGTCTACCAGAACTTCCAAATACTGACCCTTGAGGATCAGGGAAATGAAACTCCATGGGTGATCGTGAAGGTCTCGGTCCGCGTCGGACCGACAAATCTTGTGCAGTTTGATGCTGAAGGGCCACTCCTGGTCTCGCCCCACAGGCAACAGGAACCAGCGGCGCATGTAAAGCTTGCCGCTACTGTCGTTGTAGATGTCCCGATGGGCTATCAGGCCCACGAGGCTTCCATCTCCTTGCGCGCCCGGCCCCGTACGCCCTCTAGGGAAAGCGCCGACGAGACAATGCCATCGCGCCAAGCTTCGATCAGGAGAGATTCGTTCTCCTGGGAGCGGGTGGCTTGGTTGATTAGCGTGGGACGACCAACTTCGTTTGGGAGCACAGCTAGCCGACCCCTGGCGGAACGTTTGATGCCAGAATCCGTCACGGGGTCCTTGTAAAGATCCCGACCCTCGCCATTTACTTGCGCCCACGTGGCCTTTACGGCCATGCCGTAGGTATCGCGGGTCACAAATTGGTACGTAAAGCTTCCCACGCCGAAGATGATGTTGTCCGATGCAAACCCCGCATCCTTGAGACGCGAGAGGATGCGCTTGGCCCTGTCGTGGGTGATGCTGTCGCCGTAGATGGCACCCACGTGAGCGTCCAGGGTTCGGAATCCAGCAGCGTTGGTAGTCCCACCAAACTCATCCCAAAGGAGCTGGATGACGCCCTTGCTCTCGGGGGAGCCCGCCACCAGGGCATCTGGGTTGCCGCAGATGATGTTGACCGGATCTCCGCTGTCCGGACGCAGGACGAGCTTGCCCTCTCGTCCAAGAATTTTGTCCTTGAGAGCGGGGAGAATGCCCGTGAGCACTTTCCACAGATCCCATGTGTCGCTCACAATGGACACAATCCCCGTTGGGTAGGTGTCCAGGAGCCGGTCGAACGTTTCCATCTCCGTCAGTTCTCCACCGGCACACATGACGGAATGCTCAGTAGCTGCAACGCTGCCCATGATGAGAGTGTCGGGGTGGATCTCGTAGTTTTGCTGGAGGAAGTCCATGGCGGGGATGGTGTCGGAGCCGGTGAAGAACACCAAATGGGCAGCCCCGCTCATCTGGGCAGCTTCCAGGCCCCCCATCCCACGGAAGCTGAAGTCGTGGGCTTGCCAATCGACAAACTCTGGAGCCACCCCCGTTGCCTTGGCTCCGGACTCCAAGATGCGCCGCATTCTCATGGCGGAAGTGGCAGTAGTGATGGAGAGCCATGTCGTAGCGGACAGGAGGGTTTCGAGGTAGTTCACCAACCACCCGAACCCCGGATGGGTGTTCTCGATGGTCAGCAGGGGAACCCCGATGGGGACCACGGAACCCTCAGGAAAGGCACGAATGACAATCGGGACGTATTGGAGGCGCCACAGTGCCTCAATATGTGATGTTCCAATGCCGTTAGGGCCCAAGATGGCGGTCGTTCTGGCTTGGTAATCCCGTAGGATGTCGTCCAGAGGGGCATTGAAGAAGGTGTCGAATGCGGCGCCCAGATACTCGTGGAGGAAGTATTGAAGGCCAAAGAACACAACGGACCCCTGCCCCTCCACTCGTGAGGTGCGAGCCGTCAGGTTGGATTGGACGTACTCAGTTCCTTGGGGGTACTGTTGGGAGTGGCCGAGCTTGTAGCAATCGGTCGAGAAGAGCACTGGGGGCTTCATGTTGGTCCTTGGGTGGGGAAGAGTGGAATGACTGTGACGCCGGGGCGTTCACAAAGGATGGAGTCGGTGCAATGGATGGCTTCGAACACCTCAAGAAGTTCGGCCGTCCCTTTGCTGAACAGACCATGGGTGACATAGAGGTGGAGGGGGTTTTGGTAACCCGCTTCCCTCATGGCTGCGGCTAGCCCCAAGAAGGTGCCTCCTCCGTCGCAGATGTCATCCATCATCAAGATGGGGCCCGAAGGAGCCGGATCTCCTGGGGGTTGAATGCCAAAGCCCGAAAGCCGTCCGTTTGTCGCGTCGCGTCGCTTCCAGCCCTGGAGAAGCATCGGGGGATGGACCTCTCTCTCCTGGAGCGCATGTTGTCCCTTCAGCAAATCCCGATTCAAGTGGGCCACCATGGCGGCTGCCCGCTTCTCCGCTCCAGCATCTGGGGCCACTACGGCCCCATAGGGGGGAGTGAGATAATTCATTGCCTCGCAGGGGATGGTGGTGGGGGTGCAGTGGTCGATTAGGGCCGTCGTGGCGATGGAGTGGGGGTCCAAAATCTCCACCCTTTCAAACTGGCAAGAGTTGATCAATTTGGCCACCGTCTTAATGGTGTAGAGTACGTCACCTCCGGAGAAGTTCTGCCGGTCCTGCCGTGCCCCCGGCACATAGGGAAGACGAAGGCGGGAGGGCTCAAGGCCCTGAGTCCACAAGGCGTCTACCAGGAGGGCCATCTGCATAATGCCCTCAAGGGTGGTGGTCCTGACGGTGATTTCCCCTTCCGCCCACGGGGGCAGATCCCTTGAGTGCAGTAATGGCTCCCCACTGGGGTATTGGCCGAAGGAGACTTTGTGACCGTTTAGACGTATCTCGGTTTCTGTGGTCAACTCTCGATCTTTCTCACGTAGGTGTTTTCTCGTAGAAGCGTACCCTCTAGGGTACGAAATCCTACCGTCAAATCCACTAAGGGGATCAGAGTTTCGGTCCCATCTTCCATGTGGAGGTGAACGACAGCGGACCTAACTGGGGTATCTCTCACCCGGCGACTCCCTCGCGGGAGCAGAATCTGGTTTAGCACAAGTGGAGTATACCGCCAAGGCGGTAGAATGGGGGGGGTGAAAGACTCCGACGTTGTCTACGAGGCAGAGAGATGCATCCAGATTCAGCAAATCCCTGTCCGCGTAGAGAACCCCCAGGAACTTCTGGACCACATCTGGGGGACTCGGTGGTTTCAGGCAAGATGGCCTCAGCAGGCCCGCCGCCCCATTTGCATCAAACTTTCCAACCACCAGTGCGGCTGGAGCGAATATGCCACAAGAACCATCTGGCTTCCCCCGTGGACCCGAGCGGACCTAACGATCTTGCACGAGATCGCTCATTTCTGCTCCCAGGGGGACAAGGGGCAGGGCGGACATGGGGCACTCTTCCAAGCAGCCCACCTGGAGTTGGTCGGGCGCTTCATGGGGGCAGATGCTCAGCGCCGTTACCGTTGCGCCCTTAAGGTGTTTCGCTAGGACTCTCCACCAGGAGCAACAGTGCCGGAGGGTCCTCTCCCATCAGTTCATAGGTGGCGAAGGCCAAGGAATCGGCTGGATGGCCCCACAGGGGTTCGGTGAGTCGCAAGAGTGGCCCGCAGGGATATGGCGTGCGCCCGGCTGCCATTTGCTCCACATTTGTGAACAAGTAGCGGTTGGGGTCGTAGTCATTCCCCATGGCCAACAGGGCAACCTCTGAACTGTCGGAAGTGGCGGCAATCAAGTCCTGACAAACCCTAGTGGGCAGATCGAGCGCCTCCTTGGGCGTAACCTCATGGGACTCCCACTTCTTTGGCCTGTAACCCCTTAGGATCTCCGTGTTAGTTTGCATTGTGGATCTCCAAGGCAGCCCCGAGGGCCTCCAGGCGCCCCACCAGGTCCTCCGAAGGTTTGGAGTTGAGCGTATGGGTCAAGGCGCTAGAGTTCGAGCTGGAGACGCTGGCGCCCGAAGTGGAAAGGACCTGTGACACTTTAGCGTGAGCCTCTCGGGTGGGTGAGTGGACTTTGATGAATCGCATACCCCCATCCTACCCGCATGCCTCTTGAATTGCCGTCACAATCTCTGGCCAGCCTCCATCGGCCCTTCGGTCGCCCCAGTGAACCTTGTTGTAGGGCTGGGGAAATACCAAGTGCTCCCATTGGCGCTCAAGCTGCCCCTCAATCTTGGGCTTGTCGTCAATGAGCCAATCTCCCCTCACTAGGGTTTTGTCCTTCGTCATCACGATCCGTTCCTGCCACTCCCTACCTAGCCACCAACCTACCCAAGCGCCCTTGTCGTCCATGCACGTGGGGTTCCCGAAAAGGGGGGCGGTGCAGAGTCGGATCACGAGGTGGGGGATTCGCTCAAGTTCCTCAAGGGCCTCAAGGGACCCAGGGATGGGATCCAGGGAAGCGAAGAACCCTTTGGTGTTCACAAGGTCATGGAGGGGGTCGCCGTAGTGCACGGGGTGGTCGTGGTGGAGCCAGAAGCTCGTCAGTTCCTCTCGGGACTTGAGGGGCATCTCCTTGTGGTGTCCTATGTGATCCCAGTCCCGATAAACCCCTCCGACGAAGTCCGCCAAGACTCCGTCCATGTCCACCAGAAGGATGGGGGCTTGATGGTTCTGGGGCGGCAAGATGCGATAGGGTGACGTCATGAGGCTACCATAGCAGCATGGCCTCTAAAACGGAGCGGATTCTCAAGACGTGCCGCATCGCTCGGTGGACGGGGGCGGGCACTTGTGGTTGGTGCGGAGTTGGCTTGACGGGCCGGACCCGGCGTTGGTGCAGTCAAGAGTGCGAACAGGCGTTCCTACAGAATCACTCCTGGGGGGCCGCCCGCTCCGCTGCGCTCAAGCGAGACGCCCGGTGTGTAAGGTGTGGCCGTGACGGATCTGTACCGGAAGATCTGATGGCATGGATGGCCTTCTGTCGTACCCTGACGGTGGAGAACTACAGTGACCCGCCACGAGAGACCTTCAGGACGTGGAGTCGAGAGCGACGACTGACTAAACGGACTAGCGGCGGCTACACTTCTGCATCGGCAGCGGACGAGCGATTGTTTGCCCGAGAAACTGGCGATTGGCGCCTCGTCTGGAGCCGCGAATTCCAAAAACTCGTCTTTAAGGTCACTACGGATTATCGCCTTGAGGTAAATCACAAAGAACCCATACTGGGCAGGCATGCTGAGTTCGGATGCCTGCACCACTTATCAGAATTGGAGGCCCTCTGTGGAGGATGCCACAAGCAAGAAACTAATCGCCAAAGACGAGCAGGCGAGTTCCGAGGAGGAGGTGACCATCTTGGTGACCCTCTACTGCGCGGGCGCAGTGGAACTGGGAATCGCCCGCGAGGTAGTAGATAACCTCAAGGAGTTCGCCATGTTGGCAGCGGAGGATCTGCGCCTCACTATCGGAACGACGGTGCAAAATGGGCTGGAATAGCGGCGGCAACATGCTTTACGAGATCGCCAAAGACATCCTCCCCCACGTCCCCTCCCACGAATCCCGGCAGGCACTGCTTGAGAAGTGGATTTCCCTCTTCGAGGACGAGGATTGCGACGCTCTTGAGGAAATCTGGGACTACGGGCTTCGAGACCCCGCATGGGCCGACGCCCTTATGGCTTCCGGCTACCCCGACCCTCGCATCGTGAACGAATGGGAGGTTGAGAATGACGACGACGACGACGACTGAGCCCCTAACGACAGGCCCAACGGAGGAGATCTCCTACTCCCTTGAGGATGCAGACCCACAAGAGGACAACCTCACTCACGTGGTGTTCAAGGGGGATGACCTGAAGGGCTTTGTCCTCGGAACTCCCGTCCGCGCCCTGTGTGGTCGCGTCTGGGTGCCGTCCAAGACCCCCGATCCAAAGAACGTTTGCAAACCTTGCTTGAAGGTCCTGGAATCCTTCAGCAGCCTCGGCCAATAGGGTAGAATAGGGACAACGGGAGGTCCCTATGGTGCAAATTGGTGGACGTGAATGCCTGATGGGCGTAGACGTCGCGATGTATCAGCCCAACATCGACTGGGGGACCCTTCGCGGCGCAAGGGACTTTGCCTACGTGAAGGCCACTGAAGGCTCGGGCTATCGGGACCCCTGGTTTGAGCGCCATGCCGCCGGGGCTCGTGCTGTCGGGATGCCCCTGGGGGCTTATCACTACCTGCATCCGGGCAACGGGGCCACTCAGGCGGACAACTTTCTCAACGCAACAAACGGATACGCTGGAATGAACCTTCCCGTAGCGGTTGACGTGGAGCAGGCGGGACTCACGGTTCGCACCGTAGAGGACTTCATTGCTCGCATCGAGGCCGCCATTGGAACCCCCTGGAGAGGGCCAACCGGCGAGAGTGTGGCGTGCAACATCTACATCGGCGCCTTCTTCAATATGGGCCCACGTCCGTCCTCATGGGCCCGCATGGACTTGTGGTTGCCCGCCTACACTAACCCCAAGTACCCCAACCCAGGCCCTCCCCCCCAAAACCTCTCCCTCCCTCCCGCTTGCGCCCCGTGGCCCATTTGGAGCATCTGGCAGTGCAATGGTGGAGATGGGCGGGTGGCTGGGGTTCAACAGCCATGCGATCAAAACGTAGCGACCCTAGAGTGGTACAATCGTACAGTAAGCAACTCCCCCACGGAGGATGACATGCCCGCATACAAGGACTGGAACCAGGACGACAAAGAGGCCATGGCGTCTGATGTGGCCCGCAAGGTAGGGGAGCTGCTCTCTGGCCGCGCCAAGGTGCAGGGTCAGGCGTGGGCCTTTGCCGACGACGCCAAGACGGTTCCCTACGACACTCTCCCGGATTCCGTGGCTGCGGTCAACGCCGGGAGTATGGCGGTCGGAATTAACGTCGTCAAGGAACTCAAGGGGCAGGCCCCTGAAGTATCTGACTTCGCCGTCAATACGGAAGAGTTGGCCGATTCTCTTGCGGATGAGCTGGCGAAGCGGCTAACCGACTAGCTGGCCGATAGGTTGAGGGCATGCAGATTGCCCAAGCCATCCAGGACGCCCTAGAGGGGCGCCGCTCCGCTGACCTGGGTCTCTTGGAGATCCATCAGGAGTTGGAGCGCAAGGCCAACTCCAAGGCCCTTAGGCTTGAGATAGAGTCCTATTTGGCTCAACCGAGGACGCGTCCTCGTGGGTGATCGTTGGCTCGGGGAACGCCACGCCATTCGGGTAAAGAAGAACCCTCTCCACTACACCACTCGGGTGGAGTTGATGCGTGAATGCATCCGGTGCCAACGTCACCTCCACTACAGCGCCTTTCAATTGGTCACTCTCCAGCAGGACGGCAACAGGGCCACTACGAGGATTTGCCAGGAATGTCGAGAGGATCTAGTGGGACGCCAAGATTCGCCTAGCCGCTGAGGATACTGAACTCTTTCGAGATGCACCCCTTCCTGCCAATTCATTCCAGCTATGGAAACAAGCATCTACCAAGTCGTATGGTTTGACGCGAGGGAACCTTCGCAAGGATGTCTCTAGGGTGAGGTGGGTGCCCCTAACGTGAACAATTTTATTGCGTTCATAGTCAACCAACATCCTTTGGGCTCGCACCACCTTTGAGCCAGAGTCCTTGGAGACCTTGATCTCTTTGTAACGAGGCATGGCGGAGAAGAAGTCCTCCCCCCTCTGGGCCCGTTCTCGTCGGATCTCCTCGACGGTATCGTCGTAGACGTCCCTCCAAAGGATCCCCCCCTGATTGGTCTCAACCCCAACAATGTCGGCGTTGTGCTCAATGGCCTTCTCGACGGCCTTGCGGATGGCCACCTTGGGGGTGGAGCGCTGCTCCCAACTCCAGAGGCGGTAGATCTTCCCATCTGCCCCCAGGGAATCCACCTGTATGCCCATGCTGTCCGATGTATCCGTGGAGGTGACGGCAGGGTCTACAAAAACCACGGTCTTGCGCATGCGAGGCAGCATCTCAAAGTCTGCGTGCTGGAAGATCAAATGGTTGAAGATGTCGCCCGAGGGAGGTTTGGTCTCGTGCTGGCACTCCGCCAAGAAGGCCGTCAGCCCGATCTCGTTCATCAAGTCTTGGCAGGAATCGACGGGGAAGCCTTCTGGCCAAGAGGGCGATCCGGCGGTGATGACGAACTGGCCATTCTGCTCTTCATACTCCATGTTCCAAATGGCGGGGATGGGCCCCAGGACAATCCTGTTCTTCAGGAAGTCGGCGCGGCCATCTACGAGTCGAGCGAAGATGGAGTTCTCGTGCACGAGGTTCTGTACCATTAGAACGGCAGAATCTTGGCTTCCTGCCGGAAAGATTTTCTGGGTTATGGTTTTGATCTTCTTGCCGGTTTCGTGCTCCGTGTCCAGCTCGCCGTCCACGTCATCGAGCACCAAGAAATCTGGCCTTTGGTCCTCTAGCTTGACCCCGCGAGCGGCGGAATCAAGCCCCATGGCATCAACGGTAAAGCCCGTGCGGGTTCGGATGCGATTTCGTCGCCAGCCCTTGGCGTTGCCAAACTTTCCCAGCAGTTTCTCGCCCAAGTTGGGATAGGCGAGTTCTAGGGAATTGGATTCCAGCAGTGCAGCTATGTTCGCAACATGGTCATCTGCCTGAGATTGGGTCTCGCAAATGTATAGGCAATACTTTCTTGTTTGCCGTGCGGCAGTTGCAACAACTGCCAATTCGGTTGAGCTACTCTTCCCGTGGCCGCGAGGGAGAACAGCAATGTAGGGCTTGGGTTTGGAGTTCTTTTCTATGGCCCAAACCCACTTCCACAATTCCTCATGTCCTTTAGAGAAGGGTTTGTTTGCCACGTTCGCGAATAGAAGTTTCAGCCAAACTTCCCAGTCGTCAATCCGCTTCGCCTCTTGAATGAGGTACTGGTAATAGGCCTCCTTCTCTTCTGGACTGGCCGTAGCCAATGACTCCGGAGGGATCACCACCACACCCGCTTCAGCGAGCTTGTTCGTGGGAAGATCAGTCCTCATGGTCCTGTCCTTCCTGTTCTTTGGGGTCCGCCCCGCCCCACCATGCCGCTCCCTCCCGTTCCACTGGTGCGGCCGCTAGTGCCCGAGGGTCCTCCAGGACTTCGGCATCCGCCACGTCCTCGTCTCGCTTGACGATCACGCCAGCTAGGCGTTGCGCCAGTGCCGTCATGGATTCTGCGTCCAGCTCCATGCCCGCCACTACCCGCACGGGCCCGCCACCATCGCCAACCAGTTCTACCCGGTTGGTGTCTCGGCGCCCCCAGTCCTCCGGGAAAGATCGCTCCAGAAACCAGGCCGCCGCCTGCCAGGAACCGTCACTGGCGGCCTTACGGATTTGCGCCACCGCCACCACCTGAGCCTGAGCCCTTGCCTTCTCCAGTTCCGCCTTGAAGTCCACATACTCCTGTGGGGCCGTGGGGTCATCGGCCTTCAGAACCCAGCGGCGCAAAGTGGTGTAGTCGATCCCGGCGAACCCGCATGCCACCTTCAGGGTGTTCCCGCCACGAATCATGTTCAGCAGGGTTTCGGCTCGGTCTTGGTTGAACCGGCCGCGGGGGTCCAGGGGGGCACGTTCTGACATAGATTAAGACTACATCAAATAACACCAACATGCAAGTTGATGCCATCCAGGGGGGCTACCGCTATTATCCCCCCCCATGCGCTTTGACCTTGCGAATTTTAACCAGACCAACCTGCCCGAGCCCGTCGGGGCCATGCCGAAGAACCTACAGATAAGCCATGTTGGCTTGAGACTGTTGGATCTCTGCATCAGGACTCCTGGGACCGGGTGGGCCCCTACGGCCGATCTGGGGGACCTGGGGGCATTTGGGTGGGTGTTGGCCTCGGCCGCCTCCTGGGAGGCCAAGCGGAGCCCCCTTGAGTATGTCTACGTGACCGTCGATCAACGCCCGGTCGCCCCCTGGTCCACGCAGCGTCGTGCTGGATTGCACGGGGACGCATGGGTGGCCTCTCCCGATGGAGCCCGGCGTGACGTCGCGCAAGATGGCATGGCGGGAGCGGTACTGTCGGACGAGGCAGAACGCACCTATCTCTGGAGCGACACACTTCCCACGGAGTTCCTGCCGGGCCCATTTGACTTGGGGGCCGATTGCCAAGAGGCCCTTGAGAGAATGGAGGAGCAGTCCAGGGACATGAGGGTGGTCACTTACCCGAATCGAACCCTTTTGGCACTATCGCCCTACTGTGTTCACAGGGCCGCCACAAACCTCACGGGCTCCCCCGTGGGGCGGACCCTCATCAAGTTGTCCTTCAGTCGACATCGGTATAATCGTGCGGGCAACTCCCTTAACCCCGCAGTTGATTACAGCGGCTGGCAAT
>Ga0105044_10008413_pt1 | contig 14164 bp, 14 predicted proteins | sample MAT01_FD_78092 | JGI IMG/M metagenome (GOLD analysis project Ga0105044, IMG submission 78092) | Freshwater microbial communities from Lake Fryxell liftoff mats and glacier meltwater in Antarctica - MAT-01 | ecosystem: Environmental > Aquatic > Freshwater > Ice > Liftoff microbial mat | place...
AATCAAACCGTGATCGATTTTGTAGTGCCTTTTGCGCGCAGATCGAGGGTTTATGGGGGGTGCACGAGCTGAATAAGAAACTTGGGCTAGGGGACTGTTGAAAAACACCGCCCGCCCGTCACTCCACAGCCGCATCAAACGCCTCGATCAAAGGTGCTCGCCCAACACGCCCATTTTCCTTTTTAGGTTTTAGGATTAAAATCCCCCCCGCACGGCACCTCGGTAGTCTGGGTCCCAAATTTGACAATCTCACGCCTCGCCATCTCCCTCGCTGCCGAGCCACAGGACTCAGCAGAAGTCTCTTCACCCCCCAACGCAATCCCCCCATCAGCCCCTCACGACATCAATTCATACCCAGTAATACTGAGCGTGTAAATTGCAGCCGTTTCGCTGCGCAGGATGATCGGGCCGAGCGAGAGGGGGGAGAAGCCGGCTCCGAGAGCAAGCGACACTTCTGCTGGTGTGAAATCACCCTCGGGTCCCACTAGCAAGGTGGCGGCATCGGGTCGGCACCCGCGTTCCTCTTGCCAATCGGCGAGGATTTCCTTGAGCGAACGAGCCGAGGAACTGATCGCCGCGACGAGGCGGAAGGGGTCGGTCGTTTTTTTGATGAACTGCTCCACCGAAACGGGCTCGGCGACTTCGGGGACCCAATTTTGGCCGCATTGTTTGCAGGCTTCGATGGCGACGCGTTGCCATTTCTCCCGCTTTTTGGCGAGGTCGTCGCCATCGAGTTGGACCACGGTGCGCTCGGACAGGAGGGGCACGATCCTGGACGCGCCCAGCTCGGTGGCTTTTTGAATGATCAAATCCATGTTCTTTCCCTTGGGAATCGCTTGCCCGAGGGTGAGGCGAGCGGGGGGACGGGCCGTCTGGCTGACGAGTCTGGACCACAGGGCCACCGCTCCCTTGCTGGTCGAAAGGATTTCCGCCTCCGCTTCGGTTCCCGCTCCGTCGAAGACGATGATTCGGTCGCCCGCCCGACAGCGCATCACCTCCGCGCAGTGGTGCGCCTCCTCGCCGGTGAGGGTCAGGTTCTCGATATTCCAATCAGATTGTGGAAGAAAAAAGCGGTGTTTGGCCATACCAATGGGGAGGGAAGGAATCAGGAAACGCGGGTCAGCAGTAAAGCGTCCCCGTCGGTCTTGTCCACCGGCTCTTTTTCACTGACTTGCCTACCATGCCTCATCCGATCCCCAGCCCCGATCTTCCGCCGATGGACCGCTTGCGGCGCATCATGGAGTTGCTGCGTGGTCCGGGTGGCTGCCCCTGGGATGCCGAGCAGACCCACGAGAGCCTCCTGAAGCATCTCCTGGAAGAGGCTTACGAAGTGGCCGCCGCCGTGAGATCGGGCGAGCGCGATGCCATCGTCGATGAGCTGGGCGACCTGCTCTTGCAGCCGGTGTTTCACGGAGTGATCGGGGCCGAGCGCGGGGCTTTCGACTTTGATGACATCGCCCGGGCGATTTCCGAAAAGTTGATCCGGCGGCATCCTCACGTGTTTGGCGAGAGCGACGCGGCGGACTCGGCGGCGGTGCTGAAGCAGTGGGAGGAGATCAAGGCACTGGAGCGCGGGGATGCCAATGGCGCCGGAGCCGATCAGGTCAGGCACCCGGTTGAGCAAAAGATCAAACGCCTCGCCCAGGGGGGCCTTCCGGCCTTACTGAGCGCGGCGAAAATCCAGCAGGAGGTCGCGAGAGTGGGATTCGACTGGGATGGCGTCGAGCCCGTCTTTGACAAAGTGGCGGAAGAATTGGCCGAAGTTCGGGAGGCGCTTCGCCAGGCCACCGATCCTCGCGCCTCGCCGGAACTGGCCGAAGAATTGGGCGACTTATTATTCGCAATCGTTAATCTGACCCGGGCGGTCGGGGGCGAGGCCGAGTTGCTCCTGCAGGCCGCCAATCAGAAATTCTCGGCCCGGTTTTCCGAGATGTCGGGTATCCTGGAAGAAGGCGGGGAGACGCTCGGCGAAGCTAATTTGGAACAGATGGACGCTGCCTGGAACGAAGCCAAGAGGCGAAAACGAGCGAAAGAGCCTTCATTCACCCCGACGAAGCAGCCTGAGCCGAATATTTCTGCGTGACAATGCACCCTTTCGGGCGAAAACTACTGTTGACCTTTCGTCTGATGAAATTTCCCGCTATTCAGTTTTTGCTCGGATTTGGAGCTGCCGCGAGCGTGCTTCTCGCGGGATGCACGGTGCCGACGTCAGGATCGGTCTCAATCACCAAGGTCAATCCCTATCATTTGTATGACAAGCAGGGTGGCGGATCGTCCGACAACATGCTGGCTTTTGAAAAGGACAGGTTGCTCTATGGAGCCGTCGAGGCTGAGGAAGTCGAGGATCGCTTCGGGCACTATTTTACGATTTTCTGGGATACCAAAACCAAGGCCCCGGCAACGGTGCGCCTGGAGTATCGCCAAGCCATGACTGGTGGTGCGATTCGTTATCTGGAGAACCCCGTCGCCGATCCGAAAGGACGCAATGTGACGAAGTTCGAGGTTACGGGTGATGATTACCGGGTCAATGGTAAGGTGACTCAGTGGCGGGTGGTCATTTTAGAGGGCGGTGCGCAGGTCGCCGAATACAAATCCTTTTTGTGGCAGTGACTACAGGAATCAAAGAATCGTTTTTTTCGGAGGACGATTTTGATCCTCTGAGTCCCAGGCGACCGATCGGGGTCGGACTGGGCAGTGGCTCTCTGAACGTATCGGTAGCATCTTCGGAGAAGTCATTCAAGTCGGAGTGCTCAACACCAATAGTCTGGAGGCAATGCAAGCGGTGAGCACAGAAAATTCGGTCCTCGTAGGATGCGTCGGTTCGGTCGCCTGGGTGCAGGTGAACGGAGTGGCCAATCACGAGAACGCCGGGTGCATCAAGCAATTTTTGCAGGGCCGGTTCGAGCAGGGTTGGCAGAAATTCGTGGTCGATCTCGAACACTGCCGGGGGATCGATTCCACCTTCATCGGGATGCTCTATCGTCTCGCCAAACAAGTGCAGCGGGCGGATCAAGGTGGTTCTGTCGAGGTGATCAATCCAGGAGAGCGCAATCAGAAGTCCATCTGCAAACTGGGACTGGATTGTCTCATCAAGATCGACCGGGATGGATCCCGCTGGCAGCGCGAACAAGTGCTGGTCGATGAAAACATCGCCCAACCGCTTCGTTGCGAAGTCCTCAGTCGCCGGGAGCACACCCAGATGGTGCTGGACGCCCACGAGGCTCTATTGGCCGCGAATGAGGAAAACCGCAGCCGCTTTTGCGATGTGGTGGAGTTCCTGAGGAAGGACTTGGAATCCCAGAAGCTGGAGAACTAGGAGTCTCGCGACGATCTGTTATGGAGCACGTCGCGTATTCCACTCTGCTTTTGCTTATGCTGGTGGGAGGGCTTTGGCTTTGGCAGCGGGAGTATCAGGCGCGGAGAAGGGCTCTCGCCGAGAAAATCGAGATCGAAGTCGAGGAGCGCCGTATGTTCGGATTTCTTCACGGCCTCGGAGAGACGCTGCAGGAAGATAGTTCTCCCCCGAACATGCACCGCTACATCGTCGATGGAGTGGCCGAAGTCGTCGGTGGTGATGCCGGAATCCTGTATCTCTATGATGCGGATAGCAAACGCCTCGTGCCGACCTACCAATCGCCTTTGACCGCGCCGGTGCTCCCGAAGCCGACTGGCCTGTTGCTCATGGATGCGGAGGAGGATGCGGACAACCAATACCGCTCCTTCATCCGGCTTTCAGCTCTCAAGGTGGAGGATGGGATCGTGGGGCAGGCTTTCAGCGGAGGGCAGACGATTTATCTGCCGAGTTTGCGGGAGCATCCCGATTTCCAGGACCAAAAGGACCAAAACTACACTGAGGCAACCCTGCTGACGGCCCCGCTGGTCTATGGGCAGAAGCGCCTGGGGGTGCTGGTGGTGACCCGACGGGGTGGATTGGGTTTCAGCCCGAATGATCAGGAAGTCTTCAGCAGCATCGCCGAGCAGAGTTCTTTCGCCCTGGGAAGTGCTATTATTCACGTCGAAGCGGCGGACAAGCGACGCCTTGAGCGCGAATTGACCCAGGCCAGTGAGATTCAGAAAGTGCTGCTGCCGAGAAAGGCTCCTGCTTTGCAGGATTTCGACATTGCTGCGGCGTATTTGCCGGCGCGACTGGTCAGCGGGGATTATTACGATTATGTCAAAGTGGATGACGAGCGCTATGGGATCGTCATCGGTGACGTCTGTGGGAAGGGCATCGCGGCGTCGCTGATCATGGCGATGTGTCGCTCCAGCCTGCGGAGCCGGGCCCCGGAGAATCTTTCGCCCGCTTCGGTCCTGCACGCGGTGAACCGGTCCATCTTTCCCGACATCATGGGAGACATGTTTGTCAGTTTGTTGTATCTCATTTTGGAGCGCGGTTCTTCGGAAATCACCGTGGCACGGGCCGGTCACGAGCCTCCTTTGCTTTATCGCAAAAAGGAGGATTGCACGGAGCTTTTCGAGACTCCTGGCATGGCTGCAGGGGTTGACCAGGGACCGGTCTTCAAGCGGTCGGTTAAGGATCACCGCTTTACGATGGACTCGGGCGACGTGCTCCTGCTTTACACCGACGGAATTATCGAATGCGAAAATGCGGAGGGCGATGAGTTCGGAATCGAGCGCCTCGGCGATTTTCTCAAAGCCCACGCCGAGATGCCCGCAAAGGAGTTGGTCAAAGTCATCATCGCAGAGGTCAAGGCCTTCGCCGGGGGACGTGCGCAAATCGACGACATCACCTTGATTGCCGTGGAGAAACGGTGAATAGTCACGCCCGGTCGGGAGAGGGGACATTTCCGAGGACCCTCGGCCGGCCCATTTGTGATCATGAGTAGTGTTGAGGAAGAAGTACCGTTGGCGGACCAAGAGCGTTCCGCAGAGCCCCCCTACGATGCCCTAGCCGATCTTGGGATGGTCGGCGAGGTTCTGGAACCTGAGGCGGCGGACACGCCCGCCGGGGAAATCGAAAAATGGAAAGACGTCGCTGCCCGCGCCCAGGCGGACTTGGACAATTTCCGCAAGCGCATGGCCCGGGAGCGGACCGAAGCGATCCAATATGCCAATCGTTACCTGCTGGAGCAGCTCCTCCCCATCGTGGATTCCTTTGAAATGGGTCTGCAAATGGCCACCCAGGGGGACGGCGGATCTTCCATGATCCTCCAAGGCCTTACCATGGTGCAAAAGCAAATTCGCGATTTTCTCAGCAACGAAGGCGTCGAGACCATCCCTTCCGATGGCTTGGTATTCGATCCCAATGTTCATGAAGCGATCAAGCAGGAACCGAATGAGACTGTCGCGGAAGGGGTGATCCTCTACACGCTGCGCCCCGGGTATCGCCTGCGGGAGAGGCTCATCCGGGCAGCCAATGTGGTGGTCTCGTCCGGCCCTGCCGCGGAAAGTGCCGAGTAGATCCTCCGCATGGAAAAACGAGATTATTACGAAGTGCTCGGCGTGGGCAAAGATGCGCCGTCGGCGGACATCAAGAAGGCGTATCGCAAGCTCGCCCTGCAATATCACCCCGACAAAAATCCCGACGACAAGGGGGCGGAGGAGAAATTCAAGGAGCTCGGCGAGGCTTACGAAATCCTCAGCGACGATCAGAAAAAGGCCGCCTACGATCGCTACGGCCATCGGGCCTTCAGCCAAGGGACCGGACCGTCGGCGGGCGGTGGTTTCGGCGGCGCGGATCCTTTCGATATTTTCCGCGAAGTCTTCAGTGGCGGCGGCGGTGGCAGCATCTTTGAGGATATTTTCGGTGGAGGCGGCGGCGGAGGCCGAGCCACCCGCGCGGAGCGCCGCAAGCGCGGGTCCGACCTGCGTTACGACTTGCAGATCACCCTCGAGGATGCCGCTCGCGGTGTGGAGAAAGAGCTGAAAATCGAGCGGCTTGTCTTGTGCGACCCGTGCAAGGGCTCGGGAGCCTCCGGTGGTCGCGCCGAGGTGCGCGGCTGCACGACTTGCGGCGGTGTCGGACAAGTCATCGCCAGTCGGGGCTTTTTCCAAGTCCAGCAAACCTGTCCCACTTGCGCGGGCAGTGGAGAGATCATCGCCAATCCCTGCAAACCCTGTTCCGGGGAGGGACGGGTCGATGGCAGCACCCGGATCAAGTTAAAAATCCCCGCCGGTATCATGGAGGGCGGACGGCTGCGCTCGATTGGTCATGGCGATGCCGGACAGCGCGGCGGCACCTCGGGCGATCTTTACGTGGTGATCCACATCAAGGACCACGAGATTTTTGAACGGGATGGATCGGATCTCCATTGTGAAGTTCCCCTGCCCTTTACTCTGGCGGCCTTGGGCGGCGAATTGGTCGTCCCGACCCTCGATGGCAAGGCTTCGATCAAAATTCCGGTGGGCACCCAGCCGAATACCTCTTTCCGTTTGCGGGAGAAAGGCCTTCCTGACCTGCAAGGCGCGCGAAGGGGCGATTTGCTGGTCAACATCCAGATCGAGGTTCCGGTCAAACTTTCCCGTGAGCAGGAGCAGATGCTGACAGATTTTGCGGCCACGGTAACGGACCGCAACCACCCGGTCGGCGGGGGATTCTTTGAGAAAGCGAAGCGCTTTTTCACGGGGTGACGAGCGGCCTTTCCGTTTACCCGCGCGCCATCTTCTCCGCGAGAGCAAGCGTCTCCGGCCCGACGCCGCCGAGCATCCGGGCAAGCTCGCGCAAACGGGCTTCTCCGGTGACGGCTTCGAGGCGGGAGTTCGTCGCGTCATTTTCCACTTCCTTGGTGACGAGGAAGTGGCGATGCGCGAGGGCCGCCACTTGCGGCATGTGGGTGATGGCCACCACCTGATGACGCGCTCCCAGGAAGGCCATTTTCCGGCCGACCGCTCCGGCGATTTCTCCACCGACATTGGCGTCGATCTCATCGAAGACCATCAGCGGAATTTGATCCTGATCGGCGAGAGCGCTCTTGACCGCGAGCATCACCCGCGACATTTCGCCGCTGGAGGCGATCACCCGGAGCGGCTTGCTCGGCTCGCCGGGATTCGGGCCGAAAAGAAAATCGACGCTCTCAAAACCACGGCTGCCGGGTTCGGCGAGCGGTTCCAGAAGCAGGTCGAAGCGCGATTGGGCAAAGCCAAGATCGTCGAGATGACCGGAGATCTCGGCGGCGAGTTTCGGTGCGGCCGCGGCCCGGATCGCGGAGAGTTCCGCTCCGAGTTGATTGACGGAGACGCGACGCTGGTCAACCAGAGCGGTCAGGCGGGACAGCTCCTCCTCGCGGCGATCAACACTCAGGAGGCGCTGCTTCGCTCGGGTCGCGTAGGCGAGCACGTCTTCAACAGTCTGTCCGTATTTGCGTTTTAAGGTCTCGATTTCGTCGATGCGGCGTTCCAAAGCGAGAAGCGCGGCGGGATCGAAGTCGAGTTCCTCGGTGTATTCGCGCAAGCTGGACTCCAGTTCCTCGATCTCAACCCGGGCGGAGTCGAAACCGGCGATGCGTCCGGCGATTCCTGGATCAAATTTCTCCAGTTCGCGGATGCAGCGCTGGGCATTCCCCAGGTTGGTGACAGCGGCATTGATCAGATCGACGGCTTGGTTCGCATTGTCGATCAGGCGGGTGGCATTTTGCGACTGGCGGTAGCGTTGCTCCAGTTCGGTGGCTTCGGCAGGGTCGAGGGCGGCCGCTCCAATTTCCTCCAGTTGATAGCGAAGCAGGTCGATTTCTTGCTCGCCGATCTGTCGGGCTTCGCGGAAGCCCTCGAGGGCTTGTTGCGCCGACACCCACTCGCGATGCGCGGCCCGGTAGCTCTCCCGGAGCTTGGCCGCGCGGGCGTAAGCGTCGAGCATGAGCAATTGGCGATCCTGGGAGAGGAGCGACTGGTGCTCGTGCGGACCGTGCAAGTCCACCAGCAAAGCACCGAGTGCTTTGAGGGCAGAGAGAGTGCAGGGCGAGCAGTTGACGAACTGTTTGTTGCCGGTTCCAAAAACCCGTTTGACCACCAGGGCGTTGCCTTCGCAAGGCTCAAGACCGTTATCTTCAAGCAGGGCGTTGACCTGGGTCAGATTGTCGGAAAGCTCGAAGATCGCCTCGACGCTGCAAAGGGTCTCTCCGGTGCGGATAAGATCGTGATTGGCCCGCTCTCCGAGGATGAGTTTGAGAGCGCCGACGATCATCGACTTGCCGGCTCCGGTCTGACCGGTCACGCCGATCAAGCCCGCCCCAAGCTCCCAAGTTAAATCATCGACGAGGGCGAGATTCTTGATTTTTAGAACCGAGAGCATTAGGAGACAGGTGGCACGCACCGGAGTATGGATCAAGCCGTCGGCAGGCGCAATCAATGCGATGGACGCAAACGCAGAAATCATCTTTCTCGGAACGGGCACCTCAGTGGGGGTGCCAATGATCGGCTGTGGCTGTCGGGTTTGCCGCTCGGACGATCCGAAGCAACAGCGCCTCCGTTCGTCGATCCTGGTGCGCACCCGCGAGGTCGCGCTCGTCGTCGATACCGGACCGGACTTCCGTCAGCAATGTCTTCGCGCCGGGATCGAGCATCTCGACGCGGCTGTTTTCACCCACGCGCACAGCGATCATGTGATGGGGTTCGATGACTTGCGGCGCTTCACCGTGGGGGATCACGTGGACCTGCCGATTTATGCGATCGCCCCTTGCCTGGAGCGACTGGAGGCCTCTTTCCCCTACGTGTTCGACGGAGAGAATCGCTACCGCGGCTATCTCAAGGTCCGTCCTGAGAAAATCGTGGGGCCGTTTCGCATCGGCGATCTCGAGCTGGTTCCCTTGGAGGTGACGCACGGCAAAGTCGAGACCATCGGCTTTTTGTTTCAGAAAGGAGGGGAGCGTTTGTTTGCGTATATTCCCGATGCCAAAACGCTGTCCGAGGAGGCCGTCGCCGCTTTGCAAGGGATCGAAGTTCTCATTCTCGACGGATTGCAGCCGGAGGCCCACTGGACTCATTTATCGACGAGCGAGGCCGTGGATCTGGCTGGCGAACTGGGGGCTCAAGAGACTTGGTTGACCCATTTTTCCTGCCGCTCGGATTACACGATTATCGAACCGACCTTGCCTTCGGGCATCCGGATGGCGTGGGATGGGTTGGTTCTTGATGTTTAAAAAATCAACAAGCTCGCGAGGACCAGCCAGCTGACCAGCAGTGCTCCATCGGCGGCGGCTTGGGTATGACTCGGTGGGACCCAGCGGGGCCTCGCGGCGCAGGCGAGGATTCCGGTGGCAAGGAGGAAGGCCGGACCCATCCCCGTCTGCGAGCCGATCAACAGGACTCCTCCGCATAGCAACGGCAATGCCAAAATAAGCTCGGGCAGAAACCGTGCGCTTCGCTGTCTCACGAAGTAGGCTGCCTGATCCTGACTCTGATCGAAACTTTTCTCCGCGCGGGAGATGATGAGGCAATTGCCGAGGAACAAGCCCGCTACACCGAGCGCGCCTACTGCCATCTCCCATGAGCCGAAGGGAGTTCCGCTTCCGAGAAAAATGCCTGCCGTGAGGCAGGTGGAAATCATGATTTCCTTCGACGGAAGCTGAGGGAACCGTTCTACGAGCGTCTTCGCGAATGGTCCGCGGAAGAAAACATAGTAGGCCGCTACGAACGCTCCGAGGGTCAGGCCTTTTCCCAAGAATCCCGCCGTCAGATGCGGCAAGATCAGGATCACTGTCGCCAGGATAACGACTCCGAGCGTAGCCCGTAAAAGCAGGCGATTCCGTTTGGCGAATTCCACCCGCAGGCTTCCCGTAGTGGAGACTTGCCCCGCGTCCCACAAGCGATCCGCGAGGTAGAGCGCCCAAGTGCTCGCGCCAAGTGCCGCGAGTGAACCCATGTCGGATAGGGTGAGTCTCCCACCGGCCCCCTGCCGCAGCAAAGCCGACCAGCCCAATACCACCAGCGGGGCATCAAGGCAAAGATCGGACGGGAGGTGCAGGATGCGTTGGAGAGTGGGATTGATTGAGCGGGAAGGAAGGATTACAGTGGTTCGTCAGGGTAGGCACCGCGTCGCCCTCGCGCAAGCCCCCTCCACCGTCATGTCTTCCGACCCAGCTTTGTATGCCGTCATCCTTGCCGGGGGCAGCGGCACCCGTTTCTGGCCGCTCAGCCGCAATGCCAAGCCGAAGCAGTTGTTGGCGCTCTTCGACGAGGAAACCCTCATCGAAAAGGCGGTTGGTCGGCTCGATGGTCTGATTCGCCACGAACGGATTCTCGTTGTCACAAATGCCGCTCAGTTGGCTGCGACTCGCGCGGCCCTTCCTTTTTTGGCGGAGGAAAATATCATCGCGGAACCTTCCCGGCGCGACACCGCCCCGGCCATCACTTTGGCGGCCGCATGGGTGGCGGTCCGCGATCCTGAAGCGGTCATGGTGGTGTTGCCCGCCGATCAGCTCATCGTTGATCAAGCAACCTTTCGCCGCGTTCTAAGCCGGGCCGCATTGGCTGCCGTGAGCGAAGCGGCGATCGTGACCCTCGGCATTCCACCCGATTGGCCGTGTCCGAGTTACGGCTACATCGAGCGGGGCGAGCGGGTTGCTCATCTCGCGGCGGAAGGAGAGGTGGAGGTGTATGAAGTGAAGCGCTTCCGCGAAAAGCCGAGTCGCGAGGTCGCCGCCGAATATCTTGCCTGGGGCGGATTCTCCTGGAACGCCGGGATCTTCCTCTGGACCATCCCCACCTTGCGCCGTGAACTCGCGTGCCATGCCCCCGCCTTTGCGACCTACCTCGAGACGGTCATGCGCGCAGCAGATCCGATGCAGGTGGCAACGGAAGGATGGGATGGCTTGGAAAAAATCTCCATCGACTTCGGACTTTTGGAGAAAGCGGACCGCATCCTCAATCTCGACGCCGCGATCGGATGGGACGACGTCGGAGGCTGGATCTCTGTGGCAAAGTATTTGGAAAACGATGATCAGGACAACGCCCATCGCGGCCCGGTCCTCGCGGTCGATAGCCGGAACAATGTCATTTTCTCCGCGGCGACGGCTCCGCTCATCGCGCTGCTCGGGGTGGAGAATTTGATCATCGTGCAGACCGCGGATGCACTGCTGGTCGCTTCGCGGGATCGGGCGGACCAGATCAAACTCCTCGTGGACCGACTCCCCGCCAGCCTTCAATGAGCGAGTGGGTCAAAGCCATGGGCCTCGACTACGGCACTGCCAGGATCGGCATTGCCGTGAGCGATGACCTTGGGATGTTGGCCCATCCATTGGAAACCGTCTCCGCCGCGAACCGAGCTGCTGCGTTGAACCGCATCGTGGAGCTGGTGGCGAAACGAGGCATCCGCGATCTTGTGATCGGCTGCCCCTTGCGGCTCGACGGAAGCGAAGGGTCTGCGGTGGAGAAGGTCCGTCGTTTCGGCAAAGAATTGGTCGCCCTCCTTCCTGAGACGATCCGCCTTCACGAAGTGGATGAGAGCTTTTCGACGATCGATGCCATGGCCAAGCTCCATCAGGCCGGCCGCAAGGCGCACAATGTTCGGGGCATCATTGATCAAGCGGCCGCTGTGGAGATTCTCCAGCGTTGGCTTGATCGCGAAGCAGGCCTTTGAATCTTGTCAGTGAATCTTGTCAGTGAATCTTGTCAAAAATCCAACCACGGCCTCCGAGACAGCGTAAGCTTCCCTGAACATGAGCAATGAAGAAACACACTCTGTCGGAGTGATCGGCCAGGGGATCATCGGAAGCCGGGTCACGGAGTGCCTGCGCAAGGCGGGTTACCGGGTTTATGTATGGAATCGCAGCCCGCGGGCCGTTCCCCATTTTTTGGGGTCCCCGGCGGAGGTCGCCCACTTATGTAAGGTGATTCAAATCTTCGTCTCCACCGGCGAAGCCCTCCGCGAAGTCGTCGATGCGATGCGTTCAAGCTTGGATACCGAGCACATCGTGATCAATTGCTGCACCGCTGACCCGGCCTCGGTGGTGGCGGCGGGCAAGGTGGTTCGGGCCACGGGAGCCCGTTTTCTCGACGCTCCCTTCACTGGCAGCAAAAACGCAGCGGCGGAAGGCACGCTCGTCTATTATGTGGGGGGCGATGCCCGGGTGCTGGATTGGGCGCGTCCGGTTCTGGAGGCCAGTTCGCGGGAAATCCTCCATCTCGGCCGGGTCGGCGAAGCGAGTGTCTTGAAGCTCGCAACCAACATGATTTCTGCGGCAACGATCGCCGTCCTTGCCGAAGCCTACGGACTCGTCACCGCTGCCGGGATCAACCCGGAGAAATTGGAGGCGGCCATCGCCGAGAACGCGAGCAGCTCGGTCCTCACCGCGATGAAGCTGCCCCAGATGGTCGCCGAGGATTACGACCCTCATTTTTCCCTAAAGCACATGTTTAAGGATGCCCAATACGCCCTCAGTCTCGCGAAGGTGTTCGAAATCCAACTCCCGACGCTTTCGGCCACCGCCAGCGTGATGTATCGCAGTATTCAGCGCGGTTGGGGCGAGCAGGACTTTTCCGTGATCGCCAACCGCTACCAGGGAGATCCCGTGCCGGAAGAAGTTCCCATCACCTCCGGCGACGCATGATCGATCCCGCCACCCTGACCGGTCGCTGGAGACCTTTTGAAGATCGGGCGATCTTTCGCCTGAGCGGCCCGGACCGCGTTCGCTTTCTCAATGGTCAAGTCACCAACGATGTCCGGAAGGTCAGTCCGCAACGATCCCTCCCCGCCTGCCTGTGCTCCATTAAAGGAAAAGTCGAGGCTTTGATCTGGATCGCTGATCTTGGCGAAAGCCTCCTGATCGATGGTGAACTCGACCAGGCCGATTGGATCGGGCAGCGCTTGGATCGGTACCTCATCGCAGACGATTGTGAACTGCTTGAGGAGACCGGCCAATGGCAGTTGATCCACCATTTTTTACCGGAGACCGGGGAGCCGTCTTCCCGGCGTTTGGCCATCCCCGGCTTTGATCGTTGGATTTCTCAAGAAGGGGCGGCAGAGACCGAGCGTTTTGCGGTGGATCGCGTCATCAATGATGCCGAGTGGGATTTGCTGGCCGTGCGCTCGGTCATCCCCATGGCGGGTCGAGAGATCACAGGGAACGAGTTCCCCGCCGAGCTCGGTTTGGACGAGTGGGCGGTGGATTTTCACAAAGGGTGTTACCTCGGACAGGAGATCGTCTCCCGGATCGAGAGCGTGGGCCGGGTCAAGCGGAGCTTGCGGGCGGCCAGTTCCGCAAGTTTTGTCGGCCAGGGAAGCGAGGTTAGAAACGCTGTTGGAATCTCCGGGAGGGTCACTCGAAATTTTTCTTTCTCAGATGAAAGATTGTATTCGGGCTTGGTGCTTTTCGAGCAAAAGGCGCGACGCGAGCAACCGGTTGAATTCGAGCATGTTACACCTTCTTGAGCGGAGGAGGTGAGCCTTCCTAAACGAATGCCGCAGAACTTCCTTAGAAGATTTGCGAATTTTTTGTTGCGCGAAAAGAGAAAACAGCGAAAGGTGTTTCCGCAGTGCCTTCTGCACAAGGATTGAGCCGCGAATGTGGCACGATCCCTGCTAAAGGCCCTGTGGCCCGGAAACGGGTCTTCTAGGTTACCAAAAATATCTCTAACCAAGGGACTGAAACAAATTATGAAAAAAGCAATCCTTATTGCCATCGTTGGTGCGATGACGCTCGGCGTCAACGCAGGAGACTGGGGTAAAGCCCCTGTGGACAAAACCCCTATCGAAGAGTGCTACGATATCGGTGGTGAGATTAGCTCGGGCTACATGACCGACTACATCTTCTACGGTGTTCGTTACGCTCGTGATTCCGTCTGGACCGACGTGAACTACACGTTCGACAACTTCGTGGTTCCAATCACCATCGGTGCTTGGTATCTCAACGGAACGAACGATACCAATACCAGCAATAATTCCTACGACGAGCTTGATCTCTATGCGAGCGCTGCTCTCGGGACTTATTTTGGTTTCGACACCAGCCTCAGCTACACCCACTTCTTCTTCCCTGAAAACTCCTCTTCCAGCTACGGCGAAATCGGGTTTGATGTGTCGCGGAGCCTTGGGTTCGTTGACTTCATCGCTGAAGCTAACTATGGACTTGTTGGTAGCGGTGACGACGACGGTGGTGGTTGGTATTATGCTGCTGGGTTCGAGAAGACCTTCGGTATTACCGATTCGATCAGCCTGGTTCTTGGAACCGGTATTGGTTACTCTGACAACTACTTCAGCGGCCCTAAGAACGGT
>Ga0105044_10008416_pt1 | contig 14162 bp, 9 predicted proteins | sample MAT01_FD_78092 | JGI IMG/M metagenome (GOLD analysis project Ga0105044, IMG submission 78092) | Freshwater microbial communities from Lake Fryxell liftoff mats and glacier meltwater in Antarctica - MAT-01 | ecosystem: Environmental > Aquatic > Freshwater > Ice > Liftoff microbial mat | place...
CGAGCACGTCACTATATGGCCAGTTCCAGGGCGGGTCGCAAGGCCGTATGGTGCAGCATTGGACTTCAACTGCGCGGAGGGACCACGGTCGCTCCAGGAATCATGGTGAACGGCACCGCCACGGATGGACAGCGCTTCCGGCCACCGAGCCGCTCGACCAGCATTGCAGCGCCGGCCCTGCCGACGGTTTCGGTCGGCAAAGCGGCGACATCGATGCGTACGCCAGCGACCAAGGATTCGTGGTGTACCATGATCAGCGACAGGTCCTCGGGGATGCGCAACCCCATGCGGCCGGCGATATGGATTACGGCCAGGGCCTCGTGGCCGCCGTAGCACGCGACGGCGGACGGCCGTTCGGCGCGCAGGCGGGCCTCCAGCCAGGCCGGATGACCGACGTCGCCTGGCTCGTAGGTCGGTGTCAGCACGGTCGCCGGCAGGCCGACCTCGGCCATCGCTGAACGGTACCCGTCGAGACGCGCTCCACGGCTATAGTGCAACATGTCTGATGGGCGGTAGCCGACCTCGAAATCGAGCCAGGCGATGCGCTGGTGGCCAGCCGCCGCCAATCGCCGGACCATCATGACGGCGGCGCCGTGGTCATCTGGGCACACGGCATTGACAGACAGGCGACGATTGAGCCAGACGATGGGCAGGCCGGCGGCAGCGATCGCAGCCTCGATGGCGGGGGCCGGGTCGGTGTCGGCATGGACCAGCAAACCATCGACCATGGCCTGGCGCAGCCCGCGGGGCAGCAGCGCATCGGGCGACATTTCAGAGAGCACGAGTCGCTCGATCAGTAGAGCGCGTCCGCCCTCGGCGAGACCGTCAGCGATGCCGTCGATGATGCCTGGCGCCAGACGATGGTGCCGCTTGGCCACCACCTGGATGAGCATGGCGGTATCAAAGCGCCGGCTGCGGATGCTGCGTGCGCTCTGATTGGGACGATAGCCCAGCTCGGCTGCCGCCGCCTCGATCCGGGCACGCAGCTTGGGCGACACCGGCCCATCGCCGGCCAGGGCCCGCGACACCGTCTTCTGGCCGATGCCCAGACTCTGCGCGAGATCGTACTGCGTGATTGGTCGGCTAGGCTTTTCGGAAGACGTGGCCACCAGGTTGCTCCGTAGTCAGGTGCTGACGCCAACAGCCTCTGGACCCGCCATCCAGGTCCACCGGAGACTGGCCGGCTCAGAAGTCCTTGGCGTTGTTGAACACCCCCGTGGGTTTGCCGTCCCACTTCCGCACCAGCTCTGCAGGCTTGCCCTGGTTCTTGGCCCCCCAGGTCACCTTCCAGGCCTGCGCTTCGGCCGGGTCCTTGACCACGATGCCGCCGGTGGCGATGTGGTTGAACAGAACACCGTCCAGCTTGAGGTCGCCAAGTAACAACAGTTCGATGTAGGTGTCCTTCACGGCGCACAGCTTGTCGTAGTTCGCCTTGTTCTCAGGCCCACCTTTGGACGACTCGCCAGATACCGGCAGGCCATTCCAGTCGAAGACCAGGCGGGCCTTGGCCGGATCGCTGCTGAAGACCTGCACTTGGCCGGCCGGCATGGCGATTTTGACCCAGCCCTTGCCATCCTGGTACTCGCTACGCGAGAACGAGGGCATGACAATCAGGGCGACATCGTCACCATTCTCACCCCGGTAGGTGTTGTTGCTGCCTCCGAGGAACCGCCGCTTGCCCTTCCAGCTGAGTCCAATCGTCGCGTCCTTGCTCAAGGGACGCTCGGGCAAGCCGCCGAGCAGCCTGCCGCGTACGAGTAGATCGCAGGCGAAAGCCTGATTACCCTGCTTGGTGTAGGTTGACCCCGACAGCAGGGCGAGGGCCGCGTCCGGCTGGATGTTCAGGTTCGAGCGCGCCTGCGGCGTGATGCTGGCGCCGACGCCCAGGATGGTCATGCCCGAGTTGAAGTGGTAGGAGTCGTCGACCGAGAACGGTCCGAGGATCTCGATCGAAGCCTTCGGCGCCTTGTCGCAGAACATGTGGTCGACCATCCACCATGATTCGGCGTTGTCGTTGCGCAAAAAGGCGTGCTTGTCGCCAGCGATCCAGGTCAGGACCTTGAGATTGCCACCCTTCTTGATCCAGGTGTTGCCGCGCGCCCCGTGTAGCCAGCTGACGTTCGCAGCATTGCCGATGGTCATGTGGCGCCGCCAGCTGATCTGGCTTTTGTTGCCGGGCAGGTTGACGAAGTAGGTTTTGCCGCCCGGGCCATCCGGGAAGTCAAAATCCGTTTCGGCATCCGCCGGCTTGCTCGCCGGCTTGCCATCCTCGAGCCAGTTCGCCGGATCGAGTGCTTCCTTCTCGCCCTTCGAGGTGCCGGGCTTGGCCCAGGTCCACAGCCGGCCCTTGGGCCAGGTTTCCTGAGCGTGATAGCTCTTCATCACCTCGGCACCCCACAGCGCGACGTCCTTGTAGTGCGGGTTATGGGCACTCGGGTAGTCGCCGGCGGTGGCGAGCGAGAGAACACCAATGAGCAGGGCGAAAAGACGGGGCATATGCAGATTCCTCTTGCGATTGCAGGTGTTCACGGCTTGGCTCCTTCACTTCGTTCCGCGGTCAGCGACTGGATGCGCGGCGTTCCGGCGCCCATGTTCAGGCTCCAGCGGCGGGTGAGCCCATCCGACCAGCGCACGGTGATCGTGTTGGTGCCGGGCTCGCGCACCGCAAGGTTAACCGTATCGGGGCTGCGACAGCCCGTCGCGACATTCGACGCCAGATCACGCCGGCCGAGCACGCGGCCATCCGCCGCCGCCAGCGTCACGGTCGCCCCAGTCACGCCCAGCGGCCCCATCACGCGCACGCTGGCAATACGCACGCCTTCTAACGTCCTCTCGACCGCGGTCGGATGTTCCTTCGCCTGACGACGCGAGAAGCAGTCGTTGAGCAGCAAGCTGACGCGACCGTCGATGCCACCGACCAGCAGATCGTTGGCCCCATCGCCATCCGCATCACCCGCGGCCAGCCCCCAGGCGCCATGGTGATGCGTTGTGCCGGGGAATACCCCCGGGTCGTAGCGATCCGGCACCATGAACGACCCGTAGCCGCGGTTCATGTAATACATGTTCGGCTTTCCGTCGCGGCTCCCAATGTAGATGTCGACGTTGCCATCGGCATCGAGGTCTTCGGCGATCAGCGGCAACTGCCCCAGGCTGGCCAGCTGCAGTTCGTTGCCGTACTGCACGCCATCATGCAGCTTGCCGTCGTTCAGATTGATCGCGAAGGCGAAACCGGTGTCGCGGGTGAACAGCAGGTCCTGCCGACCTGGCTTCCATACCGGGGCGAAGCAGCCGGCTCCGGTCAGACCGGACGCCTGTCCACCAGCCGTGAAGTCGTAGCCCAAGGTTCCACTCGGCGCGAAGCGGCCGCTCGCATCCGGGTTCAGCAGCAGTCCGCCGCCGACGGCGTAGAACAGGCTGCTGCGCCCATCCCCCTGCCAATCGCCGGCCATGACCCAACCGGTACCGCCGGCACCGCAGTCCGACTGGTCAAGACCCAGCGCAGCTGTGCGGTCGATGAATGCGCCACCCGCGGCGCCAGGATTACACCACAGCCGTAGTCCGCCAGAGCGCAGCGACAGAACGACGTCGGGATAGCCGTTATGGTCGTGATCAAGTACCAGGGCCGACAGGACCGTGCCTGCCGGCGCGACCGGAAGGCGCTCGGTACGACTGAAGCGACCATCCGCGCCTTGCTGCCAGATCACACCATCAAGCAGCAGATCGGCCCTGCCATCGGCGTTGAAGTCTGCAGCCGAGACGCTGCTGCTGCCGACGCCGGCAAGGCCGAGAGACTCGGTGCGGTCGACATACGCACCATCCGCGCCGCGGATCAGCAGGTAACCGCCACGTTCGCTGCAGGCATAGACATCAGGCCGGCCATCGCCATCAAGATCGTAGAGCGCGACGCCGCGTACTGGTCCGGCGCAGGTGGTCAGGACCTGCTCGGCATGGAAGCGACTGATCGGCGCTGCCGGGAAGTACATCCGCCCGGCGGCCTTGTCCGCCATCATCTCGGCAAAGCGCTCGTCCGAACCGTTGAACGTACCAAACAGGCTCTTGTCGCCAAGCTGACCGAGATCATTGCTCCAGTTCCAGTGGGCGGGGTCCTCGGCGCTGGCCAAGCTGCCGATCTGCCAGCGCCCTTCGCCACCGGCGTAGAACAGGATGTCGAGCGGACTGCGCGACTTGCCGATGAACGCAGTCACCGTCGTGCCCTTGCCTGCCAGGTTGACGAAGGCGGACATCGGCTGCTCGCCGACCAGCGTCATGGTGACGGTCTTGGGCGCAAACGTCCCCTTGCACACCTGCGTGACGGTCAGTTCGACGCTGTGCTTGTCGTCATCGACCGCGGTCATGCGCAGCACGACCACCGCCTGAGCCCGCTCAAACAGATCTCCAGGCTGCAGTTCGGGACGGATCAGGCTGATGGCACTCGACAGTGCGCACTCCGCCAGCGGGGCGTCTAGCGCAGGAGCGGCGGAGGCGATGGCCAGCATCGCGGGAATGAGCATTCGGTGCATGATGTTCTCGCTGGGGAAGGAAGGCTAGAAGTCGCCAGTATTGAACATGTAGGTCTTGTTGCCAGACCACTTCTGCCGCAGTTCGTCCAGCCTGCCCGCGTTCTGTGGCCCTGAAATCACGGTTTTCCAGACCTTCGCCTCGGCCGGAACGTTGTCGGCGTAGTTGGGAGCGTGGGCCGTGGCAGCAGCGCTGACTGGCAGCTTCGCCTGGCCCTCGGCAGCAAGCGCCTGTCCCGAGCACAGGACGAGGGCCATGAGGAGCCTGTTGCTTGGCAATGCCATCGTCGTGTCTCCCGATTGGCGCCAAGTGAGGGCGCGCGTTGTTAAGACTTTGTAGTCATTACGTGTGTGTCATGGGTCCGTGACAGGGCAACGATGCCCAGGAGGTCTGGAATAATACTGCGTAATACACTATCGTAAATCTGGTGATTGTCGCTGGACCGCAGATGTCAAATTTATATGACTCCGTAGTCTTTTATAAGGATGTCTCCATGCCCGTCCGCATCACCATCGCCGCCCTGTTCCTGTGCTGCGCAAGCCTGTCTGCCGAGGACATCCGCTTCCCCGAAGGGTCTGGCGTGGTCGACGTCAAAGCAGTCTACGGCGCCAAGGGCGACGGCGCTACAGACGACACCGCCGCCCTGCAGAAGGCCATCGCCGACGAAGGAAATGGATTCAAGGTCCTCTACTTCCCCAACGGCACGTACCTGGTCAGCGACACGATCAGCCAGGGATCGGACAAGAAGAAGGGCAAGGCGCGTACCCTGCAAGGCCAGTCGATGGCCAAGACGGTGATCCGCCTGAAGGACAAATCAGTCGGATACGAAGACCCGACCAAGCCCAAGCCCCTGTTCAGTTCGTTCGAGGGCGGCACCACCGGCGAGGCTTTCCACAACCAGGTCTTCAACCTGACTTTCGACATCGGCGCCGGCAATCCAGGCGCGATCGGCGCGCAATGGATGGCCAACAACCAGGGCGCCATGGTTGATGTCACCATCCGCACCAGTGACCCGAAGGGCGCTGGTGCGATAGGACTGGACTGCTCGAAGCACGAGTCTGGTCCCTGCCTGTACCGACGCGTCAGCATTACCGGCTTCGACGTAGGCATTCTTGGCAAGCCGTGGGCGTTCTCGCTGGTCTTCGAGGACATCGCCTTGAAGGGACAGCGCACCTGCGGCATCCTCAATGAGAATTCGACCATGAGTTTCAATCGCTTGGTTAGTGACAATGCGGTCCCGGTGCTGAATGCCACTGGCGACGGCGGGGTCATAACGCTGGTAAATAGCACGCTGCGCGGCGGTATAGCCGGAAGCGCAGCTATCACCGGTCCAAACAAGATCGTTCTGCATCACGTCACAGCGACCGGGTACAGCAGCATCGTCGCCGGAATTACCGGCACCGACGTCGACTACGCCACCACAGCGAAGACCTGGACGTTCAGTGGTAGCGGCACGCCCAAGCCGCTGGATCTCAAGGTCGAGGATGCACCCGAGATTCCTTGGGACGAGCCCTCCACCTGGGTCGCAGTCAAGCCCGGCGATGGCAAGGTCGCTACCAGCGACGATGTCCAGAAAGCCATTGATGCCGCCGCCGCCAAGCAGGCGACCACGGTCTACTTCCCCAGTTTCCGCGAGAAGGGCGACAGCGGGATCTGCCGCCTAGGCAAGACCATCACCGTGCATGGCAGCGTGCGCCGCATCATCGGTCTGGAATCCAACCTCTACATCGTTGACCCCCTGCTGAACTCCAAGGACCCCATCTTCCGCGTCGAGAAAATCACAGCGCCAGCTCTGCTCATCGAACGCTTCTGGCAAACCCCGTGGAAGAAGGGTCAGTTCTGCTTCGTCGAAGACAAGAGCGACAGCACCATCATTCTGCGCCATCTGATGCTCAACGGCCCATTCGAAGCCGATCTCTACCGCAAGGCCGGGGGTAAGGCCAACAAGGTCTTCATCGACGACGTGGTCGCCCATGGCTGTTATTTCACCAAAGGCCAGCAAGCATGGTTCCGCCAATACAACCCCGAGTCGAATACTCCGATGACTGTCAACGACGGCGCCAGCGTGTGGGTGCTGGGCCTCAAGATCGAAGGTTTCGGCACCTGCATCGACACCAAGAACGGCGGCAAGACGGAGGTTTACGGTGGCTTCCTCATGGGCTCGTGGACCAACAAGCCGGACATGGACGCGCGGGAGAAATACGCCGCCTATACCTTTTCCAGCGGCGGCCAGGGCTTCATCGTCACCACCGCCGATCGCAAGAAGTTCAAGATGCTGATTCGCGAGGAGCGCGACGGCAAGACCCGTGAGATCCCCGGCGACGAAGTCGGCCGTTACCTCGGTGGCTACGGTAGCGTCTCGAAGCCATGACGCCGACCCTCAGTCGCGTCAATCCATTCGCCTGCCCCGGCCGCTGGCTGAAAGGCGCGATCCACTTCCACACCAAGGCCAGCGATGGTCACCTGGAACCAGACGCCGTGGTCGCCTTGCTGAAGTCCAGAGGCTACGATTTCATGTGCATCGGCGACCACTGGTGCGTGACCGTGCCGAGTGATCCCGACAATCGCATTCTGATCATTCCAGGCTGCGAGATCGACACCTGGACCGACGATACGCCGGGCAACACCCATCTGATGTGCGTGGGCGTGACTCGTCCGCCCGGTGATTTTCGGCCCGCCGAGCGCCCGACCCATCGCGAGTTGTGGGACCTAGCGAAATCGATCAGCAGCTTCCAGGTCCTCAACCATCCGTACTGGTCGACCCGCTCGACCGAGTTCATCAAGAGCTACGACGGCCTGACTGCGATCGAGGTTTACAACCACAAGTCCGAGGTCGACAACGCGATGGGTTACGGCGAGTACCCGTGGCACCTGCTGGTGAACGAGGGACGCCACATCGATGCCGTCGCAGTCGACGATGCGCACGGCGGTCCGGATACATTCAGCCATGCCTGGCTGATGGTCCGTGCTGCTGACCAGACGCAGGATGCCGTCATCGCAGCGCTGCAGCAGGGTGCGTTCTACTCAACGCGTGGTCCGCTCATCGAAGACGTTAGCTTCGGCGACGATGCGATGCACGTGCGCTGTTCACCGGTGCGACGGATCATCATCCGCGGCAATCAGTTCTTCGGCAAGGTCTTCACTGCCAAGCCCGGCGAACTACTGACGAGCGCTAGTTGCCCAATCAACCTGCGCGAGATGGAATCAGCGCGCATCGAACTCGAAGACGCGGCTGGCCTGAAGGCCTGGTCCAACCCGTTCTGGTTCGCCAACACGCAGTTGAACCCACCGACTGCGCAGCGGCGCTGCGGAATCGATCCGTCCTGATCAAGGGCGTTCGGCGCGCAACGCCGAGCGGGCGCCAGCCTTGAGAACCACCGGCAAGTCGCGTGTCGCGCCGTCGCTCCAGCGTACGCGCACGTGGTACTCGCCCGGCTCGCGCACGGCCACGGTCGCAGCGTCGGGACCACGGCTTCCAGTCACCGGGCTACCGCCGATGATCCGACGGCCGACCACCCGTCCCTTGGCATCGGCGACTGTCACTGCGGCACCAACCACCCCGCGTGGTCCACCCACCTCGATATGCAGCAGCGCTGTCTTGGCCAGCACCCGATCCTGCTGGGATGGATGCTCACTGGCTCCGCGACCAGCGAGTACGTTGTTGACCAGTAGGGTCAACTGCCCGTCGACCGCACCCAATAGCAGATCATTGGCGCCATCGCCATCCACATCGCCGGCGGCAGCGCCAATGGAGCCATTTCCATGGGCCTTGCCTGGGATGGCATCAGCGCGATAGCGCGTGCCGACCATGAATGATCCGTAGCCGCGATTGTCGTACAGCGCATTCGACTCGCCTGCCGTACGGCTGATCGCATACAGGTCGACATTGCCATCCGCGTTGAGGTCTTCAGCGAGCAGACCGACACATGTCGTCATCGCCACCTGGGTCTCATTGCCGTAACGGCCGACGTCTTCGGCCTTGCCGCTGGCGAAGGAGACGATGTTCACCGCCTTGTCGGTGGCGAAGGCAAGGTCGCAACGATCCGGTTGCCACAGCGGGGCACAGGCGCCACCGCCGGTGTACCCGGAACTGGCAGTAAAATCCCAACCCGGCAGGCGGCTGGGCGCGGTGAATATCCCGTCCGTCCCCCGTTCCAGCAGGACGCCCGATCCACTGGCAACGAACATCGCCGGGGCCGTATCGCCACGCCAATCGCCCGGGACGAAGTAGCTAGCCTTCACCCCTGAGCGTTCGAAGCCCAGTGCACCCGTGACCTCGACGAAGGGCTTGCCAGCCTGACCTGGATGGTGGAAGGCGCGCAAGCCGGCACCCTCCGTGGCCACGACCACATCGGGCCAGCCATCACTATCGAGATCGACAAAGCGGGACATCAGGACGCTGCCGACGAGCGCCGGTAGCAGCTTGGCATCAGCGACATGCGCGCTGGCGTCCTGGTAGAAGACGCGCCCATCCACCAGCAGATCGGCCCGGCCATCGCCATTGACGTCGGCGCAATCTATGCTGGCTCCCTTCAGCGCCGCCAGCCCGGAAGCGGCGCCAGCATCGCTATACGTTCCTGCTTCACGCTGCAGATAGAGCGCTCCACCGGCGGAACCCACGGCCAGCGCATCAAGTCGGCCATCACCATCGATATCGTAAAGGGCAACCCCCTGTGCCGGACCAGGCAGCCGGCCAATCACCTGATCGTCACGGAACCGGTCGAAAACCGTGGCAGGAAAGAAGGCCCGGCCGGCGGCGCAATCGCGCACCAACTCGGCGAGGCGAGCTGGGTGGCCGTTGAAGGTGCCGTACATCTTATTCGCAAGATCTTCGTCCCACATCCAGGCCGCTAGGCCTCCGGCATCGCCAGCTGACTTCACGCTGCCAGTCTGCCACCGACCCTCGCCGCCGAGGTAGAAGAGGATGTTCCCCTCGCGGTTGCGACCCTTCTGACCGACGAAGGCGACCATGGCCAGGCCGGGTTCAGGCAGGGACTGGAAGGCACCCTGCACCCCTTTGCCTGCCAGGGTCAGGCGAACAGTCTTGGCAGCGAAGTCTCCCTTGGCCACGCTGCGGACCACCAGTTCGACCGTGTTGCTGGCGGTATCGACGCTGGTCACCTCCAGGCAGAGCACGCAGAGGTAACGTTCGTACAGATCCGCCGGCTGCAGTGAGGGATCGACCAGGTTCTGCATCTGGGGCAGCAGGAGGCAAACGAGATCGGAGCCGGCATCCGCCGCCGATAGCGGGGAGCCGACCAGGCCAAGTGCGAGCAATGGAATCAGAGGTAGGCGCATGTGAGAATCTTGGAATTATCTGAGGACGATCACTTGATGACCGAGAACAACTCTTCGGGTTTGCCGGCGTTGCCGTTGCCGAAGGTTGGGGCGTCCTTGCCCTTCAGAGCAGGCTTGGTCTTCACCTGGATGCCGCCGAGCAGGATATCATCCAGGCAGATGGCGCCCCAGGTCACCTCACCCTTGATGACCATGTCAGTCAGCCTGGGCAGCTCCTTCAGCTTAGCGATCGCCGGTTCGCCCTCCAGGGGGTGGCCGCGCGAGATGATACTGATCTGGCCCCAGTCGTTGTCGCGTTTGGAGCAATTGATCAGCAGGCGGGCCTTGTTGGGATCGCTGCTGTGGACGGTGAGGCTGCCGCCCTCAGCGACTATCATCCCGTAGTCGTGTGGCCCAGCTGAGCGGCCGCCGCCTTTGGTGCCAAGCACCGAACCCTTGGACTTCCAGCCCAGGCCTAGACGCGCATCGCTGGTGAGGGGGCGCTCGGGCAGTCCGGCGAGGAGTTTGCCCTCGACCGTGAGATCGGTGCTCCAGTCGCAGTTGGATCGGCGGGTCAGGTAACCACCGCTCATGATCGCGACCGCGGCATCCTTGGTGATCACTGCCGGGGTGCGGTTGCCCATGCCGATCTCGCTTTGCGGCGCGACGATGAAGGTGCCGCTGTGGAACTGCCAGTTGTCTTCGGAGTAGAAAATGCCAATGAATTCCGCCGAGGCGTCCTTGTCCTTTTTGAAATGGAAGTGGTCGACCAGGCTGTTGCCGCGACGATCCCAGCCGCCGCTCAGATTGTCGAAGCGCCAGAAGGTGTTGCCGCCCCCAAGAGCGCTGTCGAGGTACATGACCCGGCCCCCGGCCTTGACCCAGAGGTTGCCTTTGACGCTGAAGTGGCCTGAGACGCAGGCGCCCGACCCGATGGTCAGGTGACGAAAGGCCGACGGCTGGTATTTGCGCCCATCGGTCAGGCTGACCATGTACCCGCCGCCGTCCGGCAGCACGAGATCGCTGTCGCTGTCGAAAGGCTTGGTCGCCGGCTTGCCGTCCTCTAGCCAATACTTGGCGTCCCAACCATCCTTCGCCGGGGTGCCGGGCTTGGCCCACACCAGTACCCGCGTCTTGGGCCAGACCTGCTTGGCGTAGGCCGCTCTGCGCGCGTCGTCGTTCCACAGGGCCTTGTCGGCGAAAAGCGGATCGTGGGCGGTGGCCTTGGCGTAGCCCGGCGCCTTGGCCGCGGCGATGTACCAGGACACCGGCTCATCCTTGCGGGAGTCCATGGTCGTGGGTTCAGTCTTGATCTCTGCCGAAATCGCATGGGCGACCGCCAACAGCATAAGCATGCAGGGGAGGATGAGCGAAAGGGCAGGCTTCATGGGGGCACCTTGGGTTGGCTGAGACTTTGAAGTCATAACGATGTCGCTTTAGGATTGTGACATGTAGCCTGACTATTGGAAATAATAACACAGAAATGGCATTCGCGTCATAAGAAACTCAGGATAATTGTCTATGACTACGGAGTCTCATTTTACTCACGGGCCGTTTGGGTTTACCATGACATTCTCCTTGGCTGCGCTCCCCGCTCTCCGCGCCCTATCCTTCCTTGCACGCCATCAACCGAGGCAAACCGTAGGGCATCGTGGGCGCTCTGCCCGGGTCGCTGCGAAGTGACACCATGTCTGCCCTCTTCCCGAATGAACTCCATGCTGAATACCGCCTGAATCCGCTCGGGATCGACGAGCGCGCCCCGCGCCTCCCTGTGGATCAAGCGACTCGCTTATTCAGCCCCTCTGCCCGCGCCACAGCAGCGCCAGGCCGTCGGGGGCAGCGACCTGCAGTTCGGCTCCGTCCTGCGGGACCGGCTGTCCGCTCCACAGGTCATCCCAGCCATTCAAGGCACTGCTGAGGCGCAGGGCTCCGCCGCCACGAGTGCGCAGGTCTGGGGCGATCAGCGCCACCAATTCACCGCGCGCGCAGGCGATGGGCAGGGCGATGCAGCCGCGGGTGCCGCCGCTTGGACGCAGAGGCCTGACGATGCTGGAGGTGAGGCGATCGAGAATCCAGCGGATGGCCTGGTCTTGCTCGGGATCGCGCAGCAGGGTCGGACCGAGGGGAAAACGGGCGTAGACGATGCGGCCGGCGCCGTAGGAGCGTTCGTAGAGGGCAGGGCTGCCATCATCGCTGAAGGTCAGATCGCTCCACGGCTGCCACCCCGCTCCGGGGTCAAGGACGACCTCGCTGCGTACCAGGGCCGCGCGGCCAGCGTCACGGCCCAGCAGCGACAAGGCATGGTCGTCGACGCTGGCATCAAGGTCCGAGCAGCGCACACCAAGGCGATCCGCACCTAGGGGCCAGGGGCGCTGCAGGCGCCCGTGGAAATTCTTGCGGCCGCACAGGGCGTCGATGACCAAGGTGCCGCCGGCCTGGGCGTAGGCGAGCAGGCGTGTGAACTCGGGTTCCTCCCAGGCGACGACCTGGCTGGCGATGACCACGCCCCCGGGGTGCAGCGGGCGTTCGGGCAAATCGCTGATGGCGTGGCAGTCGGCGAGCAGGCCGAGTTCCAGACAGCGCTGGGCCAACAGACCCTGGCCCCGGCTGGAATCGTTCATGCCGCGGCCAACCCGCTCGGAACCGCCCTGGGAATCCAGCAGTTCCACTGCTTGGGCGCGGCGGTCGAGGACCAGGTGGACATGGGCGGGGGCGCCGCTCCACGCACCACTGCGTGGCTGGGCGGAGCGCCACACCTCGGCCAGTCGGGCCAGGGCGCGGGAACGCGGCGAGGGGCCGTCGCACTGGTCGAGGAGGGCGAATTCGCCGGTCTCGCTGTCCTGCTGACGGGCGTTGAGAGTCCAACCAGTGACGCTGCCGGCGCCGGCGGCAAGGGCGCCGAGGAACCAGCCGGCGAGCTCCCAGGGTCGCACGCCCGAGGGACGGTTACCGGCATGCACGGTGCCGCCGCAGGAGACCTCGGTCAGCTCGATGGGCAAGGGTGCCACCTGGGCGGCGAGGGCGCGCACGCTGGCGGCGATCAGGCCGGCATAATCGAGGCGGCGCTGCTGCGGGGCCCAGAAAGTCGGGTGGGCGCTGGCGCCGATGCGTTGGATCGGCGCCGCCAGGGCGCGCAGATCGGTACCGCCACCGGCCTTGTGCTCGATGATGAAGATCGGGTTGTGACCCAGCTCGGTGCGCTGGTCGTGGCGGCGCACCTCGGCTGCGACCCAGGCCACCTGCTCGGCGACGCGCTGGGCCCGCCAGTCCATCTCGTCGACCTGGGCCCGGTTGGGCCCATAGACCCCGCTGCGCTGCTCGGGATTGGCGATGTGCTCGGGCCAGGGGACGACGTCGAAGGTGGCATAGCCGGTGAGCCAGCGCTCATTAAGGGCGGCAAGGTCGCCCGCATAGCGCTGCTTGAGGAAGGCGCGCCAGTTCGGCAGATTGCTGTCGAAGTGGTCCTTACCGCTGCCTTGGGGTTCGTTCCACAGCAGCCACTGGCGCAAAGCGGGATGGGCACGCCAGCGCTGCACGCTGGTGGCGATGTAGCGGCTGGCAGCGGCGCGATGGGCCTCGTCAAGAAAGCCGGTAAAGGCCTGCAGTACCCCCGGTGTGCCAACGTGCCAGGGTGCGGCGTTGGACATCAGGGTGGCCTTGATGCCCAGGCCGTGGCGCTGCGCCGCGTCGAAAGCGGCGTCGTGAATGACGAAGTCGAAGACCCCGGGGCTGCGTTCCATCCACTGCCAGGTGATGAAGATCCGCAGCATCCCCAGCCCCGCCGCAGCGGCCTGGGCGACCAGGGCGTCAATGCGTTCCGGCGTGTCGTCGGGTTCGAGCCAAAGCTGGCAGCCAAAGGGGGAGACGAGTACGTCTGACATGATCAATAATCCTAAATAGAGGGGTGCGATTCAGGTGCACGCTGAGAGTGAATGGTGGGCGCGAAGCGGACATTGCGACGCTCGCGCGCGAACGAATAGGGCTAGGATGACGTCTGCGTGGGGCCGCGCTTCATCCATCCACGGCTGGGGGTCGAACGCGCATTGGGGTCCTTACTTCCGATGACCTTGCTGCGGCTCTGGCCGCAGCAAGGGTGCCCAGGTATTTGCGCTCGGTGATCACGGCGGAAGGGTGTACCTGTAGAGCGCAGAACGCATTTGTCGGACCCTTTAGCGACTGAGTTCGATGGAAAAAATCGGCTTGTCGGCCGGGATAGTCAGTACCCCGTCGGCGCCGACGGTGCCTTCGATCACGGTCTTGAAGTGCCAGTCAACCGCCTTGTACGCCATGCCGGCGATGGCGGGGGCGGTGACCACGCCACCGGCGCGGGCGTAGAGGACGGGCGCGCCGGGCGTTTTGTAGCCCCG
>Ga0105044_10008418_pt1 | contig 14161 bp, 9 predicted proteins | sample MAT01_FD_78092 | JGI IMG/M metagenome (GOLD analysis project Ga0105044, IMG submission 78092) | Freshwater microbial communities from Lake Fryxell liftoff mats and glacier meltwater in Antarctica - MAT-01 | ecosystem: Environmental > Aquatic > Freshwater > Ice > Liftoff microbial mat | place...
CAGGACGAAATTGAGAGCGCGTGGCTAGCGCGCATCAAGCCCGCCCAAGACCAGCGCAAGCTCGCCGAAGTCGGCCACATCGCCGCCCCGCCCAAGTACACCAGCGCCGATTTTCTAAACACCACCCTGTGGCGCCTGCGCGGTGGCTTGGACGTGTCCAAAGAGCGCTTCTTCACCGTGCCCAACCCCGAGGCTCACGTTGAATGGCTCTACGGCTGGGCCGGCTGGAACCCCGCCCAGCGCGTGCGCGCCTTGGCCGGAAGCTACCTGCGCATCGAGCAGAACAGCGGCATCGACGCCGTGCACTTGGTCCCACTGCTCACCGCCATCGAGGAAGACCTGCCCTGGGTCCTGCAGTGGCACAACGCCATGGACCCCGAACTGGACGTCCGCCCCGGCGACTACTTCAAGAGCTGGCTAAGCGAACAGCTCAACCGCCACGGCTGGACCAGCGAAACCTTGAGCGAATGGCGCCCCGCCGCCACAACAAGCGGCCGGCGGAGGAAGGCCTCCTGATGATTCATTCAGGCAGAGAACTTATCATGGTGATAACTTAGGTGACTTCGCTATGGCTGGTCGACCCGAATGGGCTCACGCCACCAGCGCAAGGGAAGCGCAAGATCGGTGGCCGGCCGCTGTTCGATCTCGAAGGTTTGCAGCAGGCGATCAAGAGCGGCGAAGTGGGTGAAGTGCGGTTTGCAACCCAAAAGGTGGAGAACAACCTTGAGGATCTGCAATGGGAACTGGACGAGCTTCTGGATTGCATCAACTGCCTTACATCGGCCGATCACAAGGGCGCAGAGTGGTGTGAAGACCGCAATGGCCATTGGCATGCCTGTGATGCCTACGCGATCCGATACGACCACGTGTCCAGGTGCCGTACGCGGTACGGCAATATCAACTACTACCTGAAATTTTCGCTTGAGGAAGACGGCGTGCTGACGCTCGTCTTGATCAGCTGCCATCTTTAGTCATCCAGATTGCTGGATGTAGGAGTGACCGAATGACGCAGGAAAAATCCCGACTCTGCCGCGCATGCCGGCAGGCTGAAATGCAGCCGGCGACCCGCGATCGCGTGTTTCATCCGCGCGGTCAAGCCGTGTCCATTGAGCTGTTGACCTCGCGCTGCCCGGCCTGTGGCAGCGAGGAAACCCGCGCTGCCCAGCATTCTGAAAATCTGCGGCGACTGAAAGCACGAAAGGCGGCGTACGGTCACCTGTTGTTGGGCGAGGAGATTTGCAGCTTGCGCCGGCGCTACGGCATCACTCAACAGGCCGCAGCAAAGATCTTCGGCAAGGGCAAGATTGCGTTCTCGCGTTACGAGAATGAAACCAGCTACCCGGACGATTCCACCACGCGCTTGCTGCAGCTGGCCATCGAGAAGATGGACGTGATCCGTTGGCTTGCGGACAAAGCCGACGTCGAGCTGCCCTTGTGGGAGGCGCGCTGCGAGGACGAACGCAAGCAGAAGCTGCGCGTTATTGCTGACGTGCGCAAAGTGGATGCAGAGACCAGCAGCTGGGCGAAGACTGGTGCTGCCGGTCAGTCATGTCGCGCGATGGGCCAGACCCTGCTTCGCAAGTGGCCAAAAGATGCGTCGGAGCAGCCGCGTAGTGCAACGTCGGTGAACCATGATCTGTACATGACGCATCGAGAGGCGTATCGATGAGGTCAGCACCCATCCAATTGAGCCCGATTTTGTTCCGGCGCGTGAGCGTGGAGCTGGACGCGGCGCGCTTTACGGACAGCGGCACTCCGCCATCGGACGCGCCGTTCAATTTTGAAAGCGTCACCATTCAGACCCATGTCGGGTTCACTCCGACGGAAGGAGCGACGTCTTCCGAGCGCAGCTTTTTCCTGACCCTGCATGTTGTGATCGGTAACGAGCCGTCCGACAACACGGATGCGCGCTTCTCGCCCTATCTCATCGATATCGAGGCAGGAGCGGAAGTCAGGGCGCTGCCGGGCACGGAAGCGCTCGGAGATGTCGAAGACCTCATCGTGGTTAATGGAACGTCCTTGCTCTGGTCGGCCATTCTCGAGCAGGTGTGCACGCTTACGGCCAGGATGCCGGCAGGTCTTGTCATGCTTCCAACCGTTAATTTCCACGATCTGAAACGGCAGCAGCGCGAGGGCGAGGCACCGCATCAGGCGCTGGCGGCCGCTATCGCGAAGCCCAAGACGAAAAAGCGTGGCGCTGGCGCAGGAAAGGCCGCCGTCCGACCAGAGTAATCTACCGCGGCCGTGGTAACTACCATGGCCGTGGTGTATAACATGGCCACGGTAGACTGACCTGCAACCTATGCCTCCGTCGTCCTCAGCCCCAGACAACGACGCGTCGGCAGCGAGGCGTCTAGCCGAACTGTTTCACGCGCACGGCTGGATGGTCGAGGTCGAGGCGGGCGCAGAAAGCCTGCGCCCCGATATGGTCGCCAGCAAGGGATTGCTCCGCTACGCGATCGCGCTCAAATGCCTTGCGGAAGGCCGCCCCGACCGTGTGCTTGCCCTGCTTTCGCAGGCCATCCTGCAGGCCCGCCGCTATGCCGAGCACGGCATGCAGCCGCTGGCTATAGTGCAGGTTGGCCAGTCCTCGTCGTCCTTGTTAGACAAAGTCGAACAGTTCCAGCGCGACTACGCGCCGGATGTCGCGATTGGACTGGTGTCGGAGGCGGGCGGCAGCCGATTCATCGGCCCGGGCCTCGATGCGCTCAATGTGGAAGCGCTTCGCCAGCTGCGCGGAAGAAAGCTTGCGAAGCCGCGCAAAGCCTCGGAACTGTTTTCCGACCTCAATCAATGGATGCTGAAGGTGCTGCTGGCACCCGAGTTGCCCGAGCGTTTGTCGAACGCACCGCGTGGCGAATACCGCGGTGTATCGGAACTCGCCAAGGCCGCGAGCGTGTCGGCCATGAGCGCTTCCCGCTTCGTGCAACGCCTGAAGGAAGACGGGTTTCTGGACGAGTCGAGCGGCTCGTTCCGGCTGGTGCGGCGCCGTGAGCTGTTTCGGCGTTGGCAATCGGCCGCGATGCGCTCTTCGCCGGAGCTGCGGATGGCTTACCTGATTCCTGCGGCCGGCGCGCGCCAACTCGCCAAGCTCGTCTCGCGCATGGATGCCTGCGTCGGCCTGTTTGCCGCCGCCGACCTGCTGCAGCTCGGCCATGTCAGCGGTGTGGCGCCCTATGCGTATGTGCGGCGGCTGTCGGCATCGCCAGAGGATTCGTGGCCTGGCTTGCTTCCAGCGGCTCCCGGCCAGTCGCCGCAGCTCATTCTCAGGCAGTCCAACGCGCCTGAGTCGCTGTTTCGCGCCGCCGTGCGCGTGGACGGCGTGCTGGTCTCGGATGTGCTGCAGATCTGGCTGGATGCCTCCGCGCATCCCTCACGCGGTGCAGAGCAGGCCGATTATCTGCGGGACAAGGTTCTGGCAAATGTGCTGGGCGCGCAGGAATGAACGATCGCGAGGCGTTTGCAAGGCTGCTTGAAGCCCTTGAGCCGTGGGGCGACAAGCTGGTGTTCGTCGGCGGCTGGGCGCATCGGCTGTATCGAATGCACCCCATGGCAGGAGCGGTGGCCTACCAGCCGTTGGCAACGCTGGATGCCGATGTTGCCTTTGCCGAGCGCGAGCATCTGGAGGGCAACATCCGGGTCCGCTTGCTCGAGGCAGGCTTTCAACAGGTGCTGACAGGCACGCATCAGCCGCCGGTGTCGCAGTACACCTTGGGCGAGGAGGGGAACGGGTTCTACGCCGAGTTCCTCACCCCGCTGGTGGGGCGCGAAGTCGCTGGGGACGGCACCCCGATCGCCACGCTGGAGAAAGCCGGGATCACGGCCCAGCGTCTGCGCTACCTGGAGCTGCTGCTCCGCTCGCCGTGGACCGTCACTCTGGACGCCGACTGGGGTGCAGCGGCAGCGCAGGACCTGTGTATCCCCAATCCGGTGCGCTTTATCGTCCAGAAGCTGCTGATCCATGATCGGCGGTCGGGCGACAAAAAGGCGCAGGACCTGCTCTACATCCACGATACGCTTGAGCTCTTTGCGGCCGAACTGGACACTCTCGCAGCGCTCTGGCGAGATGACGTGCGAGGCGCCCTGCACGAGAACTGGATCAAGGACCTCTGCCGGGTCAAGGACACGGTATTTGGCGCAGTGAATGATTCGATCCGTGATGCGGCGAAAATTCCGCAGGATCGGGAGCTGGATCCGGAACGAATGCGGGCGATGTGCTTCGCAGCACTGGGAGAAATGCTGGAATGAGCACCATCGGCGACATCTTCAACATTCCCGACGCCGTCCATCAGGGCGACTTCGTGCTGCGGCTCACCGAGGGGCTAAAGGCTGACCGCCGCAAGGAAACCCTGGCCCAATACGTGGTGACGCCCCAGCTGGTGCAGTGCTTCGACCAGGCGCTGTCGCTGATCGGTACTGCTGTCACCGGCAACAGTTCCAAGGGTGCCTACCTGCACGGCAGCTTCGGCAGCGGTAAGAGCCACTTCATGGCGGTGCTTGATCTGGTGCTGGAAGGCGATTCCGACGCGCGCGCGGTTCCGGAATTGGCGGCGACGGTGACCGAGCACAACCGCTGGTGGGAGGGTCGAAAGTTTCTGGTGGTGCCGTTTCACATGATCGGTGCGGAAAGCATGGAGTCGGCGATCTTGGGCGGATATGCCACCTACGTACGCCAGCACCATCCAGATGCGGCAACGCCCGGCTTCTATCGCAGCGGTGATCTGATCGCCGATGCCGACCGGCTGCGGGGGCAGATGGGCGACGAGCGCTTCTTTGCGGCTCTGGGCGGCAGCGGTGGCGACAGCGGATGGGGCGACATCGGCACCAGCTGGGATGCGTCGAGCTATGCCATCGCTGCACAGGCGGCGCCGGAAGACCCGGAGCATCAGCGGCTGGTGGGCGATCTGGTCGATGCCTTCTTCGGCCACCTCAAGGGTGAGACCACCGCCAACAACTATGTGAGCCTGGACCGTGGCCTGGCGATTCTGACCCGCCACGCGCAGAGCCTCGGCTACAGCGCCGTGGTGCTGTTCCTGGATGAGCTGATCCTGTGGCTTGCCAGCCACTCGCAGGATCAGGCCTTCCTCAACCGTGAAGGCCAGAAGGTTTCCAAGCTGGTCGAGGCCGGTGATGCCGATCGTCCAATCCCGATCATCAGTTTCATTGCGCGCCAGCGCGACCTGCGCGAGTTGGTCGGCGCCTCGGTACCCGGTGCGCAGCAGCTGGCCTTTGCCGACGTACTGCAGTGGTGGGAAGCACGCTTCGACAAGATCGTGCTGGAAGACCGCAACCTGCCCGCGATCATCGAACGGCGATTGCTGCAGGTGAAAGGGCCAGCGCAGAAGAACGAGCTGCGGGCCGCCTTTGAGCGCACTGCCAAAGTGCGCCAGGAAGTACTGGACATTCTGCTGACGCATGAAGGCGACAAGCAGATGTTCGAAAAGGTTTACCCGTTCAGCCCGGCGCTGGTGCAGGCGCTGGTGGCGCTGTCGAGCCTTCTGCAGCGTGAGCGCACGGCGCTCAAGCTGATGCTGCAGCTGCTGGTGCAGAACAAGGACCGGCTGCCATTGGGTGATGTGATCCCGGTCGGTGATCTGTTCGATGTGATCATCGAGGGCGATGAGCCGTTCACGCCAGCGATCAAGAATCTGTTCGACCGCGCTCGCGAGGTCTGGGCACGTAAGTTTGTGCCGCTACTGGAGGCCGAGCACGGAATCGCCGATCAGGATGTGCGCGACGGGACCGCTGATCCGGACGCGACGCGTCGCTATCGTGCCGACGCAGGCTTGCTGAAAACTCTGCTGTTGTCATCGCTGGCGCCGGAAGTGGAGGCGCTGCGCAACCTCACGCCGGTACGCCTCGCGGCACTGAACCACGGCACCATCCGATCACCCTTGCCCAATGCAGAGGCCAGCACCGTATTGAGCAAGGTACGCGGGTGGGCAAGCCACGCGGGCGAAATCCAGATTAGTACAGATGCCGCCAATCCTCTGATCAGCCTGCAACTATCCGGAGTGGATGTGGAAGGCGTGTTGGAGAACGCCCGCAGCATCGACAACTTCGGCAACCGGGTACGCACGGTCAAGGAACTGCTGTTTGGCGACATCGGCATCGACACTGCGACGGCCACCGTACTGGCACCCGAGTTGAACTGGCTGTGGCGCGGCACCTCGCAACGGACCGAGCTGCTGTTGCACAACATCCGCCTGTGCTCCGACGACAACCTGCGTCCTGCCGACGGGGTATGGCGCCTGGTGATGGACTACCCATTCGACGAGGACGAAACCTGCAGCCCGTCCGATGACCGCGCCCGCATTGACAAGTTTCGGGAGCTGGGTGAATCGGTGCGAACGGTGGTGTGGATTCCGTCGTTTCTCAACGACCGTGCATTGGGTGATTTGGCGCGCCTGGGCGTGCTCAACCACGTGCTGTCCGGAAATCGGTTGGACGAATATGGCGCGCATCTGCAGCCTGCCGAGCGCCTTGAAGCACGGGCAACTCTGAAAAATCAGCGTGACCAGCTCAACCAAAGGGTGGCCGCTTCGCTGAAGCAGGCTTACGGCATAGCGCAGGGCGTTGTCTCTGCGGTACACACCAGCCATTCGCTCGACGAGAATTTTCAGTCGCTTTTCACCGGACTCAGGCTGCAGCCACCGCCGGGCGGGTCGTTGAAGGAAAGTGTTGAGAATCTGCTGGATCAGGCGCTGTCCAGCCAGTACCCGGCGCACCCGAAGTTCGAGGGCGAGGTCAAGCGCACCGGGCTGCGCCGCGCTTGGGAGGTCTTGCAGAACGCGGTCGATTCACCTGATGGCCGCGCTGGCATGGAACGCAGCCAGCGCGACGAAATCCGCCGCATCGTGCAGCCGCTGGAGCTTGCCACTTGCGGTGAGGCCCATGTGTCGCTGGGCGACCACTGGCGCAATCACTTCATGCAAAAGATGGCTGCGGCCGGGGTGAACCATCCCAGCGTTCGGCAGTTGCGCACGTGGATAGACGAGCCTCGTCCTATGGGCTTGGCTGACGATGTGACCGATCTGATCATCATGACCTGGGCGGCACAGACGGGTCGCAGCGCGCATCTGCACGGTACGGCGGTGCGGATGGACATCGGCGCCCTGCAGCGCGAATGCGAACTGCGCGAGCAGGCATTGCCGCCTGAGGACGCATGGGCGCGCGCCGTGCAGCACGCACACGCCCTGTTCGGCGAGGCCGGAAGCGGGGCCGGGCGCAATGCCGGCAACGTGGCGACCCTTGCCCAAGCGCTCGGCAACCGGGCCAGTGAAAAGGTCCAGGGCATGCGGGAGTACCAGCAGGCACTGCGAAAAAAGCTGGACGCCTGGCGGCTCGGTGACGAAGGCACCCGCCTGCGCACCGCGGAAGCGAGCCTCGAACTGGTTGTCGCACTGTCGCAGGGCGGCACCGGCGATCGCATCACGGCGCTCGCAAATGCGCGGATTGAGACATCGGCCTCTGCAATGGGCACGATCATGGCGCGGGCCCAGTCGCTCACGCAGACCCTGAACTCGCCGAGGTGGGACGTGATCTGGATCATGCGAGCGCGAATGGAGGCGGAACCCAACGCCGCTGCGATCATCGAAGCAATGATCGCGGCGCTGGGCGACGACGAGCATGTCACCTCGCTCGATCAGCAACTGGAAGCACAGCATCGCTTGGCATTGCATCTGCTGGAACAGCCGGTGCAGGTGCCGGCGCCCCCAGTCGCAGAACCGGCGCTGCCGGGGCCTAGTCCTGCACCTGGGGTTGGCGTTCGCCAGTTCCAGCGGCGAAAAGTGAAGGCGAGCGCAGTTCGCGAGACGCTGCGTGAGGTCGAAGAAGCATTGGCCGCAGATCCGGACCTCTGCGCCGACATCGATTGCCGTGTTTATCGCTCCAGCTCGAAGGGCGGTTCGCTCGCGTGAGCGTGTCGCTATCCCAGTTGGCGACGCACGCAGCCAAGGCGTTCCAGCACGCCGCGGGACCCGTGACCGTGGCGTACGCCTGGCCGCTTGGGTGGAGCGGTGATGACACGATCATCGTAGATGGAAACACGTTGCCGCTTCGTCATTGCCGCTCACCCCTTGATCTCCGTGAAGCACTGAGCGAGCCAGAACCTGGATGCCGCGTGCTGCTGGTGTCGATTCCCGAAAACCAACTAGGACAGGACGTGCTGGGTCGGTTGTTTCGTCATCGACTGTTGCACGTTGACCGCTGGCAGCTGGTCCAGGACGCCCTTGATGTCAGTCAGGTCGATCCTCGCCTGTACGCGCTGGCCTGGATGCCGGAGATGCTGCTGGCCTCGGCGGAGGGAAATAGAGCCTCGGGCGCCGCAATACTCACCTACGACGAGGCAATCGAGACTTGTCTGGTGCCAGTACTCGGCCTGCGGTCCGCAGCGTTGGACATCGAGGATCTGCTCGTTGCCTGTCAACAGGGCGCCGAGCGCTGGGCTGCCTTGGGTGACGAACCGAAGGCCCTGTTTCGCCAGCACTTGACGGTACGCCTCGGCGCATTGGCCGCCGCGTTGCTGGCCGTATACGAGGCCGGCAACGGCCATGCGATCGTTGCTATCGGGCTTGCCTGTGAGGTGCTCTATGCACCCGTCGCGACGCAGACACTGGAACTGCGTGAAGCCCGGGTTCGCTTGGAGCAGCGCCTCAACGGCTATCGCCTCAAGGAATCGGACGGCAGACAGTGGGCCGATCTGTCCACTCGATGCATCGAGCAGCGTGACCCGATAGCCCGCCAGCAGGACTTCAGGCTTGCGCACGAATTGTTGAATGCGGCGGGTGCCGAGGCCTTCGTGGGCATCAGTTCGGTGCTACCGGAAGCACTGGATGATCGTCTCGCCGGGCTGGGCTCAGCGGTCAACGACTATCTGCGGTCCCCAGACGCGCTTGCTGCGTTGGAGGCGGCAGCGAGCCGAGTGCTTGCCCATCGGCTTACGCCGAGCGATCACCCCGGGCCCGAGCTTGCCCGCATGATCGCCAGGCTATGCCGCTACGATGCGTGGGTGGCTGCATCGGGAGCCACGCATGACCTCGTCGAGGACTACCTCGGCAACGGCGCCTGGGAGGACTGGGCACGCCGGGTTCTTCGTGGAGCGCGCCCGGAGCCCTTGGCACGAGCCGTGACGAAACTGCTGGACCGCATTGCCGAGCGCCGGCTGCATGCCGACAAGACCTTTGCCCTTGGGCTGGCAGCGAGGGCGGCCATCGGTGAGGTACCGGAAGGCCTCTTACCGATCGAGTCCACTCTGGAATCGATCATTGCGCCGCTGGCACGAGGCAACCTCGTGCTAATGGTCGTGCTGGATGGGATGAGCCAGGATGTCTACTTGGCCATCAGCGAATCCATGATGGCGCGCCGTTGGGTGTCTTGGTCCGGGCAGGATCAGCCGCAGGCGCTGCTGGCGACCACGCCATCTGTTACCGAGTGCAGCCGCGCAAGTCTCCTGTCCGGACGACTGACGCGCGGCGTGGCCAATCAGGAGAAACAGGCTTTTGCGCAGGTGGAGGCGCTCAAGCGGGCTTCGAAGGTGGGCAAGCCTCCGCTACTCCTGCATAAGGCGAGTCTGCAACAGTCCCACCAACTCTCGTCGGAAGCATCCAGCGCGATATCCGATCCAGACCAGCGCGTCGTCGCAGTGGTCATCAATGCGATCGATGACGCGCTGGCAAAATCGGACCAGGTTCGGATCGACTGGAATATCGAGTCAATCCCGCTATTGGCAGAAGTCCTGGAGCACGGCCGCCGTGCCGGCCGCGCCGTGGTGCTCACCAGCGATCACGGCCATGTCCTCGAGCGCAAGTCAGTGCTGCGGCCGGACGGTGAGGGCGAGCGCTGGCGACGGCAAGGGCGCGCACCCGAAGCCGGTGAGGTTTTAGTCGCCGGCTCACGTATCACCGCTTTGATGGCTGAGCCACTGGTGTTGCCCTGGTCGGAAAGCCTGCGCTACGCCAGCAAGAAGAACGGCTATCACGGTGGCCTGTCCAGACAGGAAATGCTTGTCCCGCTCGGAATATGGACGACCGGAGACCCGCCGGCGACAAACAGCGCCGCGTACGCATCGACGCATCGTGCTGCACCGGTGTGGTGGAGCGCAGATCAGGTCGCGGCGGCGGCACCACTGCCTGCCCCGCTTCGTCGCGGCGCCAGGACGACCAGAGTGACGGAGGACCTGTTCTCGGCGGCTCCGGTGGATGACTGGCCGAGCCGTCTGCTGCAGAGCCCGCTGCTGGCCCGTCAACGAGATCGCGTTGGCCGGGTTGCTCTCGACCCAGAGCGGTTGCGCACTCTCCTCCTGAAGCTGCAGCAGCAAGGCGGCCGGAGCAGCCTTGAGCAACTCGCCTCCGCAATTGGTCAGCCAGTGATGAGAATGCGCGGTGTCGTTGCGGTGATGGAGCGGATGCTCAACTTGGACGGATTCCCAATCGTTGCGCTGGAACAGGGCACCGGAACCGTCATGCTCGATATTCCGTTGCTCAAGACGCAGTTCCTGCAGTGACCGGCCTGTCGCCCGCCCGAGCCGACGAGATCCTTGACGCGCTGCGTCGTGGAACCGTCCCGGAATCCGCCCTTGAGACCTTTGCCGTCGGACTTGATTCCTACCGTGAGACGTTGCACACCGAACTGCAGCAGTGCGCGACCGGTCGCGGCCGATTCAAGGCGGTGCGTGGCGACTATGGCACCGGCAAGACGTTCTTTGCCCGCTGGTTCCAAGGGGAGGCAAGAAGCGAAGGCTTTGCGACCTCAGAAGTGCAGATCTCTGAAACCGAAACCCCCCTGCACAAACTTGAGACGATCTATCGCCGTCTGGTGGAACACCTCCTGACGGCGCAATCCCAGCGCGGTGCCCTGCGGTCGATCATCGATGGTTGGTTCTACTCGCTGGAAGAGGAAATCGTTGCTCGAAAGGGCGAATGCGCCGAACAGAAGCTGTTAGAAGCGACCGATGCCCTGATGGCGGAGCGGCTCACCCTCATCGAGCGCCAGGCGCCCGCCTTCGGCGCCTGCTTGCGCTGCTACAGGCGCGCGCTTGTCGAGGGGAACGATGAGCTGGCCAGCGGGTTGATCGCGTGGATGTCGGGTCAGCCGAACGTGGCTGCGTCCGTAAAGCGGGCCGCCGGCATCAAGGGCGATATCGATCACTTCGGTGCCTTGGGCTTCTTGCAGGGCCTGCTGCTGATCCTGAGAGACAGCGGATTTTCCGGCCTGGTTCTGGTGTTGGACGAAGTAGAGACGCTGCAGCGAGTTCGCGGTGACGTTCGAGAAAAAAGCCTCAATGCGCTGCGCCAGTTCATGGATGAAATCGACGCTGGTCGGTTCCCTGGCCTCTATCTGATGATCACCGGCACGCCGGCGTTCTTCGATGGTCCCCAGGGCGTACAGCGGCTTCCCCCGCTGGCGCAGAGGCTGCATGTGGACTTCGGTCGCGATGCGAGATTTGACAACCCACGGGCGGTGCAGATCCGGCTGCAGCCTTTCGATTTGGATCGTCTGATCGAAGTCGGCAAGAACATTCGCGGTATCTTCGTGGCACGAAGCGATGAGGGTGAACGGGTCGCAGCGATTGTCGACGATGGACTGCTCGGTGACTTGGCGGCGACCGTCACCGGCAAACTTGGCGGAAAGGTCGGGGTCGCCCCGCGAATCTTCCTCAAGAAGCTCGTGTCTGAAGTGCTGGATCGCGTTGACCAGTTCCCGGATTTTCATCCGCGCCGCGACTATGAGCTCAGCATTTCTGCATCAGAGCTGACCCGTGACGAACAGCGCGCCGTGTCGCCGGATGACGTAGAACTCGACCTGTGAATGGGCCAGCTGCCGAAACAACGGACGGCTTCGAAGGCTTGCATCCCGCCGTGCAGTATCACGTTGTCAACTCGCTCGGCTGGCCCGCGCTTCGTCCACTGCAGGAGCAGAGCGTTGCCCCAATTCTCCGACAACATCACGCACTGCTGATTGCGCCAACGGCAGGCGGCAAGACAGAGGCGGCGATGCTGCCCGTGCTCTCGCGCATGATTTCGGAAGAGTGGCAGGGCATAAGCGTCCTGTATATCTGCCCGATCAAGGCCTTGTTGAACAACCTTGAAACGCGCCTTTCCCATCTTGCAGGTCTGCTCGGCCGATCCGTGCAGCTTTGGCACGGCGACATTGGCGCGGGCGAGAAGACGAGGGCCAACAGAGAGCTGCCCGACATCCTGCTGACCACGCCCGAATCGCTCGAGGGGATTCTTATCGGATCTCGGCGCGACCATCAGCGCCTCCTCGGTAGCGTGCGCTGCGTCGTCGCCGACGAACTTCATGCGTTCGCTGGTGATGATCGAGGCTGGCATCTGCTCGCCTTGCTTGAGCGGATACAGAGGCTGTGCGCGTGCCCGATCCAGCGGATTGGACTATCGGCCACCGTGGGCAAGCCGCAGGCGCTGTTGGACTGGCTTGCTGCTCATGCAGCTGGTGAACGGACGCTGGTCCATATCCAGGCGCCGCCGGCTGACGTCGATCTGGTAGTCGACTATGTCGGGTCGCTGGCGAATGCAGCGATCCTGATCAGCCAGCTCCACCGCGGCGAGAAGCGCCTTGTGTTCTGCGATAGCCGCAGCCGCGTGGAAGAACTATCCATCGCGTTGCGATCGCTGGGGGTAGACGTCTTCGTCTCCCACGCGGCGTTGTCAGCAGACACACGGAGGCAGGCAGAGCAAGCATTCGCCGAACGGCAAAACTGCGTCATTGTTGCGACCAGTACGCTCGAGCTGGGACTGGATGTCGGTGATCTGGATCGCGTCATCCAGATTGACGCGCCGGGTTCGGTCGCATCGTTTCTGCAACGACTGGGTCGTACTGGCCGCCGATCTGGCGGCCGGCGCAACATGTTGTTCATTGCAACGCGCGATGAAGGGTTGCTCGAGTCGCTGGCGATCGTCGAGTTGTTCCGGCGTGGCTATGTCGAGCCGGTGAGCAGTCCCCCATTGCCGTACCACATAGTGGTGCAACAGCTCTTCGCGATGCTGTTCGAGAATGGGCTAGAGCTCGAGGAGACGCGCTTCGTCGAGGTGCTGGGGCGGCTTCCCGGCTTCGCTGCACTGCTCGACGTATCGTGGAAGACCCTGCGCGACCACCTCACTGAATCGGGCTACCTGATCCGTACCGGCCACATGTTGAGTCTCGGACAGAAAGCCGAACGCATCTTTCGCGCGAAGGGACTGGCAGACCTGTGTGTGTCGTTCTCATCGCCGCGGTCATTTGCAGCGATGAACGGCAATACCCTGCTCGGGCACGTGGATCCTCTCAGTCTGGCGGCCCGAAAGGAAGGGCCGGTCGTTCTCGCGTTGGGCGGTCGCTCATGGCGCGTGGCATCCGTCGACTGGACACGCGATCGCGTCTACGTTGAGCAGGCAGACGATAAGGGGACAAGCCGTTGGATGGGTGACGGAAGGGGCGTTTCGCGCGACATCGCAACGGAGGTCCGCGCGATCGTTGACCAGTCGCTGGATTCTTCTGACCGTGTTCTGACCAAGCGCTCAGGCAAGCGTCTGGCTGAACTGTGCGAGGAACAGGAAGCAACTCTAGTAGATAGCCCGATCCGATTGGTTGATGGCAGCTTCGAATGGTGGACGTATGAGGGGCTAGCGTCGAACTTGCTCCTCGCATCGAAGATTGCCACAGCGGGCGGAACTTATAGCAATGTCGGTTCGTATTGCCTGCGGTTCAAGCTGAGCGTGGCGGACCTCGAGTTTGCCGGCGGCTGGCAGGGCATCCGCAATCTCGACCCAACTTGGTGCGCTCAGACCTCGCACCGGATCAAGTTCGCAGAACTCGTGCCCGCGTGGCTGTTGGATCAGATGACTCTCGAGCGGGTTGTGAAGCAGGCGGAGAAACTGGGCGCCAACGGGAGTTCGTAGCGTTCGGGCGAGCCGACCTCACACAATGTTCGGAGTGGGCTCTCGTTAAGCGGATTAAGCCGCAACCCGCTGAGATCGAAGGTGTCGGCTGCGTAGCGCCAACGATCTGACTATCGCTTGTCAGCAGAGCTGGCCAACTTCGCTGCAGCTCGATGGCGTCGAACTGACCCTGGTCGACACCGCCGGCCTGCGGGTCAGCGCCGACAGCATCGAAGCCGAAGGCATGCGCCGCGCGCGCGCCGAACTGATCAGCGCCGACCTCG
>Ga0105044_10008420_pt1 | contig 14161 bp, 14 predicted proteins | sample MAT01_FD_78092 | JGI IMG/M metagenome (GOLD analysis project Ga0105044, IMG submission 78092) | Freshwater microbial communities from Lake Fryxell liftoff mats and glacier meltwater in Antarctica - MAT-01 | ecosystem: Environmental > Aquatic > Freshwater > Ice > Liftoff microbial mat | place...
CGGGCGTGCGCCAGTTCGGCCACCAGGTCCACCTCGGCAGACTGGAGCTGTTGCTTCAGCAGGTTCACCCAGCGCCGGTCGGGCTCAGCAGAGTCGCCCTGGATGGTGCTGTACAGCACGTCGCGGATCGGCTCCAGCGTGCTGTACGGGATGCAGAAGTGCACCGACCCCGTGGTCTCGCCAATCTCGAGCGTGAAGTTGGTCGAGACGACGATCTCGCTTGGCGTGGCGATGTTGGCAAACTGCGGCTGCATCTCGCTGCGCTGGTACTCCAGCTCCACCGGATAGATGCCGGTCCAGGCCTTCTTGTATTCGGCGCAGATCGTCTCCACCAGGCGAAAGATCACACGCAGTTCGGTGGGCGAGAAGTCGCGCCCTTCGATGCGCGCGTGGTATTTGCCGATGCCGCCGAAGAGCGAATCGATGACCGCAAACACCAGGCTCGGGTCGCACACGATCAGCCCGCTGCCGCGCAGCGGCTTGACGGTCATGATGTTGAAATTGGTGGGCACCACGATCTCGCGCAGGAAGGCGCTGAACTTCTGCACCTTGATGCCGCCAATGCTGACTTCGGGGCTCTTGCGGATGAGGTTGAAGATGCCGATGCGGATGTTGCGCGCGAAGCGTTCGTTGATGACCTCCATCGTCGGCATGCGGCCGCGGACGATGCGTTCCTGGCTCGCCAGGTCGTAGTCGCGGATGCCGGCAGCCGGCGCCTCGTCCTGCTCGAGCTTCTGGCTTTCTCCGGTGATGCCCTGCAGCAGGGCATCGACCTCGTCTTGCGACAGGATCTGCTGGTTCATCGCGTGCAGCCGTTGCCCACGTTCACTGAATGATGAAGTTGGAGAAGTGCACGGCCTTGATCGGCAGCGCGGCCGGCGCCGGCTTCTTCTTTTTCTTCGCTCCCTTGGCCGCAGGCTTGGCAGGCGACTCTGTGCCACCGGCGTCTTCCGCGTCTTCGTCACTGACTTCGTAACCCAGGGCGCGTGCGGTTTCGCGCTTGATCTTCTCGGCCAGTTTGGCCTTGCCTTCGCGGCCCATCAGGTCGCCTGCCGTCCGGTCGGCAATGGCCATCAGGATGTTGTGGCGGATGGCCGGCATGTAGTTCTTGATCTGGTCGCCCGTCTTGGTGTCGTCGATCTCCAGCGTGATGCCGATCTGCGCATAACGTTCGGCTTCGCGGTCAGCCAGGTTCACCGTGAAGGGGTCCATCGGCACGAACACGGGGACTGCCTTGGGGTCGTGCTTGGCGCCTGCCTTGGCCGGGCCATGCGAATCGGCAACCTCCTCACCCTCGCCAGACTCTGCCGCTTCAGCGGCGGCCTTCTTCTTCATCATGAAGACCGCCGCACCACCGCCCCCGGCAAGCACCAGCGCGACGACGGCGATGATGATGATCAGCTTTTTCTTGCCCTTGGCGGGCGGGGGTGCTTCGGCGGCGGCGGCGGACATTCAGGTTCCTTCAATCGAGGCACCGACCGCATGCCAGGGTGCTGGCAGGCTTCGGCGGTTCAGACTCGATATTGAGACCGCAAGCAGGGTGCCGATGCAGCGAAAAGAGCTGGGAAGACGGCTCTCTCGCGCGTTGCGGCAGCCAGGCCGTTCAGGCCACCAGGTCCACCACGCCGCGGCGTCTGACCGGTGCGGCGCTGCCTGCGCTGCGCAGCCCGTCGTCGCTGCGGCTGCCTGGTGTGTCGTCGCCCCGGCCGCGCGGGCCGCCGTTGCCGGCATCGCTGTCGGCCTGGGCGCCGGTGCCCTGGCGTGCCTGCTCGAAAACACCGCCGCCGCTGAGCGTCAGGCCGGCTTCGCGCAGGCTGCCGGCCAGCAGCGGCAGGGCTTGCTCCAGTGCCTGGCGGGTGTGGGCGTTTTCGGCGCTGAGGTGGACCATCGCGGTCTGGCCGTCAAGCTGGATCTGCACCGAGACCGGCCCCATCTCGGCCGGGTTCAGGTGCAGGCGCGCATGTTCGACGCCGTCGCGCACGAAGGTGCTGATCTGCGCACCCAGTTGCGCGCCGAACTGGGCGCTGCCGGGTGTGGCGGGCAGCTGCGCTTCGGTGGCTGTTGCCGCAGGTGCCGGGGCCGATGAAGATGCAAACGCGGGCGCGGTGGCCAGCGGGTTGGACGCCGTCGGCATGCCGTCGGCGCGCAGCGCACCGCCGTCCTGCGCCGATGCAGCGGACAGCTGCTGGGCGAAGCGGTCGCGCAGGTCGTCCTGGCTTCCTTCCCGACTGCTGTCGGCGCCAGTGCCTTCGCGCCGAGCAGGAACTGCGGCGTTGTGCCCAAGAAGGCTCGAAGGGGTGGCTTCGCCGATGGCCGTGTTCGCATCAGCGCCACTGCCTGCCGCGCTGCCCGGCAACAGCCGGGTTTCATCGGCCCGCACCCTGCGCCCGGGGCTGGCGTCAGTGCGGTCGGACGCACTCAGGGCTAGACCGGCTGCAGCGGTGGCAGCAGGTGCAGCTGCCTGCAATTCTGCCAATAGCGCGGCGACACCTTGGGGCGTTGGCTCTGGGGCCAGGTCCTTGCCTTCGCTTTCGCGCTCTGGCGGCAGCGTGCGCTCGGTCTTGGATTCCTTGCCTTCCACCTGTGCGGGCAGCAGCTCGGGCTGGGCCTTGGCGAGCTCATGGCCTGCGGTGCCTGCGGTGCCTGCGGTGCGTGCGGTGCCTGCGGTGCCTGCGGTGCGTGCGGTTCCTGCGGTGCCGCGAACCGGCAACTTGTCGCGCGGGCGTGCATCCGGCGCCTTGGTCGGCTGGGCGGTGGCGTCGTCCAGCTTCTTCGCAAAGTCGTCGGCTTGGCTGTCGTCGTTTGCGGATGCAGGCTGGCCAACCGGGCTTTTGGCAGGCGTTTTTGCGGCGAGGGAAGGCGCGGCGGGGGTCAGCAGGGGGCTCAGCATGGTGTTCTCGATCTCTTCAGTGGGTTACCGGTCGGCCGGCCGTGCTGTCGCGCCAGTGGCGCTGCATGGCACTTTCATCGCGCCGCCGCTCGTCCAGCCGGTCTGCGCTGCGCTGCGCTTCGTGCTGGCGTCGTTCACACAGCTTGCGCACCGACGCCACCCGCGTTTCCAGCGTCAGCAGCGTCTGCCGCTGTTGCGCCGCGCGCTGGTCCGCCGCCTGCAGCAGGCCCTGTTGCTGTGCCAGCGCCTGGTCCAGCCGCTGCATGAAGGCATGGTGGCTGCGCAGCGCGTCGATGGGCGCAGCGAGGCCCTTCAACCCTGGCGCGCGGGCGGCGTAGTCAGCGTGGTAGGCCTGCAGCTGTTCCCACTGCTGGCGCAGGCGGCGGCTGCTCTCTTCGGCCTGCAGCAGCGCGGCCAAGGCGGCGTCGCGCGCTTGTTCAGCGTGGGTGATCAGGGTCTGCAGCGGCTGGTGCATGGTCGGCCTTGTGCTTTGTGCTTTGTCGGTGGCGGTCCGGGATCGGTGGGGCATGCGTGCTTCAGGCGCTCATCAAGCGCCCATCAAACGGCACAGCTGCGCGCGGCTGCTGTCCAGCGCGGCGCGCTCGTGCATGTCCTGCTGCAGCAGGCTCTTCATCTGGGGTTGCAGCTTCACGGCCAGGTCCAGCTCGGCGTCGTGCCCGGCCTGGTAGGCGCCCAGCTGGATCAGGTCCTGCGCCTTGTTGACCTTGCTCAGCAGCTGGCGCATGCGGCGTGCGGCCTGCAGGTGTTCACGCGGGGCCACGGCCGTCATCACGCGCGAGACCGAACGTTCGACGTCGATGGCCGGGTAGTGGCCACTTTCGGCCAGTTCACGCGACAGCACGATGTGGCCGTCGAGGATGCCGCGCGCGGCGTCGGCGATCGGGTCCTGCGGGTCATCGCCTTCACTCAACACGGTGTAGAACGCGGTGATCGAACCCTGGCCGTTCAGGCCGTTGCCGCTACGTTCCACCAGCTGCGGCAGCTTGGCAAACACGCTGGGCGGGTAGCCCTTGGTGGCCGGCGGCTCGCCAATGGCCAATGCAATTTCGCGCTGCGCCATGGCGAAGCGTGTCAGGCTGTCCATCAGCAGCAGCACGTGCTGGCCGCGGTCGCGGTGGTGTTCGGCAACGGCCGTGGCGTAGCTGGCGCCCTGCAGACGCACGAGCGGCGGTGCGTCGGCCGGTGCGGCGACGACGACGCTGCGGGCGCGGCCTTCCGCGCCCAGGATGTCTTCGATGAATTCCTTCACCTCGCGCCCGCGCTCGCCGATGAGGCCGACGACGATCACGTCGGCGGCGGTGTAGCGCGCCATCATCCCCAGAAGCACGCTTTTTCCCACACCGGTGCCGGCAAAGAGGCCGATGCGCTGGCCGCGGCCGACGGTGAGCAAGGCATTGATGGCGCGCACGCCGGTGTCCAGCGGCGTGCGGATGGGGTCGCGGTCCATCGCGTTGATGGGGCGGCGCACCATGGGTTCGGGGTGCACGTGGGTGATGGGACCCAGGCGGTCCAGCGGGTTGCCGTGCGAATCGACCACTCGACCTAAAAGCCCATCTCCCATCGGCAGGTGCAGGCCCCGGTCTTCGCTGCGCCGCCAGGGGTGGTTGTCCTGGCCCCAGCGCGGCGGTTGGCGCGGGGCAGGGCGCGGCACCACGCGGGCGCCGCTGCTCATGCCGTGCAGTTCACCGGTGGGCATGAGGAAGGCGCGGTCGGCGTTGAAGCCCACCACTTCGGCCAGCACGGGCGCCTGGCCATCGGAATGGATTTCGCAGACCGACCCCACCGGCACGCGCACGCCCGCCGCTTCCAGCACGAGGCCCGTCACCCGCAGCAGCGTGCCGACGGATTCCAGCGGCTGCGGCAGTTGGGCGTAGGCCTGCACATCGGCCAGGTAACGCTGCCAGCGTTGCTGGCGCCTGTCGACTCGCGCATCCATGAGGCTCATGCTGCCTCGTCCAGCGACGCGCTCGAACCCAATGCCGCCGCGGCCTGCGCCCAGCGCACGGCGATGCGGGCGTCGATGTCGCCGACGTCGCTGTGCACACGCACGCCGCCGCGTTCGATGGTGGTGTCGGCATGCAGGCGCGCGCCGCGTGCGGTCAGCGTTTCTTCAGCGCCTTCGGCCACCAGCGGCAGGTCGTGCGGGTTGACGTGCACGGTGATCTGGCGCGCGCTGAGCATCACCGCGTTGACGGCTTCGCTGGCCACTGTGGCGACGAGTTCGGGCCGCTGCGCCAGTTCGCAGCGCAGCACCTGCTGCGCCAGCTGCACGGCGGTGTTGGCGATGGCCGTGGCGATCTGCTTGTCGAGTGCCGTGAATTCGGCGTCAAAGGCGTCCAGCAGCGCGCCGATCTGTGAGGTGGCCTGATGCGCAAAACTCTGCTTGAAGTTTTCCAGTGCGACGAGGCCGTCGCGGTAGCCGTCCTGGTAGCCGGACTGGCGCGCAGCCAGCACGCGGGCCTGCCAGTCGGCGGCAGTCGGCTCGGCAGGCGCAGCGGCGGCTTCAGCGGCCCTTGACCCTGCAGCGCCGCCAAAGGTGCCGGGCTGCCAGCTGGCAAAGTCACCCAGTTCTTCGCGCGGGATGAAACGTGTGTAGCCCGTGTTGGCCTTGGAGCCCGGGGGGCTGGGGACGTTTTTGATAAGGGGCTTGTTCATCTGAGTTGCAGTGAGGAGAGAGCCGTGTCAAGCGGGCGCCGCGGAACCGGCTCTGCCGGGCCGCTGGGGCCGCATTGCGGCTTGCAAGCCGCAATGCGCTCGCCAGCCACGCGCAAGCGCGCAGGCGCTTGCTCGGTGCGGGCTCGCCCCCCTTGAGGTGGCAGCGCCGAAGGCGCTCCGGGGATGCTCCATATCAAACAAATTGTTCGTCGCCGCCACCGGCAAGCACGATCTGTCCTTCGTCCACCAGGCGTCTCACGATCTTCAGCATTTCTTTCTGCTCGGCTTCCACTTCCGACAGCCGCACCGGGCCGCGCGAGTCGAGGTCTTCCTTGAGGGTTTCTGCGGCGCGCGTGGACATGTTCTTGAAGATCTTGTCGCGCAGCGCCGGGGTGGCACCCTTCAGCGCAATCACCAGCGATTCGCTCTGCACTTCCTTCATCAGCGCCTGGATGCCCTTGTCGTCGATCTTCTCCACGTCGTCGAAGGTGAACATGTTGTCCATGATCTTCTGCGCCAGGTCGTTGTCGGCTTCGCGCACGAAGTCCAGCACGCTGGTCTCGACCGCGGAGCCCAGCATGTTGAGGATTTCCGCGGCCGTCTTGGCGCCGCCGAGCGTGCTCTTCTTGCCACGGTCGCTGCCGGACAGCACCTTGCTCATGACTTCGTTCAGGTCGCGCAACGCGGCAGGCTGGATGCCGTCCAGCGTGGCGATGCGCACCATCACTTCGTTGCGCTGGCGTTCAGGGAAGAACTTCAGGACATCTGCGGCCTGGTCGAATTCCAGGTGCACCAGGATGGCAGCCACGATCTGCGGGTGTTCGTTGCGCAGCAGTTCGGCCACGCTCTGCGGGTCCATCCACTTCAGGCTTTCAATGCCGCTCACGTCGCTGCCCTGCAGGATGCGGTCGATCAGCAGGTTGGCCTTGTCCTCGCCCAGCGCCTTGCGCAGCACGCTCTTGACGTATTCGTTGCTGTCGGGCACGAGCATGCTTTCGCTGGCGGCGACGCGCTCGAATTCGTCCATGACGCTTTCGACGCGCTCGCGCGTCACACTCTTCATGCGGGCGATGGTTTCGCCCAGGCGCTGCACTTCCTTCGGCGCCAGGTGCTTGAAGACTTCAGCAGCTTCTTCCTCGCCCAGGCTCATGAGCAGAATGGCTGCGCTTTCCAGGCCTTGGTCGTCCATTGATGCGGCCATCTGCTGTGTGCCTCAGGCGGTTTCGCCGTTGACCCAGCCGCGCACGATGCCGGCCACGGCAGCCGGGTTTTCCTTGGCCATGGCGCGGGCGGCCAGCAGCCGGTCGTTGTGTTGCAAATTGGTGGGTGCGGGCAGCTTGGCCTGGGCCGTCTTGGCCGTTTGCGCCGCCAGCGCAGCGGCCTCGTCACCGTCCACCACCTCGTCCAGGCTGCTGCCGGGTGGCGGCACGGGCGGGGTCAGCACGGCGGTGAGCGCGGGCTTGATGAGTTTGAAGACGATCACCAGCGCCACCAGCGCCAGCGCCAGCGGTGCGGCCGCGCTGCGCAGCAGGTCGATCAGCCAGCCCTGTTTCCACAGCGGCAGTTCGTCGGCAGTGGCGCTGGGCTCGGCGCGGAACGGTGCGTTGACGACCTTCACGACGTCGCCACGTTCGGCGTTGAAGCCGATGCCCTGCTGCACCAGCGCCGTGAGCTGTTCGATGTCTTTCTCGCTCAGCGGCACGGTCGTGGTCTTGCCCTTGGCGTCGGTGTTGCTGCGATGGTTGACGACCACGGCCGCATTCAGGCGGCGCACCGTGCCGACCGCGGCGCGGGTGACGGTGACGGTCTTGTCAACTTCAAACCGGGTGGCGGCTTCGCGGCGGGTGGCGGCGCCAGCGGCAGCCGCCCCTTGCGCGCCCTGAAGCGCCTGCGAAGCGCCGTTGATGGGCGCTTGCGCCGGCACCGGCGGCTGGTTGCTGGTGGCGCCAGGCACGCCGGCCGGGTTGGCGCCACCGGGCTGACTGGACTCTTCGCTGCGCTGTTCACGCACCGCAGGCTTGGCTTCTGCGCCCTGGTTGGGGCCATAGGCTTCTGCGGTGCGCATGACCTGCGAGAAGTCGAGGTCGGCGCTGATGCTGGCGCGCACGTTGTCGCGGCCCACCACCGGCTCCAGCAGCGCCAGGACGCGCTTCAGGTGCCCGGCTTCGACGTCGCGCCGGTACTGCAGTTGCTGCGAGTCCAGGCCCATGGCGCCGCCCTGGCTGTCGTCGTCCCCGGTGCCGGACAGCAACGCGCCAGTGCTGTCCACCACGCTGACCGCGCGGGCGGCCAGTTCAGGCACGCTGCCCGACACCACGCGCACGATGCCGGCCACCTGGCCGCGTTCGAGCGTGCGGCCGGCGTGCAGTGTCAGCACGACCGAGGCGGAAGGCTTCTGCTGTTCGCGGAAGAAGCCGTTCTGGTTGGGCAGCGCCAGGTGCACGCGCGCTGCCTTCACCGATTCCAGCGCCTGGATGGTGGTGGTCAACTCGCCTTCGATGGCGCGCTGCATCTTCATGCGCTCCTGGCCCTGGGTCTGGCCGAAGCTGTTCTTGTCCAGCAATTCATAGCCGGCCATGCCGCCAGCGCTGCCGGACGGCAGGCCCGCAGAGGCCAGCTTCATGCGCAGTTCATGCACGCGCCCGGCCGGCACCATGATCGTGCTGCCGCCTTCGGCAAAGCGGTAGGGCACGTTCATCTGCGTCAGCCGCTCGATGACAGCGCCGCCGTCCTTGTCGCTGAGGTTCGGAAACAGCAGCCGGTAGTCGGCGTCGCGGGCGCCACCGAACATCAGCGCCAGCACGACGGCGAGGCCGGCGACTCCCAGTGCCGCGGCGAATTGCACCCGGCCGGGCAGCAGCTGCCAACGCTCGCCCAGGCCCCGCGTGGCCGGCACCTGCGCGGTGGCACGGGAATTTGAAGCTGTCGTGGCGACGGCGTTGTCCATGGGCGGCGAGGGAATCCTTTGTCAGCGCCTATGGTGGCCGCGGCGGGCTGAAACTTCAGGGCGAGAAAGCGGGCAAATACGCGCCTGATCGTGCCCATGCCGCCGCGCTGCTGCACCTACAGTTGCCGCACACCATGAACGACATGCGCATCAAGCCTTTCGACTTCAACGCCGCGGTGGCCCGCGCCGGGCTGCGGCCGGACGGCATGCCGCGCACGGATGCTGCAGATGGCGTGGCCGGCGGTTTCCGCGCCGCCATGGCCGACGCGCTGAAGGATGTCAGCAAGAGCCAGTTCGAGGCCAGCCGCTTGCAGCGTGAAGTGACGCTGGACAACCCGGCCGTGAGCGTGGAAGAGACGATGGTGGCGATGCAAAAAGCCCAGATCGGCTTCCAGGCGACGCTGCAGGTGCGCAACCGCCTGGTGCAGGCCTACAGCGACATCATGAACATGCAGGTGTAGTTGCAGGGCCGGTTGCAGCGGTAGCGCAGGCCAACACGGCCGCGACTCCGGCTTCGCGGTGCGCCAGCAGCTCCGTCGGCGCGGGCCGGCCCAGCAGGTAGCCCTGCAGTTCATCGCAACCGTGCAGGCAGAGTGCATCACGCTGCTCTGCGGTTTCCACACCCTCGGCGTTGACGCGGATCGACAGCGAATGCGCCATGTTGATGATCGACCGCACGATGACCGCCACCCGGGGGTCACTGCCCAGGCCCTGGGTGAAGGCGCGGTCGATCTTGAGTTTGTCAAAGGGAAAGCGCCACAGGTAGGCCAGGCTTGAATAGCCGGTGCCGAAGTCGTCCATGGCAATGCGGGCGCCCAAGGCGTGCAATGCATGCAGCGTGGCCAGCACCTGGTCGGTGTGGTTCATCAGCAGCGATTCGGTGATCTCCAGTTCCAGCCGCCCAGGCGCGAGGCCACTGCGTTGCAGCGCGCCCTGGACTTCGGCGACCAGTGCCTGGCCGTCCGGCCCGTTGCGGAACTGCGCCGCCGACAGGTTCACGGCCACCGACAGCGGCGCGGGCCAGGTGGCGGCTTCACTGCAGGCCGCTTCCAGCACCCAGCGGCCCAGCGCCTGGATCTGCCCGGTTTCCTCGGCCACTGGGATGAATTCCATCGGCGGCACCGCGCCGCGGGTGGGGTGCGTCCAACGTGCCAGCGCTTCATAGCCGATGAGTGCGCCACCGCCCGCACCGTAAACGGGCTGGAAGTGCAGACGCAGCCAGCCATTGGCGATGGCCAGGCGCAAGTCGTCGGCCAGGGCGCGGCGTTCCTGCAGTCGGCGGTCGAGCGACGCGTCGTAGAAGCTCCACGCGCCACGGCCACTGGCCTTGGCGCGCAGCAGGGCGAGTTCGGCGTTGTGCAGCAGCGCGCCGGCGTCGTCGCCGTCCACGCCGTGCAGCGCGGCACCGACGCCCGCGCTGACGACCACGGATTCACCCACGCCGCCCAGACTGCGCATGTCCGGCAGGTCGTGCGGTTCGGCCAGGCAGCGCACGATGCGTTGCACCAGTGCCGTCACCGACGCGCCGTCGGCCGCGCCGTGCTGCAACACGGCAAAGCGGTCGCCAGCCAGCCGCGCCAGCAGGTCGGCACCACGCAGCACGCCCTGCAGGCGTTCACAGGTGCGGCGCAGCAGCTCGTCGCCCATCTGGTGGCCGTGGCGGATGTTGATGTCGCTGAAGCCGTCGAGGTCGATGCAGATCACGGCCAGGCCCGATTGCTGGCTGGGGTGGCCGCGGTTCGCACTCGCATTGGCAGTCTGGCAGGCTTGTTCAACGCGGCGGCTGAAGTCACGGTGATTGAGGGCGCCGGTGAGCACGTCGTGCTCGGCCAGGAAAGCCACGCGGTCGAGTGCGCTTCTGGCGCGGCCCGTGCGTTGGCGCAGCAGTGCGGCCACGGCGCAAGCGCCCAGCGCGATGGCCAGCGCTGTGGCCATACCTGCCGTGCGCCCGGCACGTGCTGCTGCGGCGGCCGCGTCTGACTGGTCACCCATGACTTCCATGACGCCAATGACGGCGACGCCCTGGCGCACCGGCACGAAGTTGCGCGTGGTAGCCGAAGGGGCGGGGGGTGGGTTGTTCCGCCGCAGCAAGGTCGGGACCGTCAAGCCCATTGCGGCCTGGCGGGCCAGCGCACGGCTGGCGTCGTCGTTGTCCTTCGGCTGCGGCGCCGTGGCGACTGAATCCGACACCAGTTGCAGGTTGCCCTGCAAGTCGTAGAGCCTGAAGCGCACAAGGCCGTGCGCGGCGCGCATCACCAAGAGGCTGTCTTGCGCGATGGGCGAAGGCATGTCACCCAGCATGACGAGGTCGATGTCGGGCACGGTCGTGACCAGCTGGCGGGCCCAGCCTGCGGCAGCGCGTTCTGATTCGGCCACGAGACGCTGGTTGGCCGTGTCTTCCACCGCCGACCAGACGCCCCAGATCAGGGCCAGGCTCGCAGCGCCGCACACTGTGGCCAGTCCGATCGCCTTCAGCCCTGCCAGCCGCAGCGGCCTCAGTGTCCACTTCACGCTCAGCATGCCGGGTACCTCGCTGCAGAACCGGTCAGCGTGCAGACACGGGGCCGGCCCAGCAACTGCACGTCCACCCGCAGCCGGCTGCCGCGGCGCGACTCCAGCGTGGCGCTGCCGCTGGCATCGGCCCGGCCGTTGGCGCCCAGGTGCAGCGTCTGCCCGGCCAGCAGCCGCACGCCACCGTGGTCACGTTGCTGCGCATGACGCAGTTCACAGGCCTGGGCCTGGCCGCAAAAGCAGTCTTCCCGCGTCGCCACGGCCCAGCACCAGTTGTCGCCGGGCTGCATCACGATGTGCAGCGCACGGCCCTGGCGCGCGGCTTCGAAGCGGGCTTCGTTGACGTCGGCCACCATCGCTTCGGCGGCGGTGTACAGGCGCTGCTGGTCCAGGCGCGCGCCCAGGCTGGGCACGGCGACGGCGCCCAGCACGGCCAGCAGGGCCAGTGCGATGCTGATTTCAAGCAGCGTCAGGCCGCGTTGCAGGTGTCGAATCAGGGGCTTCTTCATGGTGCTTTCAGCCTGGCGCTAGCGGAGCCAGCACGCGCTGTGCGGGCCGGTCTGTGCAAAGCCCTGCTTGACCTGCAAGGTGAGAGTGGCGCAACCCGCGTCCTGCGCCTGCGCACCCAGTGCGCTGGCACTGGCGCGGTAGGCCTCGGGCCCTTCCAGCGCCAGGCTGATGGCGTAGCGGCCTTGCGGGCTGCGCGCCGACGTGCCCAGCAAGGCAGCCAATTCACCGGCGTACAGGCCGTGCCTGCTGCGGTGCTGTTCCTGCGCTTGCTGAACGCGGGTCAGGGCTTCGACGGCGTCCAGGCGCCCGGCGCGGAAGTCGTGGCCGCGGAAACTGGGCCAGGCCAGCGTCGCCAGCACCGCCATCACGGCGCAGACCGTCATGCATTCGACGAGTGTGAAACCGGCGGCCGCGTGGGGTGCACTTCGGGTCACGCGCTGCATCCCGTTCAATCCAGCGCCAGCAGGCGGCGGCGTTTCTGGGTCTGGTCGATCCAGCGTTGCAGCACCCGTTCTGCGCTGCCAGACAGGCGCTGCCATTCGCAGCCCAGGCGCAGGCCGTTGTCGCTGCGGCCCGCCGAGCTGACGTGTTGCAACACGAGTCCGATGACAAAGCGCACCTCGCGGTCCAGCGCCACCGTGACTTCGGCCAGCTGGGTGCCGGCCTGCAAGGGCGGCACGTCTTGCGGGCACCACAGGGCGCAGCCGCCGATGCTCAGGTCCAGCACACGCAAGGCCAGCGCCATGTCGGGCATGGCGGGGTGGCGGAAGTGGGCGATGGGCGCCTGCCTTTCGGCTGGCCGCACGCGGAAGGCGTTGCGGCGCTGGAAGCGGTAGATCGTGGCCGGCAGCGCGCACTGCAGGGTGCTGGCCTGCGCACCGCGCACGAGCACGATGCCCTGGATGTCGAACTGCAGCTTGACGCTGTCCATGTAGGCCACGGCGATGGCCTCGTCGGCCTCGACCAGCCTTTCTTGTGCGGGCAGGCCGTCGCTGGCGCTGAAGCTCAGGCGCCCGTTGCCGGCGTCCACCGACCACAGCGTGGTGCTCAGCATGCTGCCGTCGGGGCCGTTCAGGTTGACGGGCACCGGGCCGTCGCGCAGCTGGCGCAAAAGCGCCAAACATTCCTGCGTGCGGGTGACGCGGAAGGGCGCCCACGGGTCGGCGCCGCCGCTGGCGTCCAGCGCGGCGGGCTGGGTGTGCTCGAACATGAGGGGGGCGTGGGGTTGCATGGTGCGAGCGATGTCAGTGCCAAGTCAGTGCAACGTCTTCCGGCGCCCGGCCAGCGTGTCGTCCAGGTCCTGCAGCCAGGGCTCTGCCAGGTGGCGGATCTCGGCGTCGTTGACAAGGATGCGCTGCATGATTCGTGACTTCACCTTGGCCACTTCTTTGGCCGCTTCTTTGGCCGCTTCTTTGGCACAAGCCTGCGCGTCGTCGTGGGTTTGCGAAGGTGCATGCGCCGCCGCTGAGTGCGTGCGCAACATGCCGTGCCCGGGTTCGTGCGCCGCGTGTTTGAGCTGGCTGATCAGCAGCACGCAGGCGCCTTCGAGCTTGACCACTTCGTCCCAGTTGCCGGCGCGTGCCGCCGACAGCATGTCGGCACTGGCGCGTTCGATGGCTTCGTAGTAGCTCAGCTGTTGCGGGTCCATCAGGAGTCCTTCGTTGACCGCGGTGTGGTTCATCAGCGGCCACCCTGCGTGGACTGCTGCGCTCGGGAGGCGGGGCCGATGGACTGCCAGGCTTCGCTCAGCGGCTGCACCAGGCGCTGGCACTCGTCCAGCATGGCTTCGTCGTTGCGGATGTTGGCCATGGTCAGGCGCATCGTCAGGTAGGTGTAGAGCTCGTCCAGGTCACGCGCCAGCGTGCCGCCGGCGTTCAGGTCCAGGCCCGCGCGCAGGCCCTCTTCGACGATGCGCACGGCGCGCCCGATGGCCAGGCCCTTGGCTTCACGGTGTCCGTTGCGCATGGCGCCTCGGCCCTGGGCCAGGGCTTCCATGAAGCCATCGAACAGCAGTGCCACCAGCTGGTGCGGTGTGGCATTGGCGACACCCGTTTCGACGCCGACCTGGCTGTACAGACTGCCGGGCATGCCACGGGCCATGGAGCGGGGGGGGTGGGAACTTGCGAACATCGGTGGGAGCGGGTCGCTGTGAAGGCTGGGATGCTTGTTTATCGGCCCCCCTCCAGGTCACTTGAGGCGCTGAAACCGGCGTTTGCGAAGCGCTGTTCTTGCGCGCTCTTTTGACGCGTCTTTTCGCGCGCCAGTCCCGCGGCCCGGCTGTCGCTGCCGGCTTTTTCTGCGGGTTCCTGCAGCTAGTTGCTGTTGTTCGTCCGGTTGAGCATGTTCATCTGCTGCGTGACGTAGCTGGACAGCGCGTTGAGCCGGGACAGGTTGCCGTCCAGCACCGTGTACTGCGCCACCAGGCGGGTGCGGAAGCGCTCCACGCGGTCGCTCAGCGCGGCCTGGTCTTCGCCGTGACGACGCCGCTCATGGCCGCCATGGCCGGCTTCGCGAAGCGCCGCGGCGATCGCACCTTCGGTGAGCCGGGGGTCGGGGTTAGTGACCTCGACCTTGTCGTAATCGCTTCCGTTCGGCCCATTCTGGCGGATGTCTCCGGAGTTCTTGCC
>Ga0105044_10008423_pt1 | contig 14158 bp, 13 predicted proteins | sample MAT01_FD_78092 | JGI IMG/M metagenome (GOLD analysis project Ga0105044, IMG submission 78092) | Freshwater microbial communities from Lake Fryxell liftoff mats and glacier meltwater in Antarctica - MAT-01 | ecosystem: Environmental > Aquatic > Freshwater > Ice > Liftoff microbial mat | place...
CGCCACCTCATCATAAGGGCTCGATTTGGGGCCTCCGTTCCAAATTGACCCTCCATCCATTCCCAAAAACTGCATTTCCATCCAATCCCTTCAGGCCCCTCTCACCTGGGGGACAGGCTCTAACTCTGTCGGTGGCGGATTCGGAAAAAAGGCGACACGAAGAGCGAGGAGTTTCAAAACTACCAGATGGGCGCCGCGCCCGACGCCGCTTGGGAAAAATCGTTACGTGCCAACTGGCCGGGCAAAACCGAAGCCATCCAGCGACTCATTCGCGAGTGGAACCGTTATCCGTTGAAACGCCTCACCGAGGATTCCGGCGTGGCCCTCGGCTTCGGCGTAAAACACTTCTGCTCGGTCTCGTTCGAGGGCGCGCCAAAGCCATCTTACCGAATCACCATCGAACCCGATCGCACCAAGCAGCGCGGAAACGACGAGCCGACCTACCTTTTCAGCAGCCTCCCGTCGTGGTGAAGACCGGCAAAACTTGTGATCGATACCGCCGGGGAAACCTCCGCGATGATGGAACTTGCCGACGAACTCATTCACCGGACGCTACGTTCGGGCGGGCGCGTTCTCGCGCAGGAGGGTGAGCTATATCGCGAGGTCGCCGCGTTGTTCGAGGCTTACCTCGCGCGCAACAAACTCGACCCGAGCCAGCCGATTAATTTGCCTTTCCACACCGCACAATGCCTCACGTTCACCGGCGACGCGAAGTCCGTGCGGGATGCGCGCGGCCATCTTAAGCAGGCGCGCAACGCGGTCGGACCTCCCGACTCGTCGCTGAGCTAGAATGAATATGAGAATGCGGCGGAGGCGTTCTTCAATAACGACCATGAGGCGCTCCAGGCCACGCATGAACTCATCGCCATTGGGCCAAAGCTCAACGGCGCAGCAGTGAATCTCGACGTGGTCGACCGGCTCATCGCCCGCTTTGGCCAGCCTTACCGTGACGCCTATTACTCTGAGCCGGAGGATCCGCTGCGGCCTTCCGCAAGTCCGCAGACTGGGCAAACCTTGCTCGAACCGCGCCAGAGCGATCCGTTGTTCAAGCTCGACACCGTCTACTTTAAGGGCCTCTTCACCGTCGGACCTGCGTCGCTCCTGGCCGTTTGCCGACAGGAGACATTTGGATTCGTCATTGAGGGAGCCCCGGCGGCAGGTATTCGTGCCACGAGCGGAAATTGTCCTGTCGTCACCCGTGAGAAAACAGATCAGCAAACCGGGACAGGTGTGTTATCAACGCTGTATGCGTACGGGAAAACAGGAATCCGTATTACTGCCTCCCCAACGGGACAAAGCCGACGGAGCCGAGCGTTGCGTTGGCGTGGAAATGGAGTTCGGAGGAATGTCGCTGATGACCATTGCCGAAAATGTGCGCCGGACTCTCGGTGGCGTGGTTCATCAGGAAAGCGAGTACCGAGCCTCAATTGAACAGACTTCCATCGGCCGGGTTGGTGTCGAATTCGACGCGTGCCTCTTCAGTGATTTCAAGTTGAAAGGTTTCCTGGAGCAGTTGCCGTTTCAACTTTTCCCGGAGCAGGATCTCCCGGGTTCCTTGGAAAGGCTGCTTGCGTCCGCAGCGGCGCGTTTCGTGCCCTTTGAACTGGTCTTTCCCCCGGTGCCGATCAGTCGTCTGCACGAATTGGAGCCGGTGCGCGAATTAATGCGGTGCGAAGCCGAAGGCACGGGCATGTCGATTTTCAACGCGTTCGGGCTGCATCTCAATCCGGAAGTCCCCGACCTTAAGGCCCCCACCACACTCCGTTATCTGCGCGCTTTCCTTTGCTTGGACCAGGAACTTCAACGGATACATCAGGTGGATATCACCCGCGCCCTCAGCCCCTACGTTGATCCATTTCCGAACGCATACGCCGCCCAAGTGTTGAGCGAATCTTATCGTCCCGATTGGCCGGAATTCATCGCCGACTACCTTCGGCACAACCCCACCCGCAACCGACCGTTGGATTTGCTGCCGTTGCTGGCGGAGATCAACGAGACCGTCGTGGTTGACGCGCTGCCCGGCGAGAAAATCAACCGCCGTCCGACGCTGCATTACCGGATGCCGAACTGCCAGATCGACGAGCCGGACTGGACGATCACGGCGGAATGGAATCGCTGGGTGGCCGTGGAGAAACTAGCGTATGACGAGTCCGCGCTCACCGCGGCCTGTGACCGCGCCTTGAGTCAACGTTCTTCCAGCATTTAGCCGATGTCCAAGCGTCCCGTTATTGGTGTCACCGGCCCGGACCGGGGCGGCTTTCCGGCCTGGCTTTTTACCTGGCTTGCATTGTCGCGAACCGGCGCGAAGGCGGTTCGCCTCCGACCCGGTCGTTTTGCCGGCAACCGGCCCCTGCCCCCGCTTGACGGACTGGTGCTGGGCGGTGGCGCCGATGTGAATCCGCGTCGATATAAGCAGGACATCGAGGAACTCAAGGAGGCGGTCGAAGCCACCCGCCGTACCGGTGGCTCACGTCGTTGGGCGGGCGTGCTGATTGCGCCGTTGATCTTCCTTCTACGTCGGCTTTTTTCCCTGAGCGACGGAAGTGTGGACCAGGACCGTGACGCGTTCGAGGAACATTGGCTGAACCTTGCCCTGCGACAACGCCTGCCGGTGCTGGGTATTTGTCGGGGGTCACAATTCATCAACATCCATCACGGCGGAACGCTGCACAAAGAGCTCTCCGGGTTTTATGGTGAGAAGGGCAACATTTCCTCCATCCTCCGTCGCAAACCAATATCCATCACAGAAGGCTCCCGACTGGGCGAGGTGTTGCGCCCAGGAAACACTGTGGTGAACAGCCTGCACAAACAGGCGGTGGATCGAATTGGGGACACCCTGTCCGTGTGCGCGCGGGATCAGTCGGGGGTAGTCCAGGCGATCGAGAAGCGCGATCATCCGTTCCTCATCGGCGTTCAATGGCACCCTGAATACCTGCCGCTCGCCCGAGAGCAACAAGGTCTGTTTCGCGAGTTGACTCGGTGCGCCGAGACGCGTGGCAAGGACCTGAACTGAAACCTCGAAAATGGAGGACCTGGCACTTTGGATTCCGCCAGACCCGAGGTGCGATTGCGCACCGGCATCCTCCTAATAGTGCTGCGCAGGGTTCCCCGCTGGTATTGTTTGGTCTGCTTGGCCGCCAATTGGTGAATTGGTTGAGCTGACCGTTGACCCATCGAAAGACTCCTTCGGCGGTTTCGTCACAAAACCCAATCCGCAAGTGGCGAGGCACTCCTTTAAAGTTGCCGAAAGTGGAGACCTGCCAGGAATTTTCAGCTTCGTTGTTGATGGGTAACCAATGCCCGTCCAACCGACCACGCTTCAAAAGGGGCATCTTTCCAAGTTGATTGGTCCAAAAGGAGGTGTTCGTGACCGCTGGCTGGATTGGTGATGGGATCAGTCAGAATCGCCAACTCCGCCGGCAGGACTCCAAGAAGAACGGTGAATAGGGAAAACCGTTAGGGATTCTCAACTGAGTGGAGGATTGGACTCGGCCTAGGAAGGTAGTTAGGCGAGACCAGGAATGCGGAGGTGGCGACAGAAATGTCACAATTGCACAACTGGAGACGTGACTGACCTTGGCGGAGTTTGACTTACTGGACTGTCTTACTGAGACGTAGTTGCCAGCGCCGATCGGGTGGAAGAGCCCTAGTGGTCGAGACTTTGGGGAGAGTGGTGCCCGCGACAGGACTTGAACCTGTACGATGTTACTCACTAGAACCTGAATCTAGCGCGTCTGCCAATTCCGCCACGCGGGCACGTGAGACGGGTTAAATAAGTCGCCCCAGCCGGTAGGGACAAGACCTTTTTCGAGGAATTGCGGGTTGGTGAGTCAGCGGGCGCGGCGGTTACGGCGTTTTCCTCACTCAGGTTGTCCCACTTCCCATCGACGGCAACCCCTTCGAATGAGGGTGGACGCGGTAGACCCAGCCTGAGTGATGGTAGCCCGCCCGATTCGCACCAATACCGGCAATATGGTTCCCTCTTCCAAGGTCCATTCGGCTCCGTAAATCGGACGCACGCCGGAGTCACTCGCGGCGCGATGAAAACGGGGGGCGCCATAAACACCCATGCGGTCGAATACCGCGAGGGTCGGTAGTTCGAGAGCAGCCGCTTGCTGGACGAGGGCATCGGGCAACGAAGCTCCCCGCAGGAAACTAAAAGCACTGCGAGCGTGGAGTTCGGCGTACATGGATTAAGGGAAGGGTAACTGGTGAGTCAGGCGAGCCGACGTTGAGCGTTGAGACCTTCAGTCAGCGAGGCCTTCCACCGACCATTGGTTGGCCCGATTCACCAGTCGCACGGTTTCGCCGCGTTCGGTTTCGACATCCCATTCCTCGCCGGCCCAGGCGCCCGATTCCCACCACTGGCCGGAGAGCCGCCAGGGTCCCCGAATCTCACCAACGCGGCCGGAGGCCACGCTACTGGAGATTGACCCGGGCTGTCCGGGTTGAGGAGACGTTCCGCCAGGTGCAGGTTCTGTCAGGGCCGGCGGCGGGGGAGGTGTAGGCGGTTTCGCGGGGTTCGTTTCCTTCCGAAATACTGGCGAAAGAATGGCTGCGATCTGTTCAGAACTCAGTCTCGGGTCCGACCAAGGCGCTGAGGCGGCCGAGCGTTTCTTGAAATTGATGCGGATCGCGGACAGCGGCTTCAAACAGGCTGAACTGACGCTGGCGCGGGCGGGTGGGCTCGGCGGAAAGGGCCAGGCCCACGACCGGTGTCTCGGTGCGGATCGATTCCAAATGCGTCTGCAGCGTGCGAAAGAGCGCGTCGGGTTGACGGGAGGGCTCGGGCAACCGCAGGCACTGATCCAGAGTTGCGCCCGATTCCAGCCGGAGCGGCAAGCGCAGGTATTCAGCGGCCAGTCCCAAGGCTTCGAGTCGTTGGCCAAAGGAGTCCACGAAGCGGCGCAGCAGGAAGAGCAGGAGTTCCATGGTTTCGTCTTCGTGCTCGAAGTCCCAGGATTCCTCAAACCGTTCGGCTGGGCGGATCAGGTGGAGGGGGCGCAGCGCGGTGGCGGAAGCAGCGGTGAAGAGTTCGAGGGCTTCCAGCCCGAGGCGGTCGGAGAGCTCTGCCTGACCCAGGGCCAGGAAGTCTCCGACCGTCCGAATGCCCCAGTGCTGCAGGATGTCCGCGACATGCGGGGTAGGTTCGAGGGCAGCGACACGGAGCGAGGCGATGAATTCCGCGGCGTCTCCAACCACGGGCAGTCCGCCCGACCAGAGCGCCGCATGACGCGCCAGGTTGGGCGTGGCTCCTACCCCAATCTGCACCCGCAGCCCCAGTGCGGAGACGCTCCCCTGAAGACAGCTGGCCCAGGCTGGGAGTCGCTGCGAATCATTGAGTTCAACCAGTCCGCGCAACTCCACCGTGATCAACCCTAGCGAAGTGCTTTCTAGATTCGAGGAAAACCCGGAGGCGACCTGCAAGACGGCGTCGGTGGTCGCCGATTCCTGGGCCAGGGAGCGGTGTCGGAAGCGGGCTTCGCGGCAGCAGGCCAGAGTTTGGGGTGGACTCATTCCCTCCAGAACCCCGGCGAGGCGGGCCGGTGGTGTGGCGGCCAACACCCGTGGGGTCGAGGCGCTCGGGTCGACCAAGACGACAGGCTGATTCCATAAATCCGGGTCGTGTCGGAGCGCGGCCTGGAGCGCGAAATCAGGCAGGTAAATGACGGCGAACATAGGGAATCCTTATCCGGTCGCCTGCTGGGAACGCACAGCGCGGGATGCGGGGGTTCGCAGTACTTCAAAGCGAAGCTGGGTTTTCACGGCGTCCGGTCCGAGGGAAAGCATGGCGAGGTTTAAGTGGCTCGCGACCCGGACGCGACAGGTAGCTCCGGAGACCAACGGCTGGGGGGTGATGATGAGCGCGGTGGTCCCCTGGTGCTCGGTCAAGCGATGGAAGCGATGCCACCCGCTGGACGAAAGGCGGCGTAACTCGGTGGGTGAACATAATTTCAGATCGACCACGACCCGGGGCAGATTTCGGTCGCGCAATAGAAGGTCAGTTACCTTCAAGGCTTCGTCTGCACTCTGGCAGCAAACCCACAAAAGTCGCGTTAGGACGGCCGGTTCCAGAGTCTCCAGGTCCAAGCTGTCGGAACCGTCGGCTAACGCCAGAAACTGACCTTCGGCCGCCGTTTGGTGCAGCCCGCATGGAGCACCTAGGCGCTGCCCGAACCCGGACCCTCGCCGACCAATTCGGAAACCTCACCGCGGGGCCAACCGCCGCCGAGCAAGCGGTCGAGCGCGGGCAAGCCGGTGGCTATCACTCGCTGGACATCGCGGGGGTATTCGGGTGGCGGCACCGAAACGCTCCGCAAGGAGTCGGCGCAGGTCCACGATGTCGCTGGCTTCGGGCATGGAATTGAGGCCCAAGCGGGGGAGTCAGGTTACCCCGCTTGGGTTCGGATGGAACCGGAAAGTCAGGTCTACCCTGACCCAAGGGGAGGGACAACGGCAGTCGGAGGGTAACAAATTAGCGGCTGTTTTCCGCCCCTGGTCGAAGTTGGTCTGAGTCTGATTTAATACCTGGATTGGGGGGCTTTGAGGATGAGCCAAATGCATGGGAATGACCCGGAATTCCACCTTCTGACCCCCGCAACGTCCCCCTAGGCTCACTTGATGGGAGTGAGCTGCTACCCCTCACCGTCGAGTTTCCTCCCTCCCGAATTGTCCTCGAACACTGAATTGGAATTCAAAGAATGAAACGACTGACGAAAACCAGAACGGTCCGCCTGTTGATGAGTTGGACCCTCGCAGCGCTGACGCTGTTTTTGTCCCCCGCCTACGCCGCCACTGTGGGTCTCAATTTCTCCGATGACTGGAGCGATGGGGGCGGTGCCGCGGTGACCGAGGACGCCTTTGGCGTACCGTTAGCCAATTGGTACAACCTGCCCCGTATTTTCAACTCCATCGCCGGCGGTGGGGTTTCCTCGAATACGGTCGTCACACTTCCCGAAGGCGCCTCGCTTCAGGTGGAGTGGTCGTGCGTGAACACTTATAGCCTCGTCGCCGATCCGCCCACCGGCCCGGGCGAAGATCAGGTCATCTACGGGTACTTGGATGACACGGGAGTTGGCTACCGCGTGCGCCTAAGCGGGTTCCGTAGTTCGATGGCCAGCTACACGATCACCCTGATCGCCTCCACCGACGCCGGGGAAGGATTTACGGATGCCCAGGTGGCGTATGGCGGTGACACCAATCTCCTCAGCTATTCGGGGATTTTGTCACCCAGTTATGCCAGCGGCGCGTACAGCACGAGCACCACCAGCAGTTTGATTTCGACCTTGGCCACCAACAACAACCTCGTGATCACCGGCACCCCTCGGGATGGACTCCTGCGGTCCACGCTGGCTGGAATCCTGGTCAGTTACACCACGGGCGGAAACAATCCGCCGATCGTAGAGACTCCGCCGGCCGCGCCGATCGGTCCGATCTATGTCGGCTCTCCGTTCAGCCTCAGTGTGCTCGGTTCGGGCTCGCCTACCCTTGCCTATCAGTGGCGTCAGGGAGGGACTCCGATTGGCAGCGCCACCGGCGCCACCTACAGCAAACCCACCGCTCTCTTAACGGATAGTGGCGAGTATGACGTCGTGATTTTGAATGCCTTTGGAGCGGTCACCAGCGGAGTGGTCAATGTGACCATCGAACCCGTGGTTACGCCGCAGTTCACCAGCAGCCCGACGTCCCGGGCATTATATCCAGGCTACACCGCGGTGTTCAGTTCTACGGCCACGGGCGGCCAGCTCATCTATCAATGGAAGAAGGGGGAAACGGTCATCCCCACCGCGACGGGCAGCACGCTGACTTTGCCGTCCGTCACGAGCTCGGATCAAGGAACCTACACGGTTACCGTGAGCAATTCGAAGGGTTCGGTATCCGCTTCGGCCGACCTCGTGGTGGCTGCTCCCACTTCACCCTATGCGACCGCAGTCGCGGCGACCAAACCCTTGGTGTACTTCCGTCTGAGCGAGACCGGTCTGGTCGCCCAGGCCTCGGCCAGCAACCTGGGGAGCTTGGGCGTCCCGGGTAATGGATTATATGTCGGTTCGATGACGCTCCAGACGCCGGGTGCGGTGGTGGGTAGTTCCGATACGGCTGTCACCCTGAGCGGAGGCCGCGTCGCCGTCAGCTATAACGAGGCGCTTAATCCGGCCGGTGCATTCACGGTCGAAACCTGGGCCAAACCGATCAATACGGCGGCGGGCAACCGGGTCATCGTTCAATCCATGATCAATGGCCAGATTCCTGACAACGCCAATGACCGATCCGGGTGGGTGCTTCGCCAGAATGGCGCCAATCTGGAATTCATGGTGGGCGGCTTGGATGGCGCCCCCTTCTATACTACCATTGTTACCGCGCTGGGGGCGGTCACTGCGGAGGCGTGGAACCACTATGCTGCGGTTTATGATAGCGTAAACCTGAGTGTTTCCCTCCTGGTTAATGGGGTCGAAGTCACCAATGTGATCGTAGTTGCGCCGATCCTCCCCAATGTGGCTGCCCCGGTGTTGATCGGCGATCGTGGTTACGGCGGCTGGACGTTCCAGGGCACCCTGGACGAAATCGCGATCTATCCCAAGCTGCTGAGTTCGGCCCAGTTGTTGGCCCACTACCAGGCGGGCACCAACGCCGCGACCTCGGCGAATTACCCAGCGCTGATCACCGGCGATGGCGCCGTGGAGTATCTGCGACTCAACGATGCCCCGGTTTCCCCCACCGCCAATTCCGCGACGAATAATGGTACTCTGGGCGCGGCTTGGACGGGTCTTTATGCCGGCGCTGGTTCCACCTTGGGCGATCCGCTGATCGCCAAAGGAAGTGTAGGTCCCCGGCCGACTCCGTTCCCTGGACTCGAATCAGGGAACAACGCCGTGGCCATGACCAACGGTTGGGTCACGTCGCCGGCCTTGGCGCTGGGCAATCAGGTGACCGCCCTGCTCTGGATGAATCGGGAAGAAATCTCCACGACCAGTGATCTCAGCTGGCCCGCCTGGCTCGGCGGCGGCGGCCTTCACCTCAACAATGGCAGCGCCAATACCCCGGAGGCGGAACTGCGCTATCACTGGAATGGCGGCGAATGGGGCTGGGGTTCTGGTCTTGTTGTGCCCGCCAACGTCTGGACGTTCGTGGGGTTCGTAGTCGAACCCGAACAGGCGACGATCTACATGTCTGAGGGAACGACGTTGCTCACCTCGACCAATGTGGTGACGCATGCGCCTATGGTGGTGACCTCGCCGCCGGGCTTTGGGGGTAACCAGCCCGCCCGCGCTGATCGCAATTTTCTCGGTCAGCTTGATGAAGTCGCGGTTTACGACCGGGCGCTGAGCGGCGAGGAGATCACGGCGATCTTCAATAGCGCCTACAGCACGGGCCCGGTGCCTCCCAGTAACCTCGCGGTTAGCCTGGTGGGCGGAGAATACATTCTCACCTGGACCGCGGGAGCCTTGCAATCGGCTTCCACGTTGAAGGGCACGTTCACCGATGTGCCTGGCGCCACCTCGCCCTTTAAGGTGGTTCCTACGGCGGGCCAATTCTTCTACGGATTGCGCGCGAACTAGAGGTTCCGCTGGAATCGCACCGCCGGCGAACGGAGATCCCGTTCGCCGGCTTTTTGCTAAGAGCCTGTCCGAAAACTCCGAGGGCCCGGAGCGACGTTCCTGATAGACGCGTCAAAACGCTGGTCGCGGAACGGGGAAAGCCCAACGCGTCGGAGGGCATGGGTTTGGGGTGACGTGGCGCGGGAGGGCCAGGAGATGGCGCGTCGTGCCCTCCGCGGTCTACTGGAGGGATTTGATTTCTCTACTGACTCATTCGTCCAGAGCCGCCACCGTTGAGAAGTATTTCCCAAGAAAGCCGGCGCAGGACAAACTGCGTCCCGTGACGACGCCTCCGACCGCGGGGTGCGTTGTTCAAAACAGAATCCATTTCCAGTCATGCCCATCCCTACAGTTGCTCCCGAAGCCGTTGCGGCGGCCCAGAGACAGCTCGATGCCCACCTGCTCGAGATCATCCAATGGCACTTCAGCCCGGAAACCGGTTCCCCGTTCTGGCTCGATTGGGCCGCCAAGAACTGGGATCCGCGAAAAGAGATCCAGTCCTTTGCCGACGTCTCGAAGTTCTCGCATTTCCAGGACGAATTCCTGCGAGATTTGGCGCCGGAAGTGTGGGTTCCGGCGGCGTTCAAGGGCCAACCCTTCAATATTTTCGAGACCGGCGGCACCACCGGAATGCCTAAACAGCGCATCGGCTGGAATGACTACAAAGTCGATTACTCCGAGTTCAGTGACAAAATTTCCGACGAGCATTTCCCGCGCGGCGGGGCCTGGCTGATGATGGGGCCGACCGGCCCGCGGCGTCTGCGTCTGGCCATCGAGCATCTGGCCAATGTCCGGGGCAGTTCGTGCTATTTCATCGATCTGGACCCGCGGTTCGTGAAGAAATTAATCACGAATAAGCAATTCGACGTGGCGAAGCAGTACATGGCCCACGTCGTGGATCAGGCTGTCACCATCCTCAAGCACCGGAAAGTCTCAGGTCTCTTTACGACGCCCAAACTGCTGGAAGCGTTGGCTGAGAAGACCAATCTATGGGACGCCGGCATTCGCGGAGTGTTCTGTGGTGGCACCTCCATGAAGCCCCAGGAAGTGCGGTTCCTGGTGGAGGAATTGCTCGAGGGGCGCATTGGGTTTTATCCGACCTACGGCAATACCCTAATGGGCTTGGCGGCCAGTGTACCGATACAGCCAGAGGACAACTTCAGCGTGACCTACTACGCGCCGCAGCCACGGGCCGTGTTACGCGTGGTGAAACCCAACGCCACCCAGGAATTGGTCAATTACGGCGAGTTCGGTCGAGTCGAGCTCACCACCTTGACTAAGGAATTCTTCATGCCGCGATTCCTCGAGCGTGATGAAGCCATTCGCCGCGCCCCGCGCCCGCCCTATGCCTGGGACGGCGTGGGTGATGTGCGTCCCTTTGGGGCGATGGAGAAGACCATCGTCGAAGGCGTGTACTAAGCCAACCCCCCGAGGTAGGGCTGTGCGGCCGCACGGCCCAATCTAATTCCGCGGTCGATAAGAGATGCCTGGGGCGAAACGCGGGCAGCCGCTGAAGCGGGGAACCTCCCCAGGTTTTCCCCGATCTGGCCCGTGCTTCTCGATATCACTTTCCGAGTGGGTCGGCCGGGAATCTCGCCACAAACTTCGGCGACTGGCTGAGGAAGCGGATGGGATTTTGGTAGATCACCTGGTCGATCGCTGGGGCAGTCCACCCACGGCGACGCATTTCCAGCGCCGTTCGAGGAATGGCCAGGGGTACACTTTCGCCCCAATCGCAGGCGGAATTCATCCACAGCCGTTCCTGGCCGTACACGTCCAGAATGTCCACCGCCCGAGCCGGGGAACATTTGCTGATCGGATAGAGGGTCATGCCCGCCCAATGCCCCTGGTTGAGCACGGCCTTCACGGTATGCTCCTCCACGTGATCGATTAATACACGTCCCGGTTGGATGCGAGAGTCGTTCTTGAGCGCGTCCAGGATCAGGTGGGTACCCTTGAGCTTGTCTTCGAGATGGGGCGTATGGACGAGAATGAGTTGGTTGTGCCGCGCGGCCAGGTCGATGTGTTGTTCGAGCACTTTTAGCTCGTTGCGGGAATTCTTGTTCAGTCCGATCTCACCGATCCCCAGAACCGTGGGGCTATCCAGGAACTGGGGAATGATCGAGATCACGTCCTCTGCGAGCTTCGTATCCTCGGATTCCTTGGGGTTAAGGCACAGCCAGCAGAAGTGAGGGAGGCCGTACTTAGCGGCTCGCGCGGGCTCGAATTCGGTGAGTTGACGGAAATAGTCGCGGAAACTCTCCACCGAGCCACGGTCGAAACCCGCCCAGAAGGCCGGTTCGCAAACCGCGGCGCATCCGGCAGTGACCATGTCCTGATAGTCATCAGTGGTCCGGCTGACCATGTGTCCGTGGGGTTCGAGGTAACGCATTTGAGCTGTCAGTGGTCCGTGGTTCGGGGGCAGTCGTCAATACTGTCGGCGTCACCACCCGCTGTTTCCGTTACCTTCGAGTCCGGTCGCCCGGTGGGCAAATTCGGTTGCGAAGGAGGTCCCATCCGCGCCGTCCCGCGGTCAAATAAGGCGCCACCCGCCTCCCGCAAGCGGCACTGAGGCGCAGGCTGGACCACCGTCTTTGGCGATGGCATGGACGCGAGCCTCCAACGTTCCTTCGGTCTGGAGCGCCCGGTCAATCTGGGCTTGGGAAAGATCGCGTAGGTGAATCTTGAGCCGACGAAACATCGCCCGTCGCCCGTCCTTTTCACCCGACCAACTCAGGTAAAAGAAGCGTTCGCCTCGTTTACCGTAGACCGCGGATCCGGAATAATCCGGCGCGCCCTCGGGGGTCGACTTAAGGGTGACGGAAGTGGTCCAGGACACGCCGTCGGGATCAACGGGCGAACCTGACTCGTGGCCGTCCTTAGTTTGGAGGGCGACTCGAATGTCACGACGACCGTCGCACCCGGCGAAACGGTCCGCTGGAAGATTTTCGCAAACCAAGCACACCTGAAGGGAAGGCGCCGGAGTGAGAGGGGATTTTTTCAATCGGCGGAAGATTCGCCCAGAGGTTTCCCGTCGGCCAGTCCCAGTTTTAAGTCCTCGGCCCGGCCGGCGATGCTCGGTTGAATAAGGAACGGTTTCGGGATAAACCTTCAGGAGACGATTTAGCGATCATGACGCCGTCATCCCTTTCTCCGAACCTGCTCAGTCCATTTCAACTGGGCGATCTCTCCCTCAAAAACCGAGTTGTTCTGGCGCCGCTGACCCGGTCGCGCGCGGGCGTCGAGCGACTTCCCAATGCCCTGATGGCTGACTATTACGGCCAGCGCGCCGGGGCCGGGTTGCTGATCAGTGAGGCCACGGTCGTTTCGGAGCAAGGCATCGGCTGGCAGCAGTCGCCTGGGATTTACCACGAGGCGCAGGCGGAAGCTTGGAAACAGGTAAACCAGGCCGTGCATTCCCGAGGGGCGCCCCTGTTCCTCCAGCTTTGGCATTGCGGCCGGGCCTCCCACAGCACCTTTCGGGCAGATCGCTCGTTACCGGTGGCTCCCTCGGCGATTCAACTCAATGGGGATTCGATCCACACGCCCGCGGGGAAGCAGACCTACGAAACTCCGCGGGCGCTGGAAACCGAGGAGGTTGCGCGGGTAGTTGATGATTATCGGCGCGCCGCTCAACGAGCCCGGGAGGCGGGCTTCGATGGCGTGGAGATTCACGCGGCCAATGGCTACCTAATTGACCAATTCCTGCAGTCCCGCACGAATCAACGGACGGACCGGTATGGCGGATCGGTGGCGAACCGGTTTCAGTTTCTCCGCGAAATTGCCGAAACCATTTTGACGGTTTGGCCGGCGAATCGGGTGGGGGTTCGGTTCGCTCCGAATGGCAATTTCAATAACATGGGTTCGCCGGATTTCCGGGAAACATTCCGGTATGCCGCGGGCGAACTGGGTCGGTTTGGTTTGGCGTATCTGCACGTTGTGGACGGCTTGGCCTTTGGGTTTCACCAGTTGGGTGAGCCGATGACCCTGGCGGAGTTCCGGTCGGTATACCCGGGGCCGCTGATGGGCAACTGCGGTTATACGCAGGAAACGGCCGAGGCGGCGATCGTGCGGGGCGAGGCGGATCTGATCGCCTTTGGCCGACCGTTTATTAGCAATCCCGACTTGGTCGAACGTTTTGCTCACGGGTGGCCGTTGGCGCCCGAGGCGGACATGAGCGCGTGGTATTCGTTCACGCCGCAGGGGTATGCCGATTTCCCGGCTTATCGTCCCGGATGAGGTCGGGACCCGCTGCCGCGGGTCCCCCGATTCCTCCGCGACGCTTGAAGGAACCTTCCGGGCACGATTGGGGTTGGTTGGCGCGGGAGGATTCCACGGGGGGTGCGTCGGGTGGGTCTGGGGCGTGGCGGAATGGGATGGGGCCGCGCGGCAACGCAGCCCTACCACCATGAGGGTAGGGACCCGCTGCCGCGGGTCCCCCCTCATCTTTACAGGAAAAACTAAATGCTAGACATCCTCGCCCCGGCGTGGCATTTTTTCCGCGTTGATTGGAGCGATACGAATTCGAGGGCGATGGATTGACCAGCAAGTGTTGGAACGGC
>Ga0105044_10008425_pt1 | contig 14155 bp, 10 predicted proteins | sample MAT01_FD_78092 | JGI IMG/M metagenome (GOLD analysis project Ga0105044, IMG submission 78092) | Freshwater microbial communities from Lake Fryxell liftoff mats and glacier meltwater in Antarctica - MAT-01 | ecosystem: Environmental > Aquatic > Freshwater > Ice > Liftoff microbial mat | place...
ACAGGCAAGTAGCAAAAGGCACGCTCACAGAAGAACAGAAGTTGGCAGCCATTGCCAACATACAAATCTCTACGAATTTAGCAGAAGCGGTAGCACAAGCCTCCCTGGTCATTGAAGCAGCTACTGAAAACGTAGATCTGAAATTAAAAATATTCAAACAAATAGATGAGGCTGCGCCAGAAGGTTGTGTTCTAGCCAGCAATACGTCTTCAATTTCCATTACAAAAATAGCGGCGATCACCAGCAGGCCGTCGATGGTGATTGGTATGCATTTTATGAATCCTGTTCCCGTGATGAAACTGGTAGAAGTGATCAACGGATATGCCACCAGCAAAGAAGTGAGCCAGCTGATTGTAGCATTAAGTAAAAAAATAGGGAAGGTTCCAAGTGAAGCCAACGACTATCCAGGCTTTGTGGCAAACAGAATTTTGATGCCAATGATCAATGAAGCTATTTGTAGTTTGCACGAAGGCGTGGCCGGTGTGGAATCTATCGACACCATCATGAAACTCGGCATGGCCCATCCAATGGGACCTTTGCAACTGGCCGACTTCATTGGATTGGATACCTGCCTCAGTATTTTGAGGGTTTTGCACGAGGGTTTCGGTAATCCAAAATATGCACCATCTCCATTATTGGTAAATATGGTGATGGCGGGAAAACTGGGTGTAAAATCTGGTGAAGGATTTTACAAATACACGGCAGGGAGCAAAGAATTAGTGGTGAGTGATTCGTTTTTATAGAATAGGATGCTTATATTTTAAAATTCAAATTTTTACTTTCATAGAAATAATAGGAACACCAGAAATATTTCTGGAAACAGCCATTGCCTTGGTGTAACTTATTCACAAATTATTTTTAGGCCCTAAACAAATTGAAAAGAAAAATTCAACTTGAAAGAAAGTCGAGGATGGGATTAACGGGTGGTTTTCAATCCGGTTGGCGCGGAGGTTTTTATTCTTGCACATCGGGTGCCGTACCAATTAAATTTTAAAATTTATAGCTGTACCCTAACCTGAAAACCTGTGTTTCGAAATAATCGGTACTGGATAATTTAAACCCATTCCCGTTTAATGTTTTCTTGATTACTAGTGTATTAAAAATATCACTGGCATTAAAAAACAGTTCTCCTTTACTTTGTTGTATTTGCTTTTTTATACCCATATCTACCGAAAATCTGGTGCCAATTTTTCCTTGGGGTATGATATCCGGCGCTAAATAAATGCCCGTAATTTGAATGTCTGTTTTTTTAAGCAAATGAAAAATACCATTCATTTTAATATTGCCAGATGTAAATTTTTGTTTTGATGCGGTATAAATAGATGGCACAGGATATTTGTTTTCTACGGTAAATGCATCAATAACATTTTTATACACATTTACATTGGTATTAAATGAAATCACTTTTGAAAATTCATGCTGCCAAACCAATTCAATACCAGTATTACTGCTAAAGCCTGCGTTTTGAAAAACGGTGTAAATTAAAGTACTCGGCGGAACCTGAGTGGCTATTCTTGTAATAGTTCCCTGAGTTGTACGGTGGTACAATGCTGAATAGAAGTAGCCTTTTTTAAGGCTGGTTTTATAACCTAACTCATAAGTGTTAGTAAATTGGGGGCGAAGCGCGGGATTGCCAACCTTAATAATTTCGGCATCATCGTATTTCGGAAAAATACGAATGTCCACTTCGTTGGGTCTATCCACCCTTCGATTGTAAAACAAAGAAATTTTATTTTGATCATTTATTTTGTACGCTAGTCTTACATTAGGGAAAGGTTGCGTGTAATGGTATCCATCACTTTTATAAGTATTGTGGTTAGGGTTTACTTTGTATTTTAAATCCACAAACTCCACTCTCACACCAATTTCGGCTTCTATCTTATTACTTTCAAAAACATAGTTGCCGTACACGGCTGGTATAATTTCTGTGTAAGTGGCTTCACCACCTGCACTCGTATCCAGCGGTGAATTAAACCCAGGTTTGAATTGCATATTAGTAGGTATATCACGGTAACGAAACTTTATACCTGCTTCTATTCGGCCATATTTTAAGGGCTTCACATAATCAATATTAAAATCAGCCACATGTTCATCCGACAATAATTTAAAAGAATCCAAACCAGTGTAACTGGGCAAGGTATTTACGAAATTATATTTCTCGTCTTCTCTGTGAAAAGTATAATTGAAGCCAATATTTAATAAGTGACCGGCCTGTTTAAATTTATGTTGATAAGCTATTGAAGCTGCAGCCGTAGTTTTTAATTCATCTTCTACAAATTGCCAAAGTCGTTGTCTGTTAGAAGAATCTTTATTAAAGAAAGGTTGGTCACCACGGTCAATTATTTTTTCTATACCAAATAAACCTGAAATAGTTAATATATCCTGCTGGTTAATGTTCCAATCAAACCCTGCTTTGTTAGTAAAAAAATGCGTATTCCTGTTTCTTTTTGTTTGCTGGTTGATAACAGTTCCATCATCAAAACTTCTGGTCACAAACTCATTTTTGTTGAGCGTCTCTGTGTAAAGCCAATCTGATTGTAAAAATGCATTTACTTTATTTTTACGGTAATTTAATGAAATGGAGGGATTGATTTTTGGGGTTGCCTGGTATTGGGGACGTATCGTTGGCAGATTTTCCTTTTTCTGCCACAGCGCACCTAAACCAGTAGTGAAGCTTACTTTTCCATTAAATCCTTGCTGTTTACTTTTTTTATAGATAATGTTTATGATACCTGCATTGCCGTTTGCATCATATTTAGCAGATGGGTTATTAATGATTTCAATACGTTCTATGGCCGAAGCAGGAATATTATCCAATCCGGTTTGATTTCCAAAACCTGTAAGTGCAGTTTGTTTTCCATCAATTAGAACGGCTACTTTATCACTTCCCCTTAATTCCACTTTTCCATCTTGAGTAGTGGTGACCCCGGGTAAATTTTTTAAAACTTGTAAAACAGATCCGCCTGTTTGGCTGATATTTGCAGCAACAGCATAAGATTTTTTATCCATCTTATCGTTCACATCGTCTTGCTTTGAGATAATCACTACTTCTTCCAGCTTTTTTGCATCTTGCTGAAGCTCTATTGTGCCAAGATCTAAGAAGGCACTAAGTGAACCAATTAAAAGCGGTTGTGACTGCAATTCAAACCCTGCATAAGAGCATTGCAAAATATACCTACCAGATTTTATATTTGCCAATGTAAACCTCCCCTCTTCATTACTTACAGTACCAATAACAAAAGCACTATCTTTTTCAGTTTTCAAAACGATGTTTACAAAAGGTAAAACGTTTTTATTCGCTTTGCTTTTTATTAAACCTGATAGAGTAACAGTCGAAATTTGGGCTTGTAACGTTGAAACCGCAAAAAGTATAAAAGAAAATACCACAATTATTTTTATCCGCATCCTTAGCCCTTTTTAATTATCCTTTAGTTCTTTAATAAATATACCATTGCTGTCAAAAATGAGGTCCATTCCTTTGATTTCTACTTCGTAGGTTACATTCCCGTTCGCATCAATAATTTTTGCTCCTTCTTTTGCTGGCCTACCAGGATAATTTGTTTTTACATACGTTAAAACTCCTTTTGGAAGCTGGTTTAAATCAATTTCCACTTCGGATTCAATCAGATTGCCTTGTGCATCCATTAAAACAGAATGCTCGATTTTATTAAGGTCAAAACTTGCTTCATACTTATCTCCTTCTTTATCCCAGTTGATTTCTTTGGCTGTTGGATATATTTTTTGAAATGCTGATAGTACACTTGCAGGAATATTTTTTTGCTTCATTTTCTGTGCAAAGCTAATTGTTGTAAAAAGCATGATTACGACGGTTACTGCTAACTTTTTCATTGTTTCATTTATTAGTGAATTAAAATATTATAACGCAAAGCTGCAACATGATTTAGAAGAAAGTTTGAATTTTAGAATGTAATCGTAAACGAGTGAAGATTATTTTCATAATTGTATAATACTCCCCATTGATTGATATCAGTAATTTTTTTAATGATGGACAAGCCTAATCCCGTTCCATTTTCTGAAGGATTTATTTTAGAAAATCGGTTAAACATATTTACAGCAGGTAAAGGTTGCATTTGACCACTATTACGAAACACTAGCGTATTTTCACTAATGGCAACAATGATTTTTCCGCCAAAATAATTATGCTTTATGGAATTCAAAAAGAGGTTGCTGATCAATACATCTGCTAATATTGGATTTGAATTAATTGTAAAATCTTTTTCTGATTCAATTTGAATAGTTAAGCTTTTTGCATTTGCCTGTTCAGTAAAAAAGGCAAGATTTTTTTCAATATGGCTGGCCAGTAAAATGGTTTGCTTGCTGCCGTAATGATCATTTTCAATAGTAGAAAGTAATAATAAGTTTTTATTCAAGCGGTTTAAACGAGAAATACTGTCGTTCAATGAACTTAAAATTTCTGACTGCTCCCGGGTAACATCAGCACGCTGACTCAGCGTATCAATTTTAGCTTGAAATACTGCTAAAGGCGTTTGCAATTCGTGGGCTGCATTTTCTATAAATTCTCTTTGACTTTTAAAAATAGTGGTGTTTTTCTCTATCAACTTTTGAATACTGGTATTCAAACGATTAAATTCCTCTATATCAGTTTTGGAAAATGACGGGTGTTTGGTTTTGTTAATTTCAAAGCTCTCCATTTGTTGAAGTGTAGCATAAAATGGCTTCCAAAGATGTAACGAAAGTCTTTTTGTGATAAAAAATAAGCCGATTAGCAAAATGGAGATGATTGCCAAAAATAAAAAAGCTATATTTTTTACTAGGTCTTCTGTTTCTACCAAATTAATTCTTTCAGAATAAGTGTAGGGTCTTCCTTGTATGCTTACAGGAAAATTAAGTTCGCGGTAAGGTTCAATTTCGGCATCTAAGGTGTCGAAATAAGAGCTAAAAAAAAGGGTGTCTTTGGTAACCCTATTTCCGCTACTGATTTTTATATTTCTATTAAAATTGTTCCAGATTGGTATATCAGCAATATTTAAACCCGGAACAGTATATTTAAGAAATTCCTTTTTGTGTAATAACAATGTGTCATCTGCCTCTTTAATATAAAGCCTATCTGTAGCGTAATAAAATATTGGCGCTGATATAATCAAAATCAACACAGCAAAAATCAGGTACGCCCCGGAGGTTTTATGTAAAAGTTTTTTACTCATTTTTCCATTTGTATCCTAAGCCGTAAACAGATTTAATATAATCGCCACTTCCTGCATCGTTTAATTTCTTTTTTAGGTTTTTAATATGCGCATATACGAAATCGTGGTTGTCCAACATATCTGCCATGTCGCCTGACAAATGCTCGGCAATCGCACTTTTAGACAACACTCTATTTTCGTTTCCAATAAAATAAAGTAGTAACTCCATCTCTTTTTTAGTAACGTTAACCAGCTGATTTTTCACTTTTACAGATTTCGAAAGAATATCAATTTTAATTTCATTGAATGAAACTATATTACTTCCTTTAAAATTTTTCCTTCTAATTAATGCCACAATTCTCGCAAGTAATTCAGATAGGTGGAATGGCTTTGTGAGATAATCGTCCGCACCAAGGACAAAACCTTCAATTCTTGATTCTAACGTTTCTTTTGCTGAAATGATAATAACGCCATCTGTTTTCTGTTGGCATTTCAATTCTTTTAAGATTTCAAAACCATTGCCGTCTGGTAACATAATATCTAGTAAAATACAATCGTACTCATAAATAGAAATTTTAGCAATGGCAGCAGTTACGTTGTCAGCCCATTCACAAACAAAGTCATTGCCTGTTAAGTATTGTTGGATACTTAAGGCGAGTTCCTTTTCATCTTCTATAAGCAACAATTTCATCCTGCAAATTTACCTGGTCAATTTTGAAGAAAGTTTGAATTTGTAAGATATTCAATATTGATCGCTTTAATTGGGAACTCCTTTTCGACTCGCAAAAAAGGATTAGCCGCAATCAGCGGGTTTTTTGTTTGTGTCTTTTGAATTTTCTTACTTCAAATTGCATTGCAGTTTTGCCGAATATATACATTTGGTATTCATGTAAATAGAGGTATTCGATGGTATAATATTTTTGGTTCGCGCAAATATGCCCTAGTAAGAGGTGGGTGGTGGACTCACTTGGGTAACCCCTTCGCTGAAAGTTTACAGAAGTTTCTTTAAGATTTTCTTAAATATGCACTTATAAGTTAAGCAGACTGAAGATAATAGGCATACATTAAGGCAAAGAATGGCTACCAAACACACAAACCACCTTATACCCCATCGGCCGATAGTATTTACCTAATGTGTTTCTGATATTGTCTTCTGCTAATTTTAAATAGCTCTGATTGCCTTCCAAAGCGTTACTGGCAGCAGCGTAGAGTTGCTTTTGTGCACCCACAAATTCCTCCATCGTGATTGAACTAAACAAGCCCGTTTTATTCATACTCTCCAACCTATCTAGCCTAAGCTGTAAACTAAGTAATTGGGCTGCGGGAAGTACAATCGTAACAATGCTGTCCTTTGCGTTGATAGTCACCTGGTGGTTTTTCATATCCACTCCATATTTGGCTTCATAAGGCAATGCAAGCTGCAAGGTATTTTCTGAAAAATAATTTTTTACATTACTCCATACACCCTTACTATCTCCTTTGTTGCTGATTTTGATGCTTGTTTCACCGTCCACTTCCAGTGAAGCCAACTCAGCAATCTCTTTTATCAGGGCAACATTTTGTACGATATCTGTTTTCGTTTGTCCCTCTCCGTTTTTCTTTCCCAAAAAATAAAATGCACCTGCTACCAGCAGTACCAATAAAATAACAACTCCATTTTTCATGTTGACTTTATTTTCTTTTTCATTTTTGCTACCAGTTCATAACTATGATCGATCAATTCTTTAATGAAACTCCATTTTAAACCTTCTACCCTAACGGTGTTCCAGTGTTTTTTGTTCATGTGGTAACCAGGCAAAATTTGGTCGGGATTCAGCTCTCTCCATTCTATTGCCTTGCCGGGATCACATTTTGCATTGAATCGAAGATCAGGCTCATCCAATCCCATCAACAAAAATATTTTGTCGTTCACTTTAAAAACAAGGGTACCTTCTTTAAAGGGAAACCCCTCTGTTACGGCGGGTTTTTGTAATGCATAGTTTCTTATTTCTTCCGTATTCATTCTGCTGTTTGCATTAAAGGTAAAATAAAACGCCCTCTTTTGAAGGAGGGCGTTTGTATTATTAACCATTTATTTTTTTATCGGATGATGGTAAGGTCTGTTTTCACCGTTACTACCCTTCCTGTAATGAGAGTGAAATTCAACACTGCATAATAAGTAGCATCCGGAACTGGTTTACCACTATAAGTGCCATTCCAGTTATTGCGGTAATCTCTGGATTCAAATACTTTGTTACCATACCTGTTAAACACTATTACGGTGATATTTTTTAAACAACCGTAATCATCGTACACCTGCCACAGATCGTTGTTACCATCACCATTCGGAGTGAATGCATTTTTCACTCTCACACAATAAGGTATGATGGTAATTAATACATCGTCTGTTGCAATACATCCCAAACCGTTGGTAGCAGAAAGGGTATAGAGCGTCGTGGAAGCAGGCTTTGCGATAGTATTGATGGTAGTAGCAGCAGACAGGTTGGTAGCTGGTGACCATAAAATGCTATTGGTTGGTTCGCTGGCGGAGCCAAATATTTGTGCCTCATCGCCAGAAAAAATGCTAATATCTGCACCAGCGCTAACCGTAAACGGAGGCCTTACTGTTACCGTCACTACATCCGTAGTGATACATCCCAAAGAATCTCTGGTAGTGATGGTATAGGTGCCAGCAGGCACTACAAACTGATTGGAAGTTTGGAACACCCCGGGGTTGGTGCTGATGCTGTATTGATACGGTGGTATTCCGGTTACATTACTTACTGTGATGCGTCCTGTTTGTGTACAAACGATTTCAGCAGCAATTGCATCTGCAGAAACGGTGCTAATTATAATATTTGCAAAAGCGGTGTCGGTACATCCGGTTGCATTGCTAACAATTAATCTGTAATTCCCGCTTGCAGTTACAGCTGCAGGATTGTTCACTGCAACTCCATTTAAACTCCAAACAGGCGTAAGCCCGGTCGTGTTATAAAGCGTTGTTAAATTGATTGGATCACCAGCACATTTGAGGATAGATGTATCGGCAGCAATGGATGGTTTTGGATTCACAGTTACAATGGTTGTATCAATACAAGTGATGCCATCTGGTCCGGTTGCAATAACGGTATAAGTGTATTGACCGGGTGTAGTTGGAACCGAAGCCCCTGTAGGGTTTTGTATAATAGAACTAAAACAGTTTGGACCCGTCCAGGTATAGGTAGCATTTAGTACATTGCTGGCTGATAAATTCACAGTTCCGCCTGTGCAAATTGGTCCGTTGTTAGACGCATTCAGTGTGCAAATAACGTTACAGTTACTAGAACCTGTGCCGCCTGTTTGCTGATAGGTGATAGTTCCTGGGTTGCTGCTAAAATTGGTTACTAAAAAAAGGTAAAACTGCCCAGCTACTGCGTTCGGAATATTTGCAATTTCGACGTTGGCGAGAGAGTAGCTACAGTCAATAATATTAGCCGCAGAGATACCCGTACAACTTGCACCAAGACTATTGAAAGGCCCCCATACGATAAAGTCTACATCCAAAGCGGTGCCCGTAGTACTGGTTTGTGAAATGGTAATATCGATGTTACCGGCGTTTTGTATCTGCAAATAATAGAAAGTAGGGTTAGGAGTCGTAAGCAAGCAACCGTATACACCTCCACCTCCTAAACTAGGTTGCCCGGTGATATTAGGAACGGTAAACATAGTAGTACTGGTACAAAAAGGTTGGGCTGTTTGACAAGAAGAAGCTGGTGGTGGAGGTGGTGGTACAGATGCGCAAATACCGAAAGTACCATTGTTGTCGTTACCAAATTCCCAGAAACGAACCCAAAGGGTGCTTCCTGGTACCAATCCAGTTCTACTGATCCTGGGCATTAGGCCGTTCGGACTATCATCATCATCACATTCAATTAAAGTGAGGTTATCGCAAGTACCGCTATAGATGGCCATACCACCATCGGTCATAATCCCAGGACGAGCGTCCAGAATGATGGAACCAGTACAAGGAACAGTTAGTTTAAACCAAACATCTCCACCAGAATAAGCAGCGCAACCAGGGCCCGGAACATTAGAGCCTGTAGCACTTTGATTGGTAAAGGTTTGATAATTACAAGCCCCGTTATCAGCAACATTTAAAGTGATGGCGTTGCAGGCATCATCATTTGCAGGTGGCGGAGGAGGCGTTCCCACACAAATCGTGAAGTTTGCGAAACTACCCGCGGCAGCAGTGAAAGTCCACACCCGAACATAATAGGTTTGTCCGGGTACCAGCCCATTCAAAGACATCGTATTAGGATCAGAGCACTGTAGTTGAGTTAAGGTACCGCAGTTGGCACCCGTATAAACGGCCATCACCATATCAGTTACAATACCACTGATATTGGTTAAAGCAATGGTATGAAAAGCTTGTACTGCCACAAAGGAATACCACACATCGTCATTAACTCCGGTAGCACCGCAACTTGGTGCAGGAATCCCCGTTGAAGGCAATGCAGATGCCGTACTTCCCAGTGCGGTAATTGTGCAAAGCAAATTTGAATTTACAGTGAGCGGCGTTGCTGCGGTGCAATTATCGTTAGAAGGTGGTGGTGGTGGTGTACCTACGCAAATGGTAAAATTGGCTCCTACATTGGTGGCCGGGAATGTCCATACCCGAACATAATAGGTTTGACCCACAGTAAGTGCGGTCACGTTTAAAATATTAGGATCAGAACAAGCTACTTGCGTAAGTGCGGCACAGGTTCCGCTGTACACTGCCATTACCATGTCTGTAGTTGTTCCAGTAACATTGGTCAACGATACCTGGTGTACCGCATTGGTGGCTACAAATGAATACCAAACATCATCTCCCACACCTCCAGCTCCACAACCAGGTACAGGTGCGCCTGTGGAAGGAGAAGCAGAAATGGTTGTTCCGGTAGCGGTTGCAGTACACATAAAAGAAGGATTCACCAATAAGCCAACTGCATTTGCACAATTGTCATTGGCAGGTGGAGGCGGTGGCGTAGATACGCAAATACCAAAGGTTCCACCTACTCCTCCATTGTATTTCCAGAAACGCACAAATACAGTGCTTCCGGGTGTAAGTCCACTTCTATTGATCAATGGCATAAAACCATTTTCACTGTCATCATCGTCACATTCTATTAAGGCCATCGTATTACAATCGCCACTATAAAGTGCCATCCCTCCATCTGTAATACCGCCTTGAATAGAATTAATAATAATTGCGCCACCAGCAGGTACGGTAATTTGAAACCAAACATCATCCCCCTGAAATTGTGCACAACCTGGTGCAGGATAACCTGTAGAAGGCGTTGAATTCAGGGTCGTAAAAGTTTGATAAGTACAAGTAGCAGCTACGGTGAGGGTAACCGCAGCACAGGGATCATCGTTGTTAGGTGCTTGCGCTTGAGTTATGAATGACAACAACAGGGCCGTCAGGATTAAAAAACTACTTTTCAAATTTCTAAAGTTGTAAAATAAAGAATGGAATGTATTCATTGTATAATTTTTATAAGATTGCCGGCAAAATGTTGTCAGCGCTCGATTTAGTATTTAATCGTTGGGTCTTTTAAAATCAAAGCGAAGTCCAATTTCATGTGCGCCAGAACCTCCTGTAAAAATGCTGATCGGCGTTTGATAATAATCATAACTATAGGTAAGTCCAATCTGTTGCGCCAGTTTAAAACCTGCCTGTAAACTCCAAAATTGATCTACCCTCCAGTTAAGCCCCCACCAAATCATGTCCTGGTAATTTACATTCATCCCAAATTCAAACTCACTGGGAGAATTTTCTATCACTCTTACCAACGCATTGGGAATTAAATAAATATTGGCACCCGTATTGATTCTGTAATTAGCCGTAAAATTATAATGGCGATACAATTTCCCTCCTTGTTTTGAATTGGGTACATTGGCCAGTTCTAATTTTGATTGAATGAGCTGACTAACGGCGGCGCCTACACTCAGTTTGTCGTTGGTATAGTAAGCACCCGCCCCAGCATCCAAACCAAATTTATTTTCTGCCCCCGCCAACACCGGATCACTTCCCAGCGAACCCACTAATTTGTTTTTGTCGATGGCAAATTGTAGTGCCCTCAATTCTAAACCAAGCCCTACTTTATGTTTACCATCTTTAGAAACAATGTGCTTTGAGAAAGCAAACTGAGCCCCCGTTCTACTGGTTGGACCCGTTTCATCGCGGTACAAGTAAGCACCAATACCAGCTTTAAGTTTGTCGAGTTTCACATCCCCGTACAACATAAACGTTCGGGGATTACCAGGGAAAGATGACCACATACTTCGGTAAGAAGCACCCACCATATTTTTATTGGCGATACCGGCCGCAGCAGGATTATACATAGCATTATGCTGCAGGTACTGGCTGGTAAAATGAAGTTGTTGCGCGTGGGAGCAGTTACTGTTAAGGCCGCCCAAGAGTAAAAGTAGTGATGTAAATTTTTTCATTATCTGCAGATTGTTGTAGGCTAATTTATAACAAAATGTTAAAACTGCTACAGATGTCTGAAAAAATAGGCACATTTAAAATAAAAGGGAGATCGTAACGTTGCGGAGATTATTGATTCTGTAAACCCATTCCTCCACCCGCATTATAGGAATTTCAACATCCATACTGCTAAACAGTTGCTGTTCCTGACGGAGCACAGTTCCGTTTAACTGTTTCACAACCAGCATAATATCATTCATTTGGGTGTAATCGAATTGTACGGCATACTTTCTCATCACACGCTTTTGCACCACAGGTACCACCTGCAATACGAGTGAGGCGGCCGTTTTGTATGCGTGGATCAAACCGGGAACGCCTAACAATGTACCCCCAAAGTAGCGGACTACCGCAATACAGGTATTGGTGACTTGCTTACTATCTATCTGACCCAAAATAGGTTTGCCCGCTGTGCCAGAAGGTTCGCCATCATCACTTACCCTGAATTGATTCCCATCTAAGCCAATTCTGTATGCGAAGCAATGATGTACCGCCTTAGCGTGTTCTTTTTTTAAAGTGGCCAGTGCTTTCTTTACATCATTAGTGGTTACGATCGGAAATACATAAGCAATAAACTTGCTTCCTCTATCCTTGAATTCGGCTTGCCCCTCCTGTGCTATTGTGTTGTAAAACTCCATACTTCCGTTATTTTCCGAATGCGATCAACAAGATTGCTGCTATCGATAAAGCTATACCAAACCAGTTGGTACGGGTTAATTTTTCTTTAAAGATCGACCAAGCCACCAGTGCACTGAAAAGCACAATACCCATATTATTTACCGGGATGATCACTGAACTGCTATCGCCAAAATTTTTTAAAACATTAACCAAACACCAGATAGAAAAATAATTGGGAATACCGATGGCGATACCTGCAAGAACAGAGATAGGTTGAAACTTTTCTTTTTTCCGCAGCAGCAATGTACCGAGGTATAAAAACCCAACTGCAAACGCGGCCGTAAAACTGCTAATGAGGTAATCATCATTATTTGCGTCGGTAATAAAATGATGCTGCACATATTTCACGGTTGTATCAACCATACCTGTTCCAATAAAAACAATCAGTGGCAAAATTATTTTGTCAAAAGTTAACCTAGATGGGTTTGGAGTGGGGCTGTTGTTTGTTTTTGAAGGATACAGTGTAAAAAGCACTGCAACCAGAGCCAGTAAGATTCCAGCAATTTTCATCCATCCCGCGGTTTCGTTGTATAAAAAAATGGAAACGGTAAATGGAATGATTAAAGATAATTTACTGGCTACGGATGCCACAGCCAGTCCGCTTTTTTGTACCGCCAATGCGATCAGGTTAAAGGTCACAAAAAACAATGCACCCATCATCAGTGCATAAAAAAACCAAGGTTCTGCAGTATATCCGGAATAATCAGGCACCGCCCCAATCACCAAGCTACCAGTTATCGCGCAGGCCAGGTAATTGAACACAATGGCCTGGAGTTTATTGATATTGAACCGATCGCACAATTTGAATGCAATGGTGAGGTAAGAAGAAAGCACAATGCTTCCCAGCAAATACATCATGAAATGGAATTTTTATACGTGCAAAGTAAATCAGTTTCAATGGAAAGTTGTTGTATTAAACGCTCGTGATGCAGGAAAGGAGCTTTGATGCCATTTTTTTGAAGGAAGGATTGGTTAGTGATTACCAGCGCTTCATCCCATAAACCGGCGTCTATAAAAGATTGGAGTAAAAAGGAACCTCCTTCAACGAGCAGCGATGATAGCTTCTTTTTGTAAAGCAATTCCATCAGAAAATGTAACGTATCCCCTCCCTCCGGCACTTTGGCATAGTGTATGTGTGCTGCTTGTTTTTCTTGCAATCGATTGAGCACAATTACGGGAGCAGTGTCTGCAAAGATGGCTCCAGATCCGGGCAACTTCAACAGCGTATCTAATACAATTCTAACTGGATGATTCTTGTAACCATAGCGGCTGGTAAGCGAAGGATTGTCGTGCCATGCAGTGCGAAAGCCCACCATAACAGCAGTTTGGGTATCCCTTAATTGATGAGTAAAACGATTCGTATAGGCGTTACTGATAGTTAGCTGTTCAAAATTTTCACCGGCTATGTATCCGTCGGAAGTTTGAGCCCATTTCAATAAAATCCACGGACGTTTGCTGGCGTGAAAAGTGAAGAATCGTTTGTTGAGTTCAAGGGCTTCCTCCTTTAAAATATTTTCTGTTACCTCAATGCCAGCATCCCGCAATTTAGCCATCCCTTTTCCGCTCACCTCAGCAAATGAATCACTGCACCCAATCACCACATGCGGAACCCGATACTGTATGATCAAATCTGCACAGGGAGGTGTTTTTCCATAGTGAGCACAGGGTTCCAGCGATACATACAAAGTACTTTTATTGATTAAAGACTGATTTTCGGGAGAAACACTGTTGAAACAATTTACTTCGGCATGGGCTTCCCCAAAACGCTGGTGATAACCTTCTCCAATAATCATATCGCCGTGCACCAGTACAGCACCCACCATGG
>Ga0105044_10008432_pt1 | contig 14148 bp, 18 predicted proteins | sample MAT01_FD_78092 | JGI IMG/M metagenome (GOLD analysis project Ga0105044, IMG submission 78092) | Freshwater microbial communities from Lake Fryxell liftoff mats and glacier meltwater in Antarctica - MAT-01 | ecosystem: Environmental > Aquatic > Freshwater > Ice > Liftoff microbial mat | place...
CGCGGTGACTGCAACGCACACTCTCCGTGTCCTCCGTGATTCACAACACAGCGCACCCGCGTCCTCGTCATCGAGCAACACCGCTTTTGGCATGCTCGCTTGGCGTTGATAGACAAAGAGCGCGGAGCCTGCGAACGCTGCCAGCGGGTTGAGGTTTGGAGGGTTGAGGTTTTGAGGGTTGAGGTTTGGAGGGTTGAGGTTTTGAGGGTTGAGGGGAGAAAGGCGTGAGGCACTTACAGGCGTGAGCTGTGAGCTCTGGGCTGTGAGGGTAGAGCGCCAGCTTGAGGGGTGGGCTGTGAGGGTTGAGCGCCAGCGTGAGGCGTGAGCTCTGAGCAGTGAGCGCTCAGCCCTCGAGCCTCAGGCTGGAGCTCTCGCCTCAGAGCCCAGAGCTCACAGCTCACGCCTGTAAGTGCCTCACGCCTTCCTCCCCTCAAACCCCAGACCTCAACCCGCTGTTCGCGTTTCGCGCATCAGGTGGTTCTGATCGACCGTACATTCCCGACAGCCCCGCACTGGAGATCCCATGGACTGGCAGCCTTTCATCACCACCTCCTCTGACGTCGCCGGCGGCAAGCCGATCGTCCAGGGGACGCGTCTGACAGTCGAATTCGCCCTGGGCTTGTTCGTGGCGGGCTGGACGTCCGCGCAAGTGTTGGAGAACTATCCAACCCTGAGCGCCGACGCGCTGCGGGCAGTTTTTGCGTACTCCGCAGAAGTGCTCCATGATGAGGCCCTGTATTCGATCCGGTTCGACGCGGCGTGACGGCGCCGGGCGCTTCTCGCCCAATGCTGGCAGACCAGCACGTGCCGCGCGCCTCAGTCGTGTATCTCCGCAGCCGCGACTTCGACGTCCTGTGGATCGCGGAAGCGAGCCCTGGCGTCGGTGATCCCGTGGTATTGGCGCGTGGCGGTGCCGAAGCACGCCTGACGTTCGGATTCGATCTCGATTTGCCGGAGCGCATCGTGCGCGGAACCGATGCGCCGCCGCTCGGCTTGGTGCTCTTTCGTGGCGTACCCGAGACCCCGACCGAACTGGGAAACTGCTCGAGGTCCTGCTGCTTCGCGATGACTGAAACTCGTTGGGCGCATCACGGTGGTGAAAGGACAGCAGGTGCGGCAGCGACCATTCCCGACCGCCCGCTAGCGCGATTCGTCATAGGCCGCGGCCGCGCCGCGCCGCCATAAAATCCGCCCGCTCGACGCCGCCACCGCAACGTCAAAATGATCGACAACACAACCGAAAAATTCAATACGCGGTCTTATCCAGCATGCGATTTCGATCGAATAGTCCCATTTTGGAAGCAATTGTGCGTGCCTATAATACCTAAATGGTAGCACACAGTTCTTTTCAATGTTCGTCGAAATCGGCTTGGTATCCAGATGGACGTCGTTGGCCTGAACCACATAGACGCGTTCGTAAAGCGGCATCCTGAGTGTCGGCAAGAGCTGTCCGAACTCATCAGGGAGCTTGAGACCTCGTCGTTTGCGACACCGCACGAACTATCAGCGCGATATCCCATCCTGTAAGATTCCGGATGGCAGGACAATCGTGTTCAAAGTTCGCGGCAACAAGTATCGGTTAAGCACAAAAGTCGCGGATAACACACAGAAGGTGCTCATTCTGGCGGTTGAAACACACGCCGAATACAACCGACGCACACTGGTGCTCACGGTTCTTCTCAAGCGTTATGAGCGTCGAGAATTTCCGCTTGCTCTGCCAAGTCCACTGGCGGCAATTCGGTAGCGGATGGACCAGATGGAGATTTCGCCAAGGGATCTTATATCGTTCCTCGGAGCGCGCAGTCGCGTCCAGCGAAGTGCTCGCGGGCGAGCGGCCGCTCTCGTTGGCGATGATCCGTGCACTGCACAGGGGGCTACGCATTCCGCTCGAATCTCTTGTGGCGGATTCTGCGGATGACGAGCGTGTTGAAGAAATCCCGTGGGATCGGTTTCCGGTACGCGAACTCATGAATCGCGGATGGATGGAAGCCTTCGTTCCACCCAAAAGCAAGCGACTTGTGTTGTTGCGGGGCGTGTGAGATTCGAACAGCGAAATTTCCGACTTTTATCAGGCATGGTACGGGCAGGACAAGTGCGTCGACGGATCTATCGCCTGGCCTCATTATGCGAGTTCCGACATAGCAATTATCACCTCGCAGGCCGCCCTCCCTGCACTCCCTCAAAACACAAGCGAATCACCCGCCGAGTGTGCGCGTCAAGCGCCGCACCAAGCGACTGCTGTTCCGTGACATGCTGCCACGCAAGCCCGTCGGCGACCGACGTTACCACGTGCGCCACGTCATGCGCGCTCAGGTCCTGTCGCAACGATCCATCACCAAGCCCTCGGCGCGCGATGATCACGAACGTGTCCATCGCGTGGTGCTTGGCGTCGTACAGTTCCAGATACGCCTGAAAGCGACGATGGGTCTGTTTGCGGTCGCCGCCGAAGTGCGCGGGTAACGCTTCGCGTATGCGCGCTTCGTCGTCGCCGAACATCATGAACGCTTCCAGCACCGGAGCGAGCTCAGGGTCGTACATGGTGGCGAAAAGCGCCGGCGCGCCGCTGGCCCATTGCACGTACGCGAGCGCGCAGCGTTGCAGCGTTTCCGTTGCTTGCTCGGTGTGCACGCCCTCGCCCTCGGCATCACGCACGCGCTGCGTCTGACGTCGAAAGCCTTCGGCGGCCACGGCGGCCACCAAGCAGAGCCGGTCGGGGAAATGGAACAGCGGCGCGGCGTGACTGCGCCCGGTGAGCTCGGCTACCAGTCGGATGCCCAGGGCTGATGCCGATGGTCGTGCGGGCTCGCGTTTGCCGGCTCCGCCACGCGCGCTCGTGGTGCGCGCCATGGTCCCGTCTCGGCCCCATGCGCCGTCGGACTTTCCGCGGTGGCCAAGGAGGTACGCGACGGCCGCTTCCACGAACTCCGCGCGCGCTGATCTGGGGGCGGGAGGCGCCGCGGGGCCATCCGTCGGAGCGTCGTCCAGGTATGGGTCGTCGTGGGCAGCTGCGGGCATGGCTGTGGCGGTTAAGACGAAGGCAAGGATTCCAAATGTACTTGACACCGTCTAGTTATCGCTATAGACTAGACGGTGTCAAGCTGGTGTCGCTCGGCTACTGTCATACGCCCGCGCGCCAACGCAAACTGACACGACAATCGACGTACCCGGTCGCCCGCGTTTCGGTGACCACCATGAAGAGGACGGCGAGAGCACCGGCTCGTTGACCCGTCCGCCAAACCGTCGTCCGCACCAATGCGGAACCACGGTGGCCCAGCCGGCCGGTTAGGCGCCTCCAGCGCGTAACACGGACCCATGTGCAAGGAAACGCACCTTTCTCTTTGAGGTGGCTCATGCCGCGAAACTCGCACACCGCGCCCGCCGTGCCAGGCATCGATCTGGACTTCCGCCCCACGTCGTACTGGGCCGACAACGATCCGGTCTCGGCCATCGTGCAGAACATCAAGGGGCAGAATCGCCGCCAGATGGCGCGCGATTTCATGGCCGACGGTATGGATCAGGTTCTGGGACCCATCGACGAACACTACGTGCAGGACACCCTCCAGCCCGTCGACGTGCAGCAGCTGGGACGTCTCCATCCGCGGTTTTACGGTGGGGAGTACTTGCCCGACTACCGGGCCGGCGAAGTGGAGATCGCACGCGTCGTACAGGCCACCTCGACGCAGGATGTGTTTACCGTGCGCGCGCGTCGAGTGTCACCGGGCGGTCGCTTCTATTATCGCGTGGAGGATGAGTATGACACGAATTTCGTGCCGGGCATCAGGTCCAGTCGCACGCCGCTGTCGTTTGCGCAGCTGGTGCATCTCATCGACAACGTGAGCAGCGACGAGTGCGAACTGGCGGGCGAGGGGCTCGTGGTGGGGTGGATCACATGCTCGCTGGACAATGGCCAGGACGTAACTGACCTCCGCTCCTTCATCTCGGTGGAGAGCACGGTGTATGCGCAGCTCGGCGCCTACTACGACGTGCGCGCGACAGCGGTGCTCGACGAGTGGGAAGCGGCACTTCGTGGCGACGATGACGATGACCATGACGACGGCGAAGACGCTGATGACGAGGGCGACGACGACCACGGCGACGACGGCGGACAGGACTACGCGCCGCTACCGACTCCTGCGCCATCGGCTGAGGTACACTATTCCGTGCACTGAGAGACTGAGGCGATTTCAGGTGGACGAGCTCTGCTTCTCGATCGGCCGCGGATGGGCTTCTCGCATCGAAGGCAGCTACGCCCGGGTGCGCCGTTGAAGCGCACCGACGCGAGCGCCCGATTTGAGGTATTCGTTTTGGTCCACCGGGAAAGCTGGTCGCCTTGATCAAAGGTGTTGCGGGTGCATCCGAAGGTGGCGCTGAACCCGGCGCCCGTCACACCACAGTCAGTGGCGTTCACCTGGGCCCCGAGTTGGTTCGTGCAAAGCTTGCCCGTCGGCCGCAGCCACGAGCGCTGTTGCGATGAGGCTCCGAGAGAGGCGTCGCTTCATGAAAAGTCCTCCGTTGATGTAAAGATCACGGGGCGGCGCCGAGAGGGCGATAGGTATGGAGAGAACGCTGGACGCCAGAGATGTAGTAGCGCCGCGGAATTCGTGTCCATGGCGCGGTGGCCAAACACATTTTAGCGCGGGGCGTTGCAAAAGCCTAAGCCATTCTGCCCGCTATCCACTTGCACCACCACGCTCCCGCGCTTGCGTCCGCTGCCCACGCGGGCATGCGCCTGCGCGATCTCCGTAAACGGAACGCAACGATCAATGACTGGTGTAAAGGCACCCTCCGCCGCCATGTGCACAATCGTGCGCAAATCTTCGATGCGCTCGGCTGCCGGCCCCGAAACTACCTGGTGGCTGGTCGTGAGCCTGACCCACGGCGCGCGCAGCATTTCGGGAAGAGAGGCCAGCACCAGCAGCAAGCGCCCACCTTCGCACAGCGCGTGTTTTGCGCGTGCGTACGGTGCGTTTCCCACGGTGTCGACGATCACATCGTACCGCGCGCCCTCCGCGGCGAAGTTGGTCTGCTGGTAGTCGATCACGCGCACCGCGCCGAGCGACGACAGCAGCTCGGCGTTGCCCGCACTGCTCACCGCAGTCACGGTAGCACCGGCGTGAACCGCCACCTGCAGCATCGCGGACCCAACAGCGCCCGACGCGCCGTTGATAAGCACGCGGTCGCCCGCGCGAAGCTTTGCGCGCCGGAAAAAATCGAGCGCGGTAGTGCCTCCGAACGCGAGCGCGGCGGCGTGTTCGTACGAGAGCTGCGGCGGCTTCTTCACCATCACACTCTGCTCGGGGACGCAGCAAAACTCGGCGTGCGCGCCGAATTTGACGCCCGTAAACGCCACCACCGCGTCGCCGAAGGAGAAGCGGCGTACTGAACTGCCAACCGCCACGACGTCCCCGGACAATTCGCTACCGAGAATTGTTCTCCTTGGCGCGCGTATCCCGAACGCAAGTCGACCGATCGTACCGAAGCCGTATGGCATGGTCAGACTGCGAATGCGCCAATCCGCTGAAGACACCGTCGTCGCGCGCACGCGAATGAGAACATCTGCGGGGCCGGGCGTTGGGAGTTCGACAGATTCGATCCGCACGCTTTCCGGTGGTCCGTACTTACGACACACTGCGGCGTTCATGGCTTCGGTTTGCGGGTGAGCGGGGCCGTAAAGCCCATGTGCCAGGCGAGTACGTTCGCCGTAGAGCGTTTCACATCGAGGTCGAGCGTGCCATCGGCGTTGTCGGTGACCCCGCCCTTGATGAGATAGTCGCGTTGTCCGTGTCCCTGATACGACACACTGAGATCGAAGGCGACGCCACGATGAACGGGCACCGAAAGCCCCGCGCCCGTGCGCCACGCGAATCCTCCGTCGCCGAAGTGTTCATCGGCAGCCACGAAGTCGGGGAGGAGTCCTCCGCCAAGACCGGAAAAGGTGGACAGACGACTGGCGCCCACCACACCGTGCGCGGACACACGCACCGGGCCCAGCGGGAGTGAAAGTTCGGGGCCGATGCCGGCGGAGAGAATCCCGTTGGCGGTGGTGACATTCACCGCCACCCGACAGGCCGGCGTGTTGGCGAGACAAGTGCGCTGGCTCTCATGTCCGTAGTTTAGATATCCTCCCTCAAATCGCAACGAAAGCAGCCCGTAGGGATCAATTCTCAGGCGGACGTGTGCGGTCGCGCCGGCGGCCTGGCCAACGTTCCTGCGGAACGCACCGGTTGGCCGACCGATATCGACGGCGACGCCCGCATACCAGCGGGGAATGGTGGGCGTTGTCGGCTCGCTCGCGGCCGGCACGACAGGAGCAATGGCAGCGGCCTCCTGCGCCGACAAGGGGACCGAGCCGGCGAGCGTGCCGAGGAGCAGGGAGAGCGCGGAGCGGGGGAAAACCTTGCGCATAACGGGATCCTGGATGAGGGTGCCTGTGCTTACGGTGTAAGGCCATACGTACGCCGTAAGTATCCGGTTTCATCGGTGTGTTCTGTCACTTGCCTTACAGTGTCAGTTGACGTTATCTCATTCCATGCCCACCGCCCGCCGATCTCCGCTCACCCGTGAACGCGTGCTGCGCGCCGCCGTACGGCTGGCCGACAAACACGGGCTCGATGCGCTTTCCATGCGTCGGCTCGCGGCGACGCTGAGGGTGGAGGCGATGTCGCTGTACAATCACGTCGCCAACAAAGACGATGTACTCGACGGCATCGTGGATCTGATCATCGGCGAGATCACGCTGCCCACGCCCGGCGGCGACTGGAAAGTCGCGATGCGCACGCGTGCCACCTCCGCCCATACCGTATTGCTCGCGCATCCGTGGGCCGCGCTGCTGATCGTATCACGCATGAATGTCGGGCCCAACATGTTCCGCTACATCGAAGCGACCATCAGCACGCTGCGACAGGCCGGGCTTTCATGGGCACACACCGACCGCGCGTGGAACGCCATTGACAGCTACATCTACGGATTCACACTGCAACTCCAGAACTTTCCCGTGGAACCGGGCGAATACGCGTCGGCTGCGGCCGGCTTCTTGCCGATGCTCCCCGCCGCGCAATATCCCGTGTTGCACGAGATGACGACGCTCGTGGCCAATGGCACGCACGACGGCACGCACGATTTTTCCTTCGGCCTCGCGCTCATTCTCGACGGGCTGGATCGGATGGTCGCGCGAGCGCGCAGCTAAAACGCTGCAGACTACTCGGCGCGAGCGATTTACGCCGCGGAGCCGCTGTTCTCCATGTCACTCCGGCCATTCAGCAAGAGCGGTCGCGCGAGTCCGTCCCGATCATCGTAAAAGCGCACACTGTCCGGTGGTCCGCGGGTCGAGGGGGGACTTCGCGCGCCGGCGTGGGCGCGTGCGTTGCGCGGGTGCGGAGGTGCGTGAGGATCTGGTCGATCACCGAGACCTGGGTGATGCACGCGATGATCCGCATGGGGCCATGGCAGGTCGGGCACGCGAGTGGGTCGACCTCGAAGAGCTGCTGGAGCAGCGCCGCCCACCGGCGGGTGGCCTCCGTGGGGGCGAGTCTTGGCGCGGGGACGATGAATTTGTTTTCAACGTCTAATGAATTTCAAATTACATCACAAAAAATTATACCCAAAATGCAATCCCGGCTGCCCGTAGAAGAATCTTGGCCGATCTTATCACCGCTATCATTTACAAAAGTTTGCCAAGCAGGCATCACGTCAGGCTGAGCAAAAAGACGATTCCGTAAAAACCTTTGATAATTGAGTGAAACTCCGTATTCACGAATGTAACCTGGAAACCCTTCTCCCTCTGCTTTAAATGATTTTCCAAAGGGAATGGCAATTGGCCATCCATATTTCTAGGCGAACAATAGAGTTTTCATTCGCATATCCTTTGTGATCGGTGTTGGTGGAATGGTCACCGCAGTGCTGTCTGCCATGTGCGGTGTGAGCTGCCCGGAGGCGGGGGCCGCGAACGAAAGCAGCCCGGCGAGGGCGCCTGGGGAATGTCGCATGGGGAATGTCGCATGGGGAGTGAGAGCGAGAAGGGAAGGCCATAGACTTACAGCGTATGTTCAAACGTACAGCGTAAGGCGATATCGGTCAAGCGTTAGGCCGCACCAGTCCTTAACTTCCGCGATGACACATTTCCGCAAGGCCGCCGGGGTTGCGCTTCTCACCGTTTCCTTGGTGGCTGTCGTTTAAACCCTCCGCGAGGTACGGCAAGCGCTCGGCGCGGATTGGACTGCGTCGTACGTGGACGGACATGAATTCACGTTTGCCGGGCGCACCATAACCACCATCGATGCGACGAATTTACCGATTGCATCGACAAGCGCGTTTGTACAGCAGGAGCGTGTCCGTTAAACGGCGCCGCCGTGGGAGAAGCGACGGACCTACGAATGTCGACATGGCCGTTCGGTGGCAATCGCCGTTCCCCCCGAAATCATCACGCTGGATGCGAGCGGCAAATATCAAGTTCAGATACGCGCTCTGGATGATCTGGGAAACGAATATCGGATGAGTTCAGCGACCGCCCTGATCGCCGAAGATGCGCCATGGGCGTTTCCGCTGTCCGTAGTCGGCTTCGTGTGGTTTCCATACCTCTGGATCGTCTTTCCGATCGGGACAGGTCTGTTAGGCATCATCCTTACGCGCAGACCTCGGCGTTAGCGCCTTGCTGCGCATCTCGAAGTGGTTATACTAATAGTATGAAAACTGCTATTTCACTTCCGGATGCGGTGTTCCGCGCAGCGGAGCGTCAAGCGAAGCGCACGCGGAAATCGCGTAGCCAGCTGTATGCCGAGGCGCTGGCTGAGTACCTGAGCCGCCATGCCCCGGAGGAAGTCACGGAGGCCATGAACCTAGTCGTGGACCAGTTGGATGAAGGGCGTGATCCGTTTGTGTATGCTGCAGCCAAATCCGTCCTGCAGCGAGTCGAATGGTAGAGGTCGTACAGGGAGAGATTTGGTGGGCGGACCTGCCCATGCCCTCTGGGTCAGGGCCTGGCTTTCGCCGCCCCCTCGTGGTCGTACAGGGGAATCCTTTAAACCACAGTCGCTTGCCGACCGTCGTGTGTGTGCCGCTCACCAGCAACTTGGTATGGGAAGCGGCGCCGGGAAACACGTTGGTGTCGGCCAAGGCGACCGGTCTACCGAAAGACTCGGTGGCCAACGCCTCGTTATTGTTTGCCATTGATCGCAGTTTCCTCAGCAGCCGTGTTGGGAAGTTGACACCAAAGCGACTGGAGCAAATTCTTGCGAGTATCGACGTGGTGCTCGGCCGATAGACCGCCGAACAACGCGTTGCAGACTGACGGCCGCGCTAGTGTATGCCCGCTTCGCGCGCCAAGGTTTGATGCGGCTGCAGCTGAACACCAGCGTTGTGGCCACGGTGCAGGCGTTGCAGATACGAGGCACTTCAACCAACATTTATCTATGGGAGAACGGTCGCAGGCCCTTGAGTCACGGACCGCCGAAGAGCGAACTGCGCTCATGGGCCGTCTTTGGGATAGTCTGGATCCGTCCGCGGCCGCACCGGTATATCGAGCCAGCAGGCATCTAACGAGCGCTGCAGCAGACGGGCGATCTGTGGATTTGCGAATGGTGCGCATTCGCTTGTATTTGATTCGCCCGCGGCCGAGCTGAAGCGTTGTCAAGCCGCGCTTCCCATCATCCGTAGTGGTACCGGGCTTGCAGGAATTCAAGGCGATCGTCAGAGACTTCCTACACCAAGCGATCGCCCTCATTGACGCGACGCGACCAGACGTTGTCGCCAGAGCGTTTCAACAGTTCAGATTTGCTGATTCCGACCGTGGGATCACGCACCATCGCGTCCATCACATCCAACACGCGCAACGCCGTCTTGCGATTGGTATCCACCCAATAGCGCAAATCCTCCAGGCACTCATCCTGGACGACCGCCGAGCGCGCGCGTTTCCGGCGCGCGGTCAGAGCGTGCGCTCCAACTCGGCGCCTACTACGACGTGCGCGCGACAGCGATGCTCGACGAGCGGGAAGCGGCGCGTCGTGGCGCTGATGACGATGACGATGACGATGGCGACGACCTCCCCACACGGAGCAGAAATGCGCACGTATACGGCGGTGATCGAACGCGACCAAGAGACGAAGCTATTTGTTGGCTACGTTCCTGGGTGGGCGGGTGCTCATTCACAGGGTGCGAGTCTCGACGAGCTGCGCGCCAATCTTGGTGAAGTGGTGGCCATGTTGCTGGAGGATGGCGAGCCGGCATTGACCGCCGAGTTTGTCGGCACGCAGACGTTGGAAGTGGCGTAGAGGCTATGGGGCGCATTCCGCCGCTGCGGCCGCGTGAGGTGATGGCCGTGCTCGCGTCCCCGGGATTTGTGGATTCGCAACAACGCGGTTCGTATAAACTGTTTCGTCATGCGGATGGTAGCGGTACGACTGTTCCGGCTCACGGCGGGCGGGACATCTCGCCGGTCCTCATGCGGCAGATCGCCAAAGACATGGTTTCACCCCAGAAGAATTCATCGCGCTTCGACAGGGACGAGCTAACCTCAGCTTGCTGCAGACGGGCGATTGGGTAGCTCGCTGCGCTCGCGTTTAATGTGATCGCTCGCGACAGCCAGCGTTTTGCCAGCCCTACCAACATACGACAGTGGCCGCATGCAAACGCGACACGTCATCCGACCGCAATGCCGAAAGCCGATTACGCGGAAAGGTACGTTTGCCGCACATTCCGCCATTGCTGTGCGGTCCGAGTCGCGCCCTCGCCGTCCTCCATTCGCCAACATACCTTTCCCCGCATGATCAACCAGCTCGACCTTCTCAAGGAAGCGTTACGAAGTAAGTACAGAATCGAGCGGGAGATTGGCGTCGGCGGCATGGCCACGGTGTACCTGGCCAGCGACCTCCGCCACAGCCGCCCGGTGGCCGTGAAAGTCCTGCGTCCTGAACTCGCCAAGTCGCTCGGCGCCGACCGATTTCTTCGCGAGATCTCTACCACCGCGAACCTCCGGCACGCGCACATACTCCCGCTGTTCGACTCGGGTGAGGCATCGGGGCAGATGTTCTATGTGATGCCGTTCGTGGAAGGCGAGACGCTGCGTGACCTCCTCAACCGCGACGCTCAGCTTCCGATCGACGACGCACTGCGCTTGGCCGATGAAATCGCCGATGCGCTGCAGTACGCGCACAGTCGCGGTGTGGTACATCGCGACATCAAGCCCGAGAACATTCTGATCGAGAACGGACACGCCGTGGTGGCCGACTTCGGGATCGCCGCAGCCATCAGCATTGCCGACAGCACCGCCGACAGCACCGCCGACAGCACCGCCGACAGCACCGCCGGCCGCGAGAAGCTGACGATGATTGGGATGGCGCTGGGTACGCCGCACTACATGAGCCCGGAGCAGGCGAGTGGCGACGCGGTGGACGCGCGCAGCGATCTCTATGCCTTGGGATGCGTGCTCTATGAGATGCTCGCCGGTGCGCCGCCGTTCAGCGGTCCTACCGCCATGGCGGTGATGGTGCGACACGCGATCGACCCCGTTCCGTCGCTGTGCACGGTACGACCGGCGGTCTCGGCGGCGATCGCCGCGGTTGTGGAGCGGGCCCTGGCCAAAACACCGGTTGACCGCTTTGCGACGGTCCAGGAATGGCGGCGCGCCCTCGACGCCGGACGCACCAATCCGCGTCTGGAGGCCGCACGCGCTACGCGTGCAGCATTCCTGAAACCTCCACCGATACCGGCCACGCAGCTGCTCGGCCGTGATGCTTCGCTGCAGGACGCGGAACAGCGCATCGCACAGGGTGCGCGCCTGCTGACGATCACCGGCGTCGGCGGAACCGGCAAGACGCGCTTCGCGATGCAGCTGTTCCATCGCTTGCACACCGCGTACGCCGACTGCGCCGCGTTCATCTCTCTCGCCTCCGTCACCGCACCTGCGGAGGTCTTCAGCACCATCGGTGCCACGCTCGAGATCGCTGAGGCGCACGGGCGCTCTCCGCTCGAAGCAGCAGTGACGGTCATCGGCGACCGGCGCACGCTCCTGGTGATCGACAACTTCGAGCAGGTCCTCGGCGCCGCCGAGGACATCGCACAGCTACTCGCACGCTGTCCGCAGCTGTTGATCGTGGCCACCAGCCGCGCGCCACTCAAGATTGGCGCCGAAGTGGAGTTCGTGCTCCCACCGCTCGCACTGCCGGCCGCCGACGATGATTTCGCCGCAGTGCTGGCCTCTCCGTCCATCGCGCTGTTCGTTCAGCGCGCCGAAAAGGTGAAGCCGGGATTTGCGCTGACGGCGGCGAACGCGGGTGCCGTCGTCAGCATTTGCCGGCAACTGGATGGACTTCCGCTGGCACTCGAACTCGCCGCGGCGCGCGTGCGCATCATGGACCCGTCCGCACTCCTGCAGCGTCTCGATCACGCGCTTGATCTGCTTACATCCGGCGACCGCGACCTGCCGCTCCGCCAACGGACACTGCGCGCTACCATCAGCTGGAGTTATTCGCTCCTCGACAGCTCCGAGCAGCAGCTGCTGCGGCGCCTGTCCACGTTCCACGAGGGATGGACGCTCGAGGCGATGGAACAGGTGTGTTACGATGTCGCCGACCGCTGGCAGGGGATCGAGCAGCTGGAGTCGCTCGTCGAGAAGGGTCTCGTGCGCGTGCTCGATGACGGTGCCCGCTACACACTGCTCGAGACCATTCGAGCGTTCGCCGCGGAGCAGCTGCACGCCGGCGGCGAAGTGGAGAAGGCGCGCGTTCGCCACGTGGCGTACTTCGTGGAGTACGTCCGACAGATTCGACTGGGCATCATCACGACGGACCAGCTCGGCGCGATGGCGCGTTGGCGTGCCGATGCCGCCAACACGCAGGCTTCGGTGGCCTGGGCCATCGGCCGCGCACGCACCGGCGATGTTGCGGCAATCGAGCAAGGACTCCTGCTGTGCGGCTGCCTCAACTGGCCGTGGCATATGGCCGGTCTGCATCTGACCGGTCAAGCCTTCGTGGATGCGAGCTTGGAACTGGCCGCCGACCGTCCGCCGTCCATCGGCCGCGCGCTCGCGCGCTTCACGCGCAGCATGATCGGTACTGTCACGGCGGATTGGGCGATTGCGGTCGATCTGGCCCGTCGCGGACTGGCGGACGCGGAGGCAATCGGCGACGCCGGGCTGCGTGCAGAACTGGAAATGGCGAACGCGTACGTCTCGCTCTCCACGGGCGACATGGCGACTGCGGAATCGGCGATGCGCTCCTCCATTGTGCTTGCGCGCGAGGGTGGCATGCCGATGGTGGAAGCGTTGTCCATGGCATTCCTTGGCTTCCTCACGTTCCTCACGGGAGATCCGGACGGAGGAACACAGCTGATCTCCGATGCAAGGCGACTGCAGGCGGAGGTCGGCGACTTCGAGGGACGTGGGATCACCAGCAGCTTTCAGGCGCAGATTGCCCTTGCTGCGGGTGACCACGCGCGCGGGCTGGCGTACTATCGCGAGGCTGAGGATAGCTTCGCGCTCGTCGGGGATAGGCCCGAAGTGGCGCGTGTGCAGGGCGAGCTCGCGTGGGCGTCGTTGGCCATCGGCGAGCACGATGTGGCCAGAATCGAGTTCCTTCGTTCAATGCGCAGCTACGACGAGGTCGGCAGTGTGCGAGGCGTGGGTCAGGCGCTGCTCGGACTCGCGGCGGCTGAACAGCTGGCTGGCCATCACGCACGAGCCGTCCAGATCGCCGCCGCCGCGTCTGTACTCTCGGTGAAGGCCGGGGTAGTCGTGGAGCATCCCATGCTGCCGGGCATCGGCGACCGGATCGCTGCGCTTCGAGCATCGATCCCGGCAGCGGAAGTCGACGCGTGCGTAGCGGCAGGTCGCGTTGCCACGCCGGCCGAGGTGGTGGCGATGCTTGACACCAAGCGAGAGAGCAGCGACGTCTGAGAGTGCCAAGGTGGGTAGGAGCCCCGCGCCGCCGCCGCCGCGTCGGGCACGTGCGCTCCGGGACCGAGGAGCGCCGAGCATACATGCACTTCACGCCCGCACCGTCACCGTTCCATTGCGTGATAGGGCCTTTCGACGCATCGTCCGCGAGCGATTGGCCTAACGATACTTGCTGCGGACGAGCGGACTCGCCATGCGTGTGGCGCTCGGCAGCACGCGGTCCGCTCGCAGCAGAAGCCAGCGTTGAAGGTGTAGAAAGAACC
>Ga0105044_10008435_pt1 | contig 14146 bp, 20 predicted proteins | sample MAT01_FD_78092 | JGI IMG/M metagenome (GOLD analysis project Ga0105044, IMG submission 78092) | Freshwater microbial communities from Lake Fryxell liftoff mats and glacier meltwater in Antarctica - MAT-01 | ecosystem: Environmental > Aquatic > Freshwater > Ice > Liftoff microbial mat | place...
ACCGCGCTCCCTCGTTTGTCGCTGGCTCGGCCTACCGCTACCTGGGCCGTTCAACGGGCCAGCTCGCGGTGCACGGCGCGCAGCGTGGCGCGCACCTTGTTCAGCTCGCGGGTAAGTCCTACCTGCATGAACCGCTGCAGCTCGGGCGGCGCCGCCGTCAGGCCCGCGGCCGCTTCGAGCTTCGGCACGGGCCCGAGCTTGAGCGCCGGGTCGTGGTCGAAGCGCTCGCCCACGGCGTAGTTGAGCGGCACGAGCAGGCGCGCGATCCGCCGGATCGTGGCGTTGAGCGCGCGACGCGCGGCTGTCTCAGCGCCCGCCTTCACGCGCGCGTCCGCCTGCGCCCGCCATGTGGTGATGGCGCGCGACAGCGCTTCGAGATCGGCCAGCAGCGGCGCGAAGTCCACCGTGCCAGCGGCGGCCGCGTGATAGGTCGCCACGGCTGCCTGCATCTCGTCCACAGCGGCGGCGTAGTCGAAGGGATGCAGCGGCGCGTTCAGAATCCGCACGATGGTGGTGACATACACGTGCAGGTCGCGGCGCAGGATCTCGAGGTCGGCCACCGGCATGAGGTCATCGGGCGTGTGCCACGCGATGTTGCCGCCGCATCCGCCCACGGCGTAGTAGCCGCGCCGCTTCCGCTCCTCGATCGGGATGTTCGAGAGCAGCATGTAGAGGCCGGTGGGGCCAATCTGGTTGAACGAGTAGTCGCCGGCGCGCAGCGGACGCACGCGTTCCGAGGCCACGCCGAGCGCATCCTGAATGGACGACCGGCACAGCGCATCCGCCTCGGCCATCCACATCACTTCTTCGTAGGCGGTGGCACCTTCACAGCCCGGCGAGTCGATGTCGAGCTGCGCGATGCAGTGCTCGTCGATCTCGTCGGCGAAGGTGTCGGCGTACCACGTGGACCCGGCGTAGCGGCCAGTGGAGTGTCCGGGCCACCACGCAATCCGCACCGTGCGCTTCAGGCGATCGCGCATGCCCCACAACACCCGCGCGAGTTCGAGCAGCGCGGCATCGCCGGTGGCGTTGTCGCCGATGCCCTCGTACCACGAGTCGTAGTGGCCGTGCACGAGCAGGAACTCGTCGGGGTCCTCCTGGCCGCGAATCTCCACCACGGGCAGCAGGCAGGTCATCCAGCCTTCCTTCAGCCACGTCTTCATGCTGGCGCGGACGACGCCACGCGGGATGTCGGCGATCAGCGCCTGGCCGTCGGGGTTGTTGATGCACACCACCGGCACCGCCGGCTTGCGGCCGATGGATTCTGCCGTGGGCGCGCCCCAGATCGAGGTGCAGATCCCCTCGTGCACATTCTGCCCGGGGTGGATGTAGATCTGTGCGACGGCGCCGCGCCTCTCGAACGCGCCGACCGACGCGGGCATCGAGAAGCCTTCGGTGAGCACGATTCGTCCGCGCACGGGGTCGTCGGCACCGCCGCCGCGCGCCGCGTCGGGCAGATCGAAGAGCGACGAGGTGCCGCCCGCGTACTTCGACGGCACGTAGCAGATCTCGCCCTCCACCGGCACATCGCCGGTCGAGCGTCCCATGGCGGGCGGGCGCGCATGCAGCGAGCGCGTGCCGCCAGCGGTGGCGATCGAGAGCTCCGCGCGCACGGGGTTGCTGATGTAGAGCTCCGGCGTGTGCAGGGTGACCGGCACGCCGAGCGCCTGCAGCCGGCTCACGAGGTAGCGACCGGCCGTCTCTTCGTCGGCCGTGCCCGACTCGCGCACCAGGGTGATGAACCGGTCGAGCAACGCCCGGGATTCGTCGAGCCGCACGGCATCCCGCGCGGTGGCTTCAAGTGCTTCGTCTTTGAACACGTCTCGGTCTCCGCGGGGTCTGACCCCTATGGCATCAGTTTCGCAATATTCGAGCCAGAGGGGTCAGACCCCTGACGGGCTTGGAAGAAGACGGCCAGGTTCTTCTCGGGTGTGGGCGGCGTAAGGCGGCTCACCACCACGAACGTCAGGGCGCTCAGCACCACGCCCACCTCCACCGAGTCGATGCCGTGGCTGGCGAAGCTGCGCTGCAGGGTGAACGTCCAGGTCAGGCACGCCACGAAGCCGACGACCATGCTCCAGATCGCGCCCTGCTTGGTGCCCCGCCGCCAGTTGAGGCCGAAGACGACCGGCACGAAGAAGAAGCTGGCGATGAACTTGGCCTGCTCGATCACGATTGCCTGCACGTCGCCGAGCTTCAGCGTGGCCATCCAGAACGGGATGACCGCGAGCGCCACGATCGACAGGCGATTCACCCACACCAGCCGCTGGTCGGTCGCCGCGGGATTGATCAAGCGCTTGTAGAGATCGTGCGCGAACGCGCCGCCGGTCACGAGCAGGATCGAGTTCACGGTCGACATGATGGCCGACAGCATCGCCATCAGGAACAGCGACCCGAGTAGCGGCGACATGAGCGTGGACGCCATGATGCTCGAGGCCTGGTCGGGCGACGGCAGGTACGGGAACACGCCGCGGATGCCGATGCCGAGCAGCATCACGCACGTGCCAATCAACACCTGCATCATCATCGAGATGCCGATGGCGTAGCGCACCGTGGCCACATCGCGCATCGAGTAGTAGCGCGTCATCTCGTAGGGCGCGGCTGCGATGCCCAGACCAAACGCCAGGCCGAACGCCAGCAGTTCCTTGCCCGAGAACCACCACGCCGTCATGCGCGGCTCAATCGACCCCACGTACTCGCCGAGCGCCGTGATGCCGCCTACGTGCGCGATCACCACCGGCACGGCGCACACGAGCGCCAGCAGCATGATGAGCGTCTGCACGAACTCGATGTAGGAGCTGGACCGCACCCCGCCGAGCGCGGTGTAGAAGCCGGTGCTCGCCAGCAGCGCGCCCATCGCGAGCATAGGCGACACGCCGAACACCGCCGACGCAATCTCGCCGATCGCCTGGAACTGCGCGGTGAGCAGGATGCTGTAGCACACGATGATGAGCCCGGCCGCCAGCGTGCGCGCGCCCTCGCTGGCGAAGCGCGTGCCCACGTAGTCGGCCACCGTGAGCGCCCCGAACCGCCGCAGCTTCGGCGCGACGAGCAGGGCCGAGGCCGCCCAGCCGGCCCAGACGCCGAACCAGATCCACGTCCAGCTCACGCCGGTGAGGTAGTGCCGGCCGAGCGTACCCACGAACGTGCCGGCGCTGATCTGCGTGGCGGCCAGCACGGCGCCACCCACCCACGGGCCGATCGAGCGCCCGGCAGCGAGGAAGTCCTCCTCCGTCTTGCTGTGCCGGTAGCCCCACAACGACACGCCCATCACCATGGCCAGATACGCCACGGTGACCACGAGCAGCACGGAGGAATCAGCGACCATTCGCCTGCCTCCGGTCGCGTGCGGCCTCTCGCGCCGCCCACACGAAATAGATCACGAGCCACACGACTGCCGCCGCGAAGAAGCCGTAGAAGCTCCAGCCGAAGCCCCCGAAGCCCCCGAAGCCCATGGGCACGTCCATGGCTACTTCACCACCGGTGCAGGATTCCTGGATCCGCCGCGCGCACCGGCCGCCCGCGCGCGCCGGATCCACAGCGCCGAGGCCACGGCCAGCACCAGCAGCGTCACCAGATCCATCACACGCGACACGTCCCACGACGGCCGCGCGCCCGCCTCGGCAAACGACACGCGCACGAAAGCGGGCAGATGGCCCAACCTGGCCTCGCCGCGCTCGCCCGTCCACACGAACCCCGGCATGCTCCCGCCTGGAACGGCGCCCACCGGCACCTGCACGTGGAGTTGCACGTTGCGGGAACGGCCATCAGCAGGCGTCGTCGGCAGCCACAGCGCACAGCGGTGTAGGCCACCCTCGCCATTCGTCACGGCGTAGCGAATCGTGTAGGCCGGCTGGCTCGGACGCACCACCAGGGCACGCGTGCGCCCGACGTCGCGCGCGGCGCCCACCGCGTCAGCACCATCGATGCCGGTGAGCTCCACCGCCGCGCCTGACGCAAGAGCGAGGCGATGCTCCACCTCGGCTGCGCCGCTGACCGACACGGTCAGGGCCACGGTGCATGCCGTGGGCGAAAGGAACTGGATGCGCGCGTCAGCGGCGGTGAGCACGGGCGCCGCGTGAACCTGACCGGGTAGCGCACACAGGGCGCAGACGCACGCCAGGACCCGAGCAGAGATTGACATGGACGGCATCACGGGTCGGGCTCGGCGTGCGCGAGGACTCTACCAGCCGCGTCCAGCACGCGCAAGCCTCCGGCCGGTCACGAGGCGCTCGGCATCGGCATCGAGAACGCCAACTTCTCGGTGCCCGAACTGCGCGACCTGGCCTCGTCGCCGAAATCGGCGACATCCGCCGCTTCGAGCATCCGCGGCAGCTCATGGCGTTCCTCGGGATCCATCACATCGAGCATCTCGATGTTGAGCGATCGGTTCATTGAACGACCGCGGCGTTCGATTGTAAGCATGACTGTGTCCGCGCCCTCCCGCGATTGTGCGGTCGCTGGGCGGGGCGCAGGCGCACTCAGGCCAGTCGACACCAGTGCAGCTGCACGTGCTCGCCAGATCACAGTTGCGCGAGTGCCTTTCTCGCACTCTTCGTGAGCCGATCGACGCTCTCCTCGACGCGGTCGCCCGCCGAGGATTCGCCAACCGTGAGCCACTGCCTCGGTGCATGCTTCACGTTGACGGCGATGGACGACCGCTGCGCGCTACCGAGGTTCACCCACTAGGCAGCGTCACCAAGGCCGGCAATGTCGACGGGCGTTGCGTTCAGTCCGAGAGCCACGACCCCCTTCTTTATCTGCTCGACGGATGCGTGCGCCGAGTCATGTGGCGTGGTAACCAGCGTCACGTTGATGGTCATCATGTCGCGCATCGTCGTACCCGACGTATAGCTACACGATGTCACGGCGTTGGTCTTGGCGGTGCCGGGCTGATTGTGCGGCACAGGTCCGCTGGTGTCGACGACGAACGTGCGCGGCGCGAAGACCTCGGCAAGATCCGCAGGCGAGATCATCGTGCACGCATCGGCGGTCGCGCCCGGGCTGCTTGCGGGTAGGTCTGTGCTGCTGCTGGCCGCGACGATCGACGACGGCGGGGCGTCCGCTGCTGATTTCTCAACCGTTCTGCCGCCGCAGGCCGCAAGACGTTTGGCTGCGGCCCGTCAAACGTCGCCAGCGGCGTTGGGACGATAGTAACGATTAGCGCGGGTTGGACAGAACCCTGATTATCCGATCCAACCCCGTGGCGACAGGGCGGCTCGAGGCGCACCTCCGGCATCACCGCGGACGGGCCGTGGACGGGGATGGGGATGGGGACAACTGCCGCCGCAGGCCTTGCGCGCGTCTCATTCGTGACGGCCGTGGGCCTCGTGCGGCACGGCCGCGAGGGACTCGCACACGCGCCGGCCTAGCGGCCGCCGGCCACGTCGAGCAAGGCGCCGGTGGTGTACGACGCGTCGTGGGTCGTCGTGAGCGCCAGCATCAGCAGCACGCGCCCCTTCTGCGGATTCAGGTTGTCGGCCGGCACCATGCCCATCACGTCGTAGTCTTTCTGGGCGATGACCCGGCCGTTGCCGGTATCGGATCATGCGGGTTCCGTCAACCAGCGCTGGTCGTTCTATCGTCTGTTTTCGATTCCTGGATGGCGACGTCTGCAAGGTCGAGATCTGTGACGGTCACCAAATAGGAGTTCCCATGAGCGTCCCCAACACCCGCGAACCGACACGTCGGCCGACGCACCCTGGAGAGATGCTGCGGGAGGACTTCGTGCCGGACTAACGGACTGACGGTCGCTGGTCTCGCCGCGGCAGCGGACGTGTCCCGGCAATCCGTCAACGAGCTCCTGCGCGTCGCATGACACGCAAATGGAGCCGACGCACCAGACCGTCCTGTGCGATCCGACGAGAGTTCACGCTGTGGCCTCTTCATAGATGCTTAACACTTGTGGTGTCTCATCATCTGGGAGACCACATGAGAACATCGATGCCGTCAATGGCACGCTCCGTTCCGATGTCGGCGTTCGCCCTCGGGGTCGGCCTGTTCGGGTGGCTCGCCGTGGGCGGCGGGCCGGCCGTCACGGCAGACGAGCGGCCCCCCAACATTCTGCTGGTCATCGCCGACGACCTCGGCGTCGATGCCAGCCCCTGCCACGACACCGGTACGGACAAGCCGAACATGCCGACCCTGTCCCGGCTGTGCCGCCAGGGTCTGGTGTTCGACCGGTTCTGGGCGGCCCCCGAATGCTCGCCGACGCGGGCGTCCATTCTGACCGGGCGCTACGGCTTTCGCACGGGCATCGGTACGGCCGTGCAGCGCGACGATGCTGGCCTGTCCACGGATGAACTGAGCCTGCAGACCTTCATTGCCCAAAGCGGCATCGCCATGGCCTCCGCGGTGATCGGCAAGTGGCACCTGGCCTCCAACGCCAACGGCTGGGAACAGCATCCGTCGCGTATGGGGGTCTCGCACTACGTGGGTCTGCTCTCGGGCGCCGCCCCCAGCTACTCGCGTTGGTCACGGACCGAGAACGGCCAGACGGCGACGTCAACGGCCTACATCACGACCGAACTCACGGACCAGGCCATCGCCTGGACGGCCGAGCAGCAGACGCCGTGGTTCTTGTGGCTGGCGTATACCGCGCCGCACGAGCCCTTGCACCTGCCGCCTGCCCACCTGCACTCGCAGACGGATCTGTCCGGCTCCGCCGAAGACATTCGCGCTCGCCCGCAGTCGTATTTCTTCGCTCTGGCCGAATCGATGGATCGGGAACTGGGCCGCCTGCTCGACAGCTTCGCCGAAGAGACGCGCGCCCGCACGGTGGTGCTCTTCATCGGCGACAACGGCACCAACGGCAATGTGATCCAGCCGGCGTCCGACCGTGCCCGGGCCAAGAGCATGCTCTACGAGGGAGGCGTGCACACGCCGCTGGTCGTGTCCGGCGCCAATGTCCTGCGGGCCGGCGAGCGGGAGTCGGCGCTCGTGAACAGCGTGGATCTGTTCGCGACCATTTCGCAGCTGGCCGGCTCGCCCGTCACTGCCTACCAGGACAGTGTCAGTTTTGCGGGCCTGTTGTCGACGCCGGGCGCCAGCCCGCGGCCGGAGGCCTACATGGAGTACTTCGGCTCGGACCGTGCCGACCGGCATGGCTGGGCGCTGCGCGACGAGCGATTCAAGCTGATCGTGTTTGACTCTGGCGAACGGCGGCTCTTCGATCTCGAGCGCGATCCGACTGAGCGGACGGACCTCTTTGCCGCGACCGACGCCGACGCCCAGCGAGCGCGGGCGCGACTGCTCGCGCGTGGGGAAGAACTGCGGGCCGCGCGGTAGTCAACCGCGCTGAAGCTCGAGTCCCACGCCGCCTGTCCGCCTCCCCCGCGCTGTGTCAAGGCGGTAGAACGGGTCGAACAGCCGGTCGACGGCGTCGTCTGGCACGCCAGGTCCAGCGTCGCGAACCACCACTACGGCAAGTGCGCCCGCGAACTCGCCGCTGACCTCGATCGGGCCGTCGGCGGCCGCGTGGCCCATCATCGGCCGGAGGCCCCGGCATCGCCGGCGCCGGCCTTGATGAGCCGATCGCCGATCCCGCGGAGCGTCTCGATGAACCGGGGTGTCCGCGGGTCGTCGCCGAGTGTTTTTCGCAGGGCGGATACGTGAACGTCACTCGGTCGATCGAAGGCCTCACAGTCCCGGTCCGCGGCTGCCAGCAGGAGTTGCTCGCGTGACAGCACCCGTCCGGCGGATTCGACGGGGGCGAACAACAGGTCGAATTCGACTTTGGTCAGGGTCAAGGACACCGCGTGCAGCGTCGCGAGTCGCGTCGCCGGGTCCATCCCGATGGGGCCAGCCGAGCGTGGCGCCGGCCCAGCTTCGGCGTGAGACCCTGCCGTCACCACCGACCGCCGCAGCACGGCTCGCAGGCGAGCGAGGAGTTCGCGCGTCGAGAAGGTCTTCGGCACGTAGTCGTCTGCGCCGCAACTCTCGCACGACGTCGAAGCCGCTCATTCCCGCCGATGATGTATGCCCAAGTCGGCAGCGGCGTGCAGGCGAGGGATCCGTGTGTCACGTGCGGCTGTTACGTTGTGGTCTTCACGACCTTCCTCGCAGCCAAGGCGTAGGCGTCGAAGTACTTCTGGAGCCCTGCTGCGGTCGAGCCGTATTCGTTGGAGCCAGCGAAGAAGTCCACGATGACTTCCCGGGTTCTGGCAATTTCGCGCAGGCGGGCCCGTGAGAGCCGCCGTCCCGTATCAGCGAGCGTCAAGTCCATGAGTTCGAGGGCCCGGTACAACGCCCCCTGAGCCAGCTCGGGATTGCTCGGTGTCCAGCGAATCGTCCGGCTGATTTCGCTGCCGACGTGTCCCAGTTGTTCGACGAGGGACAGCGTCGACCACCGTGAGGCGGACAGGTCGCGGTGCTGGATGTCAGTCATCGGCGAACCAATCGCCCCACCAGCGCGGTGATGCCCGCTCGCGTCGCGGCATCATCAACGCCGCGTTTCAAGTCGACCACCGCTTTGATCATGTCCCCGAAGCGTGCCGCAGCCAACGTGCGGAGTTTGTCCATGACGATCGGATCCCCGTCTGTGGCTTTTCTCATCAGCGCTCTACGAAAAGCATTCTACGCTGTCTGAGTCTGCGTCCATTCAGGCGCAGGAAAGGCCGGTCGGTTATCGCGGCTGCAGATTCGGACGAATCATGCTGGCGAGTCCAACCAGAGCTTCGGCCGCGGACGCCCCGCCAGATGATCCTCGAGACACGAAGTAGCACCCGGAGAAGCCAGCAAGGTAGGTCGGCACTTCCGAACGGCGACAGGTTGGCACCGGACGTGACGGCCTCGGGACGGCCGCGAGGGACTCGCGCACGCGCCGGCCTAGCGGCCGCCGGCCACGTCGAGCAAGGCGCCGGTGGTGTACGAGGCGTCGTCCGAGAGCAGCCACAGGATGGCGTGCGCGATCTCGTCGGGCTGACCGGCGCGCAACATCGGCACCACGCCCTTGATGCGCTCGATGCGATCGGGCTGGCCGCCGCTGGCGTGGATCTCGGTGTGCACGATGCCCGGGCGCACGGCGTTGACGCGGATGCCTTCGGTGGCCACTTCCTTCGACAAGCCGATCGTGAACGCGTCGATGGCGGCCTTCGACGCCGCGTAGTCTACGTACTCGCCGGGCGAACCGAGCCGGGAGGCGGCCGACGACACGTTCACGATCACGCCGCCAGTGCCGCCGTGCAGGGTGGACATGCGGCGCACGGCTTCGCGCGCGCACAGGAACGACCCGAACACGTTGATGGCGAACATGCGCTGCAGCCGCGCCGTGTCCATCTGGTCGACGCGCGCCTTCACGTCGACGATGCCGGCGTTGTTCACGAGTGCCGTCACCGTGCCGAGCGCCTGGTCGCAGGTCTGGAAGAGGCGCTGCACGTCGGCCTCCACGGCCACGTCTCCGGGCACGGCCACGGCCGTGCCGCCGGCCGCGGTGATGTCGTACACCACCTGGGCGGCCGCCTCGCGATTCGACTTGTAGTTCACGCACACGGCGTAGCCCCGCGCGGCGGCGAGCAGGGCGGTCACCGCGCCAATGCCGCGGCTGGCGCCGGTGACGAGCAGGATCTTCCTGGCGGTCTCAGTCGGCATCAGCATCCCAATGGAACTTGTGCAACAACCGGTGCGCGAAGGGCGCGAGAGTGAGCCCGGCGACGGCGAGGAAGACGAGTCCGGCATACAAGGCGTACAAGCCCGCGAACACCTTGCCGCCGTTCGTGTGCGGCGGGTCCACCGGGCCCATGCCGCCGAGCAGCATCGCCGCGTTCAGGAAGGCGTCCCGCCAGGCCAAGTGTTCGTAGTAGGCGTATCCCGCCATGCCAAGCAGCAGCGACCCGACGATCAGGGCACCCGCGGCGCCCACGTGATTGACGAGCCGACGCAGGAAGCGCTGCGAGGAGATCGGCCGGTCGGTACGAGGCTCGTAGATCACGGTGACTCAAAGGGACGGCGCTAGTACTCGCGGAACATGCGCGCGATCTGCGCGGGGTCGTGCGTTTTCGTGAGTGCCAGCATCAGCAGCACGCGCGCCTTCTGCGGGTTCAGGTTGTCGGCCGGCACCATGCCCATCACGTCGTAGTCTTTCTGGGCGATGACCCGGCCGTTGCCGGTGCGGTTCGAGCGCACGATCACTGGCCGGGTGGCGGCCGGAAGGGTGGTGAAGGGTTTGAGTGCGTCGCGCTCGGCGGTGGACGTGAGCCCCGCGCCAGTGCCGGCAATCACGATGCCCTTCACGCCGCCGGCCACGAGCGCCTGCGCCAGCGCGGTACTCGGCTGCACGTAGGAATAGAGGATGTCTACTTGCGGCAGGCTCGTGAGGCCCTGTACGTCGAATTCCGACTTGGCCGTGTGGCGCTTCAGCGATGCGCGGTAGAAGCTCACGGCATCGGCGTCCACGTAGCCTAGAATGCCGAGCTCGGTGGCGCGGAACGTCTCCACCCGGTAGGTATTGGTCTTGGTCACATCCCGGGCCGCGTTGATGGCCTCGTTGAGCACCACGAGCACGCCTTTGCCGCGTGCGTCGGGTGAGGCCGCCGTGCGCACCGCGTTCAGCAGGTTCAGCGGACCGTCGGCGCTGATGGCCGAAGCCGGACGCATCGAGCCCACGAGCACCACCGGCCGGTCGTGCTTCACCGTGAGGTTCAGGAAGTAGGCGGTCTCTTCGAGCGTGTTGGTGCCGTGGGTGATGATGACGCCGGCCACCGAGGGATCGCTCTCGTAGATCGCGTTGATGCGATTGGCCAGCGTGAGCCAGTTGGCAACCGTGATGTCGGTGCTGCTCACGTTGGCAATCTGCTCCACCTTCACCCGCGCTACCTGGGCGATCTCGGGCACGGCGGCAATCAGCTCGGAGCCGAGCAGCGCGCCCGACTGGTAATCGGCCAGGGCCGTGGACGACGCGCCCTTCCCCGAGATGGTGCCGCCGGTGGAAAGCACATACACGAGCGGCAGCGGCGCGGCCGGCGCAGGCTGCGCCGCTACGAGGCTCACGTCAGACAGGGCGGCGGCAACGGTAAGGCAGGCAGCGATGCGAGCGGCTGATGCGAACATGACGGGCAGCTTACACCGTCGCCACGTGCCATGAAGCGCTCACGTCGGCCTCATCCCCGGTCGCGCCCCGTCGCGAGATAGGCCGCAAAGATCAGCACCATCACGGTATCGGCGACCACGGCGACGCCGGCCTGATAGCCCAGAAACTGCCGGCCACTCGTGAGCACGAGCGCAATGAAGAGCGCCTTGCCCGCCGACGCCGAGCAGATTGCGAAGCGCCGCACCGCGGGGGTGAAGGCGCCGTAGATCAGCATGGCGCCCGAGATGGTGATGAGCCCGCCCCAGTTGCGCACGACGATGTTGGCCACCGGCCCCTCGAGCGTGTCGCCGAAGGAGGAACGCAGAGCCGCCTGCGGCGACAACATGGCGTAGACCATGGTGCACGTGGCCACGCCCGACACCAGCATGATCCCTTTGATGTGGCCGGCCAACCAGGTCATGAGACACCTCCGGTGAACTTCCGTAGTTGGAAGATGTTGCCTTCGGGATCGCGTCCGTTGCGGGTCAGAAGCCCTCGCCTTCCCACGTCTCGTCGAACACCTCGCCGCCCACAGTGGACGCGACGCGTTGCGCCTCGTCCAGGCTCGGCACTGTGAAGAACAGCTTGATGGGAGTGTCTTCGCGCAGCTCGGGCGGTGACGCAATCGTGATGGTGCTGGCGATGATCGCGGGAACGGCGTGCACGACGAGGTGAATGTCGGCTGATTCCAGACTCGCGTGATCAGCGGTGGCGGACAGTCGGCGCAGCCCGAGCAGCGTTTCGTAGAACACGGCCATGCGCGTCAGGTCGACGGCGTAGATCACGGCGCCAGCGCGTGCGGGTCCAGGCATGCTGCCATTATCGCCAGCCTCGACCAGATCGGCGCGGAAGAGCACGTCCGGGCGCCCTGCGGCTGTCGCCCGGCGCTGCCTCCACCCGGAGGCCGAGATGCTTGTGGCGGGTCTGGCGAGGACAGAAGGAGGAGGCCGCTGGGGCGGCCGCCGCAGGCGTCACTACGGCAGGCCGGGACAGTCGCTTCGGTAGGCTGGGACAGTCACCTCGCTTGATCGAGGTTCGATGACAGTCCCTCACGGCATCATCTTCGGATTCCAGGCAATCTCCCACAGATGTCCATCGGGATCCTGGAAGTAGCCGGCGTAGCCGCCGTAGAACGTATCGGCCGCGGCCTTCACGACGCGCCCACCCGCGCCGGCCGCCTGCGTCATCAGCCCGTCCACCTCGTCGCGCAACCGCACGTTGTGAGCCAGGCACAGGTTGGTCGGCGCTGGTCCATCCACGGGCAGGCCGGTGTCGCGGGCCAGGCTCGCCCGCGGCCAGAGCGCCAGCGTGAGCCCGGGCTGCAGCTCGAAGAACGCCACCGCGCCGTACTCGAACTCGGTGCCGGTGATGATGCCGGGCGTTGGCAAACCCAGGCCATCGCGGTAGAACGCCACGGCGCGCTCGAGGTCGTCGACCCCCAGGGTGATGAACGAGATGCGCGGCTTCATGGACTCATGGCCTCACCGTGGCGACCGTGCACACGGTCGTCCCACGCGCGGGAAACCTGGCCAAGGCCGCAGCGTGCGCGGCATTGAACTCCGCCGTGCCAAGGTCGCGCGGGCACACCGCCACGGCGTCGGCCCCAGCCCCGCGATTGATCTGCAGCTCGACGCGCCCGTTCCGGTTCCGTCCGCGGTCGTTGAATGGGCCAATCTGTCCCAGTGTCTGCCCGGCCGCCACCGTCTGGCCCACGGTCACCTGCGGCGCCACGACATGGTCGTAGATGAGCAGATAGATCGATGCGCTCGACGGGCGAAGCTGAATCTCCACGTCCGTCTGCGGCGCGGCGTTCGGTGTGACGGTCACCACGACGCCGGCGCTGGCGGCGCGCACCGTTGCAGTCTCCGCGCTGGTGTACAGCTCATACGCGGGATTGGCCTGCCCGCTGTCGAGCAGCGCACCGAACGGCAGGAAGTCGGTGAGCTGCCCGAGGTCCACGACCGGCATCGACAGCACCGGGGCCGTGGTGTCGGCGGGTGGCGACGGCGACGAAGGCCCGCCCGAGCCGCCGCAGCCGGCCAGTCCGGCCATGGCGCTCACCAGGACCGTGGCGCCGAGTGCGATGCCGCAGCGATGTGTCGCGAATCCCATACGATGCTCCCACGGGCCAGTGGCGCGCTACTTCTGAATCAGGCAGTTCAACTTCACCGCGAGCTGGCGATCTTCCTGCGGAAAGACGTCGCCGGGCAAGCCGGTCTGGTGCAGGTCGTTGTGGACCACGAACAGATCGCTGCCCGGGCGGTGAATCAGGTTGAAGCGGATGTTGTTCGAGATCTCGTGGGTGCTGGTGTTGTACTGCGTCAGGCTGCGGATGGTCATCCGCGGCGAGAACGTGTAGGCCACGCGCAGCGAGCTGAGGTTCACCAGGAAGTCGCCCCATGGCATCTTCACGTCGTTGCGGTTGTAGTTGAGCTCCGCCGACAGCTGGCTCGACGCGCGCGCGCCGATGCCGTAGGACAGCGATCGCCGGGTGCCGCCGTAGAATTGGTTGGGCTGGAAGGTGACGTGCTGAAAGAAGCGCCTTCCGGGGCTGGAGCGGCGCAGCACGTCGCGGCTGTAGCGGCTGACGAAGAAGTTGTCGCCGGGCCGGCTGAACGCGCTGTCGGTCTGCACGTCCAGCACGGCAGGGAAGAACAACCCGAAGCGGGTCAGGTTCACCTGCTGGTCGTCCACCTCGACCTGGGCGAAGTCGGTGGTGAGCGTCACGTCGAGGTTGAGGCCGGCGGTGACCCCGTAGCGCGCGTTGAGACCGACGTCGCGTGTCCACGTGGTCGAGCGGTGCGCGGCGCTGCCGGCTGGCCCAGCATTCGCCCGTAACTGTACACCCTCCCCAGGCCCGGCAATCCATCCGCCCACGGCGGCCGTAGGACTGTCGGAGGACAACCTGTCATGAAACACATGCTTCTGAAGACCGCCCTGGCCACGGCCGTGGTGGCGGCCCCGCTCGCGGTCTACACGGCCAGTCACCGCGAGGCGCCCATCACGGCGCTCGATCGCGCCGCCGACATCACCGACTGGTACTCGTTTGTGAGCTACGACGACCCGTCGAAGATGACGATG
>Ga0105044_10008438_pt1 | contig 14143 bp, 9 predicted proteins | sample MAT01_FD_78092 | JGI IMG/M metagenome (GOLD analysis project Ga0105044, IMG submission 78092) | Freshwater microbial communities from Lake Fryxell liftoff mats and glacier meltwater in Antarctica - MAT-01 | ecosystem: Environmental > Aquatic > Freshwater > Ice > Liftoff microbial mat | place...
AGCGCCGACCAGCGAAGTCATCGTCATGCCGATCAACAACACCTCGGCGGAGAACTTTGCCGCCTGGATAGGACGTTCCCTTTACAAGCGCTTGCAGGAATCATTCGGCAAGCTCAGCGTCCACCGCCTGCGCGTGACGGTGTCGGAAACTAGCGGCCAGGCAGGAGTCTATACGTTTTCCGACGCCTGAGTGGCGATGGCGGAGCGTTGATCACCGCGTCGGCGGGGTCCATTCGAGCGGTCGCAGCCACGAGGTCGGCATCGGCTGCTTGGCGTGCTCGCTGTTGGCCCAGTACCAGCGGATGACCGCATCGCGCGGTTCCTGGTAGTAGTCCAGGCGCACGGCGTAGGCGCGCCCGGCTTCCAGGGTCACGGTGGTGCTGAACTCCAGCTTTTCGCTCAGGTGCCATTCATCGAGCACCAGCCGGCCATCGAGCCACAGGCGCACACCGTCATCCATCAGGATGGTGAAAGTGCAGGCGCCGCTATGCGCCGGCACCAGCCAGCCGCGCCAACGGACGGAGAAGCTTTCGAAACCGACCCGCTGATCGGGGCCGCGATCACCCCAGTCGAAATCGATGGTCTCATCGACCCGGCGCATCCGCCAGTTGGTGAAATCGGTGTTGTCGAAGTAATCGCCGGTCAGACCAGTGACGGCCATTGGCGGGATCTTCCCGACGGCGGTGGTGAGCTCGCCCGCACCGGTGGTGACGGTCAGATGATGCGCTGCGACCTCCACCTGGCGCGCGTCATCACGGTTGGTCAGGCGCACACGCCCATGGTCGACCGCCAGCAGCGACAGCGCCTCGTCGGCCTGCACGGTGAAGCGGGTGCCGAGCACAGTGAGATCCGCTTTCGGTGTCCGCACGCGAAACGGTGCATCGCTCGTTCGCGGCGTGATGTCGGCGGTGAAGGATCCGGCCAGCAGGTTGACTGCGGCACCGTTGCTCGCCCAGGACAGCTGGGTGCCGCTGGTCAGGTCCAAGCGGTCGCCCTGGCTGGTGGTGATGCGGGCTGAGCTGGAGCCGGTCACCAACAGGCGATCACCTGGGTGGAGCGGCACGGCGCCGTTGCTCACGCGCATCCGACCGGCCTTGTTCTCGCGGATGACGCTGCCCTGCGTGACGAGCAGCACATCAGGCGTCGCCGGACTCCAGGCCAGCGCCAGGGCACCGATGGCGATGCCGACCGCCAGCAGGGCGGCGGCGGTCATGCCCCACGCTGGTATGGTGCGCGTACGACGGCCGCGCGCTGCGCGGCGGTGGGCGCGCGTAGAGACGCTGCTCGCCGGACGGATGGTGGGCGCCATCGAGGTGCGTCCGAGTTCACCCAGCGCGGCATGCTGTTGGGCAATCGCCGCCAGCCGCATGGCCTTGAACGGATCGTTGGCGATCTGCCGGCTGAAGTCCTCGTGACCTACCGGATCGAGCACGCCGTCGAGGTGCATCAACGCCAACGCATCGAAATCCAGCGCGGTGCCTTGCGGCGGCGTCAGCTCACTCGACATGACGGCCTCCGCTGGTCCGGAGGGTTGCGCCGGAGCGGGCAAGTTCACCGCGCACACACTCCGCCAGCGTGCGGTGGATACGGCTGATGGCGACATAGATGGTATTGAGTGGTTTGCGCAGGCGGTCGGCGATGTGCTGACCGGAGAGATCCTCGTGGTAGCGCAACTGCACCAGTTCTTGCGCGCGCGGCGTCAGCTTGGCGATGCAGCGTTCAAGCGCGGCGACCGAGGTGGCGCGGGAATCCTCGCGATCGTGCTGTTCCCACGCCAAGTCTAGGCGGTCGATCACTTCCCCGGCGAGAATCACCGGATTGGCGCGGCGTTTATTCACTGCTTTGAGTGACTGGAAGCGCGCGATGGTGCGCGCCCACGGGCGAAAACCCTCGACATCCTGCACGTCGGCGAACTTCTCCATCACTACGATGGAGACCTCCTGGAAGACATCCTCGGTCAGCGTTGGGTCGCCGGTGATGACGTTGATGTAACCGAGCAGCATCGCGCGGTTGGCCAACAGCAAGCGCAGTGCACTCGCTGGGTCCAAGGGACCAGGCTGGGATCGCCGCGTAGAAGGATCTGCAATGGGCATGGCGATCGGCATGGCTTTATCGTCCGGATACTCCGGAGTACCCGCGGATGTACATGGGATTCCCTCGCCGACCTGGGGCACAGGCAGGCGTGCCGAGCCCTTGTGGGGTGTGCGTTCGCGGCGATGTGGTCCGGTTGCCATCCGCGCCTCACCAGTTGGTCGGTTCGGTGATCAGGCGTTGTACCCAACGGATGGTGCCGCCCATGTTGCGTGCATGCGTCTGGGTGCGGTATTCGTGCCCGGCTTCGGAGTGGCTCGCGTTCATCGGCCAGACCATGTAGTGATCACGGTCTCTCCCAAGCGAGTGATCGAGCATGTGGTAATCCATCGCCATCACCGCCGCACTCCATTCGACGCGGTACCACAGCCGGACCTCTGAGTTCCTGAGGTTCTCGAAGAAGCTCTGGTCATTGTTGAATTCGGCTTGTTCGTTAGGCGTCATATCAATCCAGGAACGGAATCCTTTGCTGCCGCCGGCACCGCAGGTGACGACGAAGGTCGCGCCGCTTTCGCGCCAGACGCGGAACCAGGACATGTTGATCGAATGGGAACGTGGTCGCTGGTCGCCACGCTCCCATTCGGCGAAGCTGCCGGCACTGACCGTGGTGCCAGTCGGCTGACTCTGATCCCAACCGTTGTTCACCGCCGGCTGCGGATCGGGAAAGCGCAGGTAGGGTTTGCCGAAGTTGGCGTCGCCATAATCGACTGGGTTCGGCGACACCGGCGTACGGATCGGGTTGTAACTGGCAGTCAGCTGGGTGGCGAATGGCGGGCGCTCCATCACATACATCGGGAAACGTTTGGCGGTCCGCAACGGGAACAGCGCCGGATCGTCGGCGTTGGTGGCATTGAATTTTGGGCCAAGCTTGTTGTCCCGCACGTCGATCCAACCAAAGGTCTCCTTGTTCGCGCCGACCGTATTGTCAGGCGCTGGCCAGCCGATGCGTGAGGCTTCCTGGATCCAATTGCACGCCGACATCAGCATGATGCGGGCCTGGGTTTCGCGTACGACCGCCTCCATTTCCTCGGCATCGGCGCGCATCCGCACCAGGAAAGTCAGGGTCAGACTGGCGAGCAGGGCAGAGATGCCGGCGACAATAATGAGGATGGTGCCGGAACGAGCAGGAGAGGGCATGGCAGGTCAGTTGCTGTCGAGGGTGGCGTCGTTGGTGGAGCCATCGTTATCCCATTTGGCCCAGCCACCGTCCTGCTTGCGCTGTTGACGTGCGCCGCGCAGAGTGGTTCCGAACGCGCTGAATGACATTTCGGACGTCTGCCCGGTGAGCGCGTTGGTCCAGGTCACCCGCGCCACGTTGACGAAGCGGGTGTTCTTGATGAGTCGTTGGACCGACACCTCAAGGCCAGGCCAATTTTGCGGGCGTACGGCTAAATGGTTATCGGCGATTGCGGACCAGAGATTGAACTCATTGTGACTGCCTTCGCCAGAATGGTAGCCGAGGTGGTAGTGGCGGCGGTGACGATCACGCAAGGTGTTCGGATCGTTGCTGGAGCGCGGGTCGATGATGCCGTAGCTGGTCTGGTAGGAATTCCGGTACTTGCCACGTGGCGTTTGCTGCCCGCCGTCGCCATTATTGAAACTCCCACTCGGATCGATCAGCCACTTAGGTATACCACCCCGGTTGCAGTTGTCATTCCATGGAACGTAAAAAGCGTAGACCGCATTGGCCGGCAGGTAGTCGCACAGGCCGTAAAAACCCAGCGCTTTTTCCAATCCGCTGATCTGTCCATAGGCCCACGAATGCGGGACGGAGATCGAACCGCCGACGCTTGCGTACGAATTGGTCGTGGTCGTGGTCGTGGATGGTGTTCCGCCCGTGGTGCTCACCGAGATGGGCGAGAGTTGTCCGGCGTCGAGCGTGCTCGAACGATTGGCAAACAGGCTGTAACGCCCGAAGCGCAGGTCGGTGTTGTTCTTTTCCGCCATCTGACCGCGCCACCACACGCGCGGATTTCCCATCGCCCAGGCGGTATCACGGGGATCGTGACCGGTGGCATCCTCACCATCTGCGACCGCTCCCGGCCAACTGACCGAAAACTTGGTGAAGGGCATGCCCCTCTCGGCACCTCCAGCCCGCAAGCCTTGTCGACCGGTGTCGTTGGGGTCATCAACGTTGGTCCAGAAATCGAGGTCACGATGCGCCAATTGGTAGCCGGCGCGCAGCACGGCGTTCTCCATGGAGAGGCGGTTGGCGGTGGTCACCGATTGTGAGGCGACCCGGAAAGCTGCGGTCGCGGTATAGACGATCATCATCCCCAAGCTGATCGCGATCATCAACTCGATCAGAGTGAAGCCGCGGTGGTTGAAACGGTTGGCGCGCATTGGTCACCTCAACGGATGGTCATGGGGAGGCGGGGATCATAGAAATTGAAGCGCGCAACGGTGGTGGCGCGCAGACGCACCGAGCGTGGGACGCTGCCACGATCAAGGACGCGGTTGAAATTACGGTCGGCACCGTACAGGCCGGAGAAACGTTTGCGGTTCTCCAGTCCGTCGCCTCTGTCCCACTGGTCGCCCATGCGGTTCGAGCCGATAATGGAGGAGACATCAGAGCCGGTGGCGCGGGTGGAGACGTCCACCATGAACGACAGCACCTTCTCCGGATTACGGAAGGTATAGAGCTGCTCATCGCGGAAATCGACGCGGTTCATGCGGCCGGCGAAGTCGCGATTCCGCAATGGTCCAGGCAGCGGATACTTGCTGGCATCAACCGGTGCGCCTGGGGCGGTTTCGCAATCTTCGTAGGACTGCCAATCCACTGCCCAGAACACTATCTGGCGACAGCGCTCGGCGGGCTTGAATTCTTTGGTCAAGGTCGAACGCGCCAGATCACCCCAGAAGTTCGTATAGTCCGCGGTGCCCATGACGCTGCCATCGGGCAGGAACTTGCTCGGGGTGGCACTGGTATGTGGCAGCGTCGGCACCGGGTATTGATAGCTGACCCCCAGGTTGTGGATCGGGCGTGCAGGGATCGGTTTCCATTGCGCTGCCGCGACCGTACCGATGCCAAAGTAGTTTTCGAAGTGCGTGCCGGTGAGTGGCGGTTGGAACAGGTCGAATTCGATGAGTGGAAAATCCATCATCTGTGAGCGCTGCAATGGTCGTGGCGCGCCCCAGTCATAAGGAAATGACGCGGCGTAGCGCATGATCAGATTCATGCAGCGTTCGTGGTAATAGGTGATAAGATCGTGGGTCAGGTTGATGGCGGGCGAACCTGACATCGATGCTCCGATCGCCACGCCACTGCCGCTGGCGGACGGTTGGCCCCCGAGTTCGGTCAGACTTTTCCAGCGCGTCATGCAGGTGGCGGCGTGCGACAAGAAGCGCATGGCTTGAACCTGTTTCCAGGCGGTGTGCTGATAATCATCGCCGCTGGCATCCAGCGTTCCCGGCTCAAACGTGGGCACGATGGTTGGAATGGGATTGGGCTCATAGAACGTGGCCGCCGACAAACCTTTGAGAGCGCAGTATTTCAATGCCGATTGAAGGTACGCGATGGCCAAGGCTTCGGTCGGGGCGTTGTCGTAATTGTAAGCCTTGTACGCATCGAAAATGCCACGGATGTCAGAGTCCGCGCCAGGGATCGGCGTGCCAGTCGGAGAGGTCGCCTCCCAGCAGTAACTCTCTCCACCGAAGTTAAAGGTCGGCGCGTTTGTGGGCAGAAACTCGCTGAGTGCGCCATTGTTGTGGGCTTTGTGATAGTGTAGGCCCTGCATAGGCGCGGAAGGATACGGCATCAGGTACGGCCACGCCTTCCACGGGAAGATCCCGATGGCGTTGTGTTGGGCGAATCCAGTGACTGCGATGACCATTTTTTGAGTTTCATTCGGCGGCGCGATGCGCATGCCCTGTTCCTCGGTGTTCGAGGTCGCCATCGGTTGCGAGTAGTAGAGATAGCCGCCCTGGGCAAGAATGCCTTGGATCTCGTCGGCGTCGCTGTCGAGTCGCCGCGCGATGTCCATCGGCAGTGGGATCAAACCAAAACGATGGGTCGCGATGCGCGATTCGAGATCCCACGCCTGCGAACGGTAGGCCACCGGCACGTCCCATGGACCGATGCCTTCGGCATCAATCGCCGGGTTGGCGTTGTGCGAGGCATTGAAGCTCTCGACCATCTCCTCGGCCTTGGCGGAAGCGTAGAGTTGGTAACGCGCCAGCAGCTGGGTCTTGATGCCCATTGGGTAGACCATCATCACGCTAATCACGCCGATCGAGACCAGCACCAGCGAGATCGCGACTTCGAACAAGGTGAAGCCGCTGCGCACACGACGACCGCTCGCCCGGGTGCGATCAACAGGATGAGGAATGGTCGATCCAGACATGGCCACGCTTCCCGATCACCTGGGTTGGGATCGCTGAGCAGACGTGGCGAGGAATTTGGTTCCGGACACTCAAGTATTTTACAATTACTTACGACACAAAGAGATAGGACTTCCGTGTGGTTCTAACCCAACAGATAAGCATGGCTGCCAGGTGCTGTACATGGCACTTTTCCAACCTTGCTCGCAGCAGGTGATACGCAGGACGATTCGTGCGGTACCACCACCATGAAACGCCGCACCCCGCTGGATCTCCAGCGGGGTGCGGCGCGAACACGAGCACGTGCACGAGGTGTCAGATCACTTGGTGAACATCTTGTCCTGCTCATTGCCACCCGAGATCAGGTAGGCAACTAGGTCGAGCATCTCGTCCTGATTGAGGCGGTTGAACAGGCCGGGTGGCATGGTCGACACCGTGATCGGGATGGTGGTGGTGACGTCGGCCTTCTTGACCTTGGTGGTCTGCGAGGGATCCAGCGGGCTGGTGGCGATCAGAAGTTCGCCGTTCTCCTCGCCGACTTTCTTGCCCATCACCGAGGCACCGTCTTTGGTTATGAACATGGAGGTCTGGTATTGGTCGCTGATGACCTTCGACGGAGCGATGATCGATTCGAGCAGATCCCGCGGGCTGAACTTGGTGCCGACGGTCGACAGATCCGGACCCACACCAGCGCCTTCACCAGCGAAGCGATGGCAGATGGTGCACTGGGTGGCGTTGAACATCGCCTTGCCGTTGGCGTAGTCGCGTTTGCTCAGGCCTTTCTGCGTGAGCGCGGCGGCAGCGTCGATGGTCCACTCACGACCTGGGCCCTTGGGCTGCACCAGCGGTGCGATCACCGGCTTGGGGCCGCTCGCGAGTTTGTCCGGCGCCAAGTCCGCACGTTCCGCTTCGGGCACGTGTTGCCACGCGGCGTCGCGGATCATGCGCAGGAAGCCCTTGAAGCTGTTGCCGCCCTTGGCTTCGTTCTGCACGCTCTCGAACCAGGTGAAGTAGGTGATGCGCTGGTCCTTGGTCCAGCCGTTCTTCACCACGCTTAGCGCATCGGCGTAGTGCATGCGTTGGCTGATCGGCTTTGACGCGATCATCTGCGCGATGCCACCACCGTAACCGCCATTGCGTTCGATCAGGCGATCAAGGTCCTTGTTCGGTGGCAGCGATTCATCCTTCAGCATCTGGTCGAGGACTTTGGTCGTCACCGTCGGTGAACCGAGCACCGCCAGCAAACTGGCAAGATCGCGGTTCAGGCGGTAATCGCTGGAGGGGAACAACGGGTCGATGCTCGCGGCCATGCGCAGCGCCACCGTTGGATTCGGCTGACCCCAGCGCGAGACCATTAGCGACGCGGCGCGCAACGCCTCCAACTGCGTGTCGACGTCGAGCTTGGCGAGGTCGAGACCGAGCCACGCTTCAGCAGCGCGGTTCTGCAACGACTTGTCACCGGTGCGAGCGAGTGCGATCAGCGCAGTGATCAGCCCTTGCTGCTTCTCGCCGAAGACTTTTTCTTGCCACGATGCGACCGGCTGGGTTTCGATCACTCCACGCGCAGCGAAGCGCACGAAACGGTCCGCGTGTCCCAGGTGTGGCCACGCAGCGGCGACGGCGGCGGGATCCTGACGGCCGAGGAAACTTTCGAGTTTGCGACGGATGGTTGCTTCGGGCGTGAGCGCAACGGCCTTGATCGGCGTGGTCGATTCCGTTCCGGAATAGGTCAGGCGGTAGAGCCCCGACTGCGTACCACGACCACCGACCGCGACGTACATCGCACCATCGGTGCCGACGGTCGCGTCCGTGAGTGGCCACGGTTTGCCGAAGGCGAACTCCTCTTTCACCGTGGTATAGCTGGCGCCCTTAGGCTCCAGGTGCAGCGCGTACATGGTGCCGAAGGTCCAGTCGAGGATGTAGACCGCCTTCTGGTATTTCGCGGGGAACTTCGCGCCGGTGGCGACCAGCACACCGACCGGGCTGCCGGGCCCGATGTCCATTAGCGCCGGCAGGCTGTCGGCGAACCAGCCCGGAGGATTACCGGAACCGCTGCGCCAACCGAAGTCGGCGCCGAGGGTGTTGTGGGTGGCGCGGGTCGGCCGGTACCACGGCGTGCCCATGTCCCATTCCATGTCGCTGTCCCACGAGAACAGGTCGCCCTCCAGATTAAAGGCGAGGTCATACGCGTTGCGGTAGCCGATGCCGACCAGATCCCACTTCGTGCCGTCGGCGTTGAAGCGCGCAACCCAGCCACCCGGAGCCATGGTGCCCTTGGCGTGGCCGTTGGCGTCCCAGTGACGTGGCAGCAGAATGTCTTCCTGCCAAATTTTCGGCGGCAGATAGGTATCGAACGGCTCGGGCATCTTGGTGAAGTTGCCAGCGGTGAAGTAGATCATGCCATCGGGGCCGAGTGCCAAGCCGTGTGGGCCGTGCTCGCCATTGCCGTCGATGCCCTTGAGTTTGGTGACCTTGTCGAACGAGTCGTTGTTGTCGGTGTCCTGCAGGCGGTAGATGCCGCTGCCGTTGTTGCGGTAGCTGCCACTGATGGTGACGTAGAGGCTGTCGTGCGCCCACAGCAGGCCCTGCGCCGAACCGGCGGCGACATCGAGCTTTTCGACCTTGGTGGTCTCGGGATCCGCGCCTGGAGCGCATGGCGTGATGCGGTAGAGCGCGCCGTTCTGATCGCTGGCGATCAGGCGGCCCTTGGGATCGGCGCACAGGCTGACCCACGAACCCTGTTCGCCTTTCGGTACGTGGTAGATGACTTCGGCTTTGAAGCCCGGCAGCAGCGTGAGCTGATCCGCCGGCGTGACGCTGCCGCCACCGCCGGGTCTCGAACCGGCGAACACGTCGCCCCAGGGATCCTTGCCGAGTTTGCCGAGATCCGCCGAACCCTTCCAGGCGGCGTCGTTGAAGCCGGGTTTCTCCCAGCCATCGGCCTTGTCTCCGCTCTTCCACGAGGCATCCGACACCACTTCGACGGTCTTGCCGGCCTTGTCCTTCATCACCAGCTTGGCCACCATCGCCGCCTGTCCGTCATCATTGCGCCCTTCGACTGCGATGACGTTGGCGCCGGCCTTCAGGTGTTTGGCCACGTCGACGTTGACCGGTTCCTTCCACTCATCCGACTTGCCGACCTGGACACCGTTGACGAACACCGTCGCGTGGTTGTCGCAGGTGACCATCAGCTTTGCCGACGCGGGGACCGTCTCGACGGTGATGGTCTTGCGGAAATACACCGACTGGTTGGCGCTGGCACTCGGCGAGTTCCAGATCCACAGCGGGGTATCCGCCGCCTGGGCAGCGCCGCCCATGGCCAGGATCGCGAGGGAAGTAGTCAGGAACGTACGCAGCATGGAGTGGTCCAGGTAGGTTGGAATTTGTTGCAGGATCGTCAGTGCGGATCCACGTCAGCCGCGACATCCACGATGTCGCGGCTGACGCGTCGCATTACGGCATCACTTCAACGTGGTCAGCTTGATGTCCTTGAACTGGATCTTCATCGGCGGGCCCTGATGGAGCTGGAACGCCAGGATGCCTTCCTTGACTGCGTCCTTGGCCGATTCATCGATGGTCTCGGACATCAGCGTCCCGTTGATGGTGTGGGTCATGGTCGCGCCCTTGGCCACGACCTTGTAGAGATTCCATTCGCCTTTGCCCTTCACCGACGCCTGGAGCGCCTTGCCGTCAGCGAACTGTTCGGTCTTGGTCTTGGTCTTGCCGTCGCCGAGCCACGCACGCTGGCCGCGCGCAGCAAGGATATCGCGGCCGGTTTTCTCGCCGTAGTTAATGCCGGTGTAGGTCAGGCCTGCTTCGATGTCGGCCTGGTAGCCGGCGACCACGAAGTTGCCCAGATCCTTCGAACGGTATTGCAGGCCGGAGTTGGCCGAGTCGCTGAGGATGCGGTACTGGAACTCGATCTCGAAGTCAGCGACCGTGCCTTTGCGCCAGATCAGGAAGGTGTTGCCTTTCAGCGGTGCGGCAGCGGTGGACTCGCCGGTGATGGCGCCGTCTTCAACGCGCCACAGACCTTCAGCACCTTCCCAGCCGTCGAGGGTCTTGCCGTCGAACAACGCGATGGCATCAGCAGCGAAGAGGGGAGCGGAAGCAGCGACGAGCGCGAGGGCAGCGTGACGCATTAAGGACAGGGCCATGGTGGGTTCCTAGAATCGTGGGGGATAGGAGTGGTTGGATATGCAGAAGCGGAGTGATGTCGTGATCGTGACGCAGAACAACCCGCACGGCGCAGTTGTCAGAGATACGGGATCACACGTGTTGCGTTCGCTGATTTCTCCGCGTTTTAGCAGACGAAATCCGGCACAGGAAAATAGCACAGTCGCAACACGACAATCCCCACGCAGTCGCTCAGGCGAGTGACGGCGTGGGGATCAGATCATCGTCAGGTTATTTCTTGTTCTTCCGATAGTCGCCAACGTTCGGCGCATCCGGATTCACGTCAGGTCCGAAGTAGCGCAGCAGCACCAACGGCTCGGTGGTCGAGGTGTTCTTGAACGTCACGCCCTTCATGGCGGCGTTCTCGGTGATGTAGACTTCGTCTTCGGTCAGCTCGGTGAAGCCGATCATCTTCGGGCTGCTGATGCGCATGGTGTTCATGTAGCCTTCACCCTGCACGACGATGGCGCTCGATGCACCCTTGTCGGTGATGGTGCAGGTCGCGCCCGGATCGACGGTCAGTTCTTTGGCGCTGAAGTACTGTTTGCCCTTCACGCGGCCGTAGACCACCCACTTATCGATATAGCCCTGCGCGGCGGTGTCGGCGCACGGGATCGGTTCAAGGTAATGGTTCGCATGGAAGTGCGGATCGACGTTCGCTTCCCAGTCAAGCTGGTCGACGATGTAATCCACGTCCTGCTTCTTGTCGGCGGGCACGTCTTTGACGAGCAGATCCCAGGGAACTGGACGGCCTTCGACGAGGTTCTGGTACATGCCGAACACGTCGCTGCCCCACTGCGGCTCATAGGTGCAGAGCGACCCAGGCGCGTGCAGGATGCCTGGGCCAACCAGCCAACCGGTGCCGGGCTGCAGACGCTGTGCGGCGGACAGATTCAGCAGGCCGTTGTCACCTTTGTTCCAGTCGCGCAGGCACTGCTTCACCTGTTCCTTGGTCGTGCCGGGGTTCAGGCCATAGAACGTGTAGGCGAAATTGTTCTCGACGTTGTTGTGTTGCGGCGGGAAATAATAGGCCTCGGGCTTGCCCTGCTGACCGACCTTGCTCGCCAGATCGAAGTCGTGGTGCATATGGTGCGGGATCGGGCCCATGTTGTCGAAGAACTTCGAGTACACCGGCCACTTGCCGTATTCCTTCCAGATCCGATCGCCAACGATGTCGGCGCCGACGGCCTTGATCGCCTCGCGCAAAGTGAAGCGAGAGTTCTCGTGCACGATGTAACTCAGGCCTTCGTCCTCACGACGGTTGTCGTTGGCGGCTTCAGTGGTCGAGCCGAACCAGCGCTCATCGATGCCGCCGCGGTCGAGACCGAACGCATACAGATCCTTGGGGTCGAGCTTGAGGCGCTGACCCGGCTGCAGGAACGAGCGCGGCACCCAGTTCGGCGCCAGACGCAGCAGACCACCGTTGGTCTTGAGCGCGGCGGTGACGGCGGCTTTCACATCGGCGGCGGCGGTCAGGGTGGTCAGTTGGCGAACATCGCGAGGAGGGGCGGCGGGTGAGATCATCGGAGGCTTCCTTCGTAGGTGGGCGAAGCGTGGGGGTGATGAAAAATGCGGTGAGCGAGGGCCGAGGGGAGCCGATGGCAGAGAGTGGTTGCCCTGGGATCCGCAGTGCGTCAGTCGCTGGTTCTCGCGGGACGATCCCAACGAGTTCCACATTTGCAAAGACATATACAGACATACACAGAAGGCGTTGCATCCGCCCAGGTAACCCATCCACACATGTTCGCTCAAGAACGCCACATCCTGATTCTGGACCTTCTCGACAGGGAGGGCTCTGTCCGCGTTGCCACGCTGGCCGAGCGCCTGCAGGTCACTGAAGAGACCGTTCGTCGCGACCTCGAACGCCTGGGAAATGATGGGAAGCTGCTGCGTACACATGGTGGCGCGCTGCCGCTTGATGCATCGAAACGTGAGCAGCCCTTCGAAGTCCGCCGCAGCGCTCAGCAGCGCGAGAAGGATGCCATCGCGCGCATCGCCGCCGAACAGGTTCACGACGGCGAGGTCATCGCCATCGACGGCAGCTCCACTGCATTTGCCGTCGCGCGTGCACTGGCGGATCAGGCGATCACGGTGATCACCACCTCAATGCCGGTGATCATGGCGCTCGCCCAGCGCAGCCGCATCCGCGTGGTGTGTGCTGGTGGGACACTCGATCGCACCTCAATGTCACTCTCCGGCGCATTGACCGAGCAGGTGCTTGACCACTACAACATTCATCGTCTCTTCCTGTCCTGCGCTGGGGTCGATGCCGACCGTGGCCTGACCGAAACCGCCGATGGACTCGCCGCCGTGAAACGCCGCCTGATCGCCCGCGCTGACCGCACGTACCTGCTCGCTGACCACACCAAGTTCGGTGTGCGTGGCGGCGTGACCTTCGCCGGCATCGATCAGATCGATGCGCTGATCACCGACCGCATCGCCGACCCCGATCAACTTGCCCGCATCACCCAAGCGGGCGTCACCATCCACCAGGCCGACTGACCTCGGCAGTTACCAGCACGCAAGGATTGCCAGCCATGAGTAAGCACCCCAACAATTATCCCAAGCTGCATAACGCCACGTGGCCCGGTCTGGTGGGCAAGGGCGGCACCGGCCCGACGGACGAGCCGTTCATCGACTTCGACACCATGCTCGACATGACGGCGAAAGCCGATGTCGATGGCGTGAAGTTCGATGGCATCGACATCTTCCTCTTCAATCCGCACCTCGACATCGACGCCAGCGATGACGTCTTGGAACAGCTCGCCGACAAGGTGAAGGCCAAGAACCTCACCATCGGCTCGTTGGTCGCGCCGGTGTGGGGCCCGACGGGCGGCGGTTCCGCTTTCGGCAGCGACGAAGACCGCGCGAAGTTCATCGGCCAGGTGAAGAAATCCGTCCGCATCGCCAACAAGCTCAAGGAGCTCGGCGTGCGCAGCGACAACCTCATCCGCATCGACTCGTCCGGCGGTCCCGCTGATTGGGCGAAGGATCCAGCCGGCAACACCAAGAAGATCGCCGACACCTTCCGTGAAGCGGGCAAGATCGCCAAGGACAACGGCGAACGTCTTGCCGCCGAAGGTGAGATCTGCTGGGGTGGCATGCAGAGCTGGCGCAAGATCGCCGACCTGTTCGAGAAGGTGAACATGCCCGGCGTCGTCGGCATGCAGTCCGACATGGCGCACACGCTGCTGTTCCTGATGGGCTACAACGCGCCGGAAGACGCGCTGCTGCCAGCCAATTACGATTGGAAGGACAAGGACGTCTTCTACGCCGCCTATAAGAAGATGACCGACGTCCTGCGTCCGTGGACCCTCGACTTCCACGTCGCTCAGAACGACGGCACGGTCAAGGGCCAGGGCTCACACGACAAGACTGGCCGTCACTGCCTGGCAAAAGATCCCAACGGCAAGTTGGAGATCACCAAGGCCGCCGGCTACTGGCTGCGCGACGACAAGGGCCAGGTCACCAAAGCGGTGAAGCACCTGTGCTGGGACGGCTGCATGTTCCCCAACGCGGTGATGAAGAACCAGCAGACCTGGAACGACATCCTTGC
>Ga0105044_10008439_pt1 | contig 14140 bp, 14 predicted proteins | sample MAT01_FD_78092 | JGI IMG/M metagenome (GOLD analysis project Ga0105044, IMG submission 78092) | Freshwater microbial communities from Lake Fryxell liftoff mats and glacier meltwater in Antarctica - MAT-01 | ecosystem: Environmental > Aquatic > Freshwater > Ice > Liftoff microbial mat | place...
GGCCGCCACGCTTCCCCGCTTCGATCGTGATCCGTGTCCGCCAATCTTCATTCATCGACTTCTCCCGAAAACTCTGTGCTCCGCGATACCGATCGATTATATCACCCGGCACAATCCGCACCGGGTCGATTTGCCCACTCCTCAACCCTGATTCTTCCACACCATCACCTGCGCGATCGTCTGGGCGTCATCGCCGCTCAGGCCGATCGCTTTGCGCAGTTTGTTGATGAACTCCTTTTCCTCCGCTTCGACGACACCGTCGGCGAGGATGAGGTCGCACGCATTCGCGAACGCGGCGCGGTGCAGATTCTCCGGCAGCACCTTCGCGCAGGTTTCGAGCGTGACATCGACGCCCTTCTTGTTCAGCATCCCGCACATGCGATCGATCGTCTTGTTGATCTGCTCGCTCGACCAGTCGGAAAACATCTTCATGCGGAGCAGAACCGTGACGAAGCCCTGTACCTCTTCGTCGCTGATGTGTCCATCGCTCGCGTTCGCGGCCAGCAGGATGCCCGCGAAGGCGTCCTGTTTCGTCAGTTTCTGGGGTGCCTGATTCCCGAACGCATCGTCCATCAAAGCCATGTTGATCTCCTATCCCGGATGGAACTGAAGTGTGAGAAAAGTCTAACCAGCCGTCCGCCGTTTCGCCAGCGAAATTATCGAATTCCGATCAGTGGGGATCCGGCGGAGCCGTGAGTCGAAACATCCGAACCGATCCACCGCCTGTCCCAACCGCGATCATCCGCCCCGACAGGCTGACGGCTACCCGCGAGGCTGTATGGCGCAACGGTCCGAGGGTGAACACATGCTGGAACGTCGAAGTGTCCCAGAGCCGAACGGTACGGTCGGACGATCCGCTGACGAGACGCGTGCCATCGGGTGTCATCGCCAGCGAAAACACTGCCCCCAAATGCCCCTCGAATCGCCCCACTTCTTCGAACGTCTCCGGATCGAGTATTCGAATCACGCCGTCCTGTCCGCCGACGTACAATCGCCCGCCGTGCGTCAGCAATGATTCGGGTGTCGGCACTCCCGGTACCACGGTCGGCGAACCACCCCGAACCGCATCGAACACTGCCAGCACTCCCTTTTCGCTGGCGTAGTCTCCGACCGCCACGAATAGTTTTCGCGCACCGGGTCCGAAACACACCGAACGCGGATGGCCTCGCCCGGGAGTTTTGCTCGACCACGCCTCGCCACCCGTCGCGGGGTCACGGACCGACACGCCGGACGATGTCGCAACGGCGATGGCGCGTCCGTCGTCGCGATACGCGATGCCACACCCATCGACCCGATCCGCAGGCGGGATCGTCCGAACGACTGTCCCCGCACCGTCGAAAATCCGACACGCACCGTCCCGGTCCACAACGGCGAAACCTTTTGATCGGGGATCGAAGGCGATTTCGATGGCACTCCCGCGAGCGACTTCGCGTGCGGGGGCTTCCGGTGCATCCGGGGGAAGGGCGTAAATGGGGATCGGGAGCGCGCCACCGGCATAGAGTTCGCCGGTCGTTGGGTGAAACCCCAGGATGAGGACCGTGCCTCCTGTGACCGGTCGTTCGATCTCGTGGTCCGGTGGGGTGACTCGCCACACGCGCACGGTCTGATCGAACGAGGCCGTCACGACCCGCTCGGAATCGGGCAGGAACGCCAACCCCGCCAGTCGCTCGGAGTGTCCGTCACCGGCGAATACTTCACCGCCTCGCACCACGTCCCAGACCCGAAAACCGCCGTTCGTCCCTGCTGTCGCGAGGAATCGACCGTTGCCGCTGAACACCGGAAGCACGTCGGTCCGTCCGAATTCCGGGGGCCGTACGTCAATCGGTCGTTGCCCTCCCCACCGGAGTCGGATTTTCATTCGGTGGGGAATGTCGGTCGCTGCATCCCGGTCGGGCAGGACGGCGGCGAGCGACGTGCCGCCCGGTCCCCACGCGACGTGCCACGCTCCCCGGACTTCGACCGGCGGCTCGGCTTCGTCGCCCGACGCCATGTCCCACGCTCGCATCGTCTCCGATACCCCGACCAGGACGAGCCGATCGTCGGGCGAGAAGACCGGCGCAGACGCATGGATCTGAGGATCGACCGACACCGTCCGACGCAGCGTACCGCTCGCCACGTCCCACCATCGGAGCACTTTCGCTCCGGTCTGTGGGTTCATCTCCAATGCGGCGACGCTCTTCCCATCTCGACTCCACGCCGCACCGATGTAGTTCCCACCCGTTCCGCCGAAGGTCCGGGGTGGTGTCTGAGTGTGCAACGAGATGACAACGGGGGGATTTCGACGCGAGGTCAAAAAGATCGAGGCCCCATCGGGGTGGAAACAACCTGCTCGTCCGTCGGGGAACGTCTGAACGCGGTGAATGTTCATTCCGAGGTTCCAGAGTTGAGCATTGTTGTCCACGGTAATGAGGACGAGCGGTTCGCCGCGCGGTGCGGCGGCGATCGAACGCGGAAAGTCGCCGAGGACGAGCGTCTGGCAGCGGTCACGCGTCGCACCGTCGAGGAAGTGGAACTCCCATCCTCGGTCTTCCGGTGGGGTCTCGAACAGGAGTTGGCAGGCCTGGGGGTAGTCGTGAGCGAGCGCGAGTCGGTGGGCCAGACCGAGTCGGTTGGCGGACGCAATCTGCTCGGCCCGTCGCCGCGCCTTCTGTTCTTCGCCCGCGAATTGGATCGCCTTCGCACGTTGCGCGTCGGCATCCTTTCCGGCTTTGATCGCCGCATTCCGTTCGACTTCCAGTTGTGATGTGAACGACGCGGTCCCGACGATCGCCCCGATAATCGCAAGCATGCACACGACCGCGAGTGCTGCTGCGGTCGGTCGCCGTGCCATCCACTTGAGGAGCCGTTCACCACGTCCGACCGGTCGAGCGGTGATCGGCTTCCCGTCCTGCCAGTTCCGAAGGTCGTCGGCGAGTGCGTCGGCGTGCGGGTAGCGGTCGAGTGGTGATTTCCGCAGGCATCGCAGACAGATCGTTTCGAGGTCGCGCGGCACCTTCGGATTCAGTCGGCGGGGCAGGATCGGTTCGTCGGTGCGAACTTTCTCAAGGAGCGACAGGGCCGATGGCCCATCGAACGGCGTGCGACCGGTGAGACACTCGTAGAGGATCGTTCCGAGGGCGTAAATGTCGGCGGCGGGGCCGATGATGCGTTCGTCGGCCGCCTGTTCGGGTGCCATGTAAGCCGGAGTACCGACGATCAGTCCCGTGGTCGTCATCCGAACATCCGCGAATCGTCGCGCCAGCCCGAAGTCACCGACCTTTGGTGTACCATCGTCCCCGATGAGGATGTTGGCTGGTTTGATGTCGCGGTGAACGATGCCGGTCCGATGTGCAACAGCGAGGGCACGGGCGACGAGTTCGACGATGTGAGCCGCGTCGCGCATCGCGATCGGGTTTTTCAACAGATCGGAGAGGCTGCCACCGGTCAGGAGTTCCATCGCCATAAACGGTGTGGCGTGACGTTCACCCGTCTCGGGATCGGTGACGGGTGCTTCGCCGATCTCGTGAACCTGAACGATGCCGGGGTGATTGAGGGACGCGGCGGCCTGTGCTTCGCCGAGGAACCGCGCGACCAGTTCCGGATCGCGGTATTCGGTGTTGTGCAGCATCTTCAGCGCGACGACGCGACCGAGCGCAATGTTTCTGGCCTTGTACACCACGCCCATTCCGCCGCGACCGAGCATGCCGAGGATTTCGTAACCGGCGATGAGCGAGGTAGACGACGCGACCGCAGGCGGACGGACGACGGCGCGGAGGGTTGGGGTGGTCATCGCACGGGTTCCTTGTGGGCGAGTTCCTCGCAAATCTGTTTCAATATGGAACGCGGACGCCCACGACGCAAATCGATCGGAGTCACTCACCGTTCGGCGGAATCCGTCCCTTCGATCACACCGAAAAATTCACGCAGCAGTGCGAACGGAAACTCCCGATTACCGCGTGATCGAAGAGAGTATGCGTCTTCCCCGAATGCCATCCACCCTCGCTTTCCCCACCGCCACTGGAAATCGCGTCGAGTCACCGTCCGCGTGTACGCCTCGACCCACGCCGCTTCTGTCGCCGTGAACAGTCCGGACGCGGACACCGCATCCCGGAGCATCGACGGATACTCCTCCTCGTATTCCCGGAGCGGGGCGACGTATAAGCCGAGTAGGATCCGGTTCATCCACGGTTCGCGGCCCGAGTTGTTGTGGGTGGCGAGACATCCGATCAGCGTTTCAAACTCTTCCCGGCGAAATACGTCGCTCATCTGCTGAAAATCCATCCAGCCGAGCAATGCCGGTTCGGAGAGCGATGGGTGGATCAACTCCAGCCGATGTTGATATTCGGACAGGGTGAGCGTCAGCCCGAATTCCTGTGGAAAGGGAAACTCGATCCGAACTCCGCCGAATTCGGTGCCGGACAGTTTCCGCTCATCGGCAAGCAGGGAATCGCATCCTCGGAAATTGACCCCGAGGCGAAGATAGCGAACCCAGAATATCCGGTCTCGAAGAAATGGTTCAGCAGTCGGCAATTTCACTTTCCTATCAGGGCTCCTATCGTTCTACCAAAGCCGAACCCCGAGCGTGAGCGAAGTGGGGTGCGTCGCACACGTCAGGCAACGCACCCCCACTTCGCTCACGCTCGGGGTTCGGATCAGAACAGCCCACCCACGCGCGGGGTTCGGTACGGATCAGGATCGTTTCTTTTTCTCGATCGCTCGCTTCACAGCCGCACCGAGGTCCGCTGGCGTTTCAGCGATTTCGATCCCCGCCGCCCTCAACGCTTTGAGCTTGTCCTCGGCCGAACCACTGCCACCCGAAATGATCGCGCCCGCGTGTCCCATGCGACGACCCGGAGGAGCCGTCTGACCGGCGATGAACGCCGCGACCGGCTTCGTCACGTTCGCCTTCACATACTCGGCGGCGCGTTCTTCGGCGGTCCCACCGATTTCGCCGATCATCAGAATCGCTTCGGTCTTCGGATCGGCCTGGAACAATTTCAGGCAGTCGATCTGATTCGTGCCGATAATCGGATCGCCACCGATGCCGACGCACGTCGATTGGCCGAGGCCGAGAGCGGAGAGCTGGAACACGGCTTCGTAGGTCAGCGTGCCGGATCGCGACAGCAGACCGACGCCACCCGGTTTGTGAATGTAGCCCGGCATGATGCCGATCTTGCACTCGCCGGGGGTGATCACGCCGGGACAGTTCGGGCCGACGAGTCGCACGTTCGGCTTATCTTTGAGGTATCGTGCGACGCGGGCCATGTCGAGAACCGGAATGCCCTCGGTGATCGCGATGATGAGTTCGATTCCGGCGTCGGCGGCTTCCATGATCGCATCGGCGGCGGCGGGTGGCGGCACGAACACCATACTGGCGTTCGCGCCGTCTTTTCGCACCGATTCGGCGACGGTGTTGTAGATCGGTAACGACTTGCCGGAATCCTTACCCGTCCACGTCTGACCACCCTTGCTCGGCGTCACGCCCGCGACGAATTTGCTCCCATACGCCAGACACTGGTCCGTGTGGAAACTCCCCGCTTTGCCAGTGATGCCCTGGCAGATGACGCGAGTATGTGAACCGACGAGAATGCTCATTGCGAAACCTCTGATAGGCCGGTGGATCGCGCGTCACTTACTCTTTGAACTCTTCGATCTGCCAATCGACACCGGCGGCGTCTTTGGTCAATTTGATATTGAAGTTCTGCTTTTTGTCGCCCGCGCCCTTCAATTCACCGCTGAAAGTCGCGATATTGTCGCCCGGTTGCATCTGCTGCTTCGTGACGGCATACGACGCGAAGTCGCGGTAACCCTTCAGTTTCGTGCGCAGGAAGTTTTCGTCGTAGGTCAGCCCTTTGGCCTTGTCTGAAGCGGTGGCGGCCCCGCCGATCGACTCTTTGAGCGACGTTTTCATCAACGCTTCGGCGATGATCGTATCGCCCCCGGTGAGCGAATCAATGAAGTTCATTGCGACATCGCGTGCCTGCAACAGTTCCGACGCGGCCCCTTCGGCGGGGACGGTGCTCGTCGTGGTCGTGCGATGGAACCACGTCACTTCCCAGGTGCCGGTCGAAGTCTTATCGACCCGCAGCGCGAAGCGTTCGACCTTCGGCAACCCCGAGACTTCGCCGCGGATGCTCAGACCTTTGTCGTTCGGCGTCGGCAGGAAACTGGTGCCGATGAATGTCGCACCGGCGTCGCCGTTGCCCTTGCCCTTCGCGTCGAGCCATTTTTTGACGTTCGTGTCGGAGAAACCCGCTTTCTTTTCTTCCTCGAAGGTCGGCGGGGCGAGCAGTTTCTTGAACGACAGGCTCAGATCCTCGGTTTTGGCCTTACCGCCGCCGAGCGAATCGAGGAACGCTTTGGCGAACTCCTGCGATGTTTGTTCGGGCTTCGGTGCCACTTTGCCCTTGCCTTCGGATTCCGTCGAGGTGTTCGAGGTTTGCTTCGTATCCTTGTCGCCAGTCGGCTTCGGATCGGAACTGCAACCCACCATGAACGAAAGCCCCGCGATCAGGGCACACAATCGCAACCGAAACGGTGAAGGCATCATCACTCAACTCCCCCGGAACTCGTTCACACTTCAAGCCATCGGCGACCAATTTGTCTGAATGCGATCAGGGATCGCGTCCCTGAATGGAAGAATGCAGTTTACCCTTGTCCGGGGACAGCGAACAACTTCGACACTGCGATTCGCAGATCGGGAAACACTCCGTTGCCTGTCAATTCGTCATTTTCATCCAGGACCATCGGAATCTCACGCGGGTGATGTACCGCAACGGCTCGCTGCTCCGGATCGACAACCCACACAAGAGGGATCCCCGATTTAAGGTATTGCGAAACTCGCTTCATGGTTTTAGTATGCTGGTCGGTCGGTGACACAACTTCCACGATCAGTTGCGGCAAATCGTCGCCGTACTTCAGCGGGGCATCCGCGAAGGCAATCGATCGATCGAATACCATGACATCCGGTCCGCGGACCGTGTCCGGATTTCGTTCCAGAACCACTCCGGTATCGTTCGAGCAGAGGTACCCCTGTCTGCGGTCATAAAGGTAGTTGCCCAACAACCTCACGACCGATCCACACACAATCCCATGACGACGGCCTGGCGAAGGCATTTCGACAACCTCCCCTCGCTCAAGTTCCCACGACCGTCCCTCATTCTCCGGTCGGTGAGACCAATCGTAGAACTCATCTGCGGTCATAAGTATTGTGGCGGAGTTCGACATCGCTCACTTCCCCTGTGCGGCCGCGACGACCATCTGGGCCGCTTCCGTCAGTCCGGCGGCGGGTCGGATCATCGGCAATTCCGCCTTCACTCCGCTCAGAATTTCGCGTGCCTTCTCCGAGTTCGTCCCTTCGAGTCGCACGACGACCGGCACTTTGAACCCGACTTCGCGACCCGCTTTGACCAGTGCTTCGGCGATAAGATCGCACTTCGCGATGCCGCCGAAGATGTTCACGAGCACGCTTTTCACTTTCGCGTCCGACAAAATAATACGGAACGCTTCGCTCGCGCCTTCGGCCGTCACACCGCCGCCGACATCGAGGAAATTCGCGGGATCACCGCCGCAGTATTTGATGATGTCCATCGTCGCCATCGCGAGACCGGCACCGTTCACCAGACAGCCGATGTCGCCGTCGAGCTGGATGAAGTTCAGGTTCGCCTTCGATGCACGGATTTCGGCGGGATTCTCTTCGGCGAGGTCACGCATCGCGGCGATTTCGGGATGTCGGAACAGGGCATTGTCATCGAAATCCATCTTGGCGTCGAGGACGACGATATCGCCCTTCTTCGTGATCGCGAGCGGATTGATTTCAGCGAGCGAGCAATCGTAGGCGATGAACACTTTCGACAGCGCGAGCATGATCTTTTCGACTTTGCCGACCTGTTCCGGTGTGAAGCCGAGTTCGTACGCGAGTCGGCGTGCCTGGAACGGCTGCATCCCCGATTCCGGCGCAATGGGTACTTTCAAAATCAATTCGGGGGTGTCGTGGGCGACTTTCTCGATGTCCATCCCGCCCGCAGTGCTCGCCATCATGATTGGCAGACCCTGCGTGCGATCGAGGACCATGCTCAGGTAGAATTCCTTCGCCGGTTCCGCGTCGGCCTGGACGATCAGCGTGCTGATCTTTTGCCCAGCCGGTCCCGTCTGGAGAGTCACCAGCGGGTATTTCAGCATGGCCTCGACGACCGGCTTTATTTTCTCGCGAGTCGGAATGAACTTCACTCCGCCGAGCTTTTCGGAATACCCTTCGAGATGACCGGCACCGCGTCCGCCCGCGTGGATCTGGGCCTTCAGCATCACCGGTCCGCCGAGCGTATCCCACGCCGCTTCCGCTTCCGCGACGCTGCGGACGACGATGTGTTTCGGGATGGTCGCGCCAGCGGCGGCGAGGAGTTCTTTGGCCTGGTATTCGTGAATCTTCATGGCAATCCGCTCCGGTCGGTTCCCATCATGCGACGATGAGAGAAAATATACAGAGTACAATGCGCTTGACCACACTCGCGGACCCCGTTCAGAAAGCGATCTTTTTTTGCTTGCGGGCGCACTATTCTACGAGGTAGACTTGTCGTATTGAATGTTCGCTATTCTCTTCCCGTCGTTCAGTGTTCACTGAGGTGTTCGATGTCCTCTCTCCATCGTGTGCGTCGTTCGGCGTTTACGCTGATCGAGCTGTTGGTCGTAATCGCGATCATCGCGATCCTGATCGGGTTACTGTTACCCGCCGTCCAGAAGGTCCGCGAAGCGGCGGCCCGCATGAAATGTCAGAACAATCTCAAGCAAATCGGTCTCGCCCTGCACAATTTCCACGATGCCGAAGGCCAGTTCCCCAAAGGCGGCACGCAGGCCCCGTCGGGCGGTTACGGTCATTCGTTCTGGATTCTGCTGTTGCCCCACTTTGAACAGGGGAACATCTTCACGAAGTTCGATGCGAAAAGTACGACGCATGCGCATACCGGACTCATCTACTACGGCACGAACGTGGCGAATGGTCAGTTGCTCGGCGGCACCAGCATCTCGATCCTGCGTTGTCCTTCCTCGCCCATGTCGCAATGGGTGCTGGTCGGTTCGGTCCCCGGGCCGGGTGCGATGTCGTCGAACTACGTCGGCATCTCCGGTGGGGTGAGCCACCCATCCATGATCAATCGGGACGGCCAGACCACGAGTATCCACCACGGGACTGGCCAGATTTCACGCGGCGGCGTGCTGCTTTCGCACGAAAATAAGAACATTGCCAGCATCACCGACGGAACGTCGAACACGATGATCGTCGGCGAACAGTCCGATTTCTGCATCGACTCAGGTAATGTGAAACGGGACTGCCGCAGCGATTTCGGTCACTGCTTCTCGATGGGACCGGGTGGGGCGGGTGAGAATAGGCACTGGAACCTCACCACCGTCCGATACGCGATCAACAATCGCGTCTGGGAAAATGTCGGCGTGAACAGCGCCGCCTACGGTCAGAACCGTCCGCTGACCTCTCCGCACACGGGCGGTATCAACGCTCTGTTCGGCGACGGCTCGGTGCGGTTACTCACCGACAACACGCCGATCCAGACGCTGTACAACTTCTGCAATCGCGATGACGGCAACGTGATCAGCAACTGACGCTCAGGAGGGTTGTCTCACGATGCGAATGCGAATAGTCGTTGGGTTATTGTTCCTCGTCGGTTGCACACCGCCGCCCGCACCGCGAGGAACGGTCAAAGGAAAAGTGACACTCGACAGCCAGCCGATCACCGGGGCGACGATCATGTTCGAGAACCGTGAAATCGGGGTAGCGCGGACGTACTCGCTCGACGAGGACGGGTCGTTCGAGATCAAATCGTACGACGGCGAAGGATTGCCGGTCGGGAAGTATCAGGTGGCGATCATCCCCGGATCGACGATGAAGTCCGACGAAATCCCACTGGCGGGTAAACCGATCCCGAAGAAGCCACCACCCAGCACGAAGATTGCGTTGAAGTATCACAACGTGGATACGAGCGAATTGTCGGCGGACGTGAAGGAAGGGCAGAACACACCGCTGGAGTTCAAACTGGTGAAGTGAACCGTGATTGTCCGAACCCCGAACGTCAGTGTGGGGTAGGTATCCCACTCACTGACGTTCGGGGTTCGGATTGTTCGTTCAGTCGATGACCGCGAGGATATCATCTTCGGTCATGATGAGGTATTCCTTGCCATCGACCTTGATTTCGGTTCCGGCGTAGGAGGTGAACAGGACGCGATCGCCTTCCTTCACCTGGAACTGCGATCGCGAGCCGTTTTCGAGCAACTTGCCTTCGCCGAGTTTGAGGATTTTGCCTTCCTTCGGCTTTTCCTTCGCGCTATCGGGCAGCACGATGCCACCGGCGGTCTTCGTTTCGGCTTCGACGCGCTCGATCACGAGCTTTTCGTTCAGCGGAACCACTTTCATCCGGGTCATCCTCCGAGTTCGGTCAATCAGGGCCATCAGGTTTTGGTACGGTCGTTGCTCGCGGGCGGATCATGCGGTTCGCCGTAGAATCGCCCCAATGCTCGAACGACCGTATAAAGCACGACGTTTTTCGTCACCGGCTTGGGGATTACACTATAGACCTGAGCCGAGAACGCCTGTCGCATGAGATCGCGACTGGCCTGAGCGGTGATCAGGATGGCGGGCAGGAGGGCGTTGATCTGGCGGACCAACTGGAGAGTTTCCAGTCCGGTCATTCGGGGCATGTGCATGTCCAGAATCGCCAGATGAATCGTCTCGGCCTGCACGATTTCGAGTGCTTCTTCCCCGGAACCGGCCAGCAATGTGCGAAAACCCTCACCCTCGAAGATCTCGCGGAGGCTTTCACGGCTCCCGCGGTCATCGTCGGTAATCAGCAACGAAAATGGGTCGGGCAACTGATCAACTTTCATGCCACACGCCTCTTCGTTCGCCGTTCATTCTCCCACGGGTCGGGTTCGCAACATACTGTTCGTCAGCACATTGTTGTGTCCAACGTGCAAACCGCGTACCGATCCGTGACACCGTTCACTCGGATGAGCGCAACTGATGATTGCATCAGCGAATACACGCTCCACGAACATTTTCCTCTATTTGACGAACAACAACAAGAGGATTTCTTCCGTGGCAGGATTCGGGGGTCATGCTGCCAGTCTGACAGTACCGCCGTGGTATTTGTTTACTTTTCGCGGTTCCGGCAACGCGAAAAGTAAACAAGCGGTGTGTTGGGTAACTGTCCCTTCCCACCCTCCAGTTTCTAAGATGGCTCCAGACGATCACCCTATGGAACAGGAGCATCGCATGGTCACAACATCATCGGGATTGCAGTACGAGGATTTGGCCGAAGGCACCGGGACGGAAGCCGTCAAAGGCAAGACCGTCGAAGTTCACTACGTCGGCACGCTGACCGATGGCAAAAAGTTCGACAGCAGCCGTGATCGCGGTCGTCCGTTCAGCTTTTTGCTCGGTGCGGGCAAAGTGATTCAGGGATGGGACGAAGGCGTTGCGGGCATGAAGATCGGCGGCAAGCGAATCCTCACCATCCCGGGGAACCTCGCCTACGGGGAACGCGGACATCCGGGACTCATTCCGCCGAACGCGACGCTTGTGTTCGAGGTCGAATTGCTCGGCGTGCGCTGATTACTCCTCCGGTTCGACGACGGGCAGAGGCGTGGCACCGCCCGGCGGTTTCCCCCTGCCCTCCTGAATGTAACCCGCTCGACGACGTTCGTACTCCTCGGCGGTCAGGTCGTCCAATCCAGATTCCGATTGCTCGAATATCTGACGCAGGAACGGGATGCACCATCCGCAACCCGTTCCCGCTCCGCCGCAGTTCGACATCTGGCTCGCGACTCGCGGACGATTGATCCGCGCGAATGTCACCAGCTTGCGTCGAGTGATGTGGAAGCAATAACATACTTTATCGTCGGGTTTCATGAGCACACGCCTCGACACCGGGGACCGCTCTTTTCCATTATCGACCCGACGACGCCGATCTGACAAGGACGAACCCTTGAACGCACCGATCATTCTCTGCGGCCTCGGACGTGTCGGCTGGCGCGTCCTCGCCCATTTACGCAGTCTCGAAGCACCCATCGTCGTCATCGATACGCACGTCGATCCGACGGATCCTCGCCTGCTCCATCCGAACATCACCGTCATCGTCGGCGACTGTCGTAAATCCGAACTCCTCGAACGTGCAGGACTTCGGGATGCACAGGGTGTGCTCATCCTCACCAGCGAGGATCTGATCAACATCTCGACCGCGCTCCTCGTCAGACGAATGAATCCGACGGTTCGTGTCGTCGTGCGAATGTTCAATCAAAATCTGGTGGCACGACTCGGGAAGTCGGTTCACAACACGACCGCACTCTCGGTATCGGGATTAGCTGGGCCACGCCTCGCATTGCGTGCGCTCGATCCGAACATCGCGACACCGTACACGAACATCCAGACCGGACCGGAAGAGGTCGGCGATTATCGCCTCACCGACGAATCGCCCTTGCGCGGGCGCGTCATCGCCGAGGTGGTGCAGGAAGTGCCGGTCAAAGTCATTGCCCATCAACCGTTCGGCGAAGAACCACGGATGCTGCTCGATGTCGATTATCGCGCCGTGTTGAAAACCGGTGATCGAATCATGTTCGCGGGTTCCGCCAGCGAACTGAAGAACTTTCACGAGAGCGACGGCTTCGATTTCATCGGCGTGGAGTGGGCCGGAAAATTCCGGCGGCTCGGTCGCATGGCGTGGCAGACGATCTCCGAAATCGATCTCAGCGTCAAAATTTGCGCGTTGCTCCTGCTCCTCGTCGTGATCGCGAGTACACTGTTCCTCAATCAGGTGCTGGATCGACCACCCGCCGATTCGCTGTACCGAACGATCAGCGTCATCGCGACGGGTGCCGACATGCGCGGAAACGAGTACACGGGCAAGCCGAATGAGGAAGTCGGAAAAGTCTTCTTCAGCGTGATGCGATTGCTCGGTGTCGCCCTGATCGCCGCATTCACCGCCATCCTGACGAACTACCTGATCCGTGCGAAACTCGGCGGCGTGCTCGAAGTCCGACGCATCCCCGATAGTGGACACGTCGTCGTCTGCGGACTCGGCAACGTCGGGTTCCGCGTCGTCGAGGAGTTAATCGCACGCGGGGAACGGGTCGTCATCATCGAAGTCCGTGGCGACGGACCGTTCGTCGCGACGTGTCGTCGGCTCGGGGTCGCGGTCATCGTCGGCGATGCGGTCATTCCCGAAGTCCTGCGACAGGCACGCGCCCACACGGCGAAGGCGATCATCGCGACGACATCCAACGAACTTCTGAACCTCGAAATCGCGTTGCTCGTCGGCGATCTGAACTCGAAACAACGGGTCGTGATTCGTCTCAGCGATCCGTTATTGGCCGACACGCTCCGCGATACGGCGAACATGCCGCACGCGGTGTCGATCCCCGCTCTCGCGGCCCCCGCGTTCTTCGCCGCCGCGTTCGACGATCGGGTGCAATCGGTGTTCCGCATCAGTGATCAGGAAATGATTATCGTCGATCTGAAGGTGCAGCCGAACGATCCGGCGTTGGCGGGCCGCACGTTGCGTTCGATCGCGATCGATTACAATCTCGTGCCGCTGGGCGTCGGGATTGCGACCGTAGAAGGCGTGCCGGTACTGAATCATCAGGGTGATTCGTCGAACTATCGTTTGAAGTCGGGCGATGTGGTGACGGTCGTCGCGACGGGTCGGACACTGGCGAGATTGGTTCAGCGTGAACCGGCGCAACCGGCGTGGGCGGTGCGCGTGACCGGCTTCCCGATCCCGGCGCGCACGACGGTCGGACTGTGGCTCCGACAGACGCGAGGCTGCACCGCCGAAGAATCGGAGTGGCTGATGGGATCGTTCCCGTTCATCTTCGCGCCGAATCAGACACGCGGACAGGCCGAAGACTGGTTGCGATTGCTCCAGCGCGAACGGGTCAACGCCGAGATCATCCGGGATGGACTCGCCGATGACCAACAGGAAGAAGTTCAGGTGGGGTTGATGCCCGAAGCGGAGTAATTCGGTGGATTTGTTTACTTTAGGAGTTACGCAGTTGGTCAGAAAAGTCCTCGTCGCAGGGCTCTGCCCTGGGATGTCTTCTCTTCAGGCTCCGCCTGCCGGTTTCGGATGTTGATTCGTCTTGAACACCGAAACGAAGACAA
>Ga0105044_10008440_pt1 | contig 14138 bp, 13 predicted proteins | sample MAT01_FD_78092 | JGI IMG/M metagenome (GOLD analysis project Ga0105044, IMG submission 78092) | Freshwater microbial communities from Lake Fryxell liftoff mats and glacier meltwater in Antarctica - MAT-01 | ecosystem: Environmental > Aquatic > Freshwater > Ice > Liftoff microbial mat | place...
AGAACGACGCCGACGATATTCTTACCGATGTCATGCACGTCGCCCTTCACCGTCGCCATGAGGATGCGACCTTGAGCGCGGGCGTTGGGATTTGCGGCACGTTCTTCCTCCATAAGCGGAGTTAGCCAAGCGACAGACCGCTTCATTACGCGGGCACTCTTCACCACTTGGGGGAGAAACATTTTCCCTTCGCCGAAAAGATCTCCAACAACCTTCATGCCATCCATGAGGGGCCCTTCGATAACAGTCAGTGGCTTGCCATATTTCTCCCACGCTTCTTTTGTATCGGCATCCACAAAATCTACGATGCCCTTGATGAGCGCGTGCTTGAGCCTCTCTTCCACAGTGCCCTCGCGCCAAGAGAGATCGGCTGTCGGCGCATTGCCTCCACTGGCCCGAGACTTGATCGTATCGGCAAATGTCACGAGTCTCTCGGTCGCATCGGGGTGACGGTTGAAGATCACATCCTCGATGAGGTCGAGGAGGTCTTTCGGGATGTCGGCATAGACGCCGAGTTGACCTGCATTGACGATGCCCATGTCTAGGCCTGCCCGAATGGCGTGATACAAAAAGACGGAATGCATGCCCTCGCGCACGTGGTTGTTGCCCCGAAACGAAAACGAAATGTTGCTGATTCCGCCACTCACCCGTGCGTGGGGTAGGTTGCCTTTGATCCAGCGCGTGGCTTCAATGAAGTCTATGCCGTAGTTGTTGTGTTCCTCGATGCCGGTGGCAATCGTCAGGATGTTTGGGTCAAAAATAATATCCTCCGGCGGGAAGCCGACTTCATCCACGAGGATACGATACGCCCTACCGCAGATGTCTTTTTTACGTTGTAGCGAATCTGCCTGCCCCTTCTCGTCGAAGGCCATGATGATCGCCGCGGCCCCGTAGTCGCGGATGAGGCCAGCTTGGGCTTTGAATTTTTCTTCACCTTCTTTGAGGCTTATGGAATTGACGACCGACTTGCCCTGCACGCAGCGCAGACCGGCTTCGATCACTTCCCACTTGGAGGAATCAATCATTACGGGCACGCGCGAGATGTCGGGTTCCGAGGCGATGAGATTAAGAAACTTCGTCATGGCGGCGGCGCCATCGAGCATTCCCTCGTCCATGTTCACATCAATAATCTGCGCCCCGGCCTCGACTTGCTGTCGGGCTACGGCAAGAGCCTCGTCGTAGTTGCCGGCCATGATGAGCTTGGCAAATTTCGGCGAACCGGTGACATTTGTGCGCTCGCCAATATTGATGAAGGGAATTTCCGGCCTTGCGGTAAATGGCTCGAGGCCGCTGAGGCGAAGCGTGACTTCCCGCTCGGGAATCTTCCGCGCAGGGAGATCGCGCACGGCCTCCGCGATCAAGCGAATGTGGTCTGGCGTGGTGCCGCAGCATCCTCCGATTACGTTCAGCCAGCCCTCTCTCGCCCAATCTGCGAGCTGCGGAGCGAGGCTTTCAGCCGTCTCGGGAAAGCCAGTGGGTGAGAGCGGGTCGGGCAACCCGGCATTTGGATATGTGCTAATGTAGAACGGTGCAATGCGCGAAAGTTCCTCGATGTAGGGACGCATTTCCTTAGGCCCCAGCGCGCAATTGAGCCCGATCGAAACAATGGGAAAATGGGATACGGAGTTCAGGAACGCCTCGACGGTTTGCCCAGTTAGGGTGCGTCCACTGAGATCGGTAATCGTTCCAGAAACCATGACAGGCAACGGCGCGTGGTTGTCAAAAAAGCGAGCGATGGCGAAGAGTGCAGCCTTGGCATTGAGCGTATCGAAAATCGTCTCCACGAGGAGGATGTCCACGCCACCTGCGACGAGGTTTTCGATCTGTTCGAGATACGCCGCTACGACACCCTCGAAGGTGACATCGCGCTTTCCTGGGTCGTTGACATCCCGCGAGATGGTGAGCGTTCGATTGAGGGGGCCGATTGCGCCCGCCACGAAGATGCGTCTGTCGGTGCAACCATCGGCCACGGCCCGCGCGATCGCAGCGGCCGCACGGTTGAGCTCAGGAACGATGTGCGCAAGGCCATAGTCGTCCTGCGATATCGTTGTTGAGTTGAAGGTATTCGTCTCAATGATATCGGATCCCGCAGCCACATACTTGGTGTGAATTTCCCGGATCACCTCTGGCTTCGTGAGAACCAAGAGGTCGTTGTTTCCCTTAAGGTCTTGACCTTTCCAGTCTGCAAAGCGCTCGCCGCGGTAGTCTGCCTCTGCCAATTTATACTGCTGGATCATCGTGCCCATGGCGCCGTCCATGATGGCGATTCTGCGAGACAGGAGGTCCCGCAGAGCTTTTTCGGTGGGTGATGGTGCAAACGACATTTTTAGCAATCAATATTAGCTCAAATCTATTCGTTTCACGAAGCATTTTCGATTCCGATTCCTTGTGGCTCACATCCGGACGTCGGATTATATTCGTTGTATGAGCCAGATTCACTTTCGCATTCTTCCCCCGATTTCCCAGCCCGATGAGCCGATTTTTGTCTTAGGATCTCATGCAGCGCTGGGCTCATGGAATCCCCAAGCTGGCTTACGACTCACGTGGGAAGCGCCCTTTCACGTTGGAATGCTCGAGGCGGAAACTGGGGAGCATCTAGAATACAAAATCACCCGGGGTTCGTGGGAAACCGAGGCGGTTGACGCTTACGGAAATGTGCCGAGCAATCAGGCTGCGGAGGTTTGGCTCGACGCCACGCTCCACCACACGATTGCTGATTGGAAGGATCGGTGTGCCGGTCGGCTCACACGAGATCGCGTGGCCTCGCGTATTCTTGCGGGCGGGCGTGATCTTGTGATTTGGCTACCGCCGGGCTATGGCGTTCGTTCGGATCATCGCTTCCCGCTCGCGATTTTCAGCGACGGCGCAAATGTCTTCGACCCCGCCACCAGCGTTCTTTCTGGTGTTGATATCGCAGCAGACGAATGGGTCACGCGGCTCTTTGCCGAGGGGACGTTGCCGGAAATGCTCGTCGTGGGAGTTTGTCATCCTGAGGGATTTTCGGAGGAGAACTATTCCCTACGCGACTACGATCTCTCACCAGAACTCGGTGGAGCGGCTTACGCAGAATTTGTCGCAACCGAGCTGATCCCTTACCTAGATACTCACTACCGCACCGTGCCTTCTGCAAGCGCGCGGCTGCTCGCCGGAACCTCGCTCGGCGGCCTGAATGCCTTCTACACCGTTCTGCACCATCCGGGCACTTTTGGAAACGTGATTGGACTCTCGACTTCTTTCGAAGACGTCTCTCAGGTTCCACCCGCCTACTGCGCGCACCTGCACGCCCTCGCCGCAGAACCAGCTCTGCCCGCTGGTTTGCGGATGTTTTTTGACTACGGCACGGTTGGCCTTGATGAATGCTACGATGGCTACCATCGAGACCTTGCTGGCCTCTTCCGCGAGAAAGGCTGGCGTGAGGGCGAGCAATTTCAAATCAAGCAAATCCCAGGCGGCACCCATGACGAGATCTCGTGGAGACAACGCCTCGGCGATGGCCTTCGCTTCATCGCCGCAAATCTTCCGCAGTCCTGACGATGAACCACTGGCTCGTCAAACAAGAACCCGCTGCCTATTCTTGGCAGGACTTCGTGCGCGATGGAAAAACACCCTGGACCGGCGTGCGCAATTTCCAAGCCCGCAATCACCTTCGGGCGATGAAAAAAGGTGACCTTGTGTTTTTCTATCACAGTGTCACGGGCAAGGAAATCGTCGGTCTCGCTGAAGTCTCGCGAACGGCGTTTCCAGATCCCACCGCGTTGGAAGGCGATTGGTCGTGCGTGGAACTCCGTCCGCTCAAGCCGCTCCGCCGCCCGGTTACCCTCGAAGAAATCAAAACCGTTCCCGCTCTGGCCAGCATCGGACTCCTCCGCCAATCCCGGCTGAGCGTGATGCCGCTCACTCGAGAAGAGGCAGACGCCGTGCTGAAGCTTTCAACTTAGACAACTCACAAGCTCTCTCCGCGCAGGTCAAGAACGCGGCGGATCGTATCTTCGATGAGGTTGTTTGGGCAACTGGCACCGGCGGTGATGCCTACTGTGAGCGGCTGGTCGTGTGGCAACCACCGTTCGGACGTCTTTTCTGTGTGGGTGTGAATGTCAAAGTGTCGAATCTCATCCGCAGAGACGAGGCAATCGGCGTTGCGGATGAAATAAGTCGGGTGGTGCGCTTCCGCAATCTCGACGAGGTGGATTGTATTGGAACTATTGTAGCCACCGATGACGAGCAGGGCATCCACAGATTCTTTGAGCAACTGGAAGAGTGCGTCCTGTCGCTCTTGGGTGGCTCCACAGATCGTATCGAAGTAGCGGAAGTTTGCCGTGCTGCCGCTGTCGCGCTTTGCGATTGCCTCGCGCAGAAGGTTTTGAATGGCCTCCGTTTCGCTGCGGAGCATGGTAGTCTGGTTGGCAACACCGACGCGGGCGAGGTGTTCGCGCGGCGAGAAGCCGGGACTTGCCGCGCCACGGAAGAATTCCAAGAAAGCCGCTTCATTCCCGCCATGCAGCATGAAGTCACAAACCCGGACTGCTTCCTCGGCATTTAGCACGATGAGATAGTGGCCCAAGCCATCCGAGCCCAATGCCCGCGAGGCCGTCGCGCGCGTTTCCTCGTGGCTGGATTTTCCGTGAATGATCGAAGTAACAAGCTCGGTGGCATTTTGCCGCACGCGCTTCCACACGCTCATGACATCGCCGCACGTCGTATCTACGATCTGGCAGCCGCGAGATTTTACTGCAGCCACGGTGGTCACCTCGGCACCGAAAGCCGGCACGATCACGACATCCTCTGCGGTAAGAGCCTCGATGTCTTCCGCTGAAGGGCGCGCCACGAGGTAGCGAATGCCGAGCGATGCGATCTGGGCGTTGACATCGGGATTATGGATAATTTCGCCAAGCAAAAAAATCCTTCTCCCCACAAAGACCTTGCTCGCTGCGTAGGCCAGATCAATTGCTCGCTCGACGCCGTAGCAAAAACCAAATTCCTTCGCGAGTCTCAACGTCGTGCGACCGACGCGTAGCACGCCACCGCGCGCACGGATCGTTTCCACAAGCTCGCTGCGGTAGTGGTTGCTCACCTCCGCATGCACGAGCGACATGACCTCCGGCGTACGGAGGTTCACTTTTTTCGGCGGCAAGGTGATCTCAGGGTCGGCCAAAGTGCTAGTGCTGCTCTTGCAAAATCTGCGTCGGATCCTCGTGGAAGACAGATGAGAAAATCATGAAAGCATTTGGACGATCTGGATCATTGTAGTCCTGCGGACGAGAGGCATTTTTGGCGTTGGCTTGGCTGGAGTGCCAATTGCTGTAGCCGCGACGAGAAGCGGCTTACTGCCTTCAAGAACATAGACCATACGATGCTGCAAGCTTACCTTCACGCGCACGTTCGCAGAGTTTTGCGGCTTGTAGCCCACGGGGTCGTATTTCGGACGCCAGGCTGTCGTCTCCCAACCGAACATGGCAAACGCAAGAGCGGCCACGAGCAGGGTTGAAAGAATTTTTGTCATTCCCCTCTGAAATGCAAATCCACCCAGATGTCAAACCCCGGCTTTTGAGCGCCCATCGAAGTCTGTCGGCTGGAACTGCGTTTGCTACGCAGAGCGAGTGACGACGATGCGCTTGCCTTCTACGGCGGTAACACGAACGCTTGTCCCGGCCTCGAGAAATTCCCCATCCGCCACGACATCCACGACTTTTGCTCCAATTCTGGCCGCGCCTGAGGGGCGCAACGTGGAAACCACAACGCCGGCGTCACCGACTTCGGGGGATATGGCATGGTGTCTCACATGGGGCAGCGACGAGCCAACGGGCAGGGCCTTCGCGAGCATGAGGCGGCGGAAGATGGGGAGGTCTGGAAGGAAGCGGGCGAGCAAGGAAACTCCGCCAATCGTGGCAATAATGGCGATCCCGAGATTGGCCATGGGCCGGGCCACGAGATCGAAGGAAAAGACGAGGGGTTGGGTCGGATAGAAATCCACCATGGCAAAAAAGAGGGATCCAACCATGAGTGCAACACCCGTCGCCGCTACGACTATCACGCCAGGAAAGAACACAAGCTCGATCACCACCAGCAACACGCCAAGGCCAAAGATCGCCACGACCTCGAGTCCAGTGAGGCCCGCGATATAGTGGCCTGTAAAAAAGAGCAGAAAACACAGGGCGGAAATCGTGCCAGCCACGCCGAAGCCAGGTGACTTAAACTCCAGATAAGCACCAATGGCTCCGCCGAGGAGCAAGAGCGGGGCGAACATCGTGATCCATTGCGAAATCTTCTCAAATCCGGAAGGTTCAATCCTTATCATCTCGCTGCTCGCCAAGCCTACCATCTCTGCGACCTGCTTCACATCGTCAGCGATGCCTGAGGCTAGCAGGGGCCTGCCGCCAACTTCCCTCACGGCCTCCTGTGCGCTCAGAGTCAGGAGAGCGCCCTTGGGGTTGATAACTTCGTCTCCGATTTTCACTTCTTTATCGAGATTAATAAAGCCGTCCACCAGTTGAGGATAGTAGCCATTCTTTTCGGCCACGCTTCGGAAGTAGCCGGAGTAATAGGAAACGATCTTGGCATTCATGGTTACCGGAATTGCCTCGCCAGAACCCACGACCGGCGCTGCGGCTCCGATGGCGCTGACAGGTGCCATAAAGACTTTTTTCGAGCCGATCGCAATGAGCGCACCGGCTGATCCTGCATTCGTATTGACGTAGGTATAGGCAGGGATTGTGCTTTTTGAGAGCATCTGCACGATTCGCTCGGTCGCCTTGAGTTCGCCGCCGGGAGTATCCATATCAAAAATGATTGCAGCGGCGCCCGCGGACTCGGCCGCCTTCACGATGCGGCGGAGAAAGAAAAATTGCGCCTCAGAAATTGCTCCTGCCACGGGCACGACGACCACGGAACCCCGCGTGATTGGTTTTTCCGCAGCCCAAGTGCAAGGCATGCAGACGAGAATAGCCACGATGAGAAAAAAAAGCCGCATTTGTGTCAATCTCCCTCGCCCCGGAATGCCCCGCAAGGTATTTTCCTTTTTGTGGGACTCATTTCCGAGGAAACAATCCAGCGTGTGGTCGAGGCGAATGACATCGTGGATGTCATCGGTTCTTATTTTCCTCTCAAGCGGGCAGGCACCACGTTCCGCGCCCTGTGCCCTTTCCACCGCGAGAAGACGCCGTCTTTTCACGTGAACCCGGCAAGGCAAAGCTTCCATTGCTTTGGCTGCAACGCGGGCGGAGGCGTCCTGCGCTTTGTGATGGATTACGAGCATGTGGACTTCCCAACAGCCGTTCGCCGCATGGCCGCACGGGCAGGAATTCCGGTGCTGGAGGATGTCGGTGGTGATGCAGGGGCCGGACGCGATGTGCGTCAGCGTTTGCTCGCACTGCATGCCGAGGCAGCGGAGTGGTTCCACCATCGCCTTATCAAGTCGCCCGAGGGTGGCGTTGCCCGTGACTACCTTAAATCGCGCGCCATCACCTCCGCCGTGGCGAAGTCTTGGCAACTCGGCTACGCGCCGGATTCGTGGGATGCCCTGCTGAATTTTCTAAAGGAGCGAAAGTTTACGTCCCAAGAGATCGGGGAAAGTGGGCTCTCATCTAAAGGGGACGAAGAAAACGACAGCCGTGCTTACAGCCGCTTCCGCCACAGGCTCATGTTTCCCATTCGCAATGATTATGGCGAGGTCATTGCCTTTAGCGGGCGTGTGCTTGTGGCGGATGCGAAGGCCGCGAAATATGTCAACTCCCCGGAGACCTCGCTCTTTACGAAAGGACGCGTGCTCTACGGGCTCGACAAAACCAAGCGCGACTTGATCGAGAAGAAGGCAGCGATCGTCTGCGAGGGTCAGATTGATTTGATCTCGGCCTACGAAGCGGGAGTGCGGCATGTGATTGCTCCACAAGGAACGGCGTTCACCGCCGACCAAGCCCGACTTCTGAAGCGTTTTGTTGATACTGTGCTGCTTTGCTTCGACTCGGATACGGCCGGCCAAGCTGCGATCCTTCGATCTCTTCCAGCCCTGCTAAGCCAAGGTCTTTCCGTGAAAATTATAACCCTGCCGACTGGCCAAGATCCCGACTCGCTCATTCGCTCGCAGGGGGCTGAAGCCTTTCTCCGAACGGTAGAATCGGCGCAGGATTTCTTCGATCACGCGCTGACTGCCTCGGGCTCGCTCGAATCGCCGACCGAGAAGTCGCGTCTCGTCCGCACGCTTGGGCCGCTCCTTGCGCTCGTGCAAGATGCCACGCTGCGCGAAGGTGTTCTTGGCCGCTTAGCTTCGCGTCTAGGCCTTCCGCATAGCGTCATTCGCAGCAGCATGAAGCCGTCCAAGTCTTCCCACGATGAGGAGTCGCAGGAAACACCCGTGGAGAGGCTCACCTTGAGCGCAGGGATGGAAATCCTCTGCCACCTGGCACTCGTAGATCAAGATGCGCGGGATTGGCTCGCGGAACAAGAAAGCGCCAGCGCCATGGAAGCCGGTGGAGAGCTTCTGGACAAAATCCTTGGAGCACCCTTCCTCGACGGACAACTTTCTATGGCATGGCTAGCCGCGCTACCCGCCATCGAAGAACGGGCGATCTCGGCCCTTGCCCTGCATCGCACGTTGCCCGATGCCCTTGAGCGAGCGATCGTGACGTGGCGGGGTCTCAAGGCCCGGAAACTCACACAAATGAGCGAAGGCTTGAAAAGTCGTTTGTCTCAGCCCGGAATCACGGCCGCCGAAATCACAAAAATTCAAAAACAAATCCTTGACCTGAAAATCCAAGTGGCGGATGTTCAACGGCCCTTTTCAGAGGGATCCGCCGCTTGAAAACTCCATCTAAAATGTCCGCTCGGTCGAACGCTAAATCGAAGCCCGAGCCCAAGGCTCAGGCAACCAAAAAGCCTACGAATATCCCCCTCTCGAAACCGGTGAAAACAGCGCCTAAGAAAGGGGTTTCTAAAAAGCCTGCTGCACCGAAGCCCTCTCCAGTAAAGGCTCTGAAAGCAAAGGTCGTGCCCAAGAAGCCAGCCAAAGCAGTGCCGAAAGTAGTCAAAGCAGCGCCGAAATCCTCCAAGCCTTCCCGCCAAGCTGCAGCGCCAAAGCAAGCTCCAGAGAAGTCCTCTGCGCCTAAGGTCAAAGCCCCGAAGGCTGCTAAAGCAAATGCTGCAGCGCCTGCTTTGCTACCCGTGTCTGCAGACTTTCAGAAGGCACTCCAAGAAAAAGTTCGCGATCTTATCAAGCTCGCCAAAGAACAAGGCTACGTCACCTTTGACGACCTCGACGAACATTTGCCCGACGGGTTTAATGAACCCGACCATTTCGACACCGTCATCGGCCAGCTCCGCGCCGTCGAGATCGAGATTATTGACGCTTCGGACGTAGATCGCGTGAAGGATGTCCGCAAGGACGACGATGAGGAAGAGAAGGAGGAAAAGGCCGACTCCAAGCTCGATATTCTCGACGACCCCGTGCGGATGTATCTCAAGCAAATGGGACAAGTGCCCTTGCTAACGCGTGAGCAGGAAGTCGAGATTTCTAAGCGCATTGAGGATGCCGAACTCAAGGTGCAAGAAAGTCTCTACCGCTTCGGCTTCATTGCCCGCGCGCACTACGACCTTGCCCAGAAACTCATTGATCAGCGCGAACGTTTTGACCGCGTGATCTTGGATAAAAAGATCGAAAGCCGGGAGCGCTACATGAAGGCGCTTCCTCGTCTCTGCCAACAGCTCAAGCGCCAAACAGACGACCTTTGTAAGATCTACGAAGGCTTCCTCGACGCAACACCCACGCCGCTTAGGGTCAAAAACTTTGATCGCGCTCTCGGGAATCTTCAAAAGCTTTATCCGAAGTTTTTCTACAAGCAAAAGGTCGTCGAAGACTTTGTTCTCCTCGCTGATGACAACCACCGCTCACTCCAGAATCTGGAGAGCGAGGTCAAGAAGCATGCGAAGGATAGCAATCCCAAGCAGCGCAAGCACTTTGCTTCCGAAATGCGCGAAATGCAGAAGCGTTTTTGGCTGAGCCCCACGGAGCTTGGAAACCACCACCAAGATCTTAAGCAGTGGCACCGCAAGGCGCTCAAAGCCAAGACCGAAATGGTCGAGGCGAACTTGCGTCTCGTTATTTCGATCGCCAAAAAATACACGAACCGTGGCTTGTCTTTCCTCGACCTAATTCAAGAAGGCAACATGGGCCTAATGAAGGCGGTAGAGAAATTTGAATATCGCCGCGGATACAAATTTTCCACCTACGCGACATGGTGGATCCGCCAAGCAATCACGCGCTCAATCGCCGACCAAGCCCGCACGATCCGTATTCCCGTGCACATGATCGAGACGATCAACAAGCTCATTCGCGTGCAGAAGCAGCTCGTCCAAGAATACGGACGCGAGCCAAGCCCCGAGGAAATCTCCGACGAAATCCAACTTCCCGTCGAGCGCGTGCGGGCTGTGCTCAAGATGGCCCAACAACCCATCTCGCTCCAAGCCCCCGTTGGCGATAGTGATGACACGAGCTTTGGTGATTTCATTGAAGACAAGGGTGCCGAGAATCCCTCCGACATGGCGGCTATTGTCCTGCTTAAGGACAAAATCAAAGACGTGCTGGAGACCCTCACCGAGCGCGAGCGCCAAGTCCTCGAGCAACGCTTCGGTCTTGTGGATGGCTACAGCCGCACACTCGAAGAAGTCGGGCGCCAGTTCAAAGTCACTCGCGAGCGCATCCGACAGATCGAAGCCAAGGCCCTGCGCAAAATGCGCCACCCTACGCGCATTCGCCAGCTCGAGGGATTTCTCGAAGCCCAAGATTTGTAGGTAGCAGCAACCGCAACTTTTCGTGGACTACCGAGTTGAATCTCCAGACATGGACGACTTTTCTCCCAACGATCCGCTATGGAAGTTACTCGGTCACGCCGCGCCCACCAAGCCAGCTCCCTTCTTCGCGCGCCGCGTGCTTCGCCGCGTGCATGACCCCAGCCCGCCATCCCCGTTTGCAGCACTCTTCCTTCGTTCGGCATGGATTGGAGCCGCCGCCGCCGTCGTCGCAGGGTTTTTTCTGACCCTGAACTCTGCCACACCCGCTTCCCGTGCCTCGCCAGACCTCGTCCAAGCCTTCGACATCGCCGCCGATTTCGACTCGCTCCTAGCCCTCGACGATGTGCTCTCACCGGAGGGTAATCTCTAAACCTGGCTCAACGCGCAGCCGACCTTCCTGAGCCGCGCGATGAGGTCATGAACGCATTTCGCGCTTGGTGGGGCTAATCAAAAGCTCGCCGCAAACCGCTCAGGCACTCACAAGGTGGATTGACGAATTGACGTTTCCACGTAAATATGCTTATATGCGAACCACGCTCGACCTCCCTGACGAGACATTCCGTCAACTGAAATCCGAGGCAGCCCTGCGCGGTAAAAAACTCAAAGACCTGCTTGCTGAGTTCATTGAGAAAGGCCTCGCCGCCCGCTACGCAAAGCCCCTTGGGCCACGCACGCGCAGTGCTCTCCCCATTGTGCGCCCAGCGACTGGCGTAGTGCATCCGTCTCTCAGCAACGCAGAGATTGAGCATCTTCTCGGCACCGAAGACTCCCATGCCTGATCGTGATCTACCGGACCTAAACGTATGGCTGGCACTGGCGGATCCAGACCATCAGCACCACTCCCGAGCCCGCCAATATTGGGAGACCGAAGCCGCTCCTCAGCTCTTCTTTTGCCGCCTTTCCATGCTCGGGCTGCTGCGCCTGCTTACAAACTTCAAGGTCATGCACGACACTCCCTTCACTCCCGTTCAGGCATGGCTGGCATATCGCTCATTTCTGACTCTGCCTGAGGTCTCCTTCCTCTCGGAATCCTCCAGTGTGGAATCCCAATTCATGAGCTGGTCGGACACCCCCGCGTTCTATCCTAACCGGTGGGGTGATGCATGGCTGGCTGCAATGGCATTGACGTCACATGCTCGCCTCGTCTCTTTCGATTCCGATTTCCACGTCTTCCCCGGCCTAGCATTCCTTCACCTTTCGACCTCTGCCGTCTGATCCAAGAATCCCCGCTGAGAGCTTGTAATCGTGCAGGCGGCTCTGGCCCATCACTTTTGGCCCGACGATATATCTCTAGTGGATGATTTACTCTTCCACGTGCTTCCCCTTCTGCCGACTTCGCCGGTATCTACCTGCTTGCGCTAGCCGTGAAACACGGCGGCCGTTTCGCGACCTTTGATTCCAAGTTGGATCCCGCGATGATCTCTGGAGGGGGACGTTGATATTTGCGTGCGGGATCGGGAGATATTTGTTGGAGTAGACGTGATGGCGCGACAACCAAGCAGAGGAAGGAAGAGCTACACGGTGCCTGCGTCGCTCGGGCGGGTGGTGGAACGTCGTGTTCCCACGCGTTGGGTCAAGTTTGTGGTCGGGGTCTTTCTCCTCATTCCTGCGGGGATTTTGACACAGACATTTTTTACAGCCTTTGCCCATGCAGCCACGCATGAAGCATTCTGGCTAACGGAAGAATTTTGGTTTTTTGGATTGGGAGCTTTGCTGTGGATGGTGGCATTCTGGGGTCTGCCGAAACCACTTTGGATTTACGTTTTCGGACACGAATTAACCCATGCGATCTGGGTCTGGCTCATGGGGGGGCGAGTGGAGCGACTGTATGTGTCCGGCGAGGGCGGGCACATTGTGGCGGACCGCACAAATACGTGGATTGCTTTGTCTCCCTACTTTTTTCCATTTTACAGCGTGCTCGTGGTGAGCATGTTTGGCTTCGCTGGCCTTTTCACGGATGTCGCGCCGTATCGTTACTTGCTCTATGCAGCCGTGGGCGCGACGTGGGCGTTTCATTTCTCGTTCACCATGTGGATGATTCCAAGAGGCCAGACAGATCTCACCTATGGGGGGACATTCTTCTCGCTCGTGGTGATTTACTTTCTAAACCTGTGCATCCTAGCGGGTCTCCTCATCATTGCCTCGCCTGGGGTGACATGGATGGGGTTCGCGCGCGAGTTTCTCCACAATACGAGCGAGCTAGCGGTTGCCAGCAATCGCTTGCTCGGAGGCTAAGCCTCAAAGTTCCAGCGGAGAGAGGACGCCGTCGGGCGTTGTGCTGATATTTCTGGACGAGTAGTATGGGCAATTTCCAGAGGCTCCCCGGCGAACAAGGCCAGCTCCTGCAAGCGCGAAGAGACCGCCAAGAAGGCCTCCACGACGAAGTCCGTAAAGCGTGAGCGCAGCGCCAGCCAATCCGGAGAGGTAGCGCTCAGTTTTTCCAACATTTGTCTGGGTGAAAAGCGACAGTGGCGATGGTGAAATAGTCATAAGGATATGGTAATCGAAAGTGGACGATTCGTTGGTTCTATCGTGGGAGGGGCGAGATTTCCGATGGAGAAGATAGGCCTGTGGTGTAATCTCCAAGCTATGAGATACCTCCTGCTCATTATTGTGTGTTCTTTCACCGCCCTTGCAGCGCCCGACGTGATCCCCATGGTGGCGGCGGGGGCAGAGGCTTTTGCAAAAAACAAGGACGCAGAATCCCGCGCCATCTTCGAGGCGGTCCTCGCCGCGGAACCGGCAAATAAGGCCGCGAAAAACTACCTCGCTCTCCTCAACAAGAGAAAATCCGCAGGGGCGACGTCTGTAGAGGCGGCGCTACAGCAAGTTGTGCTCCCGATGGTCAACCTGCGCGAGGCATCACCTCGTGAAGCCGTCGCCTATATCGGCCAGCAAGTTGTGAAGCTCACGGAAGGCCGCCAAACCATGAACGTCGTGTGGCTCGTGCCGGACACCATGCAAGTGAGCCCGGTGACTCTACAGCTCCAAGGTGTCCCCGCGACAGAGGCACTTCGCTACATCACGGCTTCGGCAGGCCTTGTCCTGACTTACGATGCCCATGCCGTGAAGGTCGCGGCTCCCTAGTTCGTGTGTCCCCTACGGTGCTGCCAGCCGCGTAGCGTGCAAGGCCGTCGCCTTCTCCAGGACGGTGCGAGCCACTTCGTCATGGTCAAGGTAAGAAGATTCTATCCTAAAATCGGCGGTCGCTTCGTAGATGCTCCGCCGAGATGAGAGCAACGTATCGAAGCTCTCCCTGGGGTTCGCGGTTTGCAGGAGGGGGCGCCGATTACCCCGCGTAGCACGCTCAAATAGGACGTCAGGATGGGCGTCCAGCCACACAACAATTCCGATTTCAT
>Ga0105044_10008441_pt1 | contig 14138 bp, 13 predicted proteins | sample MAT01_FD_78092 | JGI IMG/M metagenome (GOLD analysis project Ga0105044, IMG submission 78092) | Freshwater microbial communities from Lake Fryxell liftoff mats and glacier meltwater in Antarctica - MAT-01 | ecosystem: Environmental > Aquatic > Freshwater > Ice > Liftoff microbial mat | place...
AGCGCGTCGCGCACACCCGCCTCGTCGAGCTCGGCCGCGAGCCGCGAGAGATGCTCGGCCCGACCCGCCGGCGTGAGCGTGAAGCCGGAGATCCGACCGCTGCGGTAGGTGGCCAGGCTCTCGGCCACGAGCTGGTCGAGCGCGGGCTTGGCCTCGGCCTCGGTGACGCCCACCGCCTCGGCCACTCCGGCCGCCTCGGCGAAGCCCTTGAGGCGAAGGCCGTGCATCACCAGCGTGCGGGGGTCCGAGGGCGTGCTCATCGCTCTCGGACCCTACCAACAGGGGTTGGGCTTGATCTCCGCTCGCCCGATGAGGTCTTCGTTGGTCGCCATGGTGCTCTGAGAGCAAGAAGCCGAGCGTCCCAGCGTCAACGACGGGTCCTGCGACACGGGTCACAGCGGAGCGAGGCGTTCCTCGCGTGCTTGCTCGCTCGCCACGCGCCGCAGCAACAGCAGGTAGCCGCCTCCCGCGATGATCGTGAAGATGGCCCACTGGACGGCGTAGGCGAGGTGCGGACCGAGGTCGAGCTCGGGGCCACCGAGCGCCACCAGCCCCGGCGCGTCCGGTTCGGGGGCGGGCTCGGCAGGATCACTGGTCACGAGCTGGACGTAGGCCGGCAGCACGGGATAGTCGACCTGGGCCGCGAAGCGAGCAAGGTCCACCCGGGCCAGCACGGCGAGCCTGCCCTCGGTGGGGTCGGTGGGCCCGAACCGACCCCGTTCCTGGGTGGGGAACACGAGCCCCGTGACGTTCACGGCCCCAGCAGGAGGGGGTGGCGGCACGATCGCACCGTCGCGGTCGAACCCCAAGAACCCGCGGTTCACCACCACCGCGGCGCCATCGGACAACAACAGTGGCGTGAGCACCCACGCCCCCGACGCGCTGTTCAGGGAGCGGTTCTCGACCACGAAGGTGTCGTCGGTCGCGTAGGTGCCGACGGCATCCACCGAGCGATACAGCACCCCATCGACGGTCTCCTCGTCGGCGTCGACGGGAACGACCTCCGCCACAGTCGCGCTCGGCAGCTCCTGCCGGGACTCCTCCAGATCGCGGTAGGCCCGCTTGTCGCTCAGCCGCTCGAGCTGCCACAGCCCCAATGCGATCATCACGCCGCAGAGCACCACCACGACCACGTGGCGCACGATCCACTTGGGCCGCAAGGCAAAGCGCCAGCTCATCGAACCGAGGCTAGGAGCGACAGCCGGGCGGCCCCAATCGGCCCGGCTACTTGGCGGGGAACACGGTGGCCCGCCTCGGTCAAGGTCTGGGCCTAGGAGATGTCAGACTCACCGATCGTGGCGTCCCGTCTCCGGGGTCGTGGTCACCCCCCCGGCCCCCACACCCTCAAGCTCCTGGCCGTCCCGATCGTCATGCTGATCGTGCTGTCGAACGTCGGGAACGCGCTCGCGCCCGAACTCGTGAACAGCCACCCGCTGCAGCTCATCATGATGAACTCCAGCAACCGCAACCTCATCCTCGTCACGAACAAGCTCGACGCTCTCAGCTACTACGCCGTCGGCACGCTCCGGCTGCTCCTTGCCGATCCGCTGTTCTTCCTGATCGGCTACTGGTACGGCGACGCTGCCATTCGCTGGATGGAAGGACGCACGAAGTCGCTCGGCCAGACCCTTCGCCAATGGGAGGGCTGGTTCGCCAAGGCCGCCTACCCGATCGTCTTCCTCGCCCCCAACCAGTACATCTGCCTGTTCGCGGGAGCGGCGGGCATGAGCGTGGGCGGCTTCTTCGCCACCAACATCGCTGGCACCCTGGTGCGCCTCTACCTCGTCCGCCGACTGGGCGAGGCGTTCGAAGCGCCGATCGACGACGTCCTCGGCTTCATCCAGGACTACCGCATTCCACTGCTGGTCGTCTCCATCGTGCTGTTCGCCGTGATGACCGTGAAGGAGCTGCGCAGCGGTGGAGCCGGATTGGATGAGCTCGCCGACGCCATCGAGGAATCCGACGCCACCGACGCCGAGCCTCCCACTACCTGAGCGGCGCTCGCGGCAGCGGGCGATGGAGCAAGTCGGACTCGCTCAGCGCCCACGCGTCGGGAAAGGCGAGGCAGCTCCAGAAGGCGTCGGGGTCGAAGCCGTCGCCGAGCCGATGGCTCAGGTGGAGCGACAGCGCCAGCCCGTGGGTGACGACGACGACGGGCCGACCGTGGGCTTCGGTCACGGCATCGTCGACCGCGCCCGCCGTGCGCGCCGCCACCTCGGGATGAGCCTCCCAGCCGTCGTAGGACTCCCCGCGGAGGTAGCGGTGGGCCATGGCGCGGTAGCCCGGCCCGATCCACGGCCGCCGGGCTTCGCGGAGCCGAGGGTCGGGCCGTACCTCCACCCTCCAGCGCGTCGCAATGGCGGCGGCGGTCTCCAGCGCCTTCGGCTCGGTGCTCGACACCAGCGCACCGATGCCGTCGCCGATCTCGAGCGTGTCGGCCAGCGCCGCCGCCGCGGCCCGACCGTCGTCGTCGAGACGCCAGTCGGTTGGATGCACCGACTCGTCGACGACCGCCATTGCGTGGCGCACGTAGCTGATGGGAGCAGAGACCATCGTCATCGACCGTAGCGGCGAGCGCCACCGCAACCGACGGCACCACTAGAAGTCGAGCAGAGGCTCCAGGCCGAGGGTGAGACCGGGGCGCTCGGCCACTCGCTTCACCGCAAGGAGGACGCCGGGCATGTAACAGGTGCGGTCGTAGGTGTCGTGGCGGATCGTGAGCGACTGACCCGCGGTGCCGAGGAGCACTTCCTGGTGGGCGAACAGGCCGCGTAGGCGCACCGAGTGGATCGGGATCCCCCCCGGGCCTGCTCCCCCGCGCGCGCCGGCGAGCACGACGTCGGTGGTCGGGTCGGGGGCCCAGTCGGATGAGGCGGCCGCCATGCGCTCGGCCGTCCGCAGGGCGGTGCCCGATGCCGCGTCGGCCTTTCCGTCGTGGTGGAGCTCGATGATCTCCGCCGTCTCGAACCAGGGCGCCGCCAGCTCGGCGAAGCGCATCATGAGCACGGCGCCGATGGCGAAGTTGGCCGCGATCAGACAGGAGCTGCTCGTGAAGTCGCGCTGGATGCTGGCCAGATCGTCATCTGTGAAACCGGTGGTGCCCACCACGGCGTGGAGCCCGTGTTCGGCCGCGAAGGTCAAGTTGGCGCGCGCGGCCTCGGCGACGGTGAAGTCGACTACCACGTCGACCCCCGCGTCCACCAGTGCGTCGGGCACCGCCGACACCACGAGATCGGTGTCCACGTCCGCCACCTGGCGTAGGGCGATGCCGGCATGAAAGGGGTCCACGGCCGCCACGAGATCCAGCGTCGGATCAGCCGCGACGGCCTCGCACACCGTGCGCCCCATGCGTCCCGCCGCGCCAAAGACGCCGACGCGTGTCATCGACGGCCCGCTCAGCCTGGCAGCGGAGGGGGCGGAGGAACAGAGGGAGCCGCGGGCGCGGGCGGCGGCGGAGGCGGAGGCGGCGGAACGGCCGCCGGGGGTGCCTCGGTAGCGGGCGGCGGGGGCGGAGTCGCTGCGGCGGGCGGAGGAGCGGTGGGCGGGGGCGGAGGAACCACGACCGGCTCTTCGTCCTTGGCGCCGAGCTCGCCGTGCTCCGCTTCGTGAGCGGCCAGCTCGCCGAGCACGCGAGCGATGTTGGCGTCGGCCTCGGGGAATCCGCCCTTGTGCTTGGCGTAGGTCCACGCGCCTAGCTCGCGCAGAAGGCCATCGGCCTTGCGCTTGGCTTGCTGGTCGGCGATGCCGTCCTGGGCGGCCTTGGTGGCCTCTCCCACCTTGGCGGCGGCCTTGTCGAGGAACCCCATGTTCGTCTCCTTCTAGGTGGCGGCGTCTGGAGTGTAGGCAGGCTCAGCCGACGAGCTGATCGGCCTCGAACGGACCGACCGCAGCCAGTGCCCGGGGGCCGTCCAACACCCGACGGAGCACCCGCGAGACGTCGTCGGTGGTGATTGCTCGCAAGCGCTCGACGTGCTCATCGATCGTGGTGATGTGATCGCGCTGCATGAGGCTCCGACCGAGCCGGCCCATGCATCCGCCACTGTCCTCGAGACCGAGGAGCATCGAGCCTTCCAGGTAGCCGGCGGCGATGGCCCGCTCTGACTCGGTGACGCCATCGGCCACGATCGATGCCACCACGTCGTCCACCACGCCGAGGGCCTCTCGGGCCCGTTTGGGGGCCGTGCCGAGATACACCGTGAGGTAGCCCGCGTCCTCGAAGGCGGTGGGGTGGGAGTACACGGAGTACGCCAGCCCTCGCTCCTCGCGGATCTCCTGGAAGAGCCGGCTCGCCATCCCGCCCCCGAGGATCTGGTTGGCCACCGCCATGGCCCAGCGGTCGGGGTCGTTGGTGGCGAGGCTCCGCCAACCGAGGCAGAGATGGGCCTGCTCCGTGTCGTCGCGGGCGACTGTCACCGTGCCGGTGAAGGCGGGCGGAGGCGTGCGTTCGGGCTGCTCGCCCCCGGCTCCCCCGCCCAGCGCGGCCGCGGTGGCCGCCACCACCGACTCGTGATCGAGCCGACCCGCTACGGCCACCACCATGGTGGCGGGACGGTACCAGCGGTCGAAGAAGGTGGCGATGTCATCGCGTGTGATGGCCTCCACCGTGCGCATCTCCCCCAGGACCTCACGCCCGAGGGGGTGGTCGCCGAAGAGCGCCCCCGAGAGCAGGGTGTGGACGCGATCTTCGGGCGCGTCGAGGTTCATGAGGATCTCCTCGACGATCACCTGTCGCTCCGCCTCGACCTCGGCGGGGCGAAGCGCTGGCGCCGTGAGCACATCACCGAGGATCTCGATGCCCATGGCCGCCTTCTCGAAGGGAAGCCGGGCGTAGTACGCCGTGTGCTCCCGGGCCGTGAAGGCGTTCATCTCACCGCCGACGCTGTCGACGGCCTCGGCGATCACACGCGCCGAGCGCTGCTCGGTGCCCTTGAACAGGAGGTGCTCCAGGAAGTGCGAGGCCCCCGACAGCTCGTCGGATTCGTCTCGCCCGCCCACGCGCACCCAAGCACCGAGGGTCACCGAACGGGCCTCCGGCATCGTCTCGGTGACGATGCGGAGGCCGTTCGGCAGCTCGGTCTGCTCGACGCCCGGGTCCAGCAGGTCGGTCATGGGGTCGGACTAGCGACGACCGCCGCCACCGCGACGGCCACCGCCACCGCCTCCACGGCGCTCTCCGCCCCGGCCGCCACCCTCAGGGGCGGCGGTGGGACCGAGGTCGCCGAACTGCTCGCGAGCCTCCGACTCGAAGGCATCCTCGAAGGACACGGTGTCGGTACCGGTGGCCGCGGGGGCACTGTCCTCACGGGGAGCACGGGCTTCACGGGGCGCTCGCTCGGGACGATCACGGCCACGGTCGCCGCCACCGGTCGAGACCGCGCTGTCGGGGATCTCGACGGCGCCAGCCAGGCTGAGCGACACCTTGCCGTTGGGGTCGACGTCGTCGACCTTCACCTCCACCTCGTCGCCGAGGTTGAAGACGTCCTCCACCCGATCGATGCGCTTGCCGCCACCGATCTTGGAGATGTGGAGGAGGCCATCGCGACCGGGGAGGATGTTCACGAACGCACCGAACTTGGTGATGTTCACGACCCGACCCGGGTACACGGCACCGACGTCGGCGGTGGGCGGGTTGAGGATGAGCTTGATCTGGCGCTCGGCCTCTTCCAGCCGGAACTTCTCCGGGGAACCGATGGTGACGGTGCCCACCATGCCGTCGTCGTCGACGGAGATGTCGGCACCGGTCTCGGCCTGGATGGCGTTGATGACCTTGCCCTTCGGCCCGATGACCTCGCCGATCTTGTCGATCGGGATCTCGAAGCTGACGACCTTGGGGGCGGTCTCGCCCACCTCGGCACGGGGCTCGGCGATGACCTTTTGCATCACCTCGAGGATGGCGAGGCGGGCTTCCTTGGCCTGCTGGAGCGCCTGGGCCAGCACGTCGGCCGGGAGGCCGTCGATCTTGGTGTCGAGCTGCAGGGCCGTCACGAACTCGCTCGTGCCGGCGACCTTGAAGTCCATGTCGCCGAAGGCGTCCTCGGTGCCGAGGATGTCGGTGAGCGTCGTGTACTTGCCGTTGTCGTAGATGAGGCCCATGGCGATGCCGGCGACCGGTGCCTTGATCGGCACGCCGCCGTCCATCAGCGCCAGGGTGGAACCACACACGGAGCCCATCGAGGTGGAGCCGTTGGAGCTCAGCACCTCGGATACGACGCGCAGGGCATAGGCCCACTCGTCGATGGAGGGCACCACCGGCAGGAGGGCCCGCTCGGCGAGCAGGCCGTGGCCGATCTCACGACGCTTCGGGCTGCCCACGCGACCCGTTTCGCCGTTGGCGTGGGGCGGCATGTTGTAGTGGTGCATGTAGCGCTTCTTGGGCTTGTCGCCCAGGTTGTCGAGGAGCTGGTCCATCTTCGGCATGCCGAGGGAGAGGACGCTGAGCACCTGGGTCTCGCCCCGCTGGAACAAGCCCGAGCCGTGCGCCTGACCGAGCACACCCACCTCGGAGGTGACGGTGCGCAGGTCGGCCGGGCCACGGCCGTCGATGCGGATGCCCTCTTCGACGGTGCGAGTGCGGATCCGCTGCTTCTGGATGCTGCGGGCCGCCTCCTTGATCTCCTTGGTGCGACCGGCGAACTCCTCGCCCATCGTGTCGATGGCCGTGGCGATGGCGGCGTCGGTGGCGGCGTTGCGCTCTGCCTTGGCGGCGATGGTGCCGGCCTGGCCCAAGGCGTCGCCCACGAGGGCTTCGACCTTGGTCTTCACGTCGTCTCCGTAGTCGAGCACGGGAGTGAACTGGAGCGGGGTGATGCCCCGACCGGCCTTGACCTGCTCGACGAGCTGGTTCTGGAGCTCGATCGACTCCTTGATCCACACCTTGCAGGCGGTGAGACCGTCGGCGATGACCTCTTCGGTGACCTTGGGGGCGCCGGCTTCGTAGTGCTCCCACGCCTTCTCGGTGCCACCGGCTTCCACCATCATGATGGCGACGTCGTCACCGACACCGCGACCGGCGACGATGAGCTCGAAGGTGCTCTCCTCCACCTCTTCGAAGGTGGGGTGCGGCACCCAGGTGCCGTCCTGGCTGTAGGCGATGCGCACGGCGCCGATGGGACCCTGGAACGGGATGCCCGAGATCGACAGGGCGGCGGACGCGCCGTTGATGGCGAGGACGTCGTAGGGGTTCTCCTTGTCCGAGCCCATGACGGTGACGACCACCTGGGTCTCGTTGCGGAAGCCGGCGGCGAAGGACGGGCGCAGCGGCCGGTCGATCAGGCGGCAGGCGAGGATGGCGGCGTCGGTGGGACGGCCCTCCCGGCGGAAGAAGCTGCCGGGGATGCGTCCCGCGGCGTACATCCGCTCTTCGACGTCCACCGTGAGGGGGAAGAAGTCGATGCCGTCACGCACGCCCTTGGCGGCGTTGGCGGTGACCAGTGCTTCGGTGCCGGCGATCTTGGCGACCACGGCTCCCTGGGACTGGAAGGCCAGCTTGCCCGTCTCGAACGAGAGGGTCTTGTCGGTGCCACTGATGGGCCCCGAGACGATGATGGCGTCAGCCATGTTTGTTCCTCCTTGCCGGCTCGGGGACTCCCCCGGCCGGATCTGAGGCGACAGCGGCCAGTTCCCAGTTGGCGACCACCGGAGGGACCCCTCCGGGAGTCGGCAACTGGCAGCTGACCCGCCCTGCCGCCGTGTGTGTGGTGGTGGGCTGCGCCTTAGCGACGCAACCCCATCTTGGCGATGATCGCGCGGTATCGCTCGACATCGTTCTTGCGCACGTAGTCGAGCAGACGACGACGCTGGCCCACCAGCATCAGCAGGCCGCGCCGACTGTGGTGGTCCTTCTTGTGCTTCTGCAGGTGCTCGTTGAGGTGGTTGATCCGCTTGGTGAGGATCGCGATCTGCACCTCGGGCGAGCCGGTGTCGGTGTCGTGGAGACGGTGCTCCGCGATGATGCCGGCCTTCTGCTTGTCGATCTGCTCAGACATGCCTAGACGTACTCCGTAGGGGAGGTGGGAACTGGGGCCCGGCTCCGGTGGGCGCTGCCCACAGGCTGGCGCGTCGGGGAGCGAAGCTCCTCAGGCCCCCCGAAGGGGTCACTGAGGACCTGGTCAAGATAGCAGCCACCCCTTCAGCGCCCTCAATCCGGGGTGTGTCAGTCGCCCTGGGATCCAGCGGGAAGCACCTTCCACCGGTAGCGGGGGGGCCGGTGCAGGTCTTCGGTGTCGTGGGCCCGTTGGCGGGGGGTGAGATCGAGCACGAGGGCGTCGGGCGCGTAGAGGGCGGCTTCCACCTCGTCGTCGGTGGCATCCACGGGATCGACCCCGCGGCGGAGCTGCGCCTTGAGCACCGCCGTGCCAAGCCGACCGCGCATGAGGGCGTGCATGATCGAGGGCAGCGTCTCGGGGTCTTTCAGGAGCCACGAGTGCGAGCCGCCCTTCACGACGATGAGGTCGCCCCGCGAGCGGCGGGCGGCATCCTTGGCCGTGGCCAGCGGCACCGCGAGGTCGCGGTCGCCGTGGATGGCGAACACCGGGATCTTCTCGTCCCGCAGGGTCTCGAGCATCCACTTCGTGCCCCCGCTGCGCAGGATGGAAGCGGCGGGGCCGAGCAGCCGCCAAGGGCGGCGCACGTGGCTCTGGATGGTGGGGGCGACCAGCCGGCCGAGCTTGAGGGCCTGGCGCGGGTTGCCGAACCACGGGACCGTGCTGATCGTGTCCACCAGGAGGGTGGCGCCCACGCCGACGAGGAGCGGCGGGAACACCCGGAACAGGTTCACCATGCGATCCCACGTGTCGCCGACGATGGCGTCGAGCAGGATCACCGCGATCACCCGAGAGGGGTCGGTGGCCGCCAGCTCGGTGACCAGGCGACCGCCCATCGAGTGCCCGGCCAGCACGGCCTCGCGCACCCCGAGGTGATCGAGCACCCGGCCGAGCAGGTCGGCGTAGCTCGTCATGCTGGCCGCCCCCGTGGGGAGACCGAGGGTGCCGCCGTGACCTGCGGTGTCCACCGCGATCACCTTGAAGCCGAGGTCGACCAGGCGCGACAGCGTCTGGGCGTAGAGGATCCCCTCGGCCGAGAAGCCGTGCACGACCACGAGAGGCACGCCCCGACCGCAGACGGCCACTCCCACCGTGTGCCCGTCGGGCAGGGTGATCTCGTGCCGAGCGAGGCGGGGAAGCGTGACGTCCACCTCGTCATCCGCCTCGGGCCCGGGTCCGATGATCGGCTCGGTGGCCACGGACAGGTGGCGCACCTTCTTACGAGGCCCTGCCGGGTGCTCGTCCTCGCCCTCGACCCGCACGCGGATCGGATCCCACCCCTCATCCATCCGTCAAGTCTGGCCCATCGCGCGGGTCTGGCTTGACCACCGGGTCAGTCGGAGGTCATCCCAGGATCGCCCGAGCGTCATCGCAGTCCCGCTGCATCTGCTCCACCAGCGCCTCGACGCTCTCGAACTTCTCCTCCCCGCGGAGACGCTCGACGAAGCGAACCCGGGCCGGCTCGTCGTAGAGGTCGCCGGAGAAGTCGAGCAGATGGGCTTCGAGCAGGCTGGCGTGCGCCTCCGCGTAGAACGTGGGCCGACGGCCGAGGGAGATCGCCGTGGGATGCACCGATCCGTCGGCGCGCTCGTACCAGCCGGCGTAGATGCCGTCGGCGGGGAGGAGGATGTCGCCGGGCACCGAGACGTTGGCCGTGGGGAACCCGAGGGTGCGGCCGCGGGCGTCACCGCGAGCCACGACCCCTCGCACTTCGTGAGGACGGCCGAGCATCGCCTCGGCCCGGGGGAGGTCGCCCTCGACCAGCGCATGCCGGATCGCGGTGGACGACGCCTTCTCGCCGGTGGTCGCCGGGGACCCGGAGGCATCCACCAGGGCCATGCCCTCCACCGTGAAGCCGCTTCCAGCGCCCACCGACCGCAGCAGGTCGACGTCGCCCCGGCGCTGGTGACCGAAGTGGAAGTCCTCCCCCACGATCACCATCGCGGCACCCAGGCACTCCACGAGCACCTCCGAGACGAAGTCCTCCGCCGGCTCCTTGGAGCGAGCCTCGTCGAAGGTGACCACGAGGCATCGGTCGACGCCGGTGGCGGCGAGCAGCTCCAGCTTCTGATCGAGGTCGGTGAGCAGGCGCGGCGCCGATTCGGGTCGTACGACGGAGGCGGGGTGACGGTCGAAGGTGACGACCGCGCTCTCGTGCCCACCGACGGCCGCCTGCCGACGCACCTCCGCGATCACGGCCCGATGCCCGAGGTGCACGCCGTCGTACGCGCCGATGGTGACCACGCTGCCCGTCGCAGGGCGCGGGCAAGCACCGACGTCGTGCAGCACCTCCATCGTCTGAGGCTACGGCCCGCTCGCGGCGGCGAGCACGACCGACGGCTTGGCCGTGGCATCCCGGTGCGCCTCGTACACCGCCAGGAGATGGCCCTCGGGCCCGACGATCGGCCAAGGCCCGTCGCCGCGCACGCCGAGCACCTCGAGCGGGAGCACCTTGCCGAAGCCCACCGCCGTCGCAACGTCTTCGTCCACCGCGATGGCCGCAAGGTCGCGCAACGCGGCGGCAGGCGTGAGGAGCCCGTCGGGCGTCAGCGCCTCCACCGGCACGCCCTGATCGACCGTGAACGAACCGATCGTTGTGCGGCGCAGGTCACGGAGGTGCGCCCCACCGCCGAGCGCCGTGCCCACGTCGGCCGCCAACGACCGGATGTAGGTGCCTGAGGAGCACGTCACCTCGATCGGGAAGCAGCCCGGCTCGATGGCCTCGCCGATGGTGAAGGAGTGAACGGTGACCGGCCGGGGCGCCCGCTCGATCTCGATGCCCTCCCGCGCCAGCTCATGGAGGCGGCGGCCGTCCACCTGGATCGCCGACACCATCGGGGGCACCTGGAGGATGTCGCCGGTGAGGGGGGACGCCGCCTCGCGCATCGCCCCGACCGTGACGCCGTCCATGGCCCAGGTGCCCGTGACCTCCCCCGACGCATCGAGCGTGGAGGTGGCGGTGCCGAGCACCACCACCCCCGTGTAGGTCTTGCTGGGCAGGCCGAGGTACTTCAGGAGGCGGGTGACCTTCCCCACGCCGAGGAGCAGCAAGCCGGTGGCGTCGGGATCGAGGGTGCCGGAATGCCCCACCTTGCGGGTGCCCAGGACACCCCGCGCCTTGGCAACGACGTCGTGGCTGGTCCAGCCGGCCGCCTTGTCCACGATGGCCAGACCATCGGGGCCGGCCGGGCGCCCGCCCTTCGCCATCGGTAGGTCAGGCCTCGTCGTCGCGGATCTGGCGGAGCACCTCTTCGAGGCGGGCTGCCCCCCGCACGACATCGTCGGGCTTGAAAGCCAGCTCAGGCGTGCGCTTCACACTCGTCTGCCGGCCGATGGCACCCTGCAGGCGATGCCGTTGCTCGCCGAGGGCCTCGAGGACATCGTCGTCATCGTCTTCGCCGCCGAGCGTGTCGAAGTAGACCGTGGCCCGGCGCAGGTCGGCGTCGCAGTCGACCGACATGATCGTCACGAGCTCCAGGCGGTCGTCGTCCACGAGCTCGAGCTCCTCGGCGAGGATCTCCTGGAACAGCTTGTTCAGCCGGGCCGTGCGCGGGTAGTCGCGTGCGCTCGTGTGACTGCGGGGGCGCTTGGGCATGTGGGGGTCACCTTGCTCAGGTGCGCGGGATCTCGCGCTCCTCGAAGGTCTCGATGATGTCACCCGGCTTGAGGTCCTGGAAGTCGGTGAGGCCGATGCCGCACTCGAATCCGGTGGCCACCTCGCGCACGTCGTCCTTGAATCGCCGCAACGAGCTGACCGCTCCCTTCCAGATGATCGTGCCGTCACGAAGGAAGCGCACCTTGGAGTTGCGGGTGATGACGCCGTTGAGGACGTAGCAGCCGGCGATCTTGCCGACGCGGGGCACGGAGAAGATCTCGCGCACCTCGGCATCGCCGGTGACGACTTCCTCGAACTCCGGGGCCAACAGGCCGACGACCGCCGCCTCTACGTCCTCGAGCACCTGATAGATGATCTCGTAGTTGCGGACCTCCACCTCTTCGACCTGCGCCAGCTCGCGGGCCTTGCGGTCCGGGCGAACGTTGAAGCCGATGATCGTGGCGCCGGAGGTGGCCGCCAGCTGCACATCTTGCTGCGTGATCCCACCGACGGCTCGATGCACGAAGGCCAGCTTGACTTCGTCGCGCTCGAGCTTGCGGAGGCTCTCGGTGAGGGCCTCGAGCGAGCCGGTGGTGTCGGTCTTGAGCAGGATGTTGAGCGTGGCGACGTCGCCCCGCTGGATCTGCTCGAAGATGTCCTCCAAGCGAGCGCCCGACGGGGCGGCGGCTTCGCGGCCGAGGTTCGCCACGCGATGCCAGTGCTCGCGCTTCTCGGCGACGGACTTGGCCGTCTTCTCATCGGGAGCGACGATGAAGGAGTCGCCGGCGTCGGCGACATCGTTCAGGCCCAGGACCTGCACGGGCATCGACGGACCCGCCTCGCTGATCTGCTCGCCGAGGTGGTTGACGATGGCCCGCACTCGACCCCAAGCAGGGCCAGCCACGAGGGGCTCGCCGACCCGCAGGGTGCCGCGCTGCACGAGGATGTTGGCCACGGGGCCGCGACCCACGTCGAGGTACGACTCGAGCACCACGCCCGCGGCGCGGCCCTCAGGGTTGGCGCGCAGATCTTCCACATCCGCCACGAGGAGGAGCGTCTCGAGGAGCGCATCCACGCCGTCGCCGGTGAGCGCCGACACGGGGATCATCTCGACGTCGCCGCCCCAGTCGTGCGGGATGAGGCCTTGCTCGGAGAGCTGCTGCTTCACCCGGTCGGGCTGGGCCTGCTCGCGGTCCATCTTGTTGATGGCCACCACGATCGGGGCCCCGGACGCCTTGGCGTGGTTGAGGGCCTCGATGGTCTGCGGCATCACGCCGTCGTCGGCCGCAACGACCAGTACGACGATGTCGGTGGCCTCGGCGCCGCGGGCGCGCATGGCGGTGAACGCCTCATGACCCGGTGTGTCGATGAAGGTGATGGCGCGATCGTTCTTGATGGTCTGATAGGCACCGATGGCCTGGGTGATGCCACCGGCCTCCCCGGCCACGACGTTGGCGTCGCGGATCCGGTCGAGCAGCTTCGTCTTGCCGTGGTCGACGTGGCCCATCACCGTGATGATCGGCGGGCGCTGGACGGCGTGTTCGTCGTCCTCATCGTCGAGGAGGTCCTCGACGCCGAGCGCCTTCTGCAGCTCGACCTCTTGCTCCTCCCCCGGATCGACGAGCCGGATGGTGGCGCCGATCTGCTCGGCGAAGAGCTCGATCTGCTCGTCGCTGAGGGACTGGGTGGCCGTGACCATCTCGCCCATCTGCATCAGGAACCGCACTACATCGGCCGCCGTGCGGTTCAGCTTGGGGCCGAGCTCCTGGGGAGTGGACGAGCGCTCCAGCACCAGATCGCCCTCGGGCACCGGAGCGTCGGTGGGCGTGTAGGTGGGGAGATCCATCGGCTGGAGCTCCTCACGGCTCCGGCGTCGACGACCACCCTTGCGACGGGGCGGGCGCTGCTGTGGGCCACGGCCGCCGCCAGGACCACGGCCGGGACCGCCGCCCGGACCACCAGGACCACCGCCGCCGGGCGGTCGGTTGGGACCGAAGCCGCCAGGACCGCCGGGGGTTCGGGCGCCCGCAGGGGCACCGGCCGGCGGACCTCCGACACGACGACCGGGCGGAGGGATGGCGCGACCAGACGGACCACGGGGGGCCACCGGACCTCTGCCCCCCATGCCGGGCGGGGGCGGGATGGGCTTGCCGGTGCCCGATCGAAGCGGGGGGCCATCGGCGGATGCGTCGTCGGTCGCCGGCGCCGCCGGCGCCTCAAGAGCACCCGGCGTGGCCGCGGACTCCGGCGGGGTAGCTGCCTCAGCCGCCGGGGCCGGTGCGGGGGCCGGAGCAGGAGCAGCGTCGACGACGGGCGTCGGGGCGGGAGCCGGCACCGGAGCGGGAGCGGCGATCGGGGCCGCGGGGCGCTCCACCGGCGGCGCCGGCCGAGGCGCCGGTCGAGGCGCCGGGGGCGGCGGGGCGGCGGCCGGCCGCGCGGGCTCCTCCTCGGGGCGACGGGGCGGTGCCGGCCGTTCGCTGCCACTCGAGGTGACCAGGCGG
>Ga0105044_10008443_pt1 | contig 14135 bp, 17 predicted proteins | sample MAT01_FD_78092 | JGI IMG/M metagenome (GOLD analysis project Ga0105044, IMG submission 78092) | Freshwater microbial communities from Lake Fryxell liftoff mats and glacier meltwater in Antarctica - MAT-01 | ecosystem: Environmental > Aquatic > Freshwater > Ice > Liftoff microbial mat | place...
GACGGGCCGGCAAGCCGACGGGCCGGCAAGCCGACGGGCCGGCAAGCCGACGGGCCGGCTTATGGCCAACACCGCCAAACTGCGCTAAAGCGGGCCGGACGCCACAGGAGCCGCCCGCATGCTGCCCGCCGACCGCCCCCGGATCACCCTGATCTCGCCGCCCGTGCCGGACCCACTGCTTTTTCCAGACCAGCTTGCCGCGGTGCTCGACGGGGTCGAGATTGCCTGCCTGCGCCTGTCGCTGGCCTCGCGAGACCTTGACCTGATCGCGCGCGCTGCGGATGCCTGCCGGGCCGTGGCCCATGCCCGCGACGTGGCCATCGTGATCGACACCCACCTGCTGCTGGTCGAACGGCTGGGGCTCGATGGCGTCCACCTGCCCGACGGGGCACGCGGCGTTCGCGCGGCGCGCAAGGATCTGGGGGCGGACGCGATCATCGGCGCCTTTGCCGGGACGACCCGGCACGAGGGTCTCGGCGCAGGCGAGGCCGGGGCGGATTACGTGGCCTTCGGTCCGGTCGGGGCAACGCCGCTTGGAACCGGTGCGCAGGCCCCGTTCGAGTTGTTCGAGTGGTGGTCCGAAATGATCGAGGTGCCGGTCATCGCCGAAGGCGCGCTGACGCTGGACCTGGTCGAGAAACTGGGGCCGGTCACCGATTTCTTCGCGATCGGCGACGAGGTCTGGTCGGCAGACGATCCCGCTGCCGCACTGCGTGCCCTGCTGGCCCCGTTGGGGTGACGGGCGCGTCCGGCAACCAGCCCGCATCAGCGCACGTCGCCGTCCAGCCCCGCCGCATGCCCCTGCCGGATCACCGCGTCGCAGGCAGCGGCCAGCGCCTTGCGGTCGGCGAACGCTGAAACGGCGACCGGCGGGTGCAGCGTGACGTCTGCGCTTCCCCCCGGATGGGCCAGCACTTGCAGCAGATGTGGGGCGAACTCCATGTCGCCCCACCAGCCATAGAACCGTGCATCCTGCCCCTGCGGAGCATGATAAACCACGCTGACCGGCTGCACCTGCATCGCCTCGCGCAGTCCCGGCGCACAGAACGCGGCAAACAACGTCGGTTTGAACGGCAGCACCCGGAGGCTGTCGGTGCTGGTGCCCTCGGGGAAGAACAACAGCCGGTGCCCGGCGTGCAGCCGCTGTTCCAGCACCTTTTGCTGCGCCAGAGCCTCGGTGCCCCGGCGGGTGATGAACACCGTGCCGGTCGCCCGCGCCAGAACCCCGATCCCCGCCCAGCCCGCCACTTCGGATTTCGCCACGAAATACACCGGCTGCACCGCGTTCAGGGTAAAGATGTCCAGCCAGCCCGCATGATTGGCCACCATCGCCGCCGCGCCCTGCACCGGCTGGCCCCGCACGCGCCAGCGCAGCCCCAACAGCCGGACCGCCAGCCGGCACACCGCCACCGTGATCAGCGGCGTCACGGGCCGCACTGGCCCGTAGAGCGGCCGCTCGACCAGCCGCAGCAGCAGCAGCAGGCCGAACCCGCCATAGATCACGACTGCCAGTGCGCCGCCGCGCCAGATCACCCGCAGCCAGCCAGCCAGACCAGGGGCAGGCATCGGCATCCGCGCCGCCAGCCAGTCGGTCATCCCTCGCGGGCTTTTTTGCGGGTGTAATAGTCCAGATGCTTGGCACTCATCCGCGCGGTGTCCATCACCAGACAGACATCGGTTGTATTGAAGCTATGGTCGATCCACGCCCCATCGCCGACAAACCCGCCGAGCCGCAGATACGCCTTGATCAACGCAGGCGTGCCCGCCATCGCCAGCCGTCGGTCAAGCGCATCCTTCGGCATCAGATCCATCCCCAGCCGGTTGGCGCCGCGCGCCCGCACCCGCAACGCCTCGGGGGCCAGATGGTGGTGATGCAGAAAGGCCAGCGGCTGCGCCAGTGCCACCACGTCCACGCCATGGAAACTCGCCGCCCCGAACATCACCTCGATGCCGCGCTCCAGCACATAGTCCGCCAGACCGTTCCACAAATGAAACATTGCGGCCCCGCCGCGCAGGTCTTTGTGCACGCAAGACCGCCCCAATTCCAACAATCGGCGGCCCGAAGCTTTCAGCGGCTCGAGGTCATACTCGCCCTCCGAGTAGTACCGCCCGGCCAGCGGCATCCGGTCGCTGGTCAGCAGGCGGTAGACGCCCACGACATCCTCCAGCCGATCGGCATCCCGCCGGCTGTCGATCAGCAACAGATGCTCGAAGAAGGGATCGAACGCATCCCTCTCCAGCCGCGCGGCGTGATCGACCAGCGCGCCATCGCCGCCCAGTTCCTCGATGAACACCGAATAGCGCAACCGCTGTGCCGCCCGCAGATCGCGGTCGTCCCGGGCGAGGCGCAAGGCAAGGGTGTTGTCGTCGGCAATCATGGTATCCATGGTCCATCTGCCTGACCGGCAGCGTTCTCTTAGGGTCTGCAGGACTGCATTGCAACCGGGCTCTCCGCCCCCGTCCGGCCCTGCCCGTGGCATTGCCGGAACGAAAAGGCCGGGTTGAAAAGGCCGGGTTGAAAAGGCCGGCCCGTTCAGGGCAATATGGCAGAGTTGCCGAATTCGGGGCGCAAGTCGACATGGCGCGTGTCGATCACCAGCTTTCCCGCGTGTTCAAAGTTCACCGTGACGCGGCCACCGATGTTGGACTGCACCTGCCCCAGACCCCAATCGGGCCGGCCGGGATGCCGCACCAGCATACCGGGTTGCAGCAATGACCCCATGACCTGCCCGCTTTCGATCTTTGCCAAGCCTACGATGTCTCCCGCCTTCGATGTCTGCCGCCACAAGGAGTTTGCAATGCCCGACAAAGCCGATCTTGCCGCCCTGCTGGGGTCGCGCATCTGCCATGATCTTATCAGCCCGATCGGTGCCATCAGCAATGGGGTCGAATTGTTGATGATGGACGGCAACGTCAAGGGCGCGGAAATGGCGCTGATCTCGGAAAGCGTGGCATCGGCCAATGCCCGCATCCGGTTCTTCCGGGTCGGCTTCGGGGCGGCCTCGGCCGATCAGCGTATCGGGCGGTCCGAAGTGGTGGGCATCCTCGGCGACGTGATGCGCGGCGGCCGGCTGTCGGTCGACTGGCAAAGCCCTGCCGACCTCGGGCGTCGCGAGGTGAAACTGGCCTTCCTGCTGATCCAGTGCCTCGAAACCGCGATGCCCTACGGCGGCAGGATCGCGGTAGAGGTTGCCGAAGGGCGCTGGTCGATCGCCGCCCGCGCGCAGAAACTGCGGATCGATCCCGATCTGTGGGAAGTGCTGTCGAACCCCGCCGCCGGGGCCGGCATCGGTCCGGCCCAGGTGCATTTCCTGCTGGTCCCGCTCGAGACCGCGCAGCAGGGCCTGCGCCTGACGGTCGAGGTCCGCGAGGCCGACATCCGCCTCAGCTTCTGATCGTGCCGTTGCCGGTGACAAGGTATTTGAAGCTGGTCAACTGCTGCGCCCCGACCGGCCCTCTCGCATGCAGCTTGCCCGTGGCGATGCCGATCTCGGCCCCCATGCCGAACTCGGCCCCATCGGCGAACTGGGTGCTGGCATTGCGCAACAGGATGGCACTGTCCAGCCGTTCGAAGAACCGCGCGGCGGTGACGTCGTTCTCGGTCAGGATCGCCTCGGTGTGGTTCGAGCCATAGCGGCGGATATGGGCAATCGCACCGTCCACCCCGTCGACCAGCCGCGCCGCAATGATCATGTCAAGAAACTCGCGGCCAAAGTCGTCCGCCGCGGCCGCAACCGTCCCCGAAACCCCCAGCAGCGCCCCCTCGGTGCGGACCTCGACCCCGGCGCGCAGCAGGTCCTCGATCAGCACCGCCCCGTGCCGGGCATGGAATTCCCGGTCGATCAGCAGACATTCCGCCGCCCCGCAGATCCCGGTCCGCCGGGTCTTGGCGTTCAGTACCACGGCGCGGGCCTTCTCCAGATCGGCGTCGCGGTCGGCATAGACATGGCAGATGCCTTCCAGATGCGCGAACACCGGCACCCGCGCCTCGGCCTGCACCAGCCCCACCAGCCCGCGACCGCCCCGCGGTACGATGACGTCGATCAAGTTGACAGCTGTCAACATCGCCTGAACCATCGCCCGGTCGCGGGTCGGCACCAGTTGAATGGCCGCCTCGGGCAGCCCCGCCGCACGCACCCCGTGCAAAAGGCAGGCATGCAGGGCGTTCGAGGTGTGAAAACTTTCCGACCCCCCGCGCAGAATCACCGCATTCCCGGCTTTCAGGCACAGCGCCCCCGCATCCGCCGTGACGTTGGGACGACTTTCATAGATGACCCCCACCACCCCTAACGGCGTGGCAACCCGCTGAATATGCAGGCCATTGGGCCGGTCCCATTCCGCCAGAACCCGCCCCACCGGATCGGGCTGCAAAGCGACGGACCGCAGCCCGTCGACGATCCCCCGCAGCCGTCCCTCGTCCAGCCGCAGCCGGTCGAGCAACGCCGGGCTCAACCCCTTTGCCGCGCCACGAGCCATGTCTTCGGCATTCGCGTCCAGAATTGCCCCCTGCCCGTCCCGGACCCGCTCTGCCGCCCCGACCAGCGCCGCCTGTTTTCGCGCCGCCGGGGCATAGGCGAGTTCCGCCGCCGCCGACCGCGCCAACGCCCCCATCATGGCCATCAACCCTGCCACTTCCCCAGCCATGACCCGTCCCTTCCTGTTCGCTTCAACTTGGCGAAAATATCCCGGGGGTCTGGGGGCTGGCCCCCAGTCTGCCCTCATAGCACCATGTCATCCCGATGGATGAGCGCGGCCCGCCCGGCATAGCCCAGGATTGCCTCGATCTCGCCCGACCGGTGCCCGGCAATCGCCCTCGCCTCTTCGGCGGTGTAGCGGATCAGCCCCTTGCCCAGACCTTCGCCCGCAACCCCGACAATCGCCACCGGATCGCCCCGCCCGAACGCACCCGACACGCCGACCACCCCGGCCGGCAGCAGCGACTTTCCGGCCCGCAGCGCCACCACCGCCCCCGCATCCAGCCGCACCTCGCCGCGCGGTTTCATGGCGTTGATCCAGCGTTTCCTCGCCACCTGCGGGTCGGCCATCGCCACGAACCAGGTCCGCGCCGCACCTGCCGCCAGCGCCTGCAACGGCCGTAGCACCGAGCCTTCCATGATCGCCATGGCACAACCGCCCGCAACGGCGGTCTTGGCGGCCATCAGCTTGGTTTTCATCCCGCCCTTGGACAGTCCCGAGACGGGGTCCCCCGCCATCGCCTCGTGCGCGGGGGTGATCGCCGCCACCAGATCGAACCGCACCGCTGCGGCGTCCTCCCTGGGATTGGCCGAGTAGAAGCCGTCCACATCCGACAACAGGATCAACTGATCCGCCCCCACGGTGACCGCGATCTGCGCGGCCAGCCGGTCATTGTCGCCAAACCGGATTTCGTCGGTCGCCACTGTATCGTTTTCGTTGACGATCGGCACGACGCCCAGACCCAGCAATGTCTCCAGCGTTGCGCGGGCGTTCAGATAGCGCCGACGGTCGGTGGTATCCTCCAATGTCACCAGCACCTGCGCGGTCAGCACGCCGTGCGGCGCCAGCACCGCCTCATAGGCCTGCGCCAGCCGGATCTGCCCGACCGCTGCCGCCGCCTGCGACTGTTCCAGCGGCAACGGCCCGTCGGCCAGCCCCAGCACCTTGCGCCCCAGGGCGATCGACCCCGACGACACGATCACCACATCGGCCCCGCGCGCCTTGGCCTCCGCGACATCAAGCGCCAGCGCCGCCAGCCAGTCCACCCGCAGCCCGGCGCGGCGGTCCACCAGCAGCGCCGAGCCGATCTTGACGACCAGCCGCCGTGCCGTGCGGATGTCGGGGGCGGTCAGGGGTGCCACGGGGCCGCCTCGACCACCGGCGTCTCGTTCCTGATCTGGCGGTGCAGCGCGCGCAGAACCTCTTGCAGGCCCTGCCCCGACACCCCGGAAATCACATGCACGGTGCCCGAGTAGACCTTTTCCAGTGCCCGACGGCGCGTCGCGATGGTCCTGGCATCCAGCGCATCGCATTTGTTCAGGGCCACGATCCGCGGCTTGTTGCCCAGTTCTTCGGCATAGGCCTCCAACTCGTGCACGATGGTGCGGTAGTCCCGGGTGATGGTCGAAGATGTGCCGTCGACCAGATGCAGCAGGACCTTGCAGCGCTCGACATGCGCCAGAAACTGGGTGCCCAAGCCGCGGCCCTCGCTCGCCCCCTCGATCAGGCCCGGAATGTCGGCCATCACGATTTCCGTGCCATCGACCCCCACGACCCCCAGATTGGGCACCAGCGTGGTAAAGGGATAGTCCGCGATCTTGGGACGGGCGTTCGACACCGCGGCGAGGAACGTCGATTTCCCGGCATTGGGCAACCCGACCAACCCTGCGTCGGCGATCAGCTTCAGCCGCAGCCAGATCGTGCGCTCCACCCCCTCTTGCCCCGGGTTGGCCCGGGCCGGCGCGCGGTTGGTCGAGGTCTTGAACTGCAGGTTGCCCCAGCCGCCGTTGCCACCACGCGCCAGTTGTACGCGCTGGCCCACCGTCACCAGATCGGCGATCACGGTCGCCTCGTCCTCGTCGAGAATTTCGGTCCCCACCGGCACGCGCAGCACGATGTCCTCGCCGGTCTTGCCGGTGCGCTGTTGCCCCATCCCGCCTTGCCCGGTCCTGGCAAAGAAATGCTGCTGATAGCGAAAGTCGATCAGGGTGTTTAACCCGTCCACCGCTTCGGCCCAGACCGAGCCGCCGTTGCCGCCGTCCCCGCCATCCGGCCCGCCGAACTCGACGAACTTCTCGCGGCGAAAGCTGACACATCCCGACCCGCCGCCGCCCGAGCGGATGTAGACTTTGCACAGGTCAAGAAACTTCATCGCAGCAACTTTCGGGGTTCAGGGTCCCGACAGGCGATACGACCATTCGGAGCCTTTCTCAATCAAGTTTCGGGCTCGATCGAGTTTCGGGCTCGATCGAGTTTCGGGCTCGATCGAGTTTCGGGCTCATCCAACTTTTGGCTCAATCAAGTTTCGGGCTCAATCGAGTTTCCTGAGGTAGGTCCAGGTCGGCACGCGCCCGCCCCGCGCGACCGAAAACGTCTCGGCGTCGCCCAGATACTGAAACCCTGCATTCGTCAGTACGCGTGCCGACCCTGGATTGTCCTGAAACACCTCGGCAAAGATCGTGCGGTTGTGCTGCGGATTGGCCCCGATCAATGCCCGCACGGCCGCGGACGCGAAACCCGTGTTCCAGAACGCCGGGGCGACCCAATAGCCGATTTCCGACTGGCCGCGCGCAAACTTCGCCTCGTCCATCCGCTTGAGGCTGATCACGCCCAACACTTCGGCCAAACCGGTCGCCGATCCGTCCATTACCCAGATATCCTCGTCGCTCCCCCCCGCCACAGCCCGCGCCATGAACGCCTCGGCAGCGCCGGGCGGCAGGGGATGCGGGATCGACCGTGTGCCTTCCGCGACCCGGCGGTCACCGGCATACATCGCAAAGAGCCCGGCGTCGGACTTGCGGGCCGGGCGCAGCACGAAACGGCCAGCGGCGATCTGGCCTTCGGTGGCAACTGCGATCATGTCGAGCGTCATGTCGATCTCCTTTGGACATCCTGTCACACGGGGCTTTGGCAAGTGCCTGAAAAGCCGAGGGGACCGGCCTTTCAGCCGATCCCCCGTTTACAACCCTGGTGTAAAGGTTCGGCTTACTCGGCTGCCTCCACGGCTGGCAGCACAGAGATGAAGGTGCGACCTTTCATACCCTTCTTAAAGGTCACATGCCCCTCGACCTTGGCAAAAATCGTGTGATCGGTGCCCATGCCCACGCCGTCGCCCGGAAACCAGGTGGTGCCGCGCTGGCGCACGATGATGTTGCCCGGAATGGCATGCTGGCCACCGAACAGTTTCACGCCCAGACGACGCCCGGCGCTGTCGCGACCGTTGCGGGAGGACCCGCCTGCTTTCTTGTGTGCCATGGCGGGTTACTCCTGTGCGACAGCGGCGGCTTTGGGCGCGCGCTTCGGCTTGGCGGGGGCATCGACGATTGCCGCCTCTGCGGCGACGGTTTCGAGAGCGGCAGGAGCGACGGCGACAGATTGGGCAGCGCGGGGTGCTGCCTCGGCATCATGGGCGGCGCGGCGTGCATCTGCCGTACCGGTGGCTGGCATCACGCCCGTTGCATCGGCACCGGCAGCCAGAACGTCGGTCACCCGAACCAGCGTCAGGTGCTGGCGATGGCCCTTGGTGCGCTGGCTCGAATGTTTCCGGCGGCGCTTGACGAAGTGGATGACCTTTTCACCCTTGATCTGGTCGATCACCTCGGCCTGCACGGCGGCACCGGCCACGAACGGCACGCCCACTGTCAGCGTCTCGCCGCCGACCATCAGGATGTCGTTGAACTGGATCCTGTCTCCAGCAATGGCGGCCAGCTTTTCCACGCGCAGCACGTCACCCGCCTGCACCTTGTACTGCTTGCCACCGGTCTTGAGGACCGCAAACATGGTCTTTCCTTCTCTCTCGCTCCGCGTCCTGCGGCCCCGAAGGAAGGTCTCCCGTTCGGTGTTGCCGGGTTTCCCCGCCTCGGACTGCGTGCCCCGGTCGGGGCCCAAAACATGACAATTCCGTCCAAAAGCTGCCTCTTGCCGGAAACCGCGCTTATGTTGCAACCCCGCCGGGGTGTCAAGCCCGGTGCGCAACGGCAACCCGACCGCAAAGCCCTATAATTCCTGCCCCTGCATCTGTCTTGCCGCCGCCCGCCCCAGATCGCGCGAGATCGCGGTGAACAGCGCATCGAACGCCGAAAACAGGGCCGTGTTGATGGCTTGCCCGGCCGGGGTTTCCGAGAATGTCTGATAGGCCGCCAGATCGGCATCGTCGAGCGGGCGATAGGCGAGGGCCAGATACGGCATCAGCCAATCGGTCATTTCGGCCCGGATCTGGGGCTCTTGCGCCCAGACATCGGCCAGAATCTGGTCTTCCGGCACCATGTCCTGCAAGGCGGCCCCCTCGGCCAGACCCTGAAAGAACGCCAGATTGGAGTTCAGCGCCGCCATCACGTTCGACTCGATCAGGTTGTTGGTGTCGACAAACCCGGCGAGAGCCGTCAGACGCGGATCAACCGCCTGCTGCATCTCGGCAAGGGCCCGCTTGGCTGCCTCTTCGGCCACCGGGTCCAGCAGGGCCAGCCGGGCGGCGACCTCCAGCGAGAGCACGGTTTGGCCAAGAGCGGAGGCGAAGAACCGTTCGATTTCGGCCAGATGCAGGGACCCCTCGAGCGAGGCCTCAAAGGCCGCGTCGAACCGGCGGCGCATGTCGGCGGGGTCATAGATCAGCGACACGACCGCCTCCCAACCCGCCGGAGCGCGATCCGGGAACATGTCGCGACCCATTTCGCGCCCCGCGATCAGCCCCTCTTCCCGCATGATCGCAACGATCCGGTCGATCAGCAACAGATCGGACAGGGCAGCGACCCGAGAGGCAGCGACCGGCGGGACGATCTGCGCCACAACCGCAGCCGGGCCGCACAGGGCCAGGGCAAGCGCCATGACCGACATCAAAAGACGCATCTCGCCAATCCCCGTACCGCGATTTGATGCCGACAGTTAGCTCACTGCCGTCGCCTTGCCAAGCATGGCACGCAATGGCCCGGCGCAATCCTGCGTGACCCCGCGCCGAGGAAAGGGACTTGCCAGCACCTCCCGCCACCGCTAAGCCGACGATCACGACAGCCCTTCTGCGGAGAGGTGGCAGAGTGGTCGAATGCGGCGGTCTCGAAAACCGTTGTCGGTTTGCGCCGACCCAGGGTTCGAATCCCTGTCTCTCCGCCAAATTACAGCCTTAAGCTATTGATATTCTTACGAAAGAAAAAAACGATGCCGCCACAATATCCCCCACTATAACGCGGATTGCCCCAGAAGGTGCCGGTATCAAAAGACCCGCCGGATGCAAGCGCCAGCCCCGCCAGATCGGCCACCAGACGGCCAGCTGCCAGCCCCCCGCCCCCGATGCCCGTCACCAGCGCCGATGCCAGCCAGCGCCCGGTGTGGTGCCTTGGCGAAGTTGCGGTGTGCTGGACGGCCACCTTGGCGGCGGTGGCTGCGAATGAAGGCTGGATCAAGTGGCCAAGTTGGCCACTTGATTTGTGATCGCCGCCATGCGCCGTTTCCGGGTGCAGCGCCGCACGCGCAGGCGAACCCAGAAGAAAGTGCAGGTCCTGCCACACCATGTGGCACGACCCAGGCGCGCGCGGGCGAACCGTCGGTTGTGGAATTAGCTCCACAAGCGATCCCGCCCGCGCAATAGGCCAGCCACTCAGTGCCGCCGCGCCTCGGCCATTGCCTCATGGCGCGCCCGCGCGGTCTGTATCGCCAACGTGAGCCGCGCAACGTGCGCCAGCGCGCCCTCAGCGGCCTGTGTGGGGGTTATGCCCTCGCGCCGCAACTTCGCATCCATCGCCGTTTCTTCACGCCGTAGCACGCCAGCCATGAGCCGGTCGAAGGCGGCCAGCATCCGGCCATGAAGCCCCGAGCGCGACGGGTGTGAGGTGATCGCCCGTCACTGAAAAAACGCTGCTGGATCGTCGTCATCATCTGCCGCCGCGTTCACCTTGCTCCGGTCAACCGGGGTCGCGCCCAGAGACGACAAGCAAAGCCGCAGTTGCGTGAACGCCGCCAATGAACAAGCCGGGTCATTGTCCACCCGGTCCGCCAGCCGCGCGGCAAGGGTCAGCATCGCCCTATCCGATTTCGCCAGCCATGGCAGTTCATCGGCCAGTTGCCGGCACGCCGCACGCTGGCCGGGTGTCAGGCCCCCAGGCGACGCGCCTAAGAGTTGTTGTCCCTTCGGTTCCGACCTTGCCGCGTATCGGCCCGGATGCTGCGTGTCAGCGCCGGTGATCGCGGCCATCGCCTTCGGTGTTCGCGGTCGTGTCATCAAATGCTCCATTTTGGCGATGTGAAAGTTATTTTCCCCAACCGGACAGGATGCCCCAAACCTCAGGTTTTCGGGCACGGCCCCCCCGGCATCAGCCATCGGCCCGCGCAAAGGCTTTCTCGATAGCATCGCACAGATCGGCAATCTTGTCCCGGTCGGGTGTGTCCATTGCATTGTAGAGCGAGCACAGCAGCGGTAAGGCCGCATTGAATTGCAGCCGGATGTCCTCGAAGGCCCGGCCCTTGGCAACTTCTGCGGCCATCCACGTCCGCGCCGAGGTGATTAGCGCATGTTCGTCATCCATAGGAGTTGGCTTCCAGCTTAAGTCTCACGCGTTTCGCCGGTGCCGGGATTGGTGCCGCGTCCATTGCATCAAGCCGCCGCTCCAAGTCTGCAATGCGTTCGACCGTCCAGCTTGAATTTACGATAGCCAGAAAGGCGACCGTCATTTTATCGCCGTTCAAACTTTTTGACGGGTGATCGGCAATTGCCTCCTCGACCATGGCCGCGACAATTCGCCTCTGTTCGATTGCTCTTTCGGCCGGGCCTAGATGCCGAGGAAAAGGCGGAATTGGGTTCACCATGATGCACCATTCAGATATTGCACATGGCCCGTGCCGCGCATTGCGAAAGCCATTTCGTAAGTCAGCCGCAAAGCGATAGCGCCTGTCTGCCACAAGGATCGCGTCGGGTCCGCAACAGTGCCGGCAGCCGAAACCAGTTCCAACGGTGTCGTATCTTCCATGTGCAAGGTCGCCGATTCCGTCCGGTCGATATCAACCATGCTGCCGAAGCCAGAAACAAATGCCGATAGCTGCATCAGGATCAAGTGGCCAGCAGCTATTTGCGTCGATACCAGAACCGGCCAGGTTAATTGCGGAAAGTGCAGTACGATACTTGCGGCCATTGCTGGATTTGTGACAAAAGCGATATCGCCTGCACCGCCAGCCGCGTGATAGGGCGTCATCAACGCTTTGATGTCTTGCATGATCGCAAAGTGATCGCCGCCACCAAAGCCAATGCCCGGCGTGACTCCGAAAAGCAGCCCAGCCGGTGCTGCGGTTGTTGCGGCAGTCGTGGCAAAGATTGCTGCATCCAATGAAGCCGCTGCATCCTCGGTCAGAATTTGTCGAAAGACGGCTTCAGCTGCAGAGCGTTTCGCCAGTTCGCGGGAAAAGGCGATAATCAGCCCGGCCTTTTTCGAAGGCCCGAGCGTCGTCAGTGCAGTTGTTGCTCTGCCAATGCGAATTGGTTCATCTTCTGCGACGAATGGCGCGACCACAGGTGCGCCGGTGCGGTGCGGGATTGCGATTGACGCTTGCCCGTCCAGCGGCAATGTCAGGCCGGATGCAATGAGTTGGCTGGCCGCCGACAATGGCAGGTTTCCAAAGAAGTCTAAAACCGACGTGCCGGTAATTGCCGGGTGCGTCGGGGTCGATTGCACCGAAGCATCGCTTTTCGTCAGGATCCTTTGCGCTGTCAGATCGCGCGGCCAAAGATCGCGCGCAATTGCGTCCGGTGCGGCAAAGCCGGATGCGCCGGTCGCCGAAAGGTATTGACTGAAAGCCGCGCGGGTGATCGGGTGATTGCCGAGACTGCGGATTGCGGTCGGGGCTTGGGTAAAGTGTTGGGCGGTCATTGGCGATGTCCTTTGTTGCGTCATGGCTTTCTTTTAGCAACGCGCGCCAGCATCCGTGAGTAACGCATGACGGAATTATGCGCCGCTCATTGCAATAAAACGGTCACCGCAGCTTTGTGATATTCGGCAGGGTCCGTCGAATCCGGATGCACCAAGCCAGCGTCAATGATTGCCCCGGCCAGTTCGTTTTCCGGCAATTCAAGATGCCAGACGACAAGCCCGGCCCGCTGCCAGTTGCGCCATCGCCGCGCCCGTGCCGCGCCGCTCATGGCTTGGCCTCGTCGGGATTTTCCCATTGCCGCGTGATGCCGCTCCAATGCCGCCCGTTCGGCCCGTGCTTTTCCCATGAGGTCAGGGTGCGCCATGCGTCGATCGACACAATACAGCCCGTCCATGTCTTGGGGCTTCCATCAACCGAAAAGCCATGACGGAATGTCGCCGGGTCATCGGCCCGCGCGGGTTCCGGATTTCGCGCAGGGGGTGTTGCGACACTCGCGACAACTGCGACACGGGGCGCGGGCATTCCGGGTCCGGGGGCTTGCGACACTTGCGACACTTGCGACACGGGGCGCGCCAAGGGGGTGATTGTCGCAAATGTCGCGGTTGTCGCAAGGTTGCCTTCGATTTCGGCAAGTTTGGCGCGGGCGTCAAACCACATGGCCAGCACCTTTCACGATGCGCCACGCTTCGGCCCGAGCGGCCCCGCGCACCACGGTTCCGGGGTCGAGCGGCACAAGCCATCCGTGCTTTTCAAGGACGCCCAGCGCAGCCCGCGCCTTGGGGCTTTCGCGCATTGGGTTCGGCCCGAGCCGCACCACATCGCGCATCAGCACGTCCGGTTCGTGCCAGCTTTCCAGCAGCCATTTCCGCAGGGTTTCGGCCCGGTCTATTTCAACCGACACAAGAGCAGCGCTTGCCAGCCGTGAAGCTTCGGAAAGATAGAATTGTGCCAGCGTGATTGCGTCGGCCATATCGCAGGGCTGCACTTCCGGGGCGTTCAGATCGCGCCACAGGGTCAGCACGCCAGCGATACGCGCCGCCTGTTCAGCGGCCTTCGATGCCGTGCCCGTGATATGCGCCAGATTGCCACCGAGGGCTTGTGCGGTTTCGATTGCATCGGCAAAGGCCACCAGAAGCGCGCGGGATTGCAGGGCAAGGCCAAGGACGCGCGGTTGCAGTTCGCGGGTTTCCGGGTCCGTTGGCATTGCCGTTGCGAGAATGTCGCGCAGCCGCCCCGCGAAGTTTGCCATCGCCATATCGTCGCACCGGGTGTTTGCCTGCATCCGGGTTCCGATGGTGCTTGGCGGTTCGCACATCAGGAAGCGGGGAAGAAAGCCGGTATCCGCCGCCATCGGGTCGGCCATGAAAGCCCGCGCCACGGGCGGTTGCACCATCAAGTGAATTGCCAGCCGCCGCCCGTAAAGCGTCACATGCCCGTCGCCCGAGCGGGTGCGCCGTATCGCGTCGCCCGGCTCTGTTGCACAAATCGCCTGATTGCCGGACGTCCCCTATCCCCGGACAGACTTATCCCACGACCTCTGTGACGGGTATGCCAAGGGCGGTGAAGCCGTTCAGGAATGAGCGGGCGAA
>Ga0105044_10008444_pt1 | contig 14135 bp, 11 predicted proteins | sample MAT01_FD_78092 | JGI IMG/M metagenome (GOLD analysis project Ga0105044, IMG submission 78092) | Freshwater microbial communities from Lake Fryxell liftoff mats and glacier meltwater in Antarctica - MAT-01 | ecosystem: Environmental > Aquatic > Freshwater > Ice > Liftoff microbial mat | place...
GCCGGCCCGCCTTGATCAGCCGCCGGATGTAATTTTCCGCCGCGTGATGCGGGATGCCGCACATCGGCACGAGGTTCCGTTTCGTCAGCGCGACGTTGAGCAGGGCGGACGCCTCCTTCGCGTCCTCGAAAAACATCTCGTAGAAGTCGCCGAGCCGGAAAAGCAGCAGCGTGTCCGCCGGGAGCGACCGGCGGATGCCTTGGTACTGCTGCATCATCGGGGTCAGAGCGTCGGACATTTGCGGAGGGTAGAAGCGCAGCCGGAATGGGGCAAGCGCGTGGCGCGCGGGGTTCCGGGGAGCGCACGCGTCCCGCGTGCTGGTTTTGTCGTCCCGACAAAACGAACTTTGGCGGGGTTGGGTTCCGCGGGAGCGGAGTTCTTGTCGGGATGGGGCGTCGCACTGGGCGAGAGCTCCGCGCCGAGGACGCACCCCGCAAAAGTTCGTCGTGTCGGGACGACACGACCAGCACGCGGGACGCGTGTGCTCCCCGAAGCCGCCGCCGCGCGTCAGGCCGGCGCGCGGTTTTCTCCCACCTCGATGGCGGCGGTGTCGCGGCCGAGATAGCGGGCGCCGATGAGCCAGAAAGCACTGGCCAGGACGGTGGTGATGCTGACGAGGAGAAAGGCGGTGGCCAGGCTCGTCTGGCCGGCGATCCAGCCGATGAGCGGCGGGGAAATGGCGTCGCCGAGCGCGTGGATGATGAGGATATTGAGCGCGAAGGCGGTCGCTCGCGCGGCTGGCGGAGTGACGTTGGCGAGGGCGGCGTTGGCGGGGCCGGTGTTGAAAAAAAGAAAGAAGACCGCGAGGAAGACGAAGATCCACGCGAGCGGGAAAGGCGTGCGGAGGATCGCGATGATGCAGGGGAAGGAGAAGAAGATGCCGAAGCCGGAGACGAGAAAATACGCGCTCGGATAGCGCCGCCGCACGCGGTCGCCAACCCACCCGCCGAGCAGCGTGGCGAGCAAGCCGGCGGCGACCGTGATCGCGCCGAAAGTGAGATTGATGCTGCCCAAACTGGGCGTGCCGCCGAAGTCCGCCGCGCGGTCTTTATACAAATAGCGGGGGAGCCAGAACGAGATGCCGCCGATGGCGAAGGTCATGGCCGTCATCGCGGCGGTATTGAGCACGTAGGATTTGATGCGGAAGAGCGCGAGCACGTCGCCGAGGCGCACGGGTGCCTTGGCTTTGGCAAGAGGCGCGCGGACGCCGCGGGGATCGCGCATCCGGAGGCAAAGCGCGGCAAGGACGAGGCCGGGGATGGTGACGAGGTAAAAGGGCATGCGCCAGCCATCGGGGTGGCCGATGCCGACGGCGAGGTTGTGCAGCCACCATTCCCAGCCCGCCTCCGGTTTGGCGATGGCCCCGGCAATGCCGCCGCCGAAGGCGTAGCCGAGCGCGCTGCCGACGGGGATCGCGAGATAGAAAAACGAGAGCATGCGCCCACGTTTTTCAATCGGGTAAAGGTCGCTGATGATCGTCGGCGCGGCGGGTCCGTAGGCGGCTTCCCCGGCGCCCACAAAAACCCGCGTGATGACGAGCGCCGTGAAGGTGCCTGCCAGTCCGGACCACCCGCTCGCGAGGCTCCACACCGCCACGCCGAAGCCGATGAGCATCCAGCGCGAGAAGCGATCCGCCAGCCAGCCGAAGAGCGGGGCGAGCAGCATGTAGCTGACGAGGAAGGCGGTCGCCAGCGCGCCGGTCTTGGCCATCGCGGTTTCGTCGGACGCAGCGAAAAAATGGTCGGCGATGAGCGGTTCGACGGCGGCGAGGATGTAGCGGTCGAGGTAGTTGAAAAGATTGATCGCGAGCAGCAGCGCGAGGGCGCGGTGGGGCGACGGAACAGGTGTCGATGTAGGCGCGGAGGACAAGGAATGACGAATGACGGATGACGCCGGACGAAGAAAGCCGGAATGACGATGCCGCGACAATTTCACGCGGAACGCCTCGCGCCTGCGAAGCCACCAAACCCAGGCCGTCATCCTGAACGGAGTTCCGGGAGTCCGCGACCGGGACGGAGTGAAGGATCGCTGACTGTACTGGGCGGAGGCGGTCTGGTGGGGCTTGCGCGCCATCCCTCCCGCCGCCTCCGCCCGCGTTACTGTCAGCGATCCTTCACTGCGCCATTGTCGCAAAGCCTCCAATGGCTCCGTTCAGGATGACGGTATTGTTGTTCGGCTTCGCCAATGCTCGGCGCGGGCCGCATCACCTTCGGGCTTGGTCATTCATTCCTGATTCGTCATTTTCCTCCCTCGTGAACCCGCCGCCCACCTTCCTCGAACGTCTCATCCGTGCGCTCGGCGCGCTGCTCGGACGCTTCATTTACCGCCTCTCGGCGCACGGTGCGGAGCGACTGCCGGCGGGCGGTTTCCTGCTGCTGCCGAATCACCTCACCTGGGTCGATGCCGTCATCCTCCAGCTCGCGTGTCCGCGGCCGATCCGGTTCATCGTTTTCGAGGACATCTACAATCTGCGCTGGCTGAACCCGGTCTTCCGCGCCGTCGGCGCGCTGCCGATCAGCCCGCGCAAAGCAAAGGACGCGGTGCGCGCGGCCAGCGAGGCGATCATCGCCGGCGACATCGTGTGCATTTTTCCCGAGGGCGAGCTGTCGCGCAGCGGCATGCTGCTGCGGCTGAAACGCGGCTACGAACTCATCGCGCGCGCCGCGAAATGTCCGGTCGTGCCGGTCTGGACGGACAACCTGTGGGGCTCGATCTTCAGCTTCAAAGGCGGCCGGTATTTCTTCAAATGGCCGAGCCATTTTCCGTATCCCGTCACCGTCGCCTTCGGTGAGCCGATCCCGCAGGAAAAGGCCGACATCGCGATGGTGCGCGAGCGGTTTTTGGAGCTGGGGGAATTCTGCTACCAGCAGCGCCCGATGCTGCGCGGGCACCTCGGCGAGGCTTGTCTGCGGGGGTTGAAGCGGGGGCAGTTTTCCGTCGGCGTGATCGATGGGATGGATCACTCGAAGCTCTCGCGCGGCTCCCTGCTCGCGGCGGCCGTCGCCCTCAGCCGCTACCTTCGGCGCGAGTGCCCGCGGCATCGCGTGGCCATCGTGCTGCCGCCGGGGAAAGCGGCGCTCATCGCCAATCTCGCGGTGCTGCTGGCGGACAAAGTGCCGGTCAACCTGAACTTCACGGCCGGCACCGCGGCGATCGAGAGCAGCATCGCGCAGGCGGAGATCAAACACTGCCTGACCGCGCATGCCTTCGTGAAACGCCTCGGCGATTTCCCGTGGCCGGCACACACCATTTGCCTCGATGACGTGATCCCCGCGATGAAGCACGACATCATCGCGTGGCGCGTCGCGGTGCTCCTCGCGCCCGCCTGGCTGCTCGCCCGCGCGCTCTGCGTGCCGCGCGTGGGCGACCGGCGGGAAGCGTTTTTGCTCTTCACCAGCGGGAGCAGCGGCGCGCCGAAAGGCGTGGCGCTCACGCATCGGAATCTGCTCGCGAACGTCCAGCAGTTCGCGCTCATGCTCGACCTGGAGCGCGGCGACAGCGTGCTCGGCTCGCTTCCTTTTTTTCACAGCTTCGGGGCCACGGTCACGGTGCTTTTCCCGATGCTCGAGCCGGTCGCCGTGGTCACCTATCCGAACCCGCTGGAGATCGCGAAACTGGCCGCGCTCATCGAGCGGTACAAGATCTCGCTGGTCGTCACCACGCCCACTTTCCTCCGCGGCTACATGCGCAAGGCGGAGCCAAAACAGCTCGCCTCGCTGAAGCTGCTCGTCACCGGCGCGGAGAAGCTGCCCGCCGATCTGGCCGCGGCTTTTGAAGCGCAGTTCGGGATGAAAGTCCTCCAGGGCTACGGCCTCACCGAGACCTCGCCCGTCGCCGCGGTGAATCTCCCCGAGCCGAAACCCAGTCGGCCCGGCAACGCCGTGCAGCCGAGCAGCCGCGATGGCTCGATCGGCAAGCTCGCGCCCGGCGTGGCCGCGCAGATCCGCGACCCGGAAACCGGCGCGCACCTTTCACTCCACGCCACGGGGATGCTCTGGCTCCGCGGGCCAAATGTTTTCGAGGGCTATCTCGAAGACGCCGTGCGCACCGCCGAGGTCATCGTCGATGGCTGGTTCAAGACCGGCGATTTGGCGCGGTTCGACGAGGATGGATTCTGCTTCATCGAGGGGCGGCTCGCGCGGTTCAGCAAGATCGGCGGCGAGATGGTCCCGCACGAAACCGTCGAGGCGCGGATCGTCGAGACGCTCGGGCTCGGCGGTGAAAGCGAGCGCACCTGCGCGCTCACCGCGGTGCCCGACGAGGCGAAAGGCGAGGCGCTCGTCCTGCTCACGACGCGCGACTTCGACCAGGCCGACCTGCGCAAGCGGCTCGCCGATGCCGGCACGCCGAACCTGTGGATTCCGCGGATCATTAAAAAGGTGGACGCCATCCCCGTCCTCGGCACCGGCAAGCTCGACCTCAAGAGCTGCAAGGAACTCGCGCTGGGCTGACGCCGATCATTTCACCATGCCAAACGTGACCTGCACCATCTGCCGCGGGGAGTTCCCCGAGGCGCAGATTTTCACCCTCGAAGGACGCGCGGTCTGCGCCGGGTGCAAGCCCGCCGTGCTGGCGCGGGTGCTCAGCGGCGCGCCGGCTCCGCTGGAGCCGGTCGATCTGACCCGGGAACTCGGATTCTGGGAAATGCTGGGGACAGCGGGGGCGGTCTTCCGCGAAGAATGGCCGCGGATGCTGCCCCTCGTGGTGGGCGTCTCGCTCCTCTGCTCGGGCGTGCTCAGCCTTTTTCCCCGGCCCGATCCGGAGACGGCGGCCGGCGCCTTTCGCGACGTGTCGCAGGTCATGCTGATCGATCTGGTCCTCGGGATCGTCGCTACGGTCGGCACCGTGTGGCTGGCCCGCGAGCGCCTGGAAGGACGGCGCGCCACCCTCGCCGGGGCGCTGGCCCAGGCCGGGCGGCGCTGGCTGGCGGCGGTCGGGACGGGCTGGCTCGAAGGCGTGATCCTCATCGTCGGTTTCCTCCTCCTCATCGTCCCCGGCGTGCTCTTTGCGGGCTACTACACTTTTTCCACGATCATCGTGGCGCTCACCGGGCGGAGCGGGATGGAGGCGCTGAACCACAGCAAGACGCTGGTCACGGGCCGCTGGTGGCGCGTCTTCGGCTATTCGCTGGCGCTGATCCTCCCGATCCTCGGTGTCGGCATCGTGGTGGGCATGGCCAGTGCGCTTTGGCCGGACTTCACCTACCCGGATTGGGTGGAAAATCTCGCCGCCGATCTGGCCACGCTGCCCGCGGCGGTGGGATTGACCGTGCTCTACCTGCATCTCGAGGCGGGCAGAGCCGCGCGGACGGGGAGTGCGAGCGTGGTGGAAAAGCGGCTCGGGGAGTGACGGGCGGGCGAAGCGCAAAGTTTTCCGCGTTGCCATCCGGCGAAAGGCGGGCATTTTCCCCGGCCATGCGCCCCGTCCTGCTCATTCTGCTCGTTTTTCTCACCACCGTCCTCGCGCCGCTGCGCGCCGCGGAGCCGGTGCCGCCGGCGGCCAGCGGAGAGTTCATCATCCTCGCGGGCGGCGTCTCGATGCACATCTGGGAGAAGTGGAAGGCTCAACCGCACGACGGCTGGTGGATGAATTTCATCCGCGCCTCGCGGTTGCGCATCCAGGAAATCCAGGCGGCGTCGCCTGGCGCGCAGATCACCTGGTTCGTCTATCGGCCCGCGTATGTCGCCCGCGCCCGGCAGGAGGGCAGCGATATTCTCAGCCTCATCACCAGCGTCCGCGACGCCTTTGGCGTGAAGCTCATCTGGTTCGACCAAACCTCCGAGGTCATCAGCTACCTGAACAGCGGCCAGGACCGCAGCCGGGTGAAGATCGCGAACTTCGAGTTCTTCGGCCACAGCAACAAGAAGTGCTGGATGTTCGACTACTCGAACACCATCGACAGCGCCTCGAAGGTCTGGCTCCACGAGGACGACCTGAACAAGCTCCGGCGCGGCATCTTCGCGCGCGATGCCTTCATCAAAAGCTGGGGCTGCCACACCGGCGAAAGCATGAGCCAGCGCTGGAAGTCGGTGACCGGCATGCCGATGATCGGCGCGGTCGGCAAAACGCAATACATGGACGAGCAGCTCCCCATCCTCTCCAGCGCGAACGGGCGCTGGACGCGCTGAGAAGGTCGCGAAACTCAAAAAAAGGCGTGTCATCCTCAGCGAAGCGGAGGGGGAAAGGCGGGCGCAGCGCAGTCGAAGGATCCGCTCAGGATGACACTGTTCCGATACACTCTCTGCGGCGGCGGCTGGAATTTTACATTCGCGCGGTGGTATCCGCGCGCTCCGGAGCCCAGAGTGACGATCCCATGGACTACCGTTTCAAACGCCGCGAATCCGTCCGTGCCGGATTCCGCCGGATCGCGTCGGAACTGTGCGACGCTTTCCGCACGCATCTCGCGGGTGCCGATGCGCCCGACATTCACGAGGCCCGCAAAACGGGCAAAATGCTCCGCGCGCTCCTGCGGCTGGGTCGCGGCGCGATCGATCCGGCGGAGTTCACCGCCATCGACCACGCCGTGCGCGACATCTCCCGCCAGCTCGGCCCGGCGCGTGATGCCGAGGTCCGCCGCCGCTCCTTTCAGCGGCTGCTCACCACGCATCCCGATTGCGATCCGCAGACCTTCGCCACGATCACCCGCGTGCTGAACGCCCAGGCTCGCACGGCCCGGCGGCGGGCCCTCTCCGCCGCCGTCCTCGCGCGGCGCGTCCGCGAGATCGACGCCCTCTGCGAGCGCCTCAGCGCCGTGGAGTTGAAAGAGCGCGGGTGGGCGGCGATCGAGCGCGGCCTCCGGCGCACCTACGCCCAGGCCCGCCGTCCGCTGCGCGCCGACTCGGCACTCACCGACGAGGCCCGCCACGCGTGGCGCAAACACGTCAAGACGCTCTGGTATCACACGCGGCTCCTGGCCGGCATCCGCAAACGGAAGATGTCCTCGCTGACCGACGATCTCGACACGCTCGGCGAGCTCTTCGGCGAAGAGCGCGACCTCGCCATGCTCGCCGCGCATCTGCGCGGCCGGCTGCTTCGCGGAGCGCCGCCCCGCGTGTGCGAGCCGCTTTTCGCACTGATCGATGATAGCCGCGCCGAACTCTTTGGCGTCACCCGGAATGAAGCCGCCAAGCTCCTCGATGAAAAGCCGCGCGCCTTCACCCACCGCATCGAAGCGTGGTGGCGTGCCTGGCACGCCTGAACCCGCGCGCATCCCAAACTCGGATAGTGGCTCGATTTGAGGTGTAGAGGCGGCTCTGTCGCGCTTTGGCGACGTGCCGCCGTCCCCGGCCCCAGGCGGCACGTCCTGCGGACAGAGCCGCCTCTCCATCCTCCCATCTCGGACTGAGCCACATCCCAATCTCGACACCTGCCGGATGACCGCCGAGACTGCGCGCCCATGACTTTCAGCGAACTCCGCGCGATCTACGACCTCCCGTTTTTCGACCTCATCCAGCGCGGGCGCGACGCGTATCTCGGCCACTGGAGCAACAACGAAGTCCAGCTTTGCACCCTGCTTTCCATCAAGACCGGCGGCTGTTCGGAGGACTGCGGATACTGCGCGCAGAGCGCCCGCTACACCACCGACGTGAAAGCCGGCCGGCTCATGGAAACCGCCGCCGTGCTCGAGGTGGCCAGGCGCGCCCGGGAGAACGGCTCCACGCGTTTTTGCATGGGCGCCGCGTGGAAGGGCGTGCGCGATGGCGACGCGAAATTCGAGCAGGTGCTCGGCACCATCCGCGAAGTCAGCAAGCTCGGCATGGAAGTCTGCGTCACCCTCGGCCAGCTCACCGTCACCGAGGCCCGCAAGCTCAAGGACGCCGGGGTGACCGCTTACAATCATAACATCGACACCTCGCCCGAATACTATCCCGAGGTCGTTAGTTCGCACACTTTCCAGGACCGCGTGGACACCATTCACGCCGTGCAGCAGGCCGGCATGGACGTCTGCTGCGGCGGCATCATCGGCATGGGCGAGACGGTCCATGACCGGCTCCGCATGCTCGAAGTGCTCACCACTTTCGACCCCGCGCCCGAGAGCGTGCCGATCAATTGCCTCATGGCCATGCCCGGCACCCCGATGGAAGGCCAGCCGCCCGTGGATGTCTTCGAACTGGTGCGCCTCGTCGCCACCACCCGCATCGCTTTGCCCAAAGCGAAAGTCCGGCTCAGCGCCGGACGCACCCGCCTTTCGCGCGAAGGCCAGGCGCTGTGCTTCTTCGCGGGCGCGAACTCCATCTTCTACGGCGACAAACTCCTCACTGCCGCCAACCCCGGTGCCGACCAGGACCAGCAACTCCTCGCCGACCTCGATCTCGTCCCCCAGCCGCCGCATTTCAGGCAGTGATTCGTTCACTGCATTTCGCCTCCGCCTTCGCCTCCCGCCTTCGCCTGCGGCGAAACTCCGTTCAGCATGACGGCAGGTTTTTTCCGACCGGGCTCGCTGCCTACACCCGCTCCCGCTTTTTTAGAACGAACCACGCGACGAAATACGTGAGCACCCCCCACACCCCGTGCCCGAGCAGTGCGAGGACCGCCGGGCGGCCGCGATCGAAGACGTCGCCGGTGGAGACCTCGTGGTCGGGGTCGAGGTTGAGAAAGGCCTGGCGGTGGTCGCTGAGGAGCTCGCCCTTGGCCTCCTTCATCCACAGGAAGCTGGTATCCATCACCGTCTGCGCGCTGAAGGTCGGGGTGAGGCGGCTGATCGCGAGAACGGATTTCGTCATGTCGCTCGGGGCCACGGTATAGCCGGAAAAAAGAATTTGCGGGATGAGAATGAGCGGCACAAACATCACCGCCTGCATCACCGAGCGCGCGAGCGCGGAGATGGTCAGCCCGATGCCCACAGCGGCGACAGCGGTGCCGCAAAGCGCCGCGCCTTGCAGCAGCACCGAGCCGTCGCGCCCGCCGCTGCCGATGAGCATGGTGAGGTAGAGCAGGAGCGCCTGCACGGCGGTGACGGCGGTGAGGAACAGATACTTGCTGGCCAGGTAGGAATGCGCGCCGACACCGACGAGCCGCTCGCGCCGGTAGATGGCCAGCTCTTTCACGATCTCCTGCGCCGCGTTGCTGCATCCGAACCAGAGCGTGGCGAGGTAGGCGAAAAACATCGTCAGTGCGCGATTGATTTTGTCCGGTTCCGTCTTGTCATGTGCGACCCACACGACGAGCACCGCGATGATGAGCGGCTGGCCGATGAGGAGCGCGAAATTGCGCCAGTCCGAGCGGAGGATCGCCCACTGCCGCTGGAGCAGGATCGGCAGCGCAAAGGCCCGGCGCGCCTTGTCGGACAGCACCGGTGCGGAAGGCGCGGCCGCCGCGTCAATCGCCCCCGCAAGATTGCGCTCCACGAACGCGGTTTGCCACTGCTTCGGCGGCTGCTCGCCGAGGCGGTCGTAGAGCGCCGTGAGTTTGGGCACCTTGAAATATTCGCGCACACTTTGCGCCGAGCCCTGGAAGGCGAGGCACCCGCCGGCGAGGACGATGAGCTGGTCCATGAGGTAGGCGTTTTCCATGACGTGCGTGGTGCACACGATGGTGCAGCCGGTGTCCGCGAGATCGCGGAGCAGCTCCATGAGCTGGAACTCGGTCGCCGGATCGAGGCCGGAGCTGGGCTCGTCGAGAAAGAGGATCGAGGGCCGCGCGAGCAGTTCCACGCCCACACTCACGCGCTTGCGCTGGCCGCCGGAGAGGTTGCTGATCGACTTCGCGGCGTGCGGTCGCAGGCCGAGCTGGTCGAGGGTTTGCAGGACGAGCTTCTGGATCTCCAGCGGCGGCGTGTGCGCGGGGAGCCGGAGCCGCGCGCTGAAGCGCAGCGCCTCGCTCACGGTCAGCTCGGGATGCACGATGTCCTCCTGCGGCACAAAGCCGAACGAGCGCGGATCGTGGCCGGAATAGATGTCCTCGCCATCGACAAAGACCGCGCCGCGCTCCGGCGCGCGCAGCCCGCTGAGCGTGTTCAGGAGCGAGGATTTGCCCGCCCCGCTCGGGCCGATGATGCCGACGAAACGCGAAGCCGGAATCGCGAGGTTGATCTCGTCGAGAATCGTCTGCGTGCCCGCGCGGAAAAAGACGTTGCCCGCGCGGATGGTGCCGCCCGCAGCATTGGCGACGCGGTTCAGCGCATGGCCGTCGAATTGAAAGCAGAACGGTCCGATTTGCAGCCGGTCGCCGATGGTCAGCGCGTGGGTGTCGAAGCGGTGGCCGTTCACGAACGAGCCGGCGGTGCTGTTCAGGTCGGTGACGACCACGCCGCCGCGCGGCTGCTTGCTCACCGTGGCGTGGCGGCGGGAAACGCCCGGATCATTCAGCCAGACGTCGATGCCCGAATCCCGCCCGATGGTGATCTCGCCCACGACCTCGATCTGATCCGCCGGCTTTCCCCGGACCAGCATCTGCGCCCCATGCGAAGCCGCCGCCAGCGTATCGTGGACCTCGATTTTCGGCGGCTCGCCGACGCCAAACTCCACGATCGCCGGTCCGATCCCGACCTTGTCACCCGATTGCAAAGTGAATGGGGCAGCGAGTTTCTCCCCATTCACCAGCGTGCCCCGGACGCTGCCGAGATCCTCGACCGTGCAGTGCTTCCCGTCCCAGGTGAAACGGCAGTGCTGCCGTGAAATCTCGACGTGTTTCAGCGAGAAATCCGCCTCCGACGACCGCCCCACGACACAAGTGCCAGGCTTGAGCCCGATGACTTTCGGCGGCAGGCCCGCGGTGACGGCGAGGTAGGGCATGGGCGGGAGGTTGAGAGTTTTTAGTTGAGAGTTGAGAGCCGCTTAAACTGAGTTCGCGAAGTTTGCGAGCGGCGTGACTTTTTAGCTGAGGCAAATGCGGCGCAACTGATCTGCACCCAACCCGGAAAACGCGGCTCTCAACTCTCAACTATAAACTCTCAGCCCGTCCCCTCACGGCAGCACCGCCCAAATCTCGACGATGCGGTTCTTTTCGAGGTTCTGCGCGTCGAGGAGTTTCGATCCGCCCATGCCGACGGTGTGCATGACGTTTTGCACGCCGCACTTTTCCCGCATCGCCTTCAGCACCGCATCGGCCCGGCTCTGCGAGATGGTGATGTTTTTCTTCGCGTCACCCTTGGGGTCGGCATAGCCGAGGATGACAAAGACGGCGGTGGGATCGTCGCGCAGCTTGGCGAGGTCGGATTTATCGAGCTCGGTCTTCAGCGTCTGGACGTCATTGCCGCCGAGTTCGGTCTTGCCGGAGGCAAAGGGAATCGTGAGCACTTTACCCATGCTCCGGGCGCGCTCGACGGCGCTGTAGAGCTTGTCCTTGTTGGTGTTCGAGACCGTCGGCATCAGATCCACGCGCGTCAGCACCTCGGCTTTCACGGCTTTGTTTTCCTTCTTGGTAATATCGAGGTCGATCTTCTCCGGCGCCGTCATGACCGCGGGCGGCTCGGCGGCGGGTGTCGTCGAAACGGGATCGTCCGTGTGCGCCAGCACGGGCTCCGGCTGCGCTTCGTCGGGGTTGGCAGGCGCGGGAGTGGCCTGGCTGCTCTGGCGAGGCTTGATGAGGGCGCGGGTCTGTGGGACGGCGAGAAAAACGACGATGCCCACGACTCCGGCGATGGCGAGTCCCCGGAGATATTTCATCCACATGGCCGAAGGCGGCAGGACTTCCGCCAGTGGCTTGCCGCATTCCGCGCAGATGAAAGGCTGGCCGTCTTCGATTTCCGTTTCTTCGCCACGGTAGGCGAGGAGGCAACCTGCTTGATTCTGGCATTTTCCAAATCGCGACATGCGCAGGTTTATAGGCCGTGTGCGTCCGGGGCCGCGAGGAAATTTTCCGCCTTCCACGACGCCAGATCAGTCGCCAGTGGCGACGTCCACGCGAGGCCGAGCGCGGGCAGGCGCAGCACCGCAGAATGGAGCGCATGCCGCGGCAGGAGCAGGCGCGCGGCGAGCGCGGAGGTCCAGCCAGTGGCGATGAATTCCAGATAGCAGCCCTCGTCCGGGCCGTAGAGCTTGTCGCCGACGACAGCGTGCCCGGCGTGCGCGAGGTGGACGCGGATCTGGTGGGTGCGGCCGGTCTCGGGAAAGGCCCGGACCAGTGCGAAACGCTCGCCGGACGTGGTCGCTCCCGCGAAGCGCTCCTCGACCCGGAAGCGCGTGCGCGCCGCCGCGCCATCGGGATGCACCATCTGTTTCAAGTGGATTCGCGTCGGCTCCACGGTCCCGCGGCGGAGCAGGGGAGCATCCACGGAAAACTCCTCGCGCTCCGGCCAGCCCCAGACGAGCGCGAGATATTCCTTTTCCACGCGCCGCGCCATCATCTCCAGACCCAGCGTCCGCGCCATCGCGGCCGTTTTTGCGATCAAGGTGAGCCCGCTCGTTTCCCGGTCGAGCCGGTTGATGATCGAGACCTGCCCGCCGTTCGCCAGCTCGTACGAGAGGAGCCCGCGCAGCCCGTCCCACAGCGTGAACCCGCGACCCGGCTTGCTGGGATGCACTTCCAGATGCGGCGGCTTGGCCACGACGATCCAGCCGGCGCTTTCGTCCAGGACGACGAAGCGGTTGAGGGTTGAGGGTTGAGTGTTGAGTGACGCTGGTTCCAAGCTCGCTGACCTTCCGCCTTTCCAGCACCTCCATCAATGCCTGCGGCCAATTGCAAAAACCGCACCCGCCAGCCCGCAGCGTCACTCAACACGCAACTTTCAACCCTCAACCTCCTTGATCCGCCTCAGCCACGTCTCCCGCCGCTACGGCTCCATCGCCGCCCTCGACGATGTCTCCCTCGAAATTGCGCAGTTCGATTTCGTCTCCATCACCGGTCCGAGCGGCTGTGGAAAAAGCACGCTCATGCACCTCATCGGCGGCCTGGATACGCCGAGCGCGGGAGAGTTGACGGTCGATGGCCTCCCGCTGCACCGCGCCAGCGACGCCGAACTCACGCAGTACCGGCGGCGCAAGCTCGGGATCGTGTTTCAGTTTTTCAACCTGCTCCCGACCATGAGCGTCCTGGAAAACGTGTGCCTCCCGCTGCTGCTGCGCGGCGAGCCGCTGGCCCAGGCGCGCCCCAAGGCGGACGCGATCATCGAACTCGTGGGACTCGCCGACCGGTCCGCCCACGGCCTGCACCAGCTCAGCGGCGGCCAACTCCAGCGCACCGCCATCGCCCGCGCGCTGGTCCACGAGCCGAGCGTGCTCCTCGCCGACGAACCGACCGGGAACCTTGATTCCGCCAATGCCGCGCAGGTCATGGAGCTGCTGCAAAAGATTTCTTCTCAGCGCCGGACGACGATGGTAGTCGTCACCCACAGCGAGGAAGTCGCGCGCCAGACCGCGCGCCGCATTCGCCTCCGCGACGGAAAAATCCTCGAAAACCACCCATGAGCACCACCAGCGAAATCCGGGAAAAAGTGAAGGGGAAATCCCTCTTCGTGGAATTTACCGACGACGAGTTGGCCGACTTTCTCGAGCTCCTCGACATCGTCGAGGCGAAGAAAGGCGAGATCATCGTGAAGCAGGATGATCCGGGCGAGTGCATGTTCATCCTCGTCGAGGGCAGCGCGCGCGTTCTGCATCATCGCGGCGGGCGGGACATCGATCTGGCCTCCCTTCAGCCCGGCGATTTCTTCGGCGAACTCGCGCTCGTCGATTCTGGCGTGCGCTCCGCGGACGTGGCGGCCGCGGACGATTGCACCCTGCTCCGCATCACCCAGGCCGAAATCTCCGCAGCCGCTGGAGTCTATCCCACCGCGGCTTTCAAATTTCTCATCGCCATCGGCCGGATCCTGGTCGGCCGCCTCCGTCAGACGAACCAGCGCTACGTCGATACGCTGCTCTTCCCCTCGCAGGGAAAGGATTGAGCGGGAGAAAAGAAGGCAACGGCTGCGGGGAAGGGCAGATTCGCGAAAACGGGTCGAAACCAACCGGTCATCCTGAGCGTAGTTCCGCCGTGGAAAAGCGGGGGCGGAACGGAGTCGAAGGACCTCTAACTATTTGCGGGCGGAGGCGGTGGGGAAAATGCGCGCTCCCGGCCTCCTCCGCCCATAAAAAGTTATACGATTTCCACAGTCGGATTGCCTGAAAGCGCCATGAGCGCCGAAGGTGCTCCATCCGTCAGCCCAGGGTTGCGAGGCACGAGCTACCCTGGGGTTTTAGATTCAAACACGGCCCAAC
>Ga0105044_10008446_pt1 | contig 14132 bp, 15 predicted proteins | sample MAT01_FD_78092 | JGI IMG/M metagenome (GOLD analysis project Ga0105044, IMG submission 78092) | Freshwater microbial communities from Lake Fryxell liftoff mats and glacier meltwater in Antarctica - MAT-01 | ecosystem: Environmental > Aquatic > Freshwater > Ice > Liftoff microbial mat | place...
GATGATGCGCATCGTGGTGATGCCGAGGTCGACGAGGATCTGGGCGCCGATGCCGTACTCGCGGCTGTCCTCGGGCAGACCGAGATCCAGGTTGGCGTCGACGGTGTCGCGGCCCTGCTCCTGCAACCCGTAGGCACGGATCTTGTGGCCGATGCCGATGCCGCGTCCCTCATGCCCCCGCAGGTAGACGACCACCCCGCGCCCCTCCTCCGCCATGATCTGCATGGCGGAGTCGAGCTGCACGCCGCAGTCGCAACGCAGCGAGCCGAAGACGTCGCCGGTGAGGCACTCGCTGTGCACGCGCACCAGCACGTTGGCCTCACCCGCCACGGTGCCCTTCACCATGGCGACGTGCTGCTCACCATCGAGGAGCGACTCGTAGGCGTAGCACGTGAAGTCGCCCCACTGGGTGGGGATCCGGGCCTCGGCGATCCGACGCACCAGCTTCTCGTTCTGGCGGCGATACCGCACGAGGTCGGCGATCGAGATCATGAGCAGCCCATGCTTGTCGGCGAAGCGCTCGAGCTCGGGCACGCGAGCCATGTCCGTCTTCTCTTCATCGACGATCTCACAGAGCAAGCCCGCGGGATACAGACCCGCCATACGGCACAGGTCGATGGTGGCCTCGGTATGGCCTGCCCGCTTGAGCACGCCGCCGTCCCTCGCCATCAGCGGGTTGATGTGACCCGGCCGGGCGAGGTCGCCGGGGCGCGTGCTCGGATCGCAGAGCGCCCGCACCGTCGCGCAGCGATCGTGGGCCGAGATGCCGGTGGAGGTGCCGTGGCGGAAGTCGACGGTCACGAGGAAGGCCGTGCGCTGGCTCTCCGTGTTCTGCGCCACCATGGGCGGCAGGTCGAGCTCCACCGCCCGTTCCGACGTGATCGGCGCGCACAGGTAGCCGGAGGTGTGGTGCAGGAAGAACGCGATGCTCTCCGCGGTGGCGAACTCGGCCGCCTGGATCAGGTCGCCTTCGTTCTCGCGGTCCTCGTCGTCCACCACGACGAGGATCTCACCGCGGGCATAGGCAGCCACGGCGTCTTCGATGCGAGCAAACGGCATGTCAGGCATCCTTCCAGGAGAGCAATCGTTCGACGTACTTGGCGGTGATGTCGACTTCGAGGTTCACGAGATCGCCGGGGCCCTTCTGCCCGAGGGTGGTGACCTCGGTCGTGTGCGGGATGACGGCCACGGTGAAGCCATCGCTCGTGGGGGTCACGACCGTGAGGCTGATGCCGTCGACGGTGATGGAGCCCTTCTCCACGATGTAGCGGAGCAGATCGGCGGGGCACCGGATCCGAAGGTCAGGCGCCGCGCTGACGATCGTGCCAACGCCGTCCACATGGCCCTGCACGAGGTGCCCCCCGAGCCGATCACTGAGACGCACGGGGCGTTCGAGGTTCACCCGATGCCCCGGCTGGAGCTGACCCAGGGCAGTGCGGGCGTAGGACTCCTCGACCACGTCGGCCTCCCACCAGCCATCGCCCTCGTCCCAGCCCACCACCGTGAGACAGGTGCCGTTCACGGCGATCGATGCGCCCATCGTCACGTCGTCGAGCACGGTGCGGGCGGCGATGCGGAGGCGGGGACCCTCGCGCGACACGACGGTGCCGAGCTCCTCGATGATGCCAGTGAACATCAGGACTCCTCTGGGGCTTGGGGGTCGAGATCGATGCGCAGATCGTCGCCGAGCACTCGGACAGAGCGGATGCGGCCACGGGTGACGTTGGCGATGGTTGGCGCACCGGCGCCGGCGAACAAGGCCCGGCCGTCATCGCCACCGAACAGGACCGGGGCGAGGTAGAGCACGTAGCGGTCGACCAGGCCGGCGGCGTGGAACGCATGGGCGACGGTGGCGCCGCCTTCGACGAGGAGCTGAAGGTGGCCGAGCGCACCCAGCTCGTCGAGCACCGCGCCGAGATCGCCCGACCGCTCGAGGCACGGGTGGACCAGGGCGCTTGCCGGTGCCTGTCCGAGGACGACTCGCACGGGATCGCCGCGAGGCGCCGGAACATCGCGGACCGTCAGGGTGGGGTCGTCGGCTCGCACGGTGCCCGCGCCCACGAGGATGCTGTCGCTCTCCGCACGGAGCCCGTGGGCGTCGGCCCGAGCGTCCGGTCCGGTGATCCACTGGCTGGAGCCGTCAGGCGCGGCCGTTCGGCCGTCGAGCGACGCCGCGATCTTCAGGACGACGTACGGGCGGCCGGTGCGGCGGTGGTGGAGGTAGGGAGCTAGGAGCTCGGTGCCCGCGTCGGCTTGCTCGCCGACGACAACCGCGATGCCGGCGTCGCGCAGGCGCTGCACTCCGGCGCCGCTCACCTTGTCATCGGGATCCACGACCGCGATCACGACCCGGCTCACTCCGGCGGCGATGAGGGCGTCGGCGCACGGCGGCGTGCGGCCGTGGTGGGAGCATGGCTCGAGGGTGACCCACACCGTGGCGCCAGTGAGATCGTGCGGGCCCGCCGAACCCAGAGCAGTGGCCTCGGCATGGGGGCCGCCCGCGGGTTGGGTGGCGCCTTCGAACAGCGTGCCGTCCGCCGCCTCGATCACACAGCCCACCCACGGGTTCGGCGGCGTGGAGGCCCGCACGAGCGTGGCGAGCGCCAGGGCTCGCGTCATGCGCTCGGTGTCGGATGCGGTGGTCATGTCATCTCCGGGGCCAGCGTGGCCGCGCGCGGGGATGACGACGGCCGCCGACCAGGGGTCGACCACCTTGCGTCCTCGCTCCCATCCGGACTTTCACCGTCGGCTCCGGAATCACGCCGGATCGGCCGCCCCACTGGCTGCAGGGAGGTTCGCGGGCTACACCGCCGGTCGGGACTTCCACCCAACCCCGCGAGGGCTTGCTCAGTTGTGACGTCAGCGTACAACTAGAACACGTTCTAGTTCCAGTGACGTTTGTCCTAGTGAGGGCGTTGCCCCTGCAGCAGCTCGAGAGCGTGGGGCACGACGTCGAGGACTGCATCGAGCGTCTCGACGCACCCCTTCGTGGACCCGGGGGTGTTCAGGATGAGGCACTCGCCTCGCGTTCCCGCCGCCGCGCGCGACAGGCGTCCGAGCGGGCTGACCAGCCGCATCGCCTCGGCCAGGCCAGGGGCCTCGCGGTCGAGGACGGCGAGCGTGCCCTCGGGCGTCAGGTCTCGCGGTCCGAAGCCGGTGCCCCCCGTCGTCACGACCAGCCCCGCGAACCCCTGGCACGCGCTTCGTAGCGCCGCCGCTACGGCGTCGGTGCCATCGGCGGTGACGATCCGCCCGACCACGTCGAAGCCGGCGTCGGTCAGGTGGACCTCGAGGGCAGCGCCGGAGCGGTCCTCGCGCACCCCTTCGGCGACCCCGTCCGACACCGTGATCACCTTCGCCAGGAGCGCCATCGCCTCAGTCTGCCCCGCTCGTGCTGAAGCCCAGGACAAGAGCGCTACGAGGCGGCGCGGGGTGCTCGGTGCCTCTCCGTCGACCCTGGCGCCGTCGCTGCGAATGTGCGGCAGGCACCACCCGAATCGGGCTTGATCTGCCGTAGATTCCCTCGGCGCCGCCGGACTGTACGGAGCGTCACCGACCTGGTGCTTGTCGCATCCTGGACCTTCGACCTGGCCGACTGGCTCGTGCTGGCCAGTGAGGCTCGCGGTGCTCGGGTCAGCGGCGGCGCAAGCGGAGGAGGTACATGCCGTCGGTGCCCGCCGCCTGCGGGAGCAGGCGAAAGCCTCGGCCCCGGGCCTCCCACGGGGCGGCCAGCGGCTCGACCGACTCGAGCTCGGGGTGGGTGGCGGCAAGATGGTCGTCGACCGCCTGGCCCTCGGCGTCCGTCAAGGTGCAGACCGAGTAGACGAGCGTGCCGCCCGGACGAAGCAGGTCGACCGCGGCGTCGACGAGGCGCTGCTGCAGGGCGCTGAGGCGCTGAGGGGACGCCGCGTCGATGCGCCAACGGGCGTCCGGGCGCCGCCGAAGGGTGCCCAGGCCGGAGCACGGTGCGTCGATCAGGACGCGGTCGAGGGAGGCCGGCGCAAAGGGCGGGCGAGCGGCGTCGGCGGCCAGCACCGGCAGGCTCGCCGCGTTCGACCGGATCAGGCCCACGCGGCCGGGGCGGATGTCGGCCGCCACCACGTGGGCACCGGTGGCCGCCAACATCGTGGCCTTGCCACCGGGTGCCGCGCACAGGTCGGCCACCCGTTCCCCCGGCTGCGCGCCCACCGCCTCCGCCACCCATTGCGACGCGAGGTCCTGGACGTAGCCATCCGCTCGCTCCGTGACCGACGGCGCCTCGTTCATGATGGCGAGCGCGGCGTGGGCGGCCTCGAGGCCGAGATCCTGTTCGAGGGCCCCGACGATCCAGTCGGGATAGCTGAGCCGGGTGGCGTCGTCGGGCCAGATGACCGGATGGTCGGAGACCCGCCTCAACACGGCGTTCACGAGGCCCCGGGCCGCCTTGGGCGCTACCTCCACGGTCTCGCCCACCGCCGCGTGGGGCTTCATGGCCAGGAAGTGCAGCTGGTAGGCCCCGAGCCGCAACGCGTTGCGCACCCGAGGGTCGAGCTCGCGCGTCAGGAAGCGGTCCACGAGGAAGTCGCAGGCCCGGCGCATCCGGGTGGTGCCGTAGACGAGCTCGGTGGCGAAGTTGCGGTCTCGCGGCGCCATGCCCGTGCGGCTGAGCAGCTCTGGCAGCAGCAGGTTGGCGTAGGCGCCATCGCGTTCGATGCGATCGAGGGCGTCGAGGGCCAGCGCACGAGCGGTGATGCTCACGTGCCGAGCCCGTCGGCCGGCTGCCAGCGGGCTCCGTTGGCCCAGGCGCTGGCCGTCATCCGGCCCTTGCCCTCGGGCTGCACCTCCACGAGCTCCACCGGCCCATCCCCGGCCGCCACGAGCGGGCCGCCACCGACCGGCGGAACGTGGGTGCGCCAGACCTTGAGGCGCCTGCCTTCGTGAGTGGTCCACGCGCCGCCGAGACGGACCACCCGATGCAGGGTCTCGGCCGGTTCGGTCCACCGCAGATGGAGCTCCTCGGGAGCCAGCTTGGCCGCGTAGGTGGCCTCGCCGACCTGCGGTGCGGGCTCGCCGAGGCCCCGTTGGAGCTCCGCCACGAGGAGCGTCGTGCCCTCCTCGACCAGGCGGCCACGCAGCTCCTCGAGGGTGACGTCCGCCGCGATCGGTATCTCGACGCGCCGGTACACGCCGCCCGTGTCGAGTCCCTCCTCCACCACCATGAGATCGACGCCGGTGCGCTCGTCGCCAGCGAGGATCGCGCGTTCCACCGGAGCGGCGCCTCGCCACCGCGGCAGGAGAGAGAAGTGGAGGTTGACCATGGGCACCTTCTCCAAGACGGGCAGGCGGATCAGCCGGCCGAAGGCCACCACCACACCGAGGGGCACGGCCGCGTCCACGACATCGGCCACCACGTCCGTGACGGGCAGACCGAGGTCCAGCGCCGCCTGCTTCACCGGCGAGGGCGTCAGCGCACTCCCCCGGCCCCGGCGGCGATCCGGCTGGGACACGACGAGTGCCACCTCGATGCCCGCGGCCACCAGCGCTCGGAGCGGCGGCACGGCCAGCTCGGGTGTGCCGAGGTAGGCGACCCGCGTCACGGGGCCCGACGGGGCGAGCGCGATCGTCATCGCAGAGCGGTCAGCGGAGGCTGAAGCCGCGGCGCGGGGCGGCGGGGGCGCCGATCTCTGCGTCCAGGAGGTCCTGGGCGCTGAGCTTCTCCTCACGGATGATCTTCATCGCGGCCTTGCGGTCGTCGGGTTCGAGGCGCTCGATGAACAGCACGCCATCCAGGTGGTCCATCTCGTGCTGGAAGCAGCGGGCGGTGAGCTCGTCGGCCTCGATGGAGATCTCGTTGCCGTCCAGGTCGTACCCGACGAGGTGGACCTCCTTCGGCCGGATCAGCTCAAAGGTGAGGTCGGGGATCGACAAGCAGCCTTCGTCGTACGCCCACTCACCGCGTGACTCCCGGATCTCCGGGTTCACGACCACCAGAGGCCCCTCACCCACGTCGTACACGAAGAGGCGCTTCTGCACCCCCACCTGCGGCGCCGCCAACCCGAGCCCCGGCGCGTCGTACATGGTGGTGAGCATGTCGGCGGCCAGGCGCGCGAGCCGGCCATCGACATCGGTGATCTCCCCCGCCCGCTGACGAAGGACGGGATCGCCGATCAGGCGGATCTCGTAGGGCGCGCTCACGGGCCCAAGGCTACCGGTAGGTTCGGCCCATGCCAGAACCGGTCGGGCACTACTTCGAGGCGGACCCGAGGGTGCCGTCTCGCCCGGCCACCGTGCGGCTCGACCTCCCCGACCGCTCGCTCAGCTTGGCCACCGACCGCGGCGTGTTCTCCGCCGGCGGGGTGGACCCCGGCACGAAGTACCTCCTCCTGGAGGCCCCTGCTCCTCCATCCACGGGGACCTTCGTCGACCTCGGCTGCGGGTACGGCCCGATCGCCTGCACCATGGCGCTGCGAGCGCCGAACGCCACCGTGTGGGCCGTAGACGTGAACCAACGCGCCCTCGACCTGTGCCGGACCAACGCCACGGCCCTCGGGACGACCAACGTGCGGGTCGCCCTCGGGGCTGAGGTTCCCGGCGACCTCACCGTCGACCTGTTGTGGTCGAACCCGCCGATCCGGATCGGCAAGCCGGCCCTGCACCTGCTCCTCCAGACCTGGCTGGCCCGCCTCACCCCCACCGGCATGGCGGTCATCGTCGTCCAGAAGCACCTCGGCGCCGACTCGCTCCAGCGGTGGCTCGAGACCGAGGGCTTCGGCGCCGAGCGGCTCGGCTCGCGCACCGGCTATCGCCTGCTCCAGGTCACCCGGCCGTGAAGCAGCTCGACGGCACCGGCATGAAGCGCCTCCACCGCGACTGGCGGCGACGCACCGAAGGCCGCCTGGCCCTGGTGCTCGACGACGTGCAGGGACCGTTCAACGTCGGTGCCATCATCCGCACCGCGGCCGCGCTGCGCGTGGACGACGTGTGGCTGAGCGGCCGCACACCCGACCCGGAGGACACCAAGGTCGGCAAGACCGCTCTCGGCACCCAGCGCTACCTCACCTTCCACCGGGTCCACGATGGCGTGACCGCCATCACCGCGGCGCGCGCCGTCGGCTACCAGGTGGTGGCCGTGGAGCTGGCCGACGACGCCATCCCGCTCCACGAGGTGAGCCTCACCGAGGCCACCTGCCTGCTCGTGGGGCACGAGGACCGGGGGTGCACCCCCACCGTCCTCGCCACCGCAGACGCGGTCGCCTTCCTCCCCCTGCTGGGCAAGGTGGGCTCCCTGAACGTGGCGACCGCGGCATCCATCGCGTGCTACGAGGTGCGACGGCGAGTGTGGGCACGCTGAATCTCCTTCGGCCCGGCTCAGTCGGTCCCCTACGGTGCGCGCATGGTTGAACCCACCGTGCGCACCCTCACGCTCGAGGAGGTTCCGATCGGCGTTCGCCTCGTCGGCCGCGCCATGCTGACGGACTCCCGCGACGAGGTGCAGGACCTGTGGGGTGCCGAGTTCGAACCCGAGCGCACCCACGGCGCCTTCGACGACAACGGTGTCCTCGGTGGGGTGGTGCGCTGGTTCCACAGCCAGCTCTCGGTCCCCGGCGGGTCGCTCCCGGCCGGGCTGGTCAGCGCCGTGGCGGTGGCGTCCACCCATCGTCGGCGCGGCTACCTCCGACAGATGATGGAAGCCCAGCTCGCCGCCATCGTTGCCGAGGGTTGCCCCGTCGCCACGCTCGTGTCGGCGGAGTGGCCCATCTACGGCCGCTACGGATACGGCCCGTCGGTAGAGGCCTGCACTTGGCGCATCGACGCGCTCACCGCCGAGTTCCTCACCCCAGCGACCGGTTCCATCGAGCTGATGACACCGGCCGAGCTCCGTCCCCACCTCGAGGCCGTGCACGACCTGCAGTGGGCCCGCACGCCCGGTGCCGTCACCCGCAAGTCGGTGGTGTGGGACGTCTTGGCCGGCACTCGGCCACGCCCCGGTTCGACGGAGTCGGTCGGCTTCCTCCGGGGGGCGGTCTGGCGAGACGACACTGGCACCGTGCTCGGCGCGGTGGCCTACAAGGTCGGCGAGGCGTGGCCGGGCAACCGTCCGCGGGGCACCGCCGAGGTCAGGCTCCTCGTGGGGGCCACCCCCGAGGCCGAGCGGGAGCTGTGGCGCCACCTCTGCGAGACCGACTGGATCGCCACCGTGGTGGCCGAAGGGCGCGGCGTCGACGACCCCCTCCCCTTCTTCCTCACCGACGGTCGGGCCGCTGCGTCATCCGATCGGTTCGACTGCATCTGGTCACGGATCCTGGACCTTCCGGCCACCTTCGCCGCCTACCGCACGGTCGACGCTCGCCAAGCCGTGGTTGAGGTGGTCGACGACCTGGGTTTGGCCACCGGGCGCTGGCGCTTCGAGCTCGGCCCCGACGGGAGCCAGGCGGTCCTGACCACGGACACCGCCGACGTGCGTCTCCCCATCGGCGCCCTCGGCGCCGCCCACCTCGGCGGCGCTGCGGTGGGCCGGCTGCACGAAGCCGGGTGGATCGACGAGGAATCGCCCGGGGGCGTCAGCCGGCTCAGCTCGCTGCTCGCCACGCCTACGGCGCCGTGGTCACCCACCACCTACTGACGGCGTGCCAGGCTGGCCCTGTGGCCGGCGACGGAGAGCAGCAACCAGGACACATCACCGGCATCGGTGGCGTGTTCTTCCGGGCCAAGGACCGTGAGCGGCTCGCCAACTGGTACCGCACGGTGCTGGGACTCCCGGTCACTGATGCCGCCACCGCCCAGCTCGGCCCCACCGTGTGGGCGGCCTTCGATCGCGAGACCGCCTACTTCGGCCCGAGCTATCCCACCTACATGATCAACTACCGCGTCGACGACCTCGACGCCGCCCTCCAGCGCCTCCGGAACGACGGCATGCACGTCGCCCCGGAGATCGACGAAGACGACTACGGCCGCTTCGCCTGGGCCACGGACCCCGAAGGCAACCGCTTCGAGCTCTGGCAACCCGCCCCCGGCCACTGATGGCCACTACACGCGGAGCGGGTCTACCTCGATGCGGAGGCGGCCGGGGGGACGGCGGGCGCTGGCGAGGGCGTTGCTGAGGGTGGTCTGATCGGGGGCTCGCACGAGCCAGCGTCCCTCGGTGCTCTCCACGATCTGGACGCCGTCGGGGTGGCCGAGGGCCTCGACATAGATCGGGGCGGCGGCGCCGGAGAGCTCGGCCATGGCGCTGAACGGGGGGAAGCGGAGCAGCTCGCGGCGAGCGCGCTCGGCCTCGCTCACGCCGCTGACATCGGCCCGCACCGCCGCGTGCACGACCTCGTGGTCGGGGCTGCGGGTCTGCAGCAGCAGGCGCCCCGCCGCTCGATCACCAGTCGGCCCCGATGCCGCCACCACACGAGCGGCCCGGGCCAGGAGGCCGAGGGCCTGCTCGCTCGCCCGATAGCGGGGCGCCAGCAGCTCTTGGTCGAGGTCGAGGAAGGCGACGGCGTCGGCCTGATCGATGCGCTGGAGCACGGCTTCGGTGCCGACCACCACCCGCGTGGCCGAAGCGCCCGCTTCGGTCTTGGCCGTCATCTCGGTGACCGGCTCCCCCACCAAGGCCTCGAGCTCCTCGCGCACCCGAGCCACGCCGACGCGGGCGTTCTTGAAGCGACCGGCACCGCATGACTGGCACACCGGCGGCCGCGTGGTGCCGCAGCGGCGGCAGCGAAGCTCATCGTCTGGCTGCTCGACGGCGGCCGCGCAGGCGTCGCAGCGGGCCAGCTCGCCGCAAGCCGTGCAGGCCAGCAGGCGCGCCCGGCCGGTGCGGTTCAGCACGCACAGCACCCGCTGATCGGAGCGGAGCAGGCGCACGAGGGCATCGGAGTAGAGCCCGGCCGTCCGGGGATCCTCGTCGCGCCGATCCACCACCTCGACGGGGGGCCAGCCCGCCCGTTCCCGCCGCCGATCAGCCGGGAGCAGCGTGCCCCACGCCAAGGCTTCGAGCGTGGGGCACGGGCTGGTGAGCACGCACGGCACGCCCGCCCGGGCCGCCCGTTCGATGGCGACGTCGCGGGCATGCCAGGTGGGCGCCTGCTCCTGCTGGTGGGCTTCGTCGTGCTCGTCGAGCACCACCACGATGGCGAGGTCGGCCACTGGCGCCCACGCCGCCGCCCGAGTGCCGACGACGGTGGCGCCCGCCGCACCGACCGCCCAGTCGCGCGGGGGCACGGCCACCGCCACCCCGGCTCGACGGAGCCCAGCCGTCACCCGTTGCACCATGGCGGCGGTCGGACAGAGCACGAGGGCGTTCCCCCTGGAGGCGGCCGCCAACGCGACGTGCACCAGGTTCGTGGCCGGCGGCAGACGCAGCACCGAGCGTTGCCCCGCGACCGCGCGCGCCAGCAGGTCGTGGCTCGGCTTCGGGCGTGCGGATGGAGGCGCGACGGGGAGCCCCGCCACGACCCGCTCGGGACTGGCCGTCTTGAGGAACGACGCCGGTCGGCCCGCCCAGCGCCACGCCGCCCACTCGGCCAGCTCGATCAGGTCGGGCGTGGGGCCTCGGCCGCTGCGCTTGGCGAGGGGCCGCAGCGCCACCCCCTCGGGCGGCTCGGCGTCCACCTCCACGATCCACCCGCCCACCCGGCGGCCGTGCAGCTCGATGCGCACCACGTCGCCGACGCGCACCTGGTCCCGGACGTCGTCCGGGACCAGGTAGTCGAAGGTCTTGTCGATCGCCGGCACGTCGGGGAGGACGCGAACGACGAGCGGTGCCACTAGAGCCCGAGAGCGGACTTCAGGTCGTCGACCCGGGTGGTGTGCTCCCAGGTGAGGTCCTTGTCGTTGCGACCGAAGTGCCCGTAGGCCGCCGTCTTCTGGTAGATCGGCCGGCGCAGGTCGAGATCACGGATGATGGCGGCGGGGCGCAGGTCGAACACGTCGCGCACAGCCTGGCTGATCTTGGCCTCCTCCACCTTCTCGGTGCCAAAGGTCTCCACGAGGATCGACACCGGCTGGGCGACGCCGATGGCGTAGGCCACCTGCACCTCGCAACGATCGGCGGCACCGGCGGCCACGACGTTCTTGGCCACCCATCGGGCGGCGTAGGCCGCGGAACGGTCCACCTTGGACGGGTCCTTGCCCGAGAAGGCCCCGCCACCGTGACGGGCCGCGCCACCATAGGTGTCGACGATGATCTTGCGACCCGTGAGGCCGCAGTCGGCGTAGGGACCACCCAGCTCGAAGTTGCCGGTGGGGTTTACGAGCACCCGGAAGTCGGACGTGTCGATGTTGGTGGGCAGCAGCGGTGTGATCACGTGCTCGATGAGATCGGGCTTGATCAGCGTCTCGGCATCGATGCCGGGCTGGTGCTGGGTGGAGATGAGGACCGTGGTGAGCTTCTTGGGCGTGTTGCCCTCGTAGTCCACGGTCACCTGGGTCTTGCCGTCGGGGCGCAAGTACGGCAGCACGCCGGACTTCCGCACGTCGGCCAGACGCTCGGCCAGGCGGTGGGCCAGCCAGATCGGCAGCGGCATGAGGTCGTCGGTCTCATTGACCGCATACCCGAACATCATCCCCTGGTCGCCGGCACCTTGGCTGTTGAGGATGTCCTCCCCCGACACGCCGGAGCGGGTCTCGAGAGCGGTGTCCACGCCTTGAGCGATGTCGGGCGACTGCGGATCGATCGAGGTGATCACGCCGCAGGTGTTCCCGTCGTAGCCGACGGACTCTCGGTCGTAGCCGATGCTCTTGATCGTGTTGCGCACGATCTGCGGAATCTCCACATAGGCGGTGGTGGTGATCTCACCCGCCACGATCGCCAGGCCGGTGGTGACCATCGTCTCGCAGGCCACTCGGGCCATCGGGTCCTCCGCCAGGATGGCGTCGAGGATCGAGTCGGAGATCTGGTCGGCCATCTTGTCCGGGTGTCCCTCGGTCACAGACTCCGAGGTGAACGTCCACTGGCGGGTCACGGCTTGCTCCTTGTTGTCGATACGGCGTCGAGGATGGAACGGGCGATGGCCCGCTTGTCGGCGAGGGGGATCTCCTGGGCCGAGCCATCGGCCCCCAGGATCACCACCGCGTTCGTGTCGTGCTCGAACCCCACGCCGGGAGCCGATACATCGTTGGCCACGATGAGGTCGATCCCCTTCCGGGTGAGCTTGTCGGCGGCATTGGCGCGCAGGTCGCTGGTCTCCGCCGCGAAGCCGACGATCGTCTGGCCGGGCCGGCGGTTCGCCCCGAGGGCGGCGAGGATGTCGGTGGTCGGCTCGAGGGTGATGTCGGGCACGCCACTCGCCTTCTTGATCTTGGTGGCCGCGGCGATCGTGGGACGGAAGTCGGCCACGGCCGCCGCCATGACGACCACATCCGCGGTCTCGGCGCGGCTGCGAACGGCCTGCTCCATCTCTGCGGCGGTGTCGACACGGACGATGTCGATGCCCGCAGACGCCGGGGCCGACACCGTGGTGACAAGGGTGACCTTGGCACCCCGAGCGGCGGCCTCTTCGGCTACCGCGTAGCCCTGCTTGCCGGACGAGCGGTTCCCGATGAAGCGCACCGGATCGATCGGCTCCCGGGTGCCGCCCGCACTGACGACGATGCGCAGCCCGGTGAGGTCGTGATGCTCCTCGGACGTGAGGAGCTGATCCACGGCAGCGACGATCGCGCTCGGGTCGGCCAACCGGCCCGCGCCGACATCACCACCGGCGAGGCGACCGCTCTCAGGCTCCACCACGTGGACTCCGCGGGAGCGAAGGAGGTGCAGGTTGTCCTGCACGGCCGGGTGCTCCCACATCTCTGTGTGCATGGCCGGGCACACGAGCACCGGGGCCCGTGTGGCGAACAGCACGTTGGTGAGCAGGTCCTCGCTGATGCCCCCGGCGTAGAGCCCGAGAATCCTCGCCGTGGCGGGGGCGACGAGCACGAGATCGGCCGTCTGACCGAGGTGCGTGTGCGGGATCGGATGCCGCTCCTCCCACAACGAGATCCAGGCTCGCTCGGAGCCCAGCGCATCGAAGGTGGTGCGGCCGATGAAGTGGAGAGCGCCCTCGGTGAGCACGGGGATCACGTGGGCGCCGGCGTCTACCAGGCGGCGACAGACCTCCACCGCCTTGTAGGCGGCGATTCCCCCGGAGACGCCGAGGACGATGCGCTTGCCCTCGAGCATGATGCGTGGTGGGAGTGGCCTACTCGGCCGACTCGGTGCCCTCGAGATCGGCGTCGGGGTCGATCTCTTCCTCAGGCTCGGGCCACACGCCGAGGATCTTGTCGGCGTCGATCTCCTCGAAGGCGATCGACAGAGGCTTGCGAGCCGACGAGGTGACCTGCGGGGGCACCACGGCGCCGAGGCCCTCGGAGAGCTGGTTGTAGTACGAGTTGATCTGCCGGGCCCGCTTGGCACCCAGCGTGACCAGGGTGAACTTGGAGCCGGCTCGCTCGAGGAGGCCTTCGATGGGCGGGTTCATCATCGTGTCGTGGCGTGACGCCATGGCAGGTCCTCTTCGTTGGCTGAGGGGGGAGAGAGGATGGTACCAGCGCAGCCGTTCCGGGCCGCCATCCCCAGGCCGGGCTAGGGGAACGTCGCTCGGGCTCGAGCGACGATCCCGCCCGCCAGCACCTCGGGCGCGTCGGTGGTGGAATCGAGCACGAGGTCGTAGACCGACTGATCCGACAGATCGATCCCATAGAGGGTCTGGTAGCGAAGGTGCTCCACCGACGCCCGTTCGGCATTGTCGGCCAGGGCCTGCTCCGCCGACGTGCCGTCTCGCGAGGCCACGCGCCGCGCTCGCTCGGCATCGTCGCACTGCACCCATACGCGCACCGAGGGCAGCCCGGCCCGGTGGGCCAGCCAGCCCGCCAGGCGCGACTCGATGACACAGCCACCGACGCGGGCCCGCGCCACCAGCCGATGATCGAGCTCACGATCGATCTCGGGATGATCCTGGGCGTGGACGCCGAAGGTGGCGAGGGACATCTCGGCCTCTGCGGCCATCTGGCGGAAGACCTCGCCGCCCGGCACGCGCTCCAGATGGAGCGCGTCGGACACAAGGCGCGAGGCCGTGGTGGTACCGGAGCCGGGAAGCCCCGAGATCGTGATCAGCACAAGCGGGTGCGGGTCAGCGGAAGGCTTCGAGGAGCGCCTTGCGCTGCTGCTGGCCGAGGCCCTTCAC
>Ga0105044_10008448_pt1 | contig 14130 bp, 15 predicted proteins | sample MAT01_FD_78092 | JGI IMG/M metagenome (GOLD analysis project Ga0105044, IMG submission 78092) | Freshwater microbial communities from Lake Fryxell liftoff mats and glacier meltwater in Antarctica - MAT-01 | ecosystem: Environmental > Aquatic > Freshwater > Ice > Liftoff microbial mat | place...
TCGACCCGCAGCTCGGCGGCACCGCCTTCGCCCCCCGCATCCGGACCTTGGCTCATCAGGCTCAGGCCGCCCGCCCACTACCCAAGCCCGACGCCGTCCCAACGGCCCCCGCGGCCCCCTGAGCGGGCAAGCCGCGAAACGGGAGTCACGCACGCCAAACACGAGCCAAAACGAACACACGCCCTTTCGGGCGTGGGTTCGTTCGTCTCTCTCAAGACGTTTCGTTGTTGCAGATCCTGCCCTCTCACCGGCGGAGTCCTGCGAGGGGAGTTTACCATGTCTTGCAGAGTCCGCAAGGGTTATGCAAATATTTTCACTTCCGTCAACCCGGCCCCCCCAACCGCTCGCGCCGGGTCAAAAACAAACCCGCCGGGGGGCTTTCGCCACCCCGGCGAGAGAGAGCTCATTAGGCTGATCGGGAAAAACCCCGAGATCAACCATTGTTCCAAACACGCCCGCCAACCCAGCTCGACGGGTGGACAACCCGCCGCGCCTCGGACTCCCTCGTCCGATCCTCCCAACCCGCGGCCTTCCCTCGGGCTCATCTGCTTGGGCCCCTTCTTCGGGTGGACAAGCTCGACCGAAGAACGTGTTGCGCACGGGACAAGCCGCGGCGACTGCACGTTGGTCAAACTTCCTAGATGTGGGAGGTGTCTCTCTCTCCCCCAAACTAGGTTGTCCTACCGTACACGCGCTTCCGGTCTGCGGCAAGCATTCAGTCGGACAATTTTGAGCATTCGCCCAAGCCGGAAGAGGGCTCGAGAATCTCCGGCCGTCCTTGGCCATCGAGCCCTCACTGCCCGCGGCGTCGCCTGCTGAGCACGCGAATGAAGGAAACCGAGAGCAGCAAAGCGCCGCGTGTTCGGCCGTTTCCGTCTTGCAGTTCTCCGGGCCCGTCACGAGCTACCGGTGCTCTTCAACTCCTCCGGTTTCGCGTGGGACATTTTCGCCCTCCGAGCGGTTCGGTTCGTCCCCTACCCGACACCCCGACCACGCACCGCCTGTGCACGCCGCTCGCAACCCGAACAGGCTGTTCGACTCGCCGCGAAGCTCGAATTCCGGTCCAAATGGGTTGTTTTCTGAGTGGACGGTCGCCAGTCCGGTGGCATTCTTGAACACCCTATAGGAGATACTGCATCCGATAGGTTGATTTCGGACGTACCACACCCTGACGCCTAGGACACTTCTGCGGCCCATTCTCGGCCCTCGGTTGCCAAAGGGTGTGCTTCCACGACTCGCTCTCTTCACCCGATTCGGCAAACCGATCCACATACCGGCCTTTGCCGGAAACTCGGGCACTCCCCGATGATTCGACCGATCGGCCCACGCGGAAGACTGGCTCACGCCCGGAGGTTTCCCAGAATGCGCGTCACCAAGACCAAAGCGTTGCTCTCCCTGATCGCCGTTGCCGGCTGTGCGTTGCCCGCAATGGCTCAGAACGAGGTCGGGGCGGCCATCGGCCCCCGGGCCGGCGCGTTCCCCGATGTCATTGTCAGCTCTGTCGGGGCCCGTAACAGCAACGGCGTGAACTTCTACGGTGCCTCGGGCGGTATCGGCGCGTACGCCATCGCCTCCGACTCGTGCAACATCGGGCGGGCCGCCTCCATCTGGATCGACAACACCGCCAGCCAATATCGCAACCAGCACCCCGTCATCGGCGGGCAGATCTATCGCCTGTTCAATGGCCGCTTCGAGCAGATCGGCCAGTCCTGGCTCAAGCACGGCTTCTGCGCGGCCGATTCCTGCGGCGGGTCGCCCGCTGGCTGCACCTCGATCCCCTATTCCGCCACCGGCCCCGGCCAGCCCACCGGCTGTGTCAACGACACGGGCATCCCCGCCGGTGCCAGCTCGTGCGACTGGCTCGGCTTCGGCCGCGCGACCGACACCTATTCCGCCGGGCTCAACGGCGGGCAGGGCTTTCTCGGCCCCCGCTCCGAGGTCAACTCCTGGTCCGGGTCGTTCCCCTACCCCTGGGTCCGCAACGGCACTAATAGCGTCGGCTGCCTCAACAAGCGCCTGCTGGTTCGCACGACCGACCTCGACCCGGCGAACTACCCCGGGGCCCAGTTCTTCGGCGAAGTCGTGTACATCATCACCGACGAGTGGCCCGGCGAGCGGTACAACAACTACTCCTACCGCAAACTCACCCGCGGCAACCTCGGCAACGCGACCTCCAGCGACAACTCATGCGCCGGGGGCCAGCAGAGCTATCTGCTCACCTTCGCCTCGTCCGAACCCACCGTCGCCCAGCAGCCGGCCCTCGCGGCTTGGCGGGCCGCGGACCCGCTCGTCAAGGTCGTCACCGTCGACGTGCCCAACGACGGCCGCATCTACATCGCCAGCCGCGCGACCGACCGCGGCGACGGCACGTGGAACTACGAGTACGCCATCCTCAACATGAACTCCGACCGCGGGGTCTCCTCGTTCTCGATCCCCAAGGCCGCCGCCGTCGGCGTCACGTTCCCGGCCAATCACTTCAAGGGCATCGAGTACCACTCGGGCGAGCCCTACAGCATGATGCCTTGGACCAACGCCTCGGAGACCACCTCGGCCTCGTGGTCCACGCAGCCTTGGACGGCCAACCAGAACGCCAACGCGATCCGCTGGAGCGGGATGTTCAACTTCCGCATGGTCTCCAACATGGCCCCCAAGCCCGGCACCGTCAGCCTGGGCCTGTTCAAGCCGGGTATCTCGACGAACGACCCGAGCATAATCACCGCCTCGGGCCTGGACGTGCCCAACGATCCGCCCTGCCGTGCCGACTTCGACGCCTCGGGCGTCCGCGACGTGCAGGACATCTTCTCGTTCCTCTCCGCTTGGTTCGCCGCCACCCCGCAGGCCGACTTCGACGCCTCGGGCGTCCGCGACGTGCAGGACATCTTCTCGTTCCTCTCCGCGTGGTTCGCCGGCTGCTAAGCCGGGACGCCCTCCGCAGCTCGACACACCAGACCCCCGGCGCCCCGCGTCGGGGTTTTTCGTTCCGGCTCAGGTCGCGGGCTCGGCGCTCGACTCGCCCACGAGCGACGCGGCGGCCCGCCCGAGCCAGTCGGCGATCCATGGGCGCATCAGCCAGCCGCGGGCGATGCAAGCCGCCATCTCGGCGTGCGTGTGCAGACCCTCGATCACGCGCGTCCGGTCCGCCCGCACCCCGGCGAGCACGCCGGCGACGGTGAACGCCTCGACCTCGACCACCGTTCTGGCCCGGCCCACCGCCGCGGCACAGTGCGCGTCGGACCCGCCGATGCCCGGAAGCCCAAGCGCCCGGGCCAGCACGCCCGCCCGCGCATTGGCCGAGCGGTCGAGCGTTTTGGAGTTGAACACCTCCAGTGCGTCGAACCCCGCCACGCGCACGACCTCCTCGCCCACGCCCGCGCGGGTCCGATCCATCGGATGGGCCGCGACCAGCAGCGGCGGCGGATCGGCGTCCGCTGCCCGGTTGAACGACCGGGCCCGGCGAGCAAGCTGTTCGACGCTGATCCCGCCGCGGCGGGCGGGCGTATCGAAGCTTGCGCCGATGACCAGAACGTGACCGGCGGTCGTCGAAGCCTCGACCCCCGGGATGACGAGGAACCCATCCACCGGAAGCCCGGCGGGATCGGCCAGGCCCAGCTCGATCAGGCGGCGATACCCGGCCGAGCGGTCGTGGTCGGTAATAGCGATCGCGTCGAGCCCGGCGTCTCGTGCGGCCCAGAGCATCCGCTCGGGCGTGTCGAGCCCGTCCGGGCTGGCGCGGGAGTGGACATGGAAGTCGATCTCGACACCACGCATGGATGCAGTATCGGCGCTCGCGGCAGGACGCGAGCTGCTCGCAGGTTGAATACTGGTTCAAGGTCGTGTGTTCGGGACGTTCAGGCGGGCCGCGGGGGGCGAGGGTGGCGGGGAGCGCCGGCCCGGGACATCAGCTCCGGGCTCACCACGATCTGCGGCCCGGTCGCGGCCCGGTCCAGCCGCTCCTTGAGCAAACGCCCAACCTTGAACTTCACGGTGCGCCTGGCGGGAACATTGACGCGTTCGAGGGTTTTGGGATTCTGGGCCACCCGCGGGGCCCGCTCCTTGACCTCAAGGACGCCAAAGTCGCGGAACTCAAGGCGGTTGCCCCGGCCGAGCTCGTCGATCACCTCGTCGAGGAACGACTGCACGACACGCTTGGCATCCGCCCGCGTACACCGCGTCTTGGCCGCGATGCGGTCGATGAGATCCTTCTTGGTCACCGTGCCCATACCGGGATTCCCGAACCTTTCGAGTTTGCCGCGATCACCCGTGAAGACCCACGGGTACCGGCATCGCTCCGCGGCGACCAAGCAACCACCTTGCACGAACCCGCCGCGCCCTTGGCGACGGTGCAGCAGTATCCCGAAAGATCAAGTCCCGGTCAATACCCAACTTAGGTACCAAATGACAGATCCCGCTTTCACTGGTCGATTTCTGGACTTCCCGGGCCCGGGACACCCGGGCGTGCTTGTCTGTCTTCACCGTCTTACCCAGATGGCCACGCTGCTGGCCCCCCCCGGGGCAGGGGTGGCGGCCAGCATTGGAAGGGTTAAACGGGGTGAGTGCAGGGAGCCGGTGGGGGGCGGAGGCATCAGAACCGCAGCGTGACGCCCGTGAACAGGCCCGCCAGCCGGCCGTCGTACTCGAACTTGCCCAGCCCCTCGCCATCTTCCAAGGAGAAGGCGAGCTGGCGATAGCCGATCTCGAGGCTCAGCCACCCGGTTGGGCGGTAGTGGAACGAGGCCTCGATGTCGATGGATGAGGACGAGCGGTCGTCGACGGGGAGATAGCCGCCCGTGACCAGGACGTTGATGCCGAAGCTCTCGGTCAAATCGGCCTCGAGCCGGGCCCCGAGGATCGGCTCGGCAAAGAGCTGGTTGACGTCGGCCGAGCGGCTCGGGCCGGTGGTGCTCGCAACGCTGATGCTCACGTCCGTCAGGCGTATTCCGCCCACGACATACAGCCGAAGCCGGATATCGTCGGCGGCGGCGGGGTTCTTCGAGTCCGTCGAGAACGCCTTGTCCCAGACGCGGTAGCCCAGCGTCAGCTCGTAGGCCCCGAGTGAGAAATCCGTGTCCAGCCGCTCGCCGGAGGCAAACGCGACGGCCCCCAGCCGCCCGTCCACGTCGGCCGTCACGCTCCGGCTCGAGGAATAGTCGGCACCGCTGAAGCTCGCCTGCCAGTCGTCGAAGCCCAAGCGGAAGGCCCCCTTGGGCCGAACCCGGGGCGTATCCAGGTTCACGTCGTCGATCTGCAGCTTGTCCCCGGAGGTCGTGAACGCCCCCGGACCGGTGCCCGATGTCACTGGCAGCCGCAGCTTGCCCGAGGGACCGGCGAACCAGACCGTCGGCTCAAGCTCGATCGTCCAGGCCGGGGACGCGGGGGCCGCCAGATCGACCGGGGCCGACGCGGGTTGATCCACCGACTGCTCGGCGGGCTGGAGCTCGAAGCTCAGCGCCGTCGCCGCCACGCCCGCGGCCGAGGCGGGAACGGCCAAGGCCATGAGTGTCGAGGCGAATAACAGCGGCAAATGGGCGGTGATCATGCGGCGTTCTCCTCGCGATCCCCAGGAGGTCCGCGTCGTTGCGGGAGCATACAACCTGCCTGCCGCGTCGTCCGGAGATTCCCCCTTGTCGCTCCCGCCCAGCCAACCCGGCCCCCCCGCTTCCCCCGGATCCGACGATACCGATCGGCCCGGGATGCTGGCCATCGCCCCGGGCGTGTGGGCCCACGAGTCGATTCTGCGCTGGAGCTTTGCCCGCAGTTCCGGCCCGGGCGGGCAGAACGTCAACAAGGTCGAGACCAAGGCCGAGTTGCGGGTGCTTGTCGACGACCTGCCCATCTCGGGGCGCGTCCGCTCCCGCTTCCGCCAGATTACCGGGCGGCGGATCGTGGGCTCCAGCGAGCTGATCGACGAAGAGACCGGGCAGCGCCGGACCATCGGCGGCGAGATCATCATCGCCTCGGGCGAGCACCGCTCGCAGTCGCAGAACAAGTCTGAGTGCCTCGAACGGCTCCGCGAGTTCCTGGTCGAGGCTCTGGCCGAGCCGAAGATCCGCCGCAAGACCCGCCCGAGCCGCGCGAGCGTGCAGCGACGGATCGACGGCAAGAAGCGTCGCGGCGACACGAAGCGCGGCCGCCGTGGCGACGGGAGTGATTGAGCGTCCCCGGGCCGGGCCCGGTTTGTCCTACGGTTCTTCTTCGTGATGAACCCCGACGCAAACAGCTCCGACGACGGGCCCGGGCCGGCCCTGCCTGCATCGGCCCACGCCGTGTCGTTCGAGCCAGGCCTGGCCGAGCCGGTCCCGGCGGCGCCGCGCCGGTCGTGGCGCCGCATCGGCGTGGGCGCCGGGTTCACGCTGATCGTCTTCGCCGGGGCCGCGGCCCTTATCGGCGCGGCGCTTGCGCAGGAGCCCCCGTCGTGGTGGCGCGTGATCGACGCGAAGGATCCGGCCTTGGCCGCCAAGGCCCAGCTCATCGAGAACGGTGCGGCGACGCAGCTCACCAAGATCCGGGCCGCGGGCGACGGGCAGGCCCTGGGCCCGCCCTGGACGATCGCGCTCAAGGCCGAGGACGCCAACGCGTGGCTGGCAACGCGGCTGGGGCGCTGGCTGGAGTCTCAAGGCGACGCGAAGGTGCGCTGGCCCAAGGAACTCGGGCAGGTGCAGGTGGCGTTCGATGATGGCATGGTGACGCTCGCCGCCAGCGTGCACGCGGGCGGGGCCAAGAGCGGCTCGCAGGCCCAGGTGCTCTCGGCGTCTCTGAGGCCCGAGCTGCGGCCCGACGGCTCGCTGTGGATGCCGGCCCAAAGCGTGGGCCTCGGGCGGTTGGCCCTGCCCGCGGCGTGGATGCTCTCGCCCGCGGGCGACGCGAAGATGAACGTTGCAGAGGTGCCCGAGTCGATCCGCGAGCTTCCCCAGACCAAGGACCTACTCAAGGTCATGACCGGCGAGATCGCCGCCATGCGGACCGCGACGGTGAAGATCGGCGACGGGCGACGCGTGCGCCTGCTCAAGCTCGAGTCCCGCGGCGGGGTGCTGCTCATCACCTGCCAGACCCTGCCGCGGGAGACGTCGCGGGCCGCGGGAACCCCCGCTCCAACGAATCAACGTTGAACCTCGGGCGAACACTCGGTAGCTCGAAGCAGAACACACCCGCCCGGGACCGGCGGGGTATTCAAGGTGCCCGAGCTTCGCCGACGATTCCGACTACTGCTTGGGAACGATCCGGATCGGACTGTTCACGTCCTGCCCGTCCTGGATGATCTGGAAGAAGCTCGTCCCCGGCAGCAGGTCGGCATCGACCGGACGGCCCGGGTTGGACAGTGTGTCAACGCTGATGTACGCCCCGCGATTCACATACGCCCGCACCGGGCCGATGCTGGCGCGGTCGCCGGGCCCAAGCCGCCGGCTCATGCCCGCCATCGCGCCGTTGGCCTCTTTGGTGAAGAGCTGCGCGAACACCGGCTGCGGTGTGCGGTTCACCACGTCGGCGGCGTAGTCGGCCTGCTGGCAACCGATGAGGGCCGGGCCGGCGACAAGCAGGGCAAGCATCGCGAACGGGCGGCGGGTCCAAGTCATTGCGGGCATCGGGGGGGCTCCGGGTGGGCGGGCTTCGGGCCGAATGCTACCGCCAGAGCACCGGAATGTTGCAGCCGGGGCCGGCCTGAAGGAAACGGGCGGTCAGCGCTTGTGGTTGTCCTGCGGCTCGCTGTTGTCGCGGCTGACCTTGCCCAGCACCGGCGGCAGCTCGATGCCCGCCTGGCTCGCCAGCTCGTGCAAGCGGGGCAGGGCACCCACCAGGCCGCTGACCCAATCCGCCGTCGTGTTGCGCCCGGTCGCAGAGTTCTGCGTGCCCGAGTCCCAGACGGTGATCTTGTCGATCTTGAGACCCTGCACGGCCTTGACCTGCTGGGCGACCAGCTCGGGCAGGCGCTCGATGAGCAAGAGCGTCGGGCCGACTTGGGGGTTCGAGCCGCAGGCCTCGATGAGCTTGCGGTAGCCCTCGGCCTTGGCCTCGAGCACCTTCTGGGTGCCCATGGCCTCGGCCTCGAACTTCGAGAGGATGGCGTCGGCCGCGCCCTGGGCCTCGATTCGCTGCCGCGTCGCGTCGGCGTCGGCGGCGATCTCGATGCGCTTGCGCTCGATCTCCTGGCCGGCAAGGGTTTCCTTGCTCAGGCGGGCCAGCTCCTGCTCGCGCTGGGCCACGAGGATGGCCTGGGCGGCGTTGGCGGCGGCGACCTCGGAGCGCTGCCGGCTGCTGGCCGAGATCTCCGCGAGCTTGGCGTTGCTCTCGGCCATGGTCGCGCGGGCGGTGTTCTCGCCGGTGGTGGCGATGGCCTCGGCCTGGGCGACGCGGACACGCTGCTCCTGCTCGGCCTGCTTCTTGGCCGCCACGGCCTCGGCCTCGCGCTGGGCCCGGGCGACCTCCATGTTCCGGTTCGACTCCGCCTCGCCGATAACCGCCTGGGCTTCCATGGCCGCGACGGCGACGCGCCGGTTCTGCTCGGCGTCCTTCTGCCCCTTGACCGCGGTGGCGGTCTCGTTGGCCACCTGCACGGTTCGCTCGCGCACCGCCAGCGCCTCGCCGATCGCGCCGTCGCGCTCCTGCTGGGCGACCTCGACCTTGGCCCGGTTGATCGCCTCGGCCGCGGCCCGCTTGCCCAGGGCGTGGATGTACCCGCTCTCGTCGGTGATGTCGCGGATGTTCACGTTGATGAGCTCCAGGCCCACCTTATTGATCTCCTGCCCGACGTTCGCGTTGATCAGGTGCATGAACTTCTCGCGGTCCTTGTTGATCTCCTCGATCGTCAGGGTCGCGATGACCAGCCGCAGCTGCCCGAGGATGATGTCCTGGGCCAGCTCGCGGATCTGCTGGCTGTTGATGCTGCCCAGCCGCTCGGCCGCGGCGGTCATGAGCACCGGGTCCGTCGAGACGCCGACGGTGAACGTCGCGGGCACGTTCACGCGGATGTTGTTCAGCGACAGCGCGCCCTCGAGCGGGATGTCGATGACGATCGGCTCCAGCGAGAGGAACGTGTAGTCCTGGACCAGCGGCCAGATGAACGCGCCGCCGCCGTGCACACACTTGCTGGCCTTGGCGCCGGAGGTCTTGCCGAAGATAACCAGGATGCGGTTGGGCGGGCAGCGCTTGTATCGCGAGACGACCATCAGCGCCACGAACGCGAAGATGAGCAGCACGCCGCCCACGCCGATCGCCGCCAGGAGCGCCGTGGTCGAGGAATCCACCTTCGGCCCCGCCTGGGCCAGTGTCAGAAACGTCATGCGCGTTCTCCCTCCGCTTCCGCGGGCTATTCGGCCGGCGCGACCACCAGCGTGTTGTCGTCGTTGACCTTGATCACCTTCACCCGCGTCTGGCTGGCCAGCTCGGCTCCCTGCGACACGGCCCCGAAGATCCGCTGCCGCCCGTCCACCACCAGCCGGACCTGCCCCGAGCCGAGCCCGGGACCGGGCACCATCGTGTACACCGTGCCCACGGCCCCGAGGGCCTGGCCGATCGAGATGTTCCCGCTGGTCTGCAGCCGCAGCATCGACCGCAGCAGCGTCGCCTGCACAAGCCACACCACCACCCCGCCCGCGAGGGCGACACCGATCACGCCCATGATCGGCCACCGCCCGTCGGTCGAGTGCAGCACGACCAGACCGGTCCAGCCAAAGCCCATCAGGAACGCCGCGACGGCCTGGGTGCTCACAACGGCGAACGCGCCGCCGGAGTCGCCGTGAGAAGCATCGCCCGCGCCCACGTCGGCATGGTCGAGCCCGGCGTCGTGGCCCGCGCCCAGCAGCAGCATCACGACGCGCAGCAGATAGAACGCCGAGCCCAGCAGGGCCGGCACGCTGAACCAGACGGCGGTTGGCGAGAAGAGGGCGTCGAGCATCGGGAAGAACGGGGGCGTGATGGTGATCGCGGCCGGATTGCCTGATGAAGTGTACTCAACTTCCGCCGTAGATGCACGCTCGCGAGCCGGGGTGCAGGGGCATATCAGGTCGCCTTGGGCACAACCGCGTTCTTGACATGCGGGAGCCCTTGTGCGGTCGTACCGGCACGCCCGTCAACCGCCGCGGGGGAGACCGCCCGCGGCGAGGGCCCGGAGCACCTCGTATGCCCATGTGGACCGCCCTCCTCATCGTCGTCGCGCTCGCCTGTGGTGTGTCGGCATGCTCGTCGGGCGTGGGCGTCCGTGCGGCCAAGGCTCCCGAACTGCGCGGACCCCTTGAGCCCCTGGCGTTCCTCGCCGGCTCGCGGCGCGAGCTGAGATCCAACGGCTCGCTGGTCGAGGAGACGTGGGGCAGTCCCGCCGGGACGAGCATGATCGGGTGCTTCCGGTGGCTCAAGCCCGACGGCTCCCCCATGGTCTTTGAGATGCTCAGCATCACCCACGAGCCCAGCAACGACGAGCCCGGACGCGTGTTCCTGCGCTTGCGGCACTATTCCGGCACGCTGGTCGCCAAGGAAGACAGAGCGTCGCCCATGACGCTCCGCTTGGACCGGGTCGGCGAGGACGGGGCCGAGTTTGTCGCTTACCAGCACTGCGCGGACGTGGCCCGCATCGTGTACCAGCGCCGGCCCGGCGGCGCAGTGGGAGCGCGGGTGGAGTTCAGCGAGCAGGCCGGGCGGCCGGCGCTGGTCTTCGAGTTCGCGCCGGCGTGAGCCTTGGGCGGACGCGGCGCGAGCGCGGGGGCGTATCATGAAGTCAAGGGCGCGAGCCGGAGCTGTCCGTCTCCGCCCGGTTCGCCAGCGCCGCGATGCGTCGGCTCTGAAGCCCGTTGAACCCTGGAGCAAGCACCATGACCAAGCGTCCCCTGGCGACCTCTCTGACTGTTCTCTGCTCTGTGCTGGCCCTTGCGGGCGTTGGCTATGTCGCCGGCGTCGCGGGCGCTCGCTCGAGCGCGATGGCCCCGCCCAGCTCGCCGGTGGTCGCGACCATCGACCTTGAGACCGTGGTCCAGCAGCTCAAGGAGCGGACCGACAAGGAGGGCTCGCTCAAGAGCAGCCTCGCCGAGGCCCAGGCCAAGGTCAAGAAGCTGCAGGAGGACGTGAAGAACGAGGGCGAGAAGCTCGAGCAGATGCCCGCCGGGACGGGCAAGGAAGGCGCCGTCAAGGCCTTTCGCGAGAAGGCCATCCGGGCCGAGTTCGAGGCCCAGTACGCCCAGAAGCTGCTCGTCGAACTGCAGGGCGAGATGCTCCGCGACCTCTACCTGAAGATCTCCGACACATCAACACGCCTGGCCCGCAAGAACGGCTACAGCCTCGTGCTCGCCAGCGACCAGAACGTGCAGATCCCCAAGGGCGACCCCAACGACATCACCCGCGCGATCGCTCTCCGGCGCATGATCTACGCCGACGGAGCCCTGGACATCACCGGCGAGCTCGTGACCATGATGAACAACGAGTATGCCGCCGGCGGCGGGAAGAAGTAAGCGGGGGAAGGGACGAAGGCACAGAGGGACAGAGGCACGAAGTTCAACCAAAGACCCCGGGCCGTCGGCTCGGGGTTTTTCTTTGAGCCTCCGTGCCTCTGTCCCCATGTGCCTTCCGCCTATTTCCGCGCCCGCCAGAGTGTGACGGCATCCGGCTCGCGCGGGTACAGCGGGTTGCACAGCGCCGGGTCGATCTCGGGCCGGCCCGCGGCCGCGACGAGCACCGAAAGCGGGCTGAACACCGGCTCGATCATCCGCGCCCCCGCACGCTCGGCGGCCAGCCGCATTGCGCCGGGCAGGTGCGCATCGCCCACCAGCGTCCCCACGCCGCCAATCACGCCCGCGGCCTCATCGCCCGAGAGCACGCGGCCCGGGCCCGTCGGCTCGCCGCGCTCGAAGACTTGCAGCCACGCCGCATCGCCCTTGCTTGCTAGCGCGATGCCGACGGGGCGGTCCCAGTGCTCCGCGCCCACCCCCGCCGCCACGGCGGCCGCCGTCGGCACGCTGATGCACGCCGCCCCGGCCCCCTCGGCGATCATCTTCGCCGCGGCGCAGGCGATCCGCAGGCTGGTGTAGCCCCCCGGCCCAATGCTGACGGCGACCGCACGCAAGCACGCTCGGGCCACCAGCCCCTCGCGGGCAAACAGCCGCGAGATGGCGGGCATCAGATCGTCGTCCAGCCCGCCGAACCGACCCGCCGCTCCGCCGCCGGCCGCGGCGGCGTTGAGCCACTCGATGCTCGCCAACTCGACGCGCCCCGGGCCGTCCACGCGCCCGAGCGCAACGCCCGGGCCGGAGGCCTGCGCCCCGGCGCCGTCCCCGCCCCGCACGCCCGCGCCGGGGTTGGAGATCTCGATGGCGAGGATGTGATGGCGGTCTGGCAACACGCCTGAGAGTGTAGAAACCCGATCGAACGAGCCCGAAGCGCCAGCCAGGAGCGCGAATGAATCGCACCGGGTGACCGGAGACCGGATCCTGAGCAGACAGTGCATCGCTCGGGTCGCCCGATGTGCTTGAGTAGGTCGTCAGGATGCGCCTCGCCGGCGCTTCGGGCTCGTTGGTCGTTCTTGCCGGTGTCTTCCCGCGACTGCAATGAAAAAGCCCCCCGACACGCGGAGGGCTCTTGTGGGTCCGGGGCAATCGCCGAGCGGTTTAACGCTTGGAGAACTGGAACCGGCGGCGGGCACCGGCCTGGCCGTACTTCTTCCGCTCGACCTCGCGGGCGTCGCGGGTGAGGAAGCCGGCGTTGCGCATCGCCTCTTCGAGGTTGGGGTCGTAGTCGCGCAGGGCCCGGGCCAGCCCGAGGCGCACGGCCTGGGCCTGGCCCATGTAGCCGCCGCCGGCGCAGCGGGCGGTCACGTCGAACTTGCCGTTGAGGCCGGCGACGGTCAGCGGGGCGTACACATCGTTGCGGTCGCGGGCCTCGGCGAAGTACTGATCGATGCTCTTGTACTCGTCCCGGCCGATCTGGATCTGCACCTTGCCCTCGGGGCCGGTGGCGGGGCGGATGCGGACGCGGGCCACGGCCCGCTTGCGGCGGCCCGTGCCCCACCACCAGCCGTTCTTGGCCTGGGCGGGCGGACGGACCTTGCGGGTCAGCTGTGCGGGCTTCTCTTCCTGCGCGGGATTGACCGTCGACAGGCCGGTGATCGTGTTCTGGGCGGGCAGGTTCAGGCTGGACATTGGGTTCTCTGATGGGCCGTCGGTCGCTGGACACCGGCCCGGGGATTGTTGGTTCGGCGGACGGGCCTTAGACTTCCATCTTCACGGGGGCCTGGGCCTGGTGCGGGTGCTCCGCGCCGGGATAGACCTTGAGCTTGTCGAGCATGTGCCGCCCGATCCGATTCTTGGGAAGCATCCGCTTGACGGCGTCCTCGATGAGCTTCTCCGGGCGACGCTCGCGGAGGTCGGCGTACGACTCCTCCTTCAGGCCGCCGGGATAGCGGGTGTACCGCTGCTTCATGTTCTGCTCGCCCTTGCGACCAGAGAGGCCGACCTTCGTGCCGTTGACCACGATCACGAAGTCGCCGCAGTCCACGTGGGGGGTGTACTCAGGGCGATGCTTGCCCATGAGCACCTGCGAGATGTCCGCGGCCAAGCGGCCCAGGGCGATGTCCGTTGCGTCCACCAGCCGCCAAGTCTTGGCGGGAACGGTCTGGGGGGTGGCGAGATAGGTTTCCCGACGCATGCGTGAGCGCTCCAATCTGCTTGGCGACGGGGCGCACAACCGCGCTCACGCCGAGGCTTCTGTTTCCGCGTCCTTTTCCCGTTCCGACGGGCGGAACGAGCGAAGTCCGCTCTGGTACGCCGCCTACCGGGCGGGGCGGGCCAAGGATCCATCTTCGTCAGCGAAGAATCCCGGGCAAGCTTGTCAAAAGGGCCCCACACGCCGTCGCGGGGAAGAGCAGGATAGCCAGACTGTCGGTTGGGTCAAGCCGCCGTGACGACCTCGGGCGTCGGACCGAGCGACCCGGTCCGGCCCGACCAGCAATCCCCAACCCGTCCCGTCCGATGGCCGATAATCCATGAACTTCATGAACGACCAAGCGCCGCCCATCCCCACCCCCCCCGCTCCGCCAACCTCGCAAGGCTCGCTCGGGCCGCCGGAGGGCGCGGGGCGGTCGCCCGTTTGGCTCTGGGCGGTGGCATTGGCGCTCTTGGGTGCAGTCACCTACCTCCAGCGGCCCGACGCCCCCGA
>Ga0105044_10008449_pt1 | contig 14129 bp, 18 predicted proteins | sample MAT01_FD_78092 | JGI IMG/M metagenome (GOLD analysis project Ga0105044, IMG submission 78092) | Freshwater microbial communities from Lake Fryxell liftoff mats and glacier meltwater in Antarctica - MAT-01 | ecosystem: Environmental > Aquatic > Freshwater > Ice > Liftoff microbial mat | place...
AAGGAATAGCAAGACACCAAGCTGCGTATATATGCCACGAAATATCGGTATCCTTGGATAGAAATGAACCGAGAGGGCGGATGGTTGCGAAGAGGCGAAATGGCTTCCGGCACCCCAGTCATAAGTTAAGAGCTCCCCAGGCCAAAAGACCCAGGGAAATGCCAGCATCACAACAGTTCCAGCAGCGGCAATTAACGACGAGCCGCAGAGCCTCCTTAATATTTTAAAACCGAGAGCAAATCCCAAAAAGGCGCAGACCAGATCCAGTCCAAGCCCAAGCTCGATAGGAGAGATGTTAAAAGGCTGTAGTGCTAAGCCAATAATATAATCGACGAATCGATTCGGATGTCCTGAAGAAATTTCCGAGAATGCCTTCTGAGTGCGGTGCTCAGCATAAAAAGATTCTGGTCCGAGTCCGTTTACTACCGCGAAGGGAAGGCGGAGGTAGTTTGGTTCATCGATATCATTAAAACTAAGAATGGAGTGACTTCCATAGCGGAGATACTCGGCTATGAAGGGGAAGTTAAGCGTGATGCTAAAGAGCAGCGCCAGGGCGACGATGTGGCGATTCTTGGTCATATTCCATTCATGTAGAGCGGGGACAATGTAAGAGAATGGTACATTCCCGTTCCCAGCTTTGCATATCGCCTTTCAGGCAGAATGGTAGGGCCTGTTAGCAAGAAGCCGCAGCCCCACTACGGTCTTGATTGATGTGCTTCTCGTAATGCCCGATAGGCTAATTCGAAGAGTTGAGGCTGTCCTCTCAAAAGAATGTTCTCGCAGAGCAGGGCTCAGAGGGACGGGCCATTACGGCGGAAGTCGGCATACAACCAATAACAAGTTAATCCACTTATGTTGTCGTGAGGGGCGAGGTTTGCTTCCAAAGGCCACCCCAAAACATAGCTCTTGATATACTTCGAATTTACGTCGATAATCCGAAGTATGCTTAACCGTTCTGTTAACATATTAAAATCAAACAGTTTGTTTCTATTCGGCGCTAGAGGAACAGGCAAAAGCACCATCATCCGCCAACTATTTGCCAACACTCCCTTTCTTGAAATTGATCTCTTGGACGCTGTTCAATTCGAGCAAGCAACATTTGCGCTGCGCGAGTTGGTAGCTCGAATCGAGTCCGCAATTGATGAGAAAAAATGGATCTTCATTGATGAAGTTCAGAAGGCGCCAAGGGTATTAGACTCTGTTCAACGGCTCATCGATCGCAAGCAAGGCAAATTCATTCTCACAGGCTCAAGTGCTCGAAAGTTTAAAAGGGGCGGGGCGAACCTTCTTGCAGGGCGCGCATACTCTTATCACCTCTTCCCCCTAACAAGCGTCGAGCTTGGAACGAGGTTCGATCTCGATACCTACCTATCCTTCGGCGGCCTTCCAACAATTTGGAACGTCCCTTCAGACGCGGAGCGTGTTCTGTATCTTCGAAGCTATATCAGCACCTACCTCAAGGAGGAGATCTCTGAAGAGCAAATCGTCAGAAATCTCGAGCCGTTTGGGCGCTTCTTGCACGTAGCGGCTCAATCGAGCGGTAAGGTAATAAACTATTCAGCCATTAGTAAAGATGTAGGCGTTTCAGATCAGACAGTAAAAACATATTTCCAAATTCTTGAGGATACACTGCTTGGGCACTTTCTACCGGCTTTTCATGAATCCGTTAGAAAGTCTCAAGGAAAGTCTCCGAAGTTTTATCTTTTTGATCCCGGTGTTTTGCGCGCACTTCAGCGGCGGGTAGATCAACCACTGAATGATCAAAACTACGGATACGGGGATTTGTTCGAGCACTTTGTAATTCAAGAGATTCGGCGCCGTGCGGAGTACTCAGGAAAGGATTACGGCTTTTATTTTTTACGGACCGATCGGGGCGAGGAGCTGGATCTCATCATTGACCGCCCTGGAAGGGCTCGCGCTATTGTTGAAATCAAATCGTCACGCTCAATTCGCGAAGACGATATCGAGCCGACCCAGCGCCTTGGGAGGGAGATCAAGGATGCGGAACTGTGGTGCTTATCCAGAGATCCAGACCGCAAACAGTTCGGCAATTTATGCGCGATTCACTGGCAGACAGGCATTGGCGAATTGATTTAGCGCCCAATCGAGTTGTACCAGGAGTCGAGGTCGTATTTGCGCATAATGACCTCCTCGGGAAGATTTCTAAGAGCCGGATAGTAACGGCGGATGGCGCGCAGCTTCACCCATTTAAGATTCTCTTCCCATTCCCGGCCTGCTTTGACGCGGCGTGCCTTACTGATGGGCATCACCACATAGAGAGCAAAGAGAGCGAAGCTTAAGGCGAATGTAAATATGAACACGTAGAAGTGGACGGCACTAACACGTGATAACTTGAACGATCCTACGCCCGTAGAGAAACGAAGTGTTATCAGCCAGTTGCGATGATGTTTCAGCTTCGCCTCTTACTACTCTTGTTGGAGCGTTTCGGGACCTCGCGCGCATTGAGAACGAGATAGCCCAAATAAAAGCGAAGTTGCCTCAGAGTTATGTCTCCATCATCAGCTGTGCCCAAAACGTTTGCGATCGGAACAACTGCTTGCGTCATTGTAGGTTATAAACTACAACGTTAACGACACGGACGTTTCTCCAAAAACTCTTAAAGTTTTCTGTCTCTCAAATGGCAAACAACCGTTCGTTGAATGGCTTTATTCATTGAGGGACGAGCGAGCAGCAGCGAAAATAAAATCGCGCCTAGCGCGGCTCCGTCCGGGAAATTTCGGGAACGCTCGATCGGTAGGAGAAAGCGTACAAGAGCTTAAGATAGATTGCGGTCCCGGCTACCGTGTTTACTTCGGTCAAAGTGGAAACGATTTCGTGATTCTGCTGTGCGGCGGCGACAAGGGGAGCCAAGATGAAGACATCGAAACGGCGAAAGAGTACTGGGCGACGTATAAAAGGGAGAAAGGCCATGCCAACTATTGATTACAAAGAAGACTTTTTGATGAAGGATCTTCAAGATCTTGGTCGTGCTGCTGAATATCTCACGGCAGCAATTGAAGAGGGGGAAGATGTATTTCTTCTCGCCGTGCGCGATGTTGTCGAAGCACAAGGTGGTATCGGTAATCTAGCAAAAGCAACAAGCCTAAATCGGGAGAACCTTTACGACATGCTTTCTAAAGAGGGAAATCCCCGTCTATCGAGCATTATTCCAGTTCTTGCCAAATTAGGGTTCGAAGTAAAATTCACAGCCAAGCTTCAGGGCGTAAAGGCAGCTTAACCGTCGCGAATTTAGACTTTGTGAAGTTAACGCCCGGCCGCCTTCGCCTAGCGGCTATTTAACCGAGAGTGTCGCAAGAGATCCGCTCGACAGCAGTCGCCCCGAACCTTCCTCAGGCAGAGATAGCTCGCGTTTCCCTATTCGCAGATGCGCACCAGGCGCCAGGTCAAGCAGCACGTTCGCCAGCATTTCGCCGCGCATTCCTGGATCGTGGCACGTAACGATTACGAGCGGCCGCTCGGCAACGCTCACTGCGTATGCATTCCGCACCAGCGAGCAGATCTGCTCTTCAATCTTCCAGAAATTCTGTTTAGTGATGCGGCTAAAGCTAGGTGGGTCAAGGATCACGGCCTCGTATTTGCTTCCCCTGCGCCCTTCGCGTTCCAGAAATTTGACTGCATCATCACAGATAAGGCGGATTTGCTGTTCCGGAATCTGATTTTTCTTAAAATTTATCTGAGCCCACGAAAGCGCTTTCTTCGCAAGATCTACGTGCGTAACGTCCCAGCCTCTCTTCGCCAAAAACACAGACGCAAGTCCCGTATAGGCAAAGAGGTTCAAAACACGCGGAGGCTTTGAACTTGTCTTCTCGGCAGCTTCAAGTGCGGGGACAAGTTCGGGTAGATAGGATCCATGTTCGGGAAACAGGCCAAGCTGTCCATTGGTCTGGAGCCTGAGCTCAAGCTCGCAGCCTAAATAGTTTGTGTCCCAGGTTTCAAATCCTTCGCCCTTAAATTGCCATCCACCGCTTGCTTCGTCTTTCCCGGGAATATAGCGCGCATCAGCGCTGCGCCACTTGTCCTCTGAGAGTCTCTTCTTCCAAATGCATACCGTGCTAGGGCGCGCGAGCACCTTGTCCCCATAGCGCTCAAGCTTCATGAGGTTTCCAGAGTCGAGAAGAGAATAGCCTTCGGAGGTATGAGCCACTTGGGTCCTAGTTTTTTACAGTTTAGGATGAGGGGGTGTAATAGATTAGCCTGGATGGCGTTAGCTAGCCGTCATTGCTCACAGCCCGCCCCAGCTGTGAGCAATGACGGCTAGATGTTTTTAGCTGAATCTTGGAGAGGTGGGTTGGAGCTTGGATGTATAGGCCTACTTTCAATCATACACCTCTTTTCTATGGCCGACGGTTAACACAAGCACAATTAGGCGGTTATCTTCAATGCGACAAATGATTCGATAGTCACGAACTCGGTAACGCCAAAGTCCAGCCTTGTCTCCCACTAGCGGCTTGCCAAAGCGGCGAGGGTCTTGTTTTGTCGCAATTCGCTTTTTGAGATAGATGACGATCTCCCGGCTGGCTTGAACACCAAGTTTTTTAGCGTCTCTGATTGCGCGGTCATCCCATTCAATTATCCAGGCCAAGAGCTTTCTCCGCTTCCTTCATAGACAGGCGCTTTCCTGGCTTCTCTATCCGCTCGATCGCAACGAAAGTGTCTTCCATCTCATCGAGGTATCTGAGAAGTGCTTCTCGGGCGTAGAACGTCTTCGTTCGACCGGTGCGTTTGGCCAAAGAGCTTAAACGCTCTTCCAGGTCGCCGGTCAAACGAATTGCCAGGGTGGCTTTCATAATCATCACCTTCGTTTGTAATACATATATTACAAGTATAACACGAATTGCAGAATTTGTTAGCTCCCAACTCCCTAGCTTCTCCATGGGCGTAAATTCCAGAAAACAGGGGATATTTGTGGTTAAAAGGGGGGAGGCCGATATGCCTTTGGTTCATGGCCGCATGCCAAACTAATAAATGTTGTTAGCCATGGAGCTATGGTCCGGTCTTTCTCTTTGGGGATCGCAATTTCCGGGAACGCCTAACCGTCATGTCTCACGGGATCCCTTCTCGGGTCCGTGAGCCTCGCGCACCTGCGAGCGCCGCGCACACGGCGTCGCCCTCCGGTGCGCTCCGTGCGGCTGAGCTCACGGCCGAAGCCAAATCGCTCCCGTTGGTCGCGATTTGCTAACGCCATCCGGGCGTTAGCTAGCCGTCATTGCTCACAGCCCCGCCCCGGCTGTGAGCAATGACGGCTAAAGGGGCCGCAAGATATGAGGAGTTGCCTCAAACGTCTGGATTCCCTCAACATGTTCAGCCTCTGCCACCACGCCCCAGCGCCCCAAGGTGATTCCTATCCCATCGATGCGCATACTCCAGAGTCTTCGAGCCTTTCGTTCAACCCGGTTATCTCGCCAAAATCTTTCCGCCAGGCGTTTTAGTCGCTCTGCCTTATCCTTGTCGATTCGGTCTATGGCTCGAAAGGCATCGCGCAGAGATCTTGTTTTGACCTCCACGACGACGAGGGTGTGTTCGCGGTAAGCGACGATATCAATTTCGCCCAGACGGCAGCGCCAATTTCGCTTCCAAATGGAGAAACCCCTTTTCTCGAGAAGCCTCACGGCCGCAAGCTCCCCTATAACGCCAACATTGTCCTTGAGGCTTGATTTCGAATTGCTACCTGAAGGAAGCAGCAGGCTGAGAGCCGCGGCACGGGAGAAACTCCCGAACTCCGCTAAACGTTTCGCGATGGATGCGCGAGGGGCCCAGGGTCTTGATGGCCGCTTTGTGCTGCGGAGTTGGGTATCCGGCGTGGTCACCGAGTCCGTATCCCGGGTACTTGCGGTCAAGGATTTCCATCTGCTCGTCTCGCCAGACCTTAGCGATGATGGATGCGGCAGAAATTTGGACATGCAGACTATCTCCCTTTATCACCGCACGCTGCGGCGGCAGCCCAGCGAGGCTACTAGGCCGAAAGGGAATAAGCGCATTGCCATCTACTAAAATCAGCTCTGCGTCTTGGCACACTGCAAGGACCCGCTCTACGGCGAGGCGCATGGCCAGCAAAGAAGCGTTTCGAATATTAAGCTCGCTTATGCGCTTATGCCCTACGGCGACAATGGACCAGCCCGCGGCCGCCTCCTTTATTATCGAACAAAGCGCCTCTCTGTTGCGTGCCGAGACAGTCTTTGAGTCCCGTATCGCGGAATTCACAAAATCGTGCGGTAGGGCAACTGCGGCCGCGACAACGGGGCCAGCAAGGGGACCCCGGCCAACCTCATCGACGCCGATAATGTATCTCATGACTTTGCCCCTTTTCGGGGTTTCGATTGTACCTTTCTCTCGGAAGGTCGGGGCGCTTTTCCTATTCGAAGCTCTTGGGAAGGGCCAAGTAGTTTAGCCGCGATGAACAAAATAAGGGGGAGTAAAAGCACCTGCAGTACACCCTTGGGAACCATGCCTTGGAAAATAGCATTGGTAACAAAATCAAGCGAGTAGGTCTCAATAAGGGCGGCAAAAAGGACGCACCCAAGCACGAAGATTCCCTGCTTAAAAAAGTCCTCAGCGTTCTCCTTCTTTTGACGCCCACTCAATTTCTCAAGCTGAGACCAGAGGGCCATCAGAAAGAAGAATGAGGGGATCAGGAACCAGATTACATAAAGGGCTGTTCGCATAATCTGATTATCCGGGTAGGCGACCCTTGTAGGCGGCCGTCTGGTAGGGCGCCCTGTCCCCAGGGCGCCGAATCAATCAACTGTGAAAATCTTGGTATCCGGGTCGGCCGAAAGATCTTTCGGCGCCGTGGGACACGGCGTCCTACCCAAACTTACTACCTTGTCCAAATTCTCCTCCAGCACTAGCATCAATCTAACCTTCCGAATAGACATGGATATTTATCGATTTTTCCATCCTCACCACAATCCTCGACTGCACAGCACTCCGCTTCGTCAGCAAGAGATTGGTGAGTTAGAGCAGGCAGCCTCCGAGTTGCTAAAGGCTATTGAGCGCGCGCAAAAGCGCACGTCTCGTAAGGCCAGTCCTCCCATCTTGCCCCAGCACTTTAATGACATCATGAAGGCCATGCGCTTTGTGGTGAGCTCATTAGAAACGCTCTGCGATGCGCATCCAGGAGACTCCCTTGAGGCTCTTTACGAGCTTATTCAAGAACGCTCAGAGTTTACTGGATGGGAAAGCTGGACCGCGCTGCTCCATGAGCAACTTACCGCACGCCAAATTGAGGAACTGCGAACCCAGCCCGAGACTTCAACTGAATTCCAAGAAGAACCACAAAAGCTTCTTGCTGTGAACGCCCGATAATCTATGAGTTCCAAGAAATCTGCTGAAGAAGCTCACAAAATAGCCTCACCGAAAACCGTGGCAAAAAAATCCAAGACAGATCCGCGAGTTCAGCGGCGAAAGCACCTCGATGACAGGCTTCGTATCTTACATGAGCGTGCGCTAGTTCTTGAGCGAGAGTTGCAGCTCGTCGAGGATCCTAGATTCTACCGCACGTGTATCTTTGGCAGCGCGCGCATTAAGTCCGATAGCCCGATTTATGCGCAAGTAGCAGAGCTTGCGCGCCTGCTCGCCGCGGACGGCATTGATATCCTTACCGGAGGTGGCCCCGGTCTCATGGAGGCCGCGAACAAGGGAGCTCAGCTAGGGAAGTTAGAGAAGAATACCAAGAGTCGCTCCTATGGACTCTCTATACGATTAGATTTTGAGCCCACTCCCAACAAGCATCTTGATATCAAACGCCACCACATGAAGTTTTCTTCACGTCTGGATGACTTCATGCGCCTCTCGCATTCGATAATTATAACACCGGGCGGAGTAGGAACCCTGCTTGAGCTTTACTTCTCTTGGCAGCTCATTCAAGTGAAGCACATGACCAAGCGTCCGATTGTTCTCTTGGATAAGGTGTTCTGGGCGGGGCTACTTGATTGGATGCGCGCAGAGCCACTCGAGCGGGGATTGATATCCTCGCATGATTTCGAGTTCGTCCATCTAGTTGATACTCCCGAGGAAGCGTTTGCGCTGATAAGTGCGCATCAGAAAGATTTTGCGAGGAAGCTTTAGGCTGACTAGCCGTCATTGCTCACAGCCGGGGCGGGCTGTGAGCAATGACGGCTAGCTAACGCCCGGATGGCGGATTTTGAGCGTAGCCTCACGGACCCGAGGAGGGATCCCGTTAGACATGACGGCTAGCTTGGTTGATGCAGAGGTATGACTAAGGTCCGAAGCGTATCTGCCGAGTTGCTACTCGTCAACTTTCACTATTTCGGATTGGCCGGGCGTGGTGGGGAATAGGTGCCTTTTCCCGGCGCTGATTCCTCTTTGTGTTGTAGCCGTCTCTGCCGGGCATCGGTCGTTCCGTTCCAAGTCTTTGACCTCCTCCGCCTAACGATTAGCCCCTGGACTCTGGTGTGGCGGCGTCTGGCAATCGTACCCTTTCCCAAGTGAGAGCATGTCGAATCGATGGGTAGAGAACGCACCAAATAAAGAGATATGCCAGCGGAACATACCAGAAGATCTCAAGAGACGTATTCATGGCGGCTGCTAGAATAGAGCTCAGTTGAACAGCAATGCTCAGGAGAAGAGCAGTTCCCGCGGCTCGATTGGGGAGGCCAAGGACAAAGAGCACGTGAGGAATCATAAGAAGCGTGTAGTCGTAGAGATACGCGTATGGAGCAAAAGCTAACGAAAAGAGAAGCCCCGACACCAGGTGAAGAGTCGTGTTCGAGGTTCGACGAGTCAAATGCATCCATGTGCAGCAGAGTATCACCCCGATGGCAGGTACTATAAATACCGGCCATGTTGGAGGAACGTTAGAGGCGCCTTGAAGCCAAAGCCGAACCATAGTCACTAAGGTGCTGGTTCGCCACTGAAGGGGCGAGAACTCTTGTTCCAACCACTCGTTGAAGATCCCTGGCGAATAGGCGGTTACTGCCGCAGTAACTATTACTGCTAATAAGAAAGCCCTGAACAGCATCCGCGGTTGTTTCAAAGCCAAAACGAGACCAACGATTAGGAATAGCTGAGGCTTGAGAGCGAGGGGCACAAGGAGGGCGCTCGCTCTCCAGGGCTGTTGGCGAATCGAGAAGCGGAGAGAGAGAAGTAGAGAAGCCGTAAGTATGAGCGATAGCTGCCCCAGCAAAAGGCAATGAAGGGCGGGCGTGGAAAGCCAGGCGAGCAGAGCTCGTCTTGGCGACCTTGGAAGAGTTCCACCAAAGAGATCCTGAACGAGCCCTGGGATAACCAAAAAGCAGAGGGCTGAAAGAAAGATAACGAAGCAACGAGCAACATCAAATCCCATCACGCCCAATGGAGCCAGAAGCCCAAGCCCCCAAGGGGGATTAAGAAATATTTGTACTTCCTCTCGCGACCAACCCACGGCTCGTTGAGCAATCTGCAAGTCCTCAGCGCTGTAGGGATTTCCTCCCTGAAGCCAGGTAGTGGTTCCAGACCAGAGCGCCAAGAGGTCTTCGCCTCCAATTTTAGTGAACAGAGCAACTGGAACTGCGAATAGTAGGCTAGCGACGGCAGGCCAGCACCATGACGTCCTACCCAACCACCCCGATACTTTGCTCATCAAAAGCGGCCTCCATCCTCAGAATAGAATGGAACAGCGGAGCAAGAAGAATTTCCGGCTGAGGAGAAAATGAGGTGTGAGAAAGGTCGCTTAGATTTCATAGGCATTACCTGCCCGCTTTTCGGTGAAAACAAGCCGCGCCTAGTCGCGAACTTTCATTTGACCCGAGCCATTTTACTGATTCTGCGACGCCCGCTGAATCGCCTCAAGAAACCTCTGCCGAATTACCTCTCTGCGCTGCTCCGAGGGCATAGTCTCTAGATCTTCTTCATTTGGGCTGGGTGATTCTGTGGAAGGCTGCTCTAGCGCGGACTCCGCGGAGGTTGCTTCAAGCACGGTGAGGATCTCTGAGGCATTTCCTCCCGAGGATTTTTTTGTTGAAGCCGATTGATCCCGCGAAAGTCGGGGAGACGATTGCGCCGCAAGGTCAATGTCGGTAGCACCCACTCCCTCAAAGCTTTCAATAATTGAGGCTCGAATTCCCTCGGGGTAAAGATCCAATAGTCTTGCAGTCGTGATTGCTGCTGATTGTCCAAGCCGAGGATGTTCTGACGCGAGATTCGAAGGGAGTGAGGATGCCTCGACATTCGTAGGCTCATTCGTTGCTGAAGCCGAGAGATTCACTCTCTCATTCGAAGTTATCAACGGGGCAGCTCCTTCGCTGCCACTAGACATCACGTCTCCACTCGAGAGGGAGGCGATGGTAGACGAGGTGCCGCCTTGGCCACTTGGAAGTAGAAGCATTCCAGCTCCAACTCCGAGCCCGACGAGAAGCACGAAGGCGCCAATAAAAAGGGGTAACTTCTTTTCTGCTGCCGAAGTTCCCGGATCGCCATCTAGTTGGGAAGGGTGAGAGAGCGTTTCCTCTTCGATATCAGACTCAACGGGCTGCTCTATCTCGGATGATTTCGACTGCTCCGCCCGGATTTGGCTCAAAACTCCGCGAATTTCGCTCGGAGCTGAGCCAAAGCCTATGGTCTTCTGAATACTCTGTCCCACTTGGATACGAGCCACATGATCGTTGCCGATCCAGTTCTCGGGGCGATTAGAGAGAAATGGAACGACGAGAAGGGCAGTCTTAGTACGAGCAAAAGCCACGAGCGTTTCGGCGAAGCGCTCCTTCCACTGAGACGAGATCGGATCGAAGGGATCGTTTAGAACGAGCACCTTTTGTGGTTGGAAGGTGGCTCCGAGCAATCGCAGTCGCCGCTCTTCACAGGCTGTAAGAGAACTGCAGGGACGAGACGCTACGTCATCGAGTCCTGCTGAGGATAAAGCAGAAACAATCGCGCCCTCTGGGGCTCCCGAATCAGCAAGAAACGATTCTGGAGTTTGAGCCGATTGGCCCGAGACAAAACGCTCCCCAAACCCGATGAGGTTATGGTCACTAGGATTAAAGGTCTGATCGTCAAGCGATAGAGAGAAACGCTCCTGCCCTGAGATACCAGCGAGAGCTCTAACATAGGGCGCAAGATCCGAAGGGGACGCAGCTCTAAAGACCGAAACTTGTCCGGCGTGGCACGAGATTACCCCGAGGAGCTCCCCTGTGCTTGAGAGATGCTTTATTTGGAGAAGCTCTAACGTCACAGGCCCTTTGGAAAAGTCTCTTCGAACTCAGTCGATTGAGAAGTTACCGACACCAGGTAGAATCGGCAAGAACACTATTTCTTTAAAGCGGCCGCTAGCCACATAAGCATTAATTTGGACCATTCTTGGTAAGACTCATGAAGAACCTTGCGCTTGTTGCCTACGATGAGATCGAGAGTCTTCTCTTCGACTCGCCCAAGGGATATGCCCAGAAGCTCGGCACGGAAGGTGTTTAGGACCTCCGTCGTTTCACAATCCACAAAGTCCTGCACGGCTCTTTGGTCAGGATTTCCAGCGCTGCCGTATATTTTAACCCAATAGGTTATCTGCTTGAGCATTAAGCCTTTTCTTCAACGAGCTTGGCCATATATTCCCTTAGTTTAGGGGCAATATCCGGCCTCTTAAGGGAATAGGCGATGTTTGCCTGAATAAACCCAAATTTATCGCCCGCGTCGTAGCGGTTCCCCTCGAACTCATAGCCTATAAATCCCTCAAGCTTCATGAGCTTTGCCATGGCGTCGGTGAGCTGGATCTCCCCGCCTTTACCGGGATCTGTTTGCTCGAGAAGGTCAAAAATCTTTGGTGTGAGTATATAGCGCCCTACGATAGCGAGTTTCGAAGGAGCGTCGGCGAGTTTTGGCTTTTCAACCATTTGGTTAAGCTCAAGAACTCTATCTTCAATCTTTCGTCCTCCTACGATACCAAACTTTGGCACGTCAGAGTCGCCGACTTCCATGAGAGCAACCACAGACTTCTGGTACTTCTCATAAACATCAATCATTTGTTTGGTGCATGGCACTTGGGAGTCAACTAGATCGTCTCCAAGGAGCACGGCAAAAGGCTCATTACCAATAATTTCCTTGGCGCAAAGAACAGCGTGTCCAAGTCCGCGGGGCACACCCTGGCGAACGGCAACCATGCGCACCATAGAGGCGCTCTTCCGGAGAGTCTCTGCGAGGTCGTGCTTTCCCTCCCTTTCGAGCTTCTCCTCGAGTTCTGGGTAGACATCGAAATGATCGACTATTCTTGATTTGCCCTTACCAGTGATGAGGATCACCGTCTCGATTCCGGCATCCACAATTTCTTGAACGATGTATTGAATGGTTGGGGTATCAACAATGGGGAGTAGTTCCTTTGGAACTGCCTTCGTCGCGGGGAGAAAACGAGTACCAAGACCTGCTGCGGGGATGATGGCTTTACGAACTTTCATAGAAGGCTCCGAAATATACTGCTCCCTAAACTACAGTAACGAGCGGAAATCGCAAAGAATCCGAATTGAGGAATGTTCTGCTGAGCCCCGTGTCCACGTTGGCTCTTGGTCGTGATGGGCTGCGCAGGACGTTCCGTTGGTGACAGTAGGTCAGGCTATAACTAACGCCCGGATGGCGTTAGCAAATCTCGACCAACGGGAGAGACTTGAATCACCCTCTACGCTCGACACTTTGTCGTGGCGAGCGTAGAGGGTGATTTGTTGGGAATCGGCCCGGATGGCCGATTCCCAACGCAATCTCACGGACCCCTTAGGGATCCCGTGGGATATAAGGGCTAGGGTAGGGCGTCCCTGTCCTCAGGGCGCCGAAATCTTAAATTGCCAATAGGGACTGTAAAGGCCTACCCCCACCGGGTTACCCTCAGGGAATGCGCCTTAGTTCCTCTCGCTCCATTGAATATCTGGGCTTTGCCCTAGCCCATTTCCTTGGGGTTCTCTACCTGCTCATGATTCCCTATGCCGTTTCGAAACAGGGGGACTTTGTTCACCTTTGGATAGGCGGGAGAGCAGTAGTGCTTGGGGGGGGGGCGTCGCTCTACGACCCCGCAACTCATCTAGCGATACTGCAGAGCACGGGATATTCCCTCTCGCTATTCTGGGCAGCAAGTAACGATATCTTAGGGGCTTTTTATTATCCGCCGACCGCTGTTCTTTGGTATGGCTTCCTGGCCCTCTTCCCGTTGGTGACTGCCCAAGCGATTCAGGCCTCCATTACCTGGATACTCGTAATTATGTGCGGCGCGCTCATCTCAGAGATCTCAGCTAAACGAATTTCGACTTCGTGGGCGATTGCGCTGCTCTTTCTCTCTCCGGCCGTCTTTGATTCCTTCGCTCTTGGGCAAAATGGCGTTATGACCCTGAGCATCGTGCTCCTCTCTCTCTGGCTTGAAAGAAAGGGCAAGTTTTGTAGCGCTGGAATTGCGCTTAGCGCGCTTGTTTATAAGCCCAACTGGCTCCTCGCGTTCGGATGGTACCCTCTCGTTAGGGCAAACTTTCGGCATGCTATTGGTATAATGCTTGGCGCCGCCGCCATCATAACGGCTTCTGCGCTCGTGGTCGGGCTTGAACCCTTCTCCCGGTTCTTCGCGCTCCTTCGACCACTTTGGTCGCTGCACGAATTTTCTGGATACTCTGCTACTACTCAGTTCAGCGTAGCTGCTCTCTATCGAGTATTGTTTTTAAATCCCACGGTTGCATTGGGAGCCTTCGTACTTACGGCCCTCCTAGGACTTGCAGTATCGGCATACGCCCTGCGCCGTTTACCACCTAGCAGAGCGTGCTCCGGGCTTGCGGCCGCCCTGTTACTTGCCACTACCAGCTTGGTTAATCCGCACGTGCATCATTATGACCTAGTGCTTTCATGGGCGGCTTTTGTGCTAACACTCGCATGCGCTAAGGAGTGTTTGAAACTTCATCACAAAGTTACCTTCAGTCTAATCGCCGCATGGGGACTAAGTTTTTACACGGGCATAGTTGGTGGAGTGCCCCTAGTATCGGTAGCGATGGTTCTGTCAGTATTCGCTCTGGCTCTTTCCCTATTGCAGCAACGCCCCACCGGTAGAGCACCCTGTCCCCATGGCGCCGATTAAGCGCAACGCTAACTAATCTGCTGCATGATCTATAAAGAGCCACACTCCTCTCCCCCAGACCTGCTCGTCTCTGGATTCACGT